>OMGX01000117.1_pt1 | contig 47586 bp, 42 predicted proteins | sample 1674381 | NCBI WGS metagenome assembly OMGX01 (sample SAMN05578582, study PRJEB25193) | human gut metagenome | biome: Human Microbiome; feature: human-associated habitat; material: feces | host: Homo sapiens | place: USA:Birmingham | reverse complement strand
TACACGACGCTCTTCCGATCTAAGTGGTAAAACAGTATTTGGATGAGCCGAAAAAAGTGGCTTTTATGCGTGAGTTCAATACCTATACTGGAAAGTATAAAGGTGTGGATATCACTGTTACATCTACCGGAATCGGCGCTCCGTCAGCAGCTATCGCTATGGAAGAAATGTACGAGGCCGGAATGGAAGTGGCAGTTCGTATGGGAACTGTAATGTCCATGCAGGATGATATGCTGGGACACTTTATGATCCCTGTGGCAGCTATGCGCCGGGAAGGAACCAGCCAGGCTTATGTGGATCTCAGCTATCCGGCTGTAGCAGATATCGATCTGGTAAATACCATGAATGAGACAGTAACCGCTATGGGAAAAAGATACCTGAACGGCTTAAACTGTACTATGGACGGATTCTACAGCCATATGCATGATTCCAGATTCTCCTTGGAATGGGGACGGGACATGTCAAAAACATTTGAGGAAGTAAAGAAGCTGGGTGTGACCGGCATTGATATGGAATCTTCCTGTATAATGACACTGGGACGTCTGATGGGTGTAAAAACCTGTATTCTGACACTGGTAACAGTGCTTGAAAACCTGAAGGAAACATTAAAAGGCCAGGAGAGAAAGGATGCAGAGGATCTTCTTTGCAGAACCGCTCTGGAAGGCATTTATAATTATCATATGAAACAGCAGAAATAAGATTATTATTTTGAGGAGGTCTTACTATGAGCAGAGAAATATTTACAGTGGGATCCCAGACAGTAATCGGTATGGTTCACTGCCTGCCACTTCCCACTACAGCAGGATTTGACGGAGATTATCAGAAGATTCTGGATCATGCAGTGCAGGATGCCAAAATTCTGGAGGCAGCCGGAGTGGATGCGGTAATCGTGGAGAATATGGGTGATACACCATTTTCCGCATTACTTAACAAGACTCAGGTAGCGGCTCTGGCAGCAGCCACCATGCAGGTGAAAAATGCAGTAAACATTCCTGTTGGCGTGGATGCAGCTTTTAACGACTGCGAAGCTAATCTGGCCATTGCGGCTATTACCGGAGCATCTTTTATCCGCGTACCTGTATTTGTAGATACTGTAGTATTTACAGACGGAATCATCAATCCATGTGCAAAAAAATGCATGGAAATGAGAAAAGCGCTTGGAAAAGAGGATATCAAGATCCTGGCAGACGTACAGGTAAAACATGCGCACATGCTTCTTCCATATATTTCCATTGAGCAGTCTGCAAAAGAGGCAGCAGAGAATGGGGCAGACGGAATCATTGTTACCGGTACTCAGATCGGTGAGGAAACACCGATCGATCTGATCCAGAGAGTGAAAAAGGTAGTAAAAGTTCCTGTATATGCCGGAAGTGGTGTAAAAGCCGGAAATATTAAGGAACAGCTGCAGATTGCAGACGGAGCGATTATCGGTTCCAGTTTAAAAGAGGGCGGTATTCTCAGCAACCCGATTTCTTACGATCTGGTAAAAGAAGTATTAGATGGATTAAACGCTTAAAAAAGAGAAAAGGAGAAAAAAGCTATGATGAGACCAATGAAACTGGCAGGAAGCGAGCTGATGTTCGGAGAAGGATGCCTGGAGTATATCAAAACAATTAAAGCAAAAAGAGTAAGTATTGTTATCGGTGGTAAAAGCATGGAGCGCAGCGGTATGCTGGCAAAAGTAGAAGGCTATTTCCACGAAGCAGGAGCAGAAACTATGGTAATTTCCGGAGTTGAGCCGGATCCGTCTTTCCAGACTGTAATGCGCGGCGCTTCCGAGATGATGACTTTCCAGCCGGATCTGATCGTAGGACTGGGCGGCGGTTCCGCTATGGACGCAGCAAAAACTATGTGGATCTTCTATGAGCATCCGGAACTGAAGAAAATGGAAGATATCCTTCCTCCAAATGAATTCCCGAAACTCCGTGCAAAAGCAAGATTCTGCTGTATCCCATCCACAAGTGGAACAGCCAGTGAAGTATCCCGTTCTGTAGTTATTTCTGACAATGAGACAGGTATGAAACACGGTCTTGGAAACATGGAAATGATGCCGGATATTGCAATCTGTGATCCGGAAGTAACAGCTTCCATGCCGGCTAAGATTACAGCAGAGACAGGAATGGATGCACTGACTCATGCACTGGAGGCTCTGGCAAGCAACCGTGCAAACTACGTTTCTGATATTCTGGCAACTCAGGCAGCTCTTGATATCATGGAGACTCTGCCGAAGGCATACGAAAACGGACAGGACATGAAAGCAAGAGAGATCATGGTTCAGGCTTCTATGGTAGCAGGTATGGCATTTACCAACGTATCTCTGGGAATTGTACATTCTATGGCACATACCATCGGCGGATTTTTCCATGTAGCTCATGGTCTGGCTGACGCGATCTTACTGCCGTATATCATCGATTTTAACTCTGCAGATGAGACAGCAGCAGCCGTTTATGCAGGAATCGCAGAAAAAGCAGGAGTAAAAGAACTTGGCGCAGCAGTAAAAGAACTGAATAAGACACTGAATATTCCTGAGACTTTCAAGGATGTTATTACAGACGAAGAAAAATATATGGGAATGTTAGACGAGCTTGCAAAAGTAGCTCTGGCAGACGGATGTACCAAGACAAACCCGATCATTCCTACACTGGATCAGCTGAAAGAACTTTTTGTAAAAGCATATAAAGGAGAATAATCATTATGGAGATCATTTGCTATTTATCAAACGGATACCCTACAATCGAATCAAGCTATCAGATGGCTATTGAATACGCAGATGCAGGCTGTAAAATGATGGAGGTTGATTTCCCGTCTCACGATCCATACCTGGAAAGCGAGTACATTGCAGGCCGTATGGCGAAAGCTCTGGAGGCCTGTGACGATTATGAGAAATATATGGACTCTATCGTAGCGATCAAAAAGAGACTGCCGGATGTAAAAATCCTGGTTCTGGCTTATGAGAACACAGTAGAAGAGATCGGAACAGAGAAATTTATTAAATTCTGTCTGGACAATGACTGCAAAGATATCCTGCTGGTTGGCTTAAAAGACGATACCATCAAGAATCAGATCATCGCTGCAGGTCTTAAGGTATCCTGCTATGTACAGTTCCATATGCCGGAAGAAGAAATCGCTCTGGCAAAAGAGTCCAACGGTTTCGTATATCTGCAGGCAAAACCATACGCAGATCAGGAGAAGAACGAGAAATATCCTACACTGAAAGACTGCGTAGACTATCTTCGTGAGTGCGGAATCGATCGTCCTATTTACTGTGGCGTAGGCGTTCATGCACCGGAAGATGTAAAGATGGTGAAGGAAGCAGGCGGAGATGCAGCTTTCGTTGGAAGTACGATCTTAAAACTTCATGAAGACATACCGGCTATGAAAGAGAAAATTAGAGAATTTAAAGCTCAGTGCTAAGAGTATAAAGACAACAAAGACGCAGGATCCTGGGGAAAACTCCAGGGTCCTGCGTCTTTGTCTGCTGGGAATGAGTGTAATTGCTCATGGGTTATTTCAAGAGAATGTTGTTATTTTGACAAAAATAGTTTGAAGAAGTTTTGATTAAAATCGTGAAAGAAATTATTGAAGCTGCAAGTTCTTGTCTAAGATCACCGTTCCGTCCTCAGCAGGCTTACATGGTTCTGTTCAGGCATTTACGATTGCAACATCCCGTTTCCTGACCGTCTTTGGAAAGTTCCCCATAATTGTTTTATGTATGAACAAGGTATATCCTATATAAATGGCGATTATGCTCCTAGCAGCGTCATGACCACATAGAGTACAATCAGCAGGAGTGCAAGGCACATTGCACAGAAAACGGCAATCGTCGTTTTGACCCTGTTCCGCTCCTTCAATGTCAGAACCATCATTGCAAGTACATCAAAGGAAAAGAAGAACTGGCAGATTCCAGCTAAAATCGCCAACCATTTCGGATGTACGCCGTCTTTGCATGACTTTATCAGATAAGCGATAGCATAGGGAGCTGCCCCTAATAGAATCCCGTATCCTAAAATCAAAAAAACAATGGTTACCAGTCCAAACAACGCCATCAGCGGCAACGGGAAGAATACCATCACCGTTACATATACGGTGATACTCCCTCCGATCAGGTAGAACGGGATTAGTCCATACTTGATGATCAAAGTGCAGTTCAGCAATGTTTTTCTCGACCACTTTCTTCCTACAGTCAGCACAACAATCAAATTGACGATCCCCATGATAAAGGGCAGAAGGATGGATAATATCTGCAATGTGATCGCATTGCCAAAACAGACTGCCAAAAGGAAGAAGGTATAAGACACAATTACATAGAGTACCGGCAGGATATAAGTCATTTAACAGCCTCCTTTCTGCGCCGGATCAACCAGAGAATCAGCCAGATCAGGCAGACCGGGAACGAAAACAGGCTCAAAATAAAAAGTCCAGCTCCAAATGATCCGAGGATTGAATCCCCGGCGGCTATATTGCTGATGATTCCGAACAGTGCCAGACCAAAGCTGAAAGAGAGCCAGCAAAAGAAAGCATATTTACTCTCTTTGGCATTTGCAGGTACTCTCGATTCACCTTTTTTATTTACAAGCTGGTTTTTTAGCTGTTCACTTAGAAGTCGTTCCTGTTCTTCTAACTCGGTGTCCCCGATTGCCCTTGCATAATCTCCCCGAAGCAGGTGATACCCAATTTGATCCTGTGTGTGTTTGGTTCGATGCCAAAATTGCTCCAAAGTTTCTTCTGCCTCTGTCCAGCGCTTTTGCTCCAGCAGAGCGGAGAACCAGTTCGCTGTAATGATATTTTTGGAATTTTTGCTGAATGCCCAGGGACGCCAGCGATCCAATCCCTGTTTCAATTTCTCAAGATTGTGATCGCTTTGATACGCCACCACATAGGGGTTTAGTTTCTTTGTCAGCCAGCGTTCATATTTGCAATATGCGAAAAAGCATAGAGCCAGCAGTGCAAGGAACACTACAACAGCAATCCACATAGTCTCGTAAGAAAAAAAGTGATCATAAATCAGGCACGCAGCTCCGGAGAGAGCCGCAATGCTGAAAGTTGGCCATGGATTTCTCATAATAGTAATATCTCCAATTATTTATTTGTATAAAGATTTTAATGTGGTTAAATTATCATATCTATGTACGGATATTATAGCATTTGTAGGATTTTCCGTCATCATTTTTCTACTGTCTGACTGGGAATTTAATGGTAAACAAATTATGAATAAGTATAGTGAAAATCCCCCCAACAGCACCTCGACCAACGTCTTTTTTTGTGATATAATTGCAATATTATGCAACTACGGTAGGAGGCAATTTTCATGGGCGTACAGGGACCTGAAAAAAATAAAAAACAGATATGTGTGGGCATCCTGGCCCATGTAGATGCAGGAAAGACTACTCTTTCTGAGGGACTGCTTTATCTGTGCGGAGAGATCCGGAAGCTTGGAAGGGTAGATCACGGAGATGCTTTTCTGGATACCTATAAGCTGGAAAGGGAAAGAGGAATTACCATTTTTTCCAAACAGGCAGTATTAAAAACCGAAGACATGGAGATCACTCTTCTGGATACGCCGGGACATGTGGACTTTTCGGCGGAAATGGAACGTACTCTGCAGGTGTTGGACTATGCGATTCTGGTAATCAACGGAATGGATGGAGTACAAAGCCATACAATGACTTTATGGCGGCTTCTGGCACGCTATGAAATTCCTGTTTTTATTTTTGTAAATAAAATGGATCAGCAGGGAACGGACCGGGACGGACTTCTGAAGGAACTGCAAAAAAGACTCAATGAAAACTGTATGGATTTTGGCGCTATGACGGCTGAAGAGGGAGAAGGAAGCCGTAAACAGGAGGAGCATGAGGCGCTTCTGGAGAATCTCTCCATGTGTGAGGAAGCTCTTCTGGAAACCTATCTGGAAACAGGAGAGCTGGAACACGGAGAGATCTGCCGTCTGATTGCAGAGAGAAGAGTTTTTCCCTGCTGGTTTGGTTCTGCGCTTAAAATGCAGGGAGTACAGGAATTCCTGAAGGGTCTGGAGAATTATACGCTCAGTCGGAAGTATCCGGAGGAATTTGGGGCAAAGGTCTTTAAGATCGCCAGAGATCCCCAGGGAAATCGTCTTACTTACCTGAAAATCACAGGGGGAAGTCTGAAAGTAAAAAACCTTTTGAATGGGGAAAAGATCGACCAGATCCGAATTTATTCCGGGGCAAAGGCAGACAGTGTGCCGGAGGTATGGGCAGGAGAAATCTGCGCAGTTACCGGACCTTCCAAAACATGTCCGGGACAGGGAATCGGAATAGAAGAGGAATCTCAGATGCCAGTGCTGGAACCTGTGCTGAATTACCAGATCCTTCTTCCTGAGGGCTGCGATCCTCATAAAATGCTCCTGAGTCTCCGGGAGCTTGAAGAGGAAGAACCGCAGCTTCATATTCTCTGGGACAGTCGTCTTGGAGAAATTCATGCGCAGCTGATGGGAGAGGTACAGACGGAGATTCTGAAAAGTATGATCTGGGAACGTTTTCATGTGGCAGTGGAATTTGGTCCGGGAAATATTGTATATAAAGAAACCATTGCGGCTCCGGTAGAAGGTGTGGGACATTTTGAACCTCTCCGTCATTATGCGGAGGTTCATCTTTTGCTGGAACCGGGAGAACCGGGAAGCGGCTGCCAGTTTTTTACAGCATGCAGTGAGGACGTCCTTGCCCGAAACTGGCAGAGACTGATCCTGACCCATCTGGAGGAAAAGGAACATCTTGGGGTTCTGACAGGATCTCCATTGACAGATGTGCAGATTACTCTTCTGACCGGACGGGCCCATGTGAAGCATACGGAAGGCGGCGATTTCCGTCAGGCAACGTACCGTGCGGTACGTCAGGGTCTGAAAAAAGCAAAGAGTATTCTTCTGGAGCCTTATTATGAATTTCGTCTGGAGGTTCCATCTGAGATGATCGGCCGCGCCATGTCTGATATCCAGCAGATGCAGGGAAGCTTTGAATTGCCGGAAACAGAAGGCGATATGTCCGTTCTTACCGGGACAGCTGCTGTTTCCCAGATGCGGGATTATCAGAAACAGGTAGTGTCCTATACCAGCGGCAGGGGAAGGCTTTTCTGTAATCTGAAAGGGTATGCTCCCTGCAAAAATCAGGAAGCCGTGGTACAGTCTGTTGGATATGATTCTGAACGTGATCTGGAAAATCCTGCCGGGTCGGTATTTTGTGCACATGGAGCAGGATTTGTGGTGCCATGGGATCAGGTTGAGGAATATATGCATCTGGACAGTGGTATAGACACAGAGGCACTGGCAGAGGAAAGTGAAAGCTGGTATGAGCTTTCGGAGGAAGACGACGAAGAAAACAGCAGATTACTGTCAGATATCTCAGGCAATACTTCTGGAAAAAAATACCAGAAGGGATATTCCTACAGTGGAAGCTATGAGGACGAGCAGGAACTGCAGGCGATTTTTGAGCGTACCTTTGGGCCGATAAAAAGAGAACGGGCTATGTATGCTTCAAAGACTACCGTTTCCTCTCAGAAAGAAACGGTACGGTATCGTCCCGGGAAACCGAGAAAGGAAGAATATCTCCTGGTGGACGGGTACAATATTGTTTTTGCCTGGGAGGATTTGCGGGAGCTGGCAAAAGAAAATATCCATGCGGCCTGTGATAAGGTGATGGATATTCTCAGTAATTATCAGGGATATCGAAAATGTACTCTGATCCTTGTTTTTGATGCATACAAGGTAGAAGGACATGCAGAGGAGGTCATTCCCTACCATAATATTTATGTGGTGTATACAAAAGAGGCGGAGACAGCAGATCAGTATATAGAAAAAACAGTTCACCGGATAGGCCGTCAGTATCAGGTGACAGTGGCAACCTCTGACGGTCTGGAGCAGATGATCATTCTGGGGCAGGGAGCCAACAGACTTTCCGCACAGGGATTGAAAAAAGAAATCGAAGACGCTGAAAAAAATGGAAAACAGGAATGGAGATCCCGGCGTCAGAGCAGTAAGAATTATCTTTTTGACAATGTATCCGAAGAACTTTCCGCCCATCTGGAAAAAATCAGAATGGGAGAGGATCAGTAGCAGAATAAAAGAAATGCAGGGCTGAATAATGCTCTGCATTTCTTTTGTGAAATTTATCGTCTGATCTCCCGGATCATGGAGTATTCATGAAGGAGGGTTCCGTCTTTCAGCCGTATGGCATTGGGTTTTATTCCGGTGATCCGAAATCCCATCTTTTCATACAGGGCGCGGGCGCGGCTGTTACCTTCAATAAATTCTAACTCAATCTGCAGCAGATCAGGATTTTTTTCTGCAATCTGAATCATTTCCTGGAACATTCTTGTTCCGATACCCTGATTCCAGAATTCCTTTAAAACTGCAATGGCGACATTGGCACGATGCCGGGTTTTTATGCGGGTATTCCACGATATCTGACAGTTTCCGACAACTTTTCCGTCTGCCAGACATACAAGCATGGCTTCATGGTCGGAAGCGTTTACCTGATCAAAAAACTGTGCTTCCTCCTGAGGGGTATAGCTGTCGCATTCCTCAGGATATCGCAGGAGAAATTCGGTTTCTTCTGTGGAAAGAGAAAGATAATCCAACATTCCCTGGGCATCCTTTTCTTCAGGGCTTCTGATCTGCGCGATTCGTCCGTCTTTGAGTTTAAATTCCTTCGGGCTGATAATCATATTTTTCCCTCCTGTAAAAAAGTTAATCCTAATTATAGGGCATCTTTCTGCAGCAGGCAAGTTTGAAAATGGAATCTTGACGGAAAAAGTCTCAGATGGTAGGATTGATTTTAGAAAAATAAGGTGATTTGTTCCGGATAAAATTTGTGGAAAGGTATCGGAAATGCAGTATTTGTGTGAAAAAACAAAAAATGGGAGAAAGATCAGCAGGGTTTTTGGCTATGACAGTATAGTAGAAATCCCGGAATGTCTTATGGGAGAGCAGGTAACTGAACTTGGGGATTATGTGTTTTCTGACCGGATGGATCCAAAAGAACTGGAAGAGGCGTTACGCAGAGGAAATTTGTGTACAGAGGAAGGAAAAACCGCTGAAAGTGTGGATAAGCTTCCTGAAATCGCAGGGGCAGATCTGGAAGAGCTGATCCTTCCGCAAAGTATAGAAAAAACAGGCAGATATGCTTTTTATAACTGCCGGAATCTGAAAAAGATCTCTTTTGGAGGGGCGCTCCGTGATCTGGGAGCAGGAGCGCTTACCGGCTGTCATCAGGTAAGTGAGCTGACTGTCAGGCTGGGAGAAAACGATCGTTCCTGTCTGCGGGAAATCCTTACAGAACTTCCGGAAACTCTTTGTGTTAAAATAGAAAAAAAGGATCAGAAGGGCTGCTTCTGGTTTCCGGAATTTTTTGAGGAGGGGGTAGAAAATACACCTGCCCGTATTCTGGAAAATCATGTACATGGAAGCGGGATCCGGTATCGGAACTGCTTTCAGAACCGGGTATTAAATACAGGAGAATATGATGAAATCTTTCCGTATGCCATTGCCTGGGAAAAGGAACAGGTGGCGCTGCGGCTGGCATTGGGAAGAGTGCTGTTTCCTTTTTTGCTCACTGAAAAAGCAGAGGAAAAATATCTTGTTTATCTGAGAGAACATAGTGAACACGCGGCAGAACTTCTGGGCAGGGAGAAAGAATACCAGCTGCTGGACCAGCTGCTGGAGCTGCTGGGACCGGATCATGAAACCATGGAAAAACTGCTGGAAACAGCCCAGAAGCAGGAGGATCCCCGGTGGACAGGAATCTTAATGGAGAGGCTGGGAGGTCTGGGAAGAAAAAGGAGAAGAAGCTTTGACCTGTAGAAAAAGAAAGGACAGATATGGAGAAAAAATACCGGGAAAAATACGGGAATTTCGTACATGAACAAAGAAAAAAGGAAGAGGAAATTTCGGATATTTGTAAGGAGATCCTGAAAAACTCCAGGAATGAACTGGGAATCTCCATGCATTTTCTGTGCAGCCCTCTCAGTGAACTGAGACCTGTTTTATCAGAAGAAACTTCTTCACTTGGAACAGATGGAAAACAGCTTTTTGTTTCTCCTGCCTGGCTGATCCCTGTATTTATGAATCAAAAGATCCTGCTGAACCGCCTGTATCTTCATCAGCTTTTTCACTGCCTTTTCTGTCATTTATGGGGACGTAAGGACAGAAACCGGAAACTCTGGGATCTGGCTTCTGATATTGCAGTGGAAAATATGATCGATGATCTTTATGTGAAGCCGGTCTATATCCGGCCGGGAAGCTTCCGAAGAGAAATTTACCGGAAGTGGAAGGATCAATACGGGATTCTGACCGCAGAGCGTATTTACAGAATCCTGGAAACGCTGCCGGAGGAAGAAACAGAAAGACTGATTCTGGAATTTCGCAGAGACGATCATCATTTCTGGAAAAATGCAGAAGAAAAAAGCGGGATGGCGAGCCCGAAAAAACAGTGGGAGGATAAACGGAAGAAGCTTCAGACAGAAATGGAGCTGATGTCAAAAGAAGCCTCCAAGGAAGCGCCAACGCTTATGGAGCAGCTTCGGGCACAGAACAGAAAAAGGCATGATTATCGGGAATTTCTCCGGCGTTTTTCAGTATTGAAAGAAGAGATGCAGGTGGATCTGGATACCTTTGATTATATTTATTATCATTATGGAATGGAACATTACGGAAATCTGCCTCTGATCGAACCGCTGGAGACAAAAGAAACCCGAAAGATCGAAGATTTTGTGATCGTAGTGGACACTTCCATGTCCTGCAAAGGAGAACTGATACAGAAATTTCTGGAAGAAACCTATAGTGTACTTTCCGGATCAGAAAGCTTTTTCCGAAAAATCCAGGTGCATATCATTCAGTGTGACGATCGGATCCAGGAGGATGTTGTGATCCATGATCAGGAGGAAATGGAGCAGTATCTTCAGGATTTTACTATAAAAGGCTTTGGGGGAACGGATTTTCGTCCGGCCTTTCAGTATGTGGAGCAGCTGATAAAAAAAGGCGCCTTTCAAAAGCTTCGGGGGCTTCTTTATTTTACGGACGGCTACGGGATATTTCCCGGAAGGATGCCTCCCTATGATACGGTATTTGTTTTTATGAAAGAGGATTACAGGGACGTGGACGTACCGCCCTGGGCCATGAAGCTGATCCTTGGAGAAGAGGATCTCACAGGTGTTCCAGAGCATTTTGAATAAATGAACAGAAAAGAAACAGGAGAAAAATTATGAATATCAGACAGGCAAAACAGGAGGTTGTGGATACTGTCCGGGCATACCTTTTAAAAGATGAATATGGAGAATATGAGATACCCACAGTGAGGCAGAGACCGGTTCTGATCCTTGGGGCTCCGGGTATCGGAAAAACACAGATTATGGAGCAGGCAGCCCGCGAATGCGGTGTGGCGCTGGTATCCTATACAATAACACATCACACCAGACAGAGCGCCATCGGCCTTCCTTTTATTTCAAAAAAAGAATACGGGGGCAGATCGTATTCTGCCACAGAATATACCATGAGTGAGATCGTGGCAAGTATTTATGACCGCATGGAAGAAACTGGGCTTAATGAAGGAATCCTTTTTATTGACGAGATCAACTGTGTATCGGAAACGCTTGCTCCGGCAATGCTGCAGTTTCTGCAGAATAAAACCTTCGGAAATCACAGGATCCCGGAGGGCTGGGTGATCGTTGCGGCAGGAAATCCGCCGGAATATAATAAGTCGGTACGGGAATTTGATGTGGTTACTCTTGACCGTGTGAAAAAGATCCAGGCGGAACCAGATTATCAGGCATGGCGGAAATATGCCTTTCAGGAGAATTTTCATCCGGCGATCCTCTCCTATCTGGAGCTTCGCAATTCCTGTTTTTATCAGATGGAGACCACCATTGACGGGAAGCAGTTTGCAACGCCCAGAGGCTGGGAGGATCTGTCCAGAATGATGGAAGTATGCGAAAAAATCGGAAAAGAGATCAACAGGGATCTGGTGATCCAGTACATCCAGCATGACAGGATTGCCGGTGAATTTGCAGATTATTATGAGCTTTACCGGAAATATCAGCAGGACTATCATATTGAAGAGCTTCTGGAAGGAAAAAGCTCAGAGGCAATGGTGAAAAAAGTTTCTCATGCGCCATTTGATGAGAAATTAAGCGTGGTCAACCTGATCTTTTCCGGTATGCGTCAGAAGATCAGAGAGGCAGTTCAGGGCGAACTGGTGCTGGAAAAAGTGTTTGCAGTTCTGAAAGGACTGAGAGAAGATCAGACAGAAGAATCTCTGCTTCTCCGTCTGGGGGACTATACAGACGAGCTTCTTAATACCATGGAAAAGAAAAAAGAGCAGGGACTTCTGGAGCGGAAAGAGGAGCTTTCTGTGCGAAAGGCAGCAGGGCTTCTGCGGGCTTATGAGAAGCTTTTAAAAAGAGAAACTCAGATTCCGGAAGAGGGCAAATTTGAGGTGGTCAGAGCTGCTTTTGAGAAAGACAGAGCTGTCTGGGAACAGGATTGCGAAACAGCGGAACATACCATGGAATATGCCTTTGATTTTATGGAAGCAGCTTTTTACAACAGTCAGGAAATGGTGATGTTTGTATCCGGGATCAATACGGATTTTTACTGTGTGAGATTTCTGGAAACATATGAGTGTGAGCGTTATGTAAGATATAATAAGGAACTGCTTTTTGAGGACAGAGACAGAGAACTTCGCAGAAGAATACAGGAACTATAAGGAGAATATCATGGCAAAACTGGAAAAAGAATTATGGAATGATTTTGACGGACTGCTGGAAAGAATAGAAAATGAAATTATCAATGGAAGCCCTACCGCATCTCTGGAAGATTCCAGCGATTTTGTGGACGGGGAAGCGCGGTGCAGTGTTCGTGTATTTGAAAGATACAGCGCCATGGGTTCTAACCGTGTAAGCATGAATGTGACGTTGTTTCAGTGTGGGAACGGTCCGGTAAGAATATCAGCGATCACCTCCGGAGGAAGCCAGGCTATGGTTTTTAAGGTGAATACCTTCGGAGAAAAGGCATTTTTGGACTGTCTGCAAAAAATTCTGGATCAGGGAACAGGGAGGGGAGAAAAATGATCTGTACAGTAACTTTTAATCCATCTCTGGACTACATTGTAGATGTGGAGAATTTCAGACTGGGTCTGACTAATCGGACAAGCGCGGAGCGGATTCTTACGGGGGGAAAGGGAATCAATGTTTCTCTTGTTCTTATGAATCTTGGGATCAGAAATACAGCTCTTGGTTTCACTGCCGGCTTCACAGGAGACGAGATTATCCGCAGACTTCAGGAGATGGGCGTGGATTCTGATTTTATTTCTGTGAAAAACGGGATTTCCAGAATTAATGTAAAGCTGAGATCTATTGACGGAACCGAGATCAATGGCGCCGGACCGGAGATCAGCCCGGATAAGGTGGAAGAGCTGATGCAGAAGCTGGATCGACTGGACAGGGGAGACGTACTTTTTCTTGCGGGAAGTATTCCGTCCTCCATGCCGGACAATATGTACGAGAAGATTATGGAACGACTGAAAGAAAAAGAGGTTATGACCGTTGTGGATGCTGCTGGAGACCTGCTGGTGAAGGTACTGAAATATCACCCGTTCCTTGTAAAACCCAATAATCATGAATTAGGCGAAATCTTCGGCGTGGAACTGAAAACGAAAGAGGATGTGGTTCCTTACGGAAAGAAGCTTCAGGAAATGGGTGCAAAAAACGTTCTGGTTTCCATGGCCGGAGAGGGGGCAGTCCTGATTGCGGCAGACGGAAGAATATACAGTAAACCGGCTCCCAGAGGCAAGCTTGTAAACAGCGTAGGAGCCGGAGATTCCATGGCAGCAGGTTTTATGGCGGGCTGGCTGGAGAAGCAGGATTACAGACATGCTTTTTATATGGGACTTGCAGCAGGAAGCGCCAGCGCCTTTTCGGAAAATCTGGCCACAGGCAAAGAAATTCAGGCAGTATATCGTCAAGTGACAGAATAAAAACTTTTTACAAACTGGATAAACTGGCGTACATGAGGCTTCAGGATCCGGTTCCGGCTGTATACAATATAGAAATTTCTTTTGTGTTCCGCATCTTTCAGGGGAAACAGCAGGATCTGCTTTGTTTTTCGCAGATCCTGAACAGAACGGGCGGAAAGAATGGAAATTCCAAGTCCGTTGACAATGGATTTTTTGATGCTTTCCAGATCATTCATTCTTGCGATCACATTCAGTTCTGATGGCGAGATATTGGATTCTTCCAGAAAATAATCCATTTCTTTTTTTGTTCCGGAACCCTTTTCACGGACGATCATAGGTTCTTTTACCAGCTCCTGCAGAGACGCATTGTCTTCCTGGAGTTTCAGGTAATGAGGCGTTACAGGCGCTGCAATCACCAGAGAATCCTGACAGAAAGGGATAAAGCAGCAGTCCTCCTGTTCGGTATACTGTCCAACAAGTCCAAGATCCACACTGCCGTCCATTACCTTCTGGATGGCTTCGGAGCTGTCTGACTGCAGAGAGTGGAAATAGACGTCCGGGCATATCTTACCGAAGCCTGCAAGCATTTCCGGAAGCAAGTAGGAGGACGGGATGGTGGAGGCGCTGAGATCAATGATATGTTTTTTTGAGCCGGTAAAATCTTCCACAAGATTATTACGGATATGGAGGATACGGACCGCGCTGTCATAAAGCTGATATCCCTTTGTGGTGATGGTCAGCTTTTTTGTTGTCCTTATGATCAGTTTTACTTTCAGTTCATTTTCCAGCGCACGGATATGTGCGCTGATGGTAGGCTGGGTCAGATAGAGGCGGCGCGCGGCCTCAGAAAAGCTGCCATAATCTACCACTGCTGTAAATGCTTCCAGCTGTTTAAAATCCATAAATTTCCCTCCTGTTTCAGCAGATTCCGGCGATCTCTTCAAGAGCCTTCAGCGCGGTGTTTATTTCTTCCAGGGTATTTTCCGGACCGAAGGAAAAACGGATGGTTCCCTGGGGATAAGTTCCCAGAGTTTTGTGCGCAGAAGGTGCGCAGTGGAGTCCCACTCTTGTCATGATCCCATAAGTATTATCCATCTGAAAGGCAGCGTCTGCCATATCGATCTCTGGTGTCAGGACAGAAACTACAGCACAGCGGACGGCAGCTTCCAGAGTGTCCGGACAGTCGGTCCTGCCAATGATCCGAAGATGTTTTCCAAGAGGATCCATGGACCGGATTCCTCTGATAAAGTGTTCTGTCAGTTTCATTTCATGGCGGAAATTCTCCTGAGAACACATGAGTCCAGGACAGGAAAGCGCTGCGTGGAGTCCAAGGATTCCCGGAATATTAGGTGTACCCGGCTCAAAGCGGTCGGGCATAAAATCAGGGATTTCTTCCGTGTGGGAAATGCTTCCGGTGCCTCCGCTGAGAAGAGGAACCATATCAGAAACCAGAGCTTCCCGGATAAGAAAACCACCGATTCCCTGAGGTCCCCGGAAGCCCTTGTGACCGGTAAATGCCAGTGCGTCTATGTGACAGGCTTCCATGTCTATGGGAAGCACGCCTGCGGTCTGCGCAGTATCCAGGACAAAAAGAATTCCATGCTTATGACAGAATTCTCCGATGGCTTTTATGGGCATCAGTGTGCCGCAGACGTTGGAACCGTGAAGGCATACAAGAAGGCGGGTTTCCGGGCGGAGCAGATTTTCCGCCTGTTCCAGAAGCATGTTTCCGGCAGAGTCGCAGGGAATCCGGTCGAAGCTTACCCCTGTTTTTTCAAGCTGTACCAGTGGACGCATCACAGCATTATGTTCCATGGAGCTTACCAGAACATGGTCTCCGGGACGGAGCAGACCCTTCAGAAGAATATTCAGGCTTGCTGTGACATTGGCGGTAAAAATTACATTGCGGCTTTTATCCGGAAAATGAAAAAGCTGTTTCAGCTGTTCTCTTGTGTCAAAAATCTGTTCTTCCACAGAAAAAGCCGTGTCATAGCTTCCGCGGTTGATATTGACTGCATGGCCGGACAGATAATGAAAGACCGCGTCTGCCACGCCCGGAGCCTTGGGGCAGGAGGTACTTGCCTGATCCAGATATATTTTTTTCATGATAATCTTCTTCCTTTTCTTATCTTGTAATCATTTTTAGTTGTTTACTACAATGACTATAACACGATTTATTGAAAAAATCTATAAATGGAAGAAAAAATTAACTATAATTAATTGGTAAAAAATAATAAAAAATGGTATGATTTTAATGTTTAAAATATGCGTTTAACACAAAAAATACTGCTGAAACAAAAACGCATAGGGAAAAGGAGGAAATAACAAATGAAAAATGAGAAAAAAGCCATTGTAGCAGCAGGGCTTGTGATCGGTGTGATCTCAGCTTTGCTGGTATTTTTTGGCAATCCGGTAAATATGGGATTCTGTATCGCATGTTTCCTGAGAGATACGGCAGGTGCTCTGGGATTTCATTCGGCTCCGGTAGTACAATACATACGTCCGGAAATCATCGGACTGGTGCTTGGCGCCTGCATTATGGCAATGGTGTCCGGAGAATTTAAGGCAAGAGGTGGTTCTGCTCCTATTACCAGATTTATCCTTGCAGTGTTTGTCATGATCGGCTGCCTGATGTTCCTGGGCTGTCCGTTCCGTATGATCCTGAGACTAGCAGGGGGAGACGGAAACGCGATCTTTGGTTTTGTGGGATTTGCCCTTGGTATTTTTGCAGGTGTATTTTTCTTGAAAAGAGGATATACACTGAAACGCTCTTATAAAATGCCGGCTCTGGAGGGACAGCTTTTTCCTGTACTTCAGATTGTGTTCCTGATCCTTCTGGTCGCAACGCCTGCATTTATTCATTTTTCCACAGAAGGTCCGGGGTCGCTTCATGCCTCTGTCTGGATCGCTCTGGCAGCCGGTCTGATCGTAGGCGGTCTTGCGCAGAAAACACGTCTCTGTATGGTGGGCGGTATCCGTGATGCGGTTCTTTTCCGTGAATGGAAGCTTCTGATGGGATTTGTGGCAATTTTTGCCAGCGCCCTGGTAATGAATCTGATTCTGGGCGCAGTGACAGGAACACCATTCTTTAATCCGGGATTTGCAGGACAGCCGGTAGCGCATACAGACGGTCTGTGGAATGCACTTGGCATGTTACTTGCAGGTTTTGGCTGCGTACTTCTTGGAGGCTGTCCTCTTCGCCAGCTGGTACTTTCCGGCGAGGGAAACACAGATTCCGCAGTAACAGTCATCGGACTGATGGTTGGAGCGGCTGTTGCTCATAACTTTGGGCTTGCATCCTCCGGAGAAGGTCCTACATCCAATGGAAAGATTGCTGTTATCATTGGTATTGTAGTGGTAACTGTGATTGCATTTATGAATTCCAGAAAAAAAACAGACTGATAAAATAATTTTTGAGAAAAGGAGAATTGGTATGAAACAGGTAGATGCAAGAGGATTATCCTGTCCGGAACCGGTGATTATGACAAAAAATGCGCTGGCTTCCAAAGAGGCTGCATATGAGGTTCTGGTAGATAACGTAACTGCAAAGGAAAATGTTACAAGATTTGCATCCCACCAGGGCTATCAGGTACAGGTGGAAGAGCAGGGGGAGGATTTCCTGCTTCGTATTACAAAATGACAGAATATATCGCTACTTTTTATTCCCATTACGGCGCAGTATGTTTTAAGAAAAATTGTGAAAAACTGGGAATCGGCACAAAGATCATGCCGGTTCCCAGAAATTTAAGCTCCTCCTGCGGAACATGTGTCCGGTTCTGGATGGAACAGGAGCTTCCGGAGGTTTCTCTGGAACTGAACGAGGAGCTGGAGCAGATTGTTCAGGTGGATGGCGATTCTTATCTGGAACTTTATCGTTCGGAGGAGTGAAGTTCCAGCTGTTTTATAAGTCCGTAAAGTGTCCGGCGGTACACCGCATAGAACAGAATGGCAATGACAGCGATCACTTCCAGACATACCAGGAACCCGGCAATCTCTGACTGTGTATAGCGGTTATCATTTGCATAAAGCATCATTCCATAGAGAAGCACCATGCAGCTCATTCCTACGGCTGTCGGAATCTGAAAGACCGGTCCGGCCTGTCGGCGAAGTTCCCGGCAAAGATAACCGGGAGACGCGCCCAGACGCTTCAGATCGTAAAAAACATAGGCATTATTCAGAGCCAGTGTCTGGCAGCGGGTGTAAGAAATGACCAGAGCTGCTGTGAAGCAAACGATCCCGATAAAAAGGAAGGTCATCATAAATACAGAGAAGGTGTTCAGCTGTTCTGTGCTGTCAAGGATCCGGAACTGGGGCATATAATTCCAGAACATCCGGAAATCTGCACTGTCCAGCTGTGAGCGGTCCAGGTGCTCATCGATATCTCTGTAGCTGGCTCCGAAATAATCGTTTGTATAGCCTTCGGTCATGAGGTATTCTACAGGATCATAGAGACCTGTGGAAAAGCTGTCGTCATCAAAGGAGGCTACAATCCTTTCATAAAAAGCCCTGGCAAATGGATAGCTGTCTTTTCCTTCAGAATTAAAAAACGCCATGGTTCCCTGCCACTGGGGAGTAAGTCCCCGGGAGATTTTCTGGAAATCACTGTCGTCCAGGATTCCGGTATAGAGAGCGCCCAGCTGTTCAAAATGGACAAAGCCTTTAAAGGAAACAGGAAGAACGTCTCTTGTGACCATATTAGTAAAACGGGTGGAATTGTCTACTATACGGTAGGAGGTTTCTTCTCTGTTTGTTACAGCATAATATTCTCCCGGTTCAACAGAAAGGTTCTGACCTGAAATCTGGTTGAAATCGCTTTCAGAAAGGAAATGGCCCTCTGAGGCGATTTCATAGTATTTCCACGAAAAGCTGCCGTCGTCATTGTCGATCATTATATTGGAGTCAACGGCCAGACTGAGATAAGGACATTCCTTCCAGTCTGTGATCTGAACTTTATATTCCCTCGCAAGGGTCTGGACGTCTTCTTCAGACGGAAGCTGCTGGTCGGAAGGCCAGAACCAGGAATAATCGTACTCCCTTTGTTCGATGGTCATGGAAGTACCTGTACCCAGCATGGGAAGATAAAAAATACCAAAGCAGCCGCCTGCGATCAGAACAGTGGTAACCAGCAGGCTGTTTACCGTCTGTTTTCCCTGGAATTTCATCATGCTTCTTGCAATGATGTTTTTCCAGGGATTTTTGCGTCTGAAATGCCATCCGTTGACAACTGTATGGAGCATGATCATATAAAGTCCTGCAAATACCGGGGAATAACAAAGAACCTTAAGCAGGGCTGAAGGAAAGCGGTGGGTAAGATCACGATAAAACGTAGGAAAGTTGTATCCCAGCATTGCGCCGCCTATCAAAAGGATAATACCCACAGGGCCGCACCACAGCCCAAGCTCTCTTACCGGTTCATTCTGGTGTTCTTCCTGTATCACATCCAGAATATCTGTTTTTCTGAGATAAACATAAGCCAGCAGGCAGGCACAGAAAAGCACGAGAAGGGCGAAGCCTGCCGGTATCCAGAGACAGCGGAAATCAAGACTAAGGATCATGTACTGATTATCTACGATCAGGAAACGGAACAGCTTCCACAGGAGCGTAATAAAGGGGAAGCCTGCCAGGATCCCCAGAAGTGCGGAGCTTCCACTTAAAAGGAGTACCTCACGGAAAAGTCCGGGAGCAAGGGTTTTTCTTGATGCGCCAAGAGCCATAAGGATACCCAGCTGCCGGGATTTTTTGCGGAAAAACAGGCTGGCGGCATAGACGGTGAAAACCGTACAGCCAAAAAGAGTCATGATAAAGATCATATAAAGCTGCCTCAGGCTGTCCCCTCCTTCCGGGAAAATATTCAGGACTGTAGGAGAAAACATCAGGGCGGAGTAGGCGGTCATCAGCATCAGGGATACAAAGTTACAGAACAGATACAGCCGTGACTGTTTCCAGTCAGCTCTTTGCAGCCGGCTTTCCAGGTCTTTTATGTTTTTTATGGATTGTTTTCTTTTCTTTTTATTCATTCTGCATCACCACTCATTTCTTTGATCGCATTTAACAGGGTGTCGTGGAAAGCGCTTCTTGTCTGAATATTTTTTTCCAGCTGACGATAAACCATTCCGTCTTTTAATAGAATTACCCGGTCGCAGAAGGAGGCGGAAAAACTGTCGTGAGTTACCATAAAGATGGTGGCATCCAGATTATTTCTGGCATTTTCAAAGGACTCGATGACGATACGGCTGGAACGGCTGTCCAGATTTCCGGTAGGCTCATCTGCAAGGATCATCAGAGGCCGGTTGATCAGGCTTCTGGCAACAGCTGTTCTCTGTCTTTCGCCGCCGGAGATCTCCGCGGGATATTTACTTCGGATATGACTGATGCCAAACAGCTCCATCAGCTGATCTGCGTAGCGTTCCCCGTCTTTGTCCACATTGGAACGGATGATCCTGGGAACCAGGATATTTTCCCGGACGGTAAGTCCGTCCAGAAGCATAAAATCCTGAAATACGAAGCCGAGCTTTTCGTTGCGGACGATGGCAAGCTGCTCCGGGGTCATGGAGCTGAGTTCCTGACCGCCCAGAGTGATTTTTCCTTTCTCAAAAGGGATATAGCAGGAAATACAGTTGAGAAGTGTGGATTTACCGGAACCGGAAGGTCCCATGACAGCCACAAATTCTCCCTTTGCAATGGAAAAGCTGATTCCTTTCAGGACAGGATAGGTTTGTTTTCCTGTTGTATAGGATTTTTCGAGATTTTTTACAGATAACATAAAATTCCCCCTTATAAATGATGGATATACAGGTTTTTGCTTTTGCATATTCAGGATAGCACAGAAAAAAGGAAGAAAAATCAGAGGTGTAAAGAATGGCAGACTGTGTGTAAAGTTTGGAAAAATCCGGTGGGAAATGTAAAGATCGGAAGGATTTTTGTAAAGTTTGGAGTGGACGGAAAGGAGAAGTGCGTTATAATAAAGAAACAGGAATCTGCAGAACAGAAACAGAATCATGGAGGAAAAAATGAGGAAGATCAGTTTATTTATTGCGATGAGTCTTGACGGATATATTGCGGACTCCGAAGGAAAGATCCACTGGCTGACCGGACAGGGAAATGACGGTGAGGACATCGATGTTTATTCTGAATTTATTAAAGATGTGGATACAGTTTTTATGGGACGGAAGACCTATGACCAGATTGTTACGGAGTTATCTCCGGATCAGTGGGTATATGAGGAGCTTACCGCGTATGTGTTCACCCATAAACAGAAGGAATCTTCTGAAAAGATACGATTTACAGATCAGAATCCCATTGAGCTTGTAAGAAAATTAAAAGAAGAGAAGGGAAAGGATATCTGGATCTGCGGCGGAGCGGATCTTGCACAGCAGTTTATAAAAGAAGACATGATCGATCATTACTATATTACGGTGATTCCCACACTTTTAGGTTCCGGCGTGAGGCTTTTTGAGAATGGAGGACAGGAGATCCCTCTGAGGCTGATCCATACGAAATCCTATAATGGAATGGTGGATCTGGTTTATGTACGCAGATAAAATTTCTATAATTTCAAACAGAAAAAAGGAGCAGGGAATGAGCTTATCAGAGAGTATCAGAAACTATAAACCGGCAGGTCAGCAGGAACAAAATGACAAAGAACAGATGCTGCAGTTTATGGAAAACAGTAAAAATTATCTGGAGCGGGAAAACAGGATCGGACATTTTACAGCTTCTGTATGGACGGTAAATAAGGATCATACCAAAACTTTAATGGTATATCATAATATATATCGTTCCTGGTCGTGGATCGGCGGTCATGCAGACGGAATGGAAGATTTATGTGCGGTGGCGCTGAAAGAACTTCAGGAAGAAACCGGACTGAAACATGCGAAATTAGTCAGCAGGGATATTTTCAGCCTTGAGACGTTATCTGTTGACGGCCATGTAAAAAAAGGAAAATGGGTTTCGGGACATTTGCATTTTAATCTGACTTTTCTGGCAGAGGCAGATGAAAATGAAGAACTGACTGTCCGGGAGGAAGAAAACTCAGCTGTGAAATGGTGGACTTTTGAAGAAGCGCTGAAGGTTTCATCAGAACCATGGATGACAGAGCACGTGTACAAAAAACTGATAGAAAAGACCAGAGAAGAAAAGGGAGAAAACTATGCTGAGGATCGCATTGTGTGACGACGAACAGCAAGCCAGGGACTGCCTGCGGTTTCAGCTGGAAAAAACCATGTATGAGGGAGACGAGGAGATTGTCTATGAATTTACGTCCGGAGAAACCGCCCTCCGGTGGCTGAAAAAACATCCCGGTGAGATAGATCTTCTTTTTCTTGATGTGGAAATGAAGGATCTGAACGGAATGAAAACCGCAGAAGAGATCCGGAAATTTGACAAAGAGCTGCTGATCGTTTTTGTTACCGGATATTCGGAATATGTGTTTGACGGATACCGTACAGGAGCTTTGGATTATGTGCTGAAGCCGGCGGAGGAAGAACAGATCCGGCTTATACTGAGTCGTGCCAGAGAATATTTTTTTATGAAAAGAGAAAGGAATTTTGTGTTCCAGAATCAGGACGGAACCTTTCGTATGCCTTTGGATAAGATCCTGTATTTCTACAGTGACAGGCGTCAGATTGGTGTGGTGACGGAGATGGAGGAATACTTTTTTTATGGAAAGCTTTCTGAAGTGGAAGAAAAAACAGACGGACATTTTGTAAGGATCCATCAAAGATATCTGGTAAATGGAGACCGGGTAGAATATATCGGTCATGATCAGGTGGAAATCTGCGGAAAAGAACTTCCTATAAGCAGAGGGATGAAGGATACGGCTGTGGCAAAACTGGCAGAATGCATGCTGAAAGGAATCAGGTGATGTGATGGAAGAGGGGACAAAGCTTATACTGAGTGTATTATGGCTTTCGATTATGGGGATGCTCCTTCTTTTTTCTGTCGGGAGACTGGTCAGACTGCGGCCGCAGAAGCTGAGAAGGCTGTTTCTTTTGTTTTCCTGCGGCCTGTTGGGCGGCATGGTGATCTTTATCTCTGACTGGCAGAATATTGTTCCTACCTTTTTGATTTTTCTTGCAGCTGTATGGACAGGCTGTGATGGCAGCCGGATCAAAAGGCTGACGGTAGGTCTGATGGTGGCAAGCACCGTGTTTTCTTTTAATGCTCTGGTAGATAACGGCACAGAATTCGGCGGCTTTGTGGTGATCCTGCTTAAGCTGTGTTTCTGTCTGGGATTTTGTGTGGTGATCTGGAAATATGGGCCGGAACGGGATTTTGAACTTTCTCCGAAGATGTGGAAGCTGTTGCTCCTGCTGTCGCTTCCTCCTGTGGGAATTGTGTTCAGTCTGATCCTTCTCAGTGATCCAAAGGTATATGAACTGTCAGTACAGTATCTTGTTCTTCTGCTGCTGTCTCTTTTTGCTTTTGTGGGATTACTTTGGACTATGGTAGTGCTGGCAAAACAGCAGAAACTGGAAGCAGAGGCTGTGATGGCAGCGCAGAACGCACGTTATTACCAGTCCATGGAGCAGCAGCATTTTGAAATACGGAGACTGAAGCATGATATGGCAAATCATCTCCAGACAGCGCTGGCTCTTCCTGAGGAACAGAAAAATGCGTATCTCAGGGGACTTCTGGAAAGTACCGAGAACACCCGGACATTAAAATACTGCGGCGACAATACGGTAAATATTATTCTTAGTGCGAAAGAAGCGGCAATGAAGCAGAAAGAAATAGATTTCCATGTGCTGGCAGATATTCCTGATCCGCTTCCTATGAAAAAAACAGATATCTGCGCTGTTTTTGGCAATGCTCTCGACAATGCCATGGAAGCAGTGGAGAAACTGCCGGCAGAACAACGCAGGGTGTCTCTGGAAGTAAGGATGGGAAGGGGACTGCTGGCAGTCAGCATCCGAAATCCGGGAAATCTTTCTGAGTGCAGCATGAAGGAAGAAAGAAGAAAGGAACTGCCTGTGACTACGAAAACAGACAGGTCTGTCCATGGATTTGGTCTTCCCAGTATCCGGGCCGCTCTTGGCAGATACAGCGGCACAATGGAAATCCGGCAGGAAGGAGAGGAAGTCTGTCTGTTTCTCTACTGCCATATAAAGAGTGAAAACCTCTCTTGAGTTTCCGGGAATCATCCTGTATACTTGGTTTTACCATTAGCATTGGTGTGCAAGCGGCCGCAATGATCCTTGTACACTGATGCTGTATTCCATATTTATATAAGGAGAGATCAGAAATGGGTGAAAAGCTAACAAAACGTGACGTGGAAAAAATAGAGCAGGAAATCGAGCATCGCAAACTGGTAATACGGAAAGAGGCCATTGAGGCGGTAAAGGAGGCAAGAGCCCAGGGAGACCTCAGCGAGAATTTTGAATATTATGCGGCAAAACGCCATAAAAATCAGAACGAAAGCCGTATCCGCTATCTGGAGAGGATGCTGAAAACAGCAGATATTGTCACAGATGCTTCCAAAGAGGATGAAGTGGGAATGGATGATATTGTGGAAGTGGAGTTTGAAGAGGACGGAGAAATTGAGAAGTATAAGCTGGTGACCTCCATAAGGGGAAATTCCATGGAAAACAGGATCAGCATTGAGTCTCCGCTGGGAAAAGCACTGAAAGGCCACAAGGCCGGAGACAGGGTAAAGGTTCAGGTCAGTGAGGATATCAGCTATTATCTGCTCATCCGTTCTATAGATAAGACTGGAGATGAGGGAGAGGATATTCGGGGATTTTAAGAAAAATTTTACATAGATTTTACATTGTGCTGGGGATAATTTTACAAAGCTTTCCTAAAATGAAAGTATATTAAATATTCGCAAAGGAGAAACACCATGGATTTTTTTAGTATACTGACATTGTTAGGAGGACTTGCCCTGTTTCTGTATGGCATGCAGGTGATGGGAGACGGTCTTGCCAAGGTTTCCGGAGGAAAACTGGAAAAAATACTTGAAAATCTTACATCCAGTAAATTGAAAGCAGTCCTTCTGGGACTTGCGGTCACAGCGGTGATCCAGTCCTCTTCTGCAACTACGGTTATGGTAGTAGGCTTTGTAAACTCTGGTATTATGAAATTAACCCAGGCGGTAGGAATCATTATGGGTGCCAACATTGGTACTACAGTAACAGCCTGGATTTTAAGCCTTGCCGGAATTGAGAGCAGCAACTTTTTTATAAGTCTTCTGAAACCAAGCTCATTTGCCCCGATTCTGGCTCTGATCGGAATCGTGCTTCTGATGTTTACAAAAAGCTCCCGCAAGAAAGACATTGGAGTAATTCTTGTAGGATTTGCAGTTCTGATGTTTGGTATGGAGACCATGAGCGGCGCAGTAAAGCCTCTGGCTGATGTTCCGGAATTTACAAATCTTCTTCTGGCATTCTCAAATCCCATAGCAGGTGTGCTGGCAGGTACGATCCTGACGGCGATCATCCAGTCCTCTTCGGCTTCGGTAGGTATCCTGCAGGCTTTGTGTGTAACAGGAGCAGTTCCTTACAGTGCGGCATTTCCTATCATTATGGGACAGAATATCGGTACCTGCGTAACTGCGCTTCTGTCTGCCATCGGCGCAAATAAAAATGCCAAACGTGCAGCAATGATCCATTTATATTTCAATATGCTTGGAACAGTGATCTTCCTTGGTGTATTCTATCTTTTGAATTCTGTAGTTCATTTTTCATTTATGGATTCCATGGCAACACCGGCGGCGATTGCTGTTACACACAGTATCTTTAATGTAACTGCGACTTTGATCTGGCTTCCATTTTCCAATGTTCTTGTGAAGCTGGCATGCCTGACCATCCGCGATTCCGCAGAGGATGTGGAGGCAGCAAAGGAAGATCAGGAATTCATGATCCTGGAATCCCGTTTCCTGGAGAAACCGGCTTTTGCTGTAGAGCAGGGAAGAACTGCTGCAAGACGTATGGCGGAGGATTCCGGAAAATCTTTGAAAACTGCATTTGGTCTGCTTCATCAGTATGATGATGAGGGGGCAAAGAAAATCGATAAGCTGGAGGGAAAGGTGGATCGTTATGAGGATGAACTGGGAACCTATCTGGTACAGCTGAATAACAAAGACCTTTCCGAAAACGACAGCCACAGCGTTTCCATCATGCTTCACTGTATTGGAGATTTTGAACGTATATCCGACCATGCGGTGAATATCAAGGAGTCTGCCGAAGAGCTTCACGAAAAGAATTTAAGCTTTTCGCCTGTTGCAAAGGCAGAGCTGAGAGTTGTGACTGCTGCAGTCAATGACATTGTGGAAACTGCTTTTCATGTGTTTGATGCACAGGATACAACAAAGGCAGTGGAGATTGAAGCTCTGGAAGAACTGATCGATGAGCTTACCAAAGAAATGAAACGTCGTCACATCAACCGTCTCCGTTCCGGTGAATGTACTATTGAAATGGGATTTATCCTTTCTGACCTGATCACCAGCATGGAACGTATTGCAGACCACTGTTCTAATATTGGTGTTTGTGTGACTCAGGTTCGTGAAAATCTGTATGATACGCACAGTCACCTGAATGCACTGAAAAACGAAGACAGTGACGATTTTGAAAAATGCTTGGAAAAGGTACGTCAGGAGTATCTTCTTCCGTAAGAGAAAAAGAAATATCATTCGGCTGCTGAGGGCAATACCCCCGGCAGCCTTTGTTGCTAAGATAAGGAGGAGAGCCATGATCTATTGTGTAGAAGATGAAAAAAACATCAGGGAGCTTCTGGTATATACACTGGAAACTACCGGATTTTCCGCAAAAGGGTTTGTGGATGGCAAAGAACTTCAGGCTGCCCTGAAAAAAGAACTTCCGGTTCTGATCCTTCTGGATATTATGCTTCCGGGGGAAGACGGATATGCGATTCTTACCAGGCTGAAGGCAGACCCGGATACCAGAAATATTCCGGTGATCATGGTTACAGCCAAAGAGGCGGAATTCGATAAGGTGAAAGGGCTGGAAGCAGGAGCAGATGATTATATTACGAAGCCTTTTGGAATGATGGAATTTGTGGCCCGGGTAAAAGCTGTTCTCAGAAGATGCACAAAAAAAGAAGAAAACAGGGAACTGCACTGTGGTGAGCTGAAGGTTTTTGTGGGACGGCATGAGGTTCAGATCAGAGATAAAAAGGTGGAGCTTACCAGAAAGGAATTCGAGCTTCTTCAGTACCTGCTGGAAAACAAGGGACTTGTTATGAGCCGGAACCAGATTTTGTGCCATGTGTGGGGATATGACTTTGATGGAGAAACCAGAACGGTGGACGTTCATGTAAGAACCCTCAGGCAGAAACTGGGAGAGGCGGGAAATATGGTAGAGACTGTGCGCGGTGTGGGCTACCGGATCGGAGATTAGGATGAGACAGAGACTTTTAAATCATGGAAGCTTTCTTGTTATTCTGTCAGTGGTTCTGACCTTTCTTGCTGCAAGTGTTGTAATGTATGATAAATTCAGTGTGTCCATGAAGCAGGGAGTCAGAGACGAGGTGGAATATATCAGAGCAGGAATCGATGCGGCGGGAATTGATTATCTCCAGGAAAACGTAAAGGAGATCAATGTAACAAGAATTACCGTAACAGACAGCGACGGAAATGTGATTTATGAATCGAATGCAGAAGCAGACGAAATGGAAAATCATGGGAAGCGTCCGGAAATGATCAAGGCAAAAGAAACAGGATACGGGGAAGTGATCCGTTTTTCGGAAACCCTGTCGAAGCAGACCTTTTACTGTGCTATGCGCCTGGAAAACGGAAATATCCTTCGGGTGGCAAGAACCACGGACAGTGTATTTATGACGCTTTTTTCCAGCTTTACTCTTTTGGGACTGATTACCCTTGGTATTCTGATCCTGGAGGTTATACTTGTCCAGAAGCAGACGAAGGATCTCATCAAGCCGATCAATGAGCTGGATCTTGAAAACCCTTTGAAGAATGTGAAATACGAAGAACTGAGACCGCTTCTGGGCAGAGTAGATCAGCAGAACCGTCAGATCGTTCATCAGATGGAGGAACTGAAGGAGGCAGAAGCGATGCGGCGGGAATTTTCTGCGAACGTTTCTCATGAGCTGAAAACACCTCTGATGTCCATTTCCGGTTATGCAGAGCTGATGATGAACGGAATGGTAGATCAGGATAAGGTTCCTGAATTTTCCGGAAGGATCTATCATGAAGCGAGCCGCCTCAGCTCCCTTGTTTCTGATATCATCCAGCTTTCCCGTCTGGATGAAAAAAACAGCGATATGCCCTTTGAGGCTGTGGATATTTATGAGCTGGCGGAGGATATCATCATGCATTTGAAGCCTGCAGCAGAAAAAAAGAAAATTCAGCTTTCGCTGGAGGGCGAACGTGTAGTTGTCCGAGGCGTGCGTCAGGTTCTTTATGAAATGTTTTATAACATTGCAGACAATGCTATCCGGTATACAGATGCCGGGGGAAAAATCAGCATTTTTGCAGGACAGAAGGAAATGCATCCATGTTATTCTGTGGAGGATAATGGAATCGGCATACCAAAGAATGAACAGAAAAGAATTTTTGAACGGTTTTACCGTGTGGACAAAAGTCATTCCCGTCAGACAGGGGGAACCGGCCTGGGACTTTCTATTGTAAAGCATGGAGCAGTTCTTCACAAAGCAAAGATAAATCTGGAAAGTGAGCTGGGAAAAGGCACAAAAATGGAGCTGGTGTTTTAAACATCAGCTCCGTTTTTTTCGTTGCTTTCCTGGGCGGGATCCTGAGGCCGTTCAGAGATTGCCTTTATAGAATAGGCATATTCTGTCGGAGTCATCCCGCAGATTTTTTTGAACTGTCTGGAAAAATAGTGGATGGAAGAATATCCCAGGAATTCCGAAATCTGCGTGAAGTTCATATCATTTTCACGGATCAGCTGTCTGGCAAAATTAATCTTCATATGAGAAAAAAATTCAATTACTCCACAGCCGTATTCTTCGCGAAACAGCTTCTGAAGCTGCGATCTGCCGATAAGATTGTCATGACAGACATCCTCAATGGTAATAGAATCCCGGATATGCTCTTCAAAATAATTTACGATTTTCCGGGATGCAGTAGAAATTGACGAGGAATCGTTGAGGATGGTGGACGGGTAGCGGGGAGTAGTTGTGTATCTGCGGAGCATATGTATCAGAAGCTGTTCCAGATAGAGTATCAGCAGCTGTTGAGAGCCAAACGGAATATCCGAGCGTTTTTCCATTTTTTCTGTATAAGGATTGTCCAGTGGAGAAGAAAAACAATGACGGGCTTCAGCAATGATCAATCCTAAAATGGAACGTTCGGTATCTGAGAATTCCAGAATTTTATCTTCAAAAAATTTCATACATGGAGAATTACAGGCAAAAGAAACAACAATGATGTTGGGGGCATTTGTGCCTGTAGCGCTTAAATTATGGAACTCATTTGGCTTGTGAAAAATGACCTGCCCTCGATTCAGCACATGGTGAACATCTTCTGCACAGACTTCAGCTTTTCCCTTATCCACACATTGAAATTCCCAGAAATCGTGACGTTCTCCCGCATAATAAAAATCATTTCGGTATTCAAAATAGTGAATGGTATAGATACAGTCGATTTGAAGTTCTTTTTCCAGATAAACACTTTCATACGCCATAAAACATATCCCTCCGAATCGGTTTCAGTTAGACAAAAATGATCCGATACAAGTCTATTATAACCTAATAAAAAGAGGAATACCACAAAAATCCACATGGATGCGAAAAAAATAGATTTAGAAATCTTTTTGTGCAAAATAAACACACATTTGTGCAAATACTTTTTGTGCAAAAACGATAGAATTATAAATAGTAAAACATGTTTTGAGTAAAAACCACCAAAACATGCAGATGCGAAAAACAACACATTTATCAAGGAGGAATTCAAGATGGGAATGAAGAAGAAACTTCTGAGCGCTGTATTATGTGGTGCAATGGTAGGAACAATGATGGCACCGATCGCAACTGTACAGGCAGCAGATGATACGCTGGTATACTGGTCTATGTGGGAGTCTACAGAGCCGCAGGGACAGGCTATTCAGGAAGCTGTTGACGCTTATACAGCAGAGACAGGTGTTAAGGTAGACCTTCAGTTTAAGGGACGTACCGGAAATCGTGAGGCTCTTCAGCCGGCACTTGACGGCGGCACACAGATTGACATCTTTGATGAGGATATCGACCGTGTAAACAGCATGTATGCAAAATATCTTCTGGATCTGGAAGACCTTGTAAAAGAGTCCGGATATGAAGAGACCGCTATCCCGGGACTTATGGCAGCATGCCGTGACGCTGGCGGCGGTACACTGAAGACAATTCCGTATCAGCCGAACGTATTTGCTTTCTTCTACAACAAAGACCTGTTTGAGCAGGCTGGCGTTGAGAAAGAGCCTACTACATGGGCAGAGTTCCTGGATGTATGCCAGAAGCTGAAAGATGCAGGAATCACTCCGATGACAATGGATGATGCATATGCTACATCCGTAATCGGATATCATCTTGCAAGACTTGTAGGCGAAGACAAAGTTGTTGAGATTGTTACAGAAGGCAAATGGGATGACCCGGCAGTTCTTCAGATGGCTCAGGATATTGAAGAGCTTGCAAAGAACGGATACTATTCCGAAATGGTTGGCTCCAACGTATGGCCGGCAGGTCAGAATACAGAGCTTGCTCTTGGAACAGCTGCTATGTACCTGAATGGTTCCTGGCTTCCAAACGAGGTTAAGGATATGGCTGGCGAAGATTTCAAATGGGGATGCTTCGCATATCCGGAGCTTGAGAACGGTGCAAACGGAATTGAGACAAACAACTTTGGAGCACAGGTGTTCGGTATCAACAAAGATACAAAAATGCCGAAGGAAGCATTTGATCTGATCAAATTCATCACAACCGGCGAATATGACAAGAAACTTGCAGATGCATCTGTAGGTATCCCGGCAGACACAACAAATACAGAGTGGCCGGCAATGGTAGAATGTGCAAAACCTGTTATCGAGCAGAGCACAGGCCGTTTCACATGGGCAGCTGGAGTTGAAACAAACGTAGATATGACTCCTGTTATCAAAGAAAACTTCATCAAATTGATGGCTGGTTCCCTGACAGCAGACGAGTTTGTAGCTGCAATGCAGGAAGCTGCTAAATAATAAAATAAGCAGAGCAGAGATGGTGGCATCGTTTTTACGCTGCCGCCATCTTTTCTTTTGAGGGAAATAAAAGAGGAGGAAACCATATTGAAGAAAAATAAAACAATGATCGTGGTATTCCTGACACCGGCAGTACTTCTGTTTCTGGGAATCTTTTTGTATCCTATACTGAAGACTATTCTCATGAGCTTTTTCAAAATTGAAGGTGTTACGGATGCAATGAATCTGTGGAGCTTTGTTGGGCTGGATAACTATGCAAAACTGCTTAATACCAGTCTTTTCCGTACTGCATTTTTTAACCTTTTCCGTATCTGGTTCTTTGGCGGCCTGATCGTTATGTCTCTGTCACTTCTTTTTGCAGCTATTCTTACCAGCGGTATTCGTGGAAAGAAATTTTTCCGTGCTATTATTTACATGCCAAATATTGTAAGTGCAGTTGCCCTTGCTACCATGTGGCTTCAGTATGTATACAGCCCAAGATTTGGTCTTCTGAAGAATTTCTTTTCAGCGCTTCATTTAGAAGGACTGGCAAAAACACAGTGGCTGGATAATGAACATAAATTTATGGCGCTGCTGCTTGCTTATTGTTTTGGTATGGTAGGCTATCACATGCTGATCTGGCTTTCCGGTATTGAACGTATCAGTCCGGAATATTATGAAGCGGCTACCATTGATGGAGCCAATAAGCTGGCACAGTTCCGCTATATGACCCTTCCCCTTCTTAAGGGCGTGTTTAAAACAAATATTACCATGTGGTCCGTAAGCTCTGTAGGATTTTTCGTATGGTCGCAGCTGTTCTCAAACGTAACGGCAGATACGCAGACTATTACGCCGTATGTATATATGTACATGCAGATCTTCGGCGGCGGCAATACAGTAACAGAACGTAACTCCGGACTTGGAGCGGCAATTGGTGTGCTTCTGAGTTTATGTGTGGTACTTATCTTTACTGTATGTAACAAATTGATCAAAGACGACGACTTAGAATTTTAGGAGGTGCTTGCTATGGCAAAGACAAAGGAAAAGGAGCCGCGCCGCCCGTTTAATCTGAAGCAAGAGCTGAAGCTGGCACCTGGCTACATTATTATTCTTCTCTGGGTTATTTTTACAATTGTACTTCTGGGCTGGGTATTTTGTGCCAGCTTTTCTACAACTGCAGAAATTTTTCAGGGAAAAGCTTTGAAATTTGAAACAGGACTTCATTTTGAAAATTATGCAAAAGCATGGAACGGATCCGGTGTTGCAGGATTTTTTGGAAACTCTCTCTTATACTCTGTAGTTTCCTGTGTTGCTCTGATCCTGGTATGTGCTCCGGCAGCTTATGTGCTGTCCAGATTTGAATTTATTGCAAATAAATTCATCCAGACAAGCTTTGTATCTGCTATGGGCGTTCCTGCAATCATGGTAGTTCTGCCGCTGTTCAGTATTATTTCCGGTATGGGGATTCTGAACAATATTCCGCTGGCAAAAGGAACTCTGATTCTTTTGTACGTAGGAATCAACGTACCTTATACTACGATTTTCCTGCTGACATTTTTCAGCAACATATCTAAGACCTATGAAGAGGCTGCAGCTATTGACGGATGTCCTCCAATGAAGACTTTCTGGAAAATTATGTTCCCTATGGCACAGTCAGGTATCGTAACAGTAACGATTTTTAATTTTATCAATATCTGGAATGAGTACTTCCTGTCATTGATCTTTGCAAGCTCCGACAAGCTGAAACCTGTAGCTCCGGGACTTTACGGAATGATCAACTCCATGAAGTATACAGGTGACTGGGCTGGTATGTTTGCAGCTGTTATTATTGTATTCCTGCCTACATTTATTCTATATGTATTCCTGTCAGAGAAGATCATTGGCGGTGTTACAGGTGGAATCAAAGGCTGATTAAGAAAGGATTGAACATCATGAAAAAACCGGTATTAGTAGTTATGGCAGCAGGCATGGGAAGCCGTTACGGCGGTCTGAAGCAGATTGACCCTATTGATAAAGAGGGCCATATTATCATGGATTTTTCTATCTATGATGCTGTGAAAGCGGGATTTGAGAAGGTTGTATTCATTATCAAAAAAGAAAATGAAGAGGATTTCAGAAAAGCTATCGGCGACCGTCTCAGCAAACAGATCCAGGTGGCTTATGTGTTCCAGGATCTTCAGAACATTCCGGAAGGATATGAAGTACCTGCTGACAGAGTGAAGCCATGGGGAACCGGACATGCCGTATTAAGCTGCATCGGAGAGGTGGATGGACCATTTGCGGTAATCAATGCAGACGACTATTATGGAAGTCATGCATTTAAGATGGCATATGATTTCCTTACAGAAAACCAGGATGAAGAAGAACTCTATAAATATATGATGGTTGGTTATAAGCTGGAAAATACTCTTACAGATAACGGCCATGTTGCCAGAGGTGTTTGTGTAACAGATGAAAATGACCATCTTATAAAGATCAATGAGCGCACACACATTGAAAAGCATAACGGCGGAACTGCATATACAGAAGATGATGGTGCAACATGGACTATGCTTCCGGAGGGAAGTACAGTATCCATGAATATGTGGGGATTTTCTGCAAGCATTCTTACAGAACTGCAAGCACGTTTCGCGGCATTTCTTGATGAAAATTTAAGCAAGAACCCATTGAAGTGTGAATATTTCCTGCCTTTTGTTGTGGATGAGCTTCTTCACGAGAAGAAAGCAACTGTAACAGTGCTGAAATCTGAAGATAAATGGTACGGGGTTACCTACAAAGACGATAAGCCGTTTGTTATGGCAGCTATCCAGAATCTGAAAGATCAGGGGCTTTACCCGCAGAATTTATGGGAGGACAGATAACAGTGAATGCGATCCAGAAAGAAGTAATAAGTAAGTTTGATTTTCCCGGAGAGGTAGTGGAATGTATTCCCTATGGAAGCGGACATATCAACGATACATATCGTCTGACGGTTCAGACATCAGAGGGACAGAATAAGCGTTTTATCCTTCAGAGAATGAATAAGAGCATTTTTACAAAACCAGTGGAGTTGATGGAAAACGTCAGCGGTGTTACTTCATGGCTCCGCAAAAAAATCCAGGAAAATGGCGGAGATGCAGAAAGAGAAACATTAAATATTGTAAATGATAAGGAGAACAGTCCTTATTATGTGGATTCAGAGGGTGAATACTGGAGAGTTTATCTTTTTATTGAAGATGCCACAAGCTTTGATATGGTGAAAGATGACAATGACTTTTATCAGAGCGCAGTTGCTTTCGGACATTTTCAGAGACTTCTGGCAGACTACCCGGCAGAAACTCTCCATGAGACGATTGTGAACTTTCATAATACAGTAGATCGTTTCCGCAAGTTTAAAGAGGCTGTGGCAGCAGACAGTGAGGGGCGTGTAAAGGACGTTCAGGATGAGATCAGATTTGTTCTGGATCGTGAGGAACTGGCGCATACTCTTTGCGATCTGCAGGAAAAGGGAGAAATCCCTCTTCGTGTTACCCACAATGATACAAAGCTGAACAATATCATGATCGATGATGAGACCGGAAAAGCAATCTGTGTGATCGACCTTGATACAGTTATGCCGGGACTTTCTGTAAATGATTTTGGCGATTCAATCCGTTTTGGTGCAAGTACAGGAGCAGAGGATGAACAGGATCTCAGTAAGATTTCCTGCGATCTTCATCTTTATGAAGTTTATACCAAAGGGTTTATTGAGGGGTGTGCCGGCGCACTGACAGATATTGAACTGGATATGCTTCCTATGGGAGCGATCCTTATGACCTTTGAATGCGGCATGCGTTTCCTGACAGATTATCTGGAGGGAGATCATTACTTTAAGATCCACAGAGAGGGACACAATCTGGACCGCTGCCGTACACAGTTTAAACTGGTTGCAGATATGGAAGAAAAACTTCCTCAGATGAAAGCTATTGTAGAAAAATACAGGTAGTGCTATACTGAATATTGGTAACAAACCATAAGAAGACCTGAAGAGGAGGACAAGATCATGGCAATTTTAGTTACAGGCGGCGCCGGTTATATTGGCAGCCATACAGTTGTAGAGCTTCAAAATGCGGGATATGAGGTTGTTGTTGTGGACAACTTAAGCAATTCCAGCGAAAAAAGTCTGGAACGTGTGGAAAAGATCACAGGAAAACCAGTGAAATTCTATAAGGCAGATATTCTTGACAGAGAAGGTCTTACAGAAATTTTTGAAAAAGAGGACATTGATTCCTGCATTCATTTCGCAGGTCTGAAAGCTGTTGGAGAATCTGTAGCAAAACCATGGGAATATTATGAAAATAATATTGCCGGAACATTGACTCTTGTAGATGTAATGAGAAAACATGGTGTTAAGAATATTATTTTCTCTTCTTCTGCTACTGTATATGGAGACCCTGCGATCATTCCGATTACAGAGGAATGCCCAAAAGGACAGTGTACCAATCCTTATGGATGGACAAAATCCATGCTGGAACAGATCTTAAGCGATATCCAGAAGGCAGACCCGGAATGGAATGTGGTTCTTCTTCGTTATTTCAATCCGATCGGAGCTCATAAGAGCGGAACTATTGGCGAAAATCCAAATGGTATTCCAAACAACCTGATGCCTTATGTAACCCAGGTTGCAGTTGGCAAATTGAAAGAGCTTGGAGTATTTGGAAATGATTACGATACTCCGGATGGAACTGGTGTGAGAGATTACATCCATGTAGTGGATCTGGCAAAAGGTCATGTGAAAGCCCTTAAAAAGCTTGAGGATAAATCAGGGCTGAATATTTATAATCTGGGAACCGGAAAAGGCTACAGTGTTCTTGATATTGTAAAGAACTTTGAAGAAGCAACCGGTGTGAAAGTTCCTTATGTGATCAAACCGCGTCGCCCGGGCGATATTGCTGCCTGCTATTCCGATGCGTCTAAAGCAGAGAGAGAGCTTGGATGGAAAGCAGAGTTCGGTATTAGGGAAATGTGTGCAGATTCCTGGAACTGGCAGAGTAAAAATCCTAATGGATATGATGAATAAGAAATAAGAAAACCTCCGGAGAAATTTTCCGGAGGTTTTCTTATGGATCTTATTTATCATCGTCGTCATTGTTTTTCTTTTTTTCAAATTTGGGTTCGCAGGTCAGTTCGATACCAAGTCTTCGGAACTGCCAGATGTCCACGGAGGACAGCATGACAGAGGTGTGGGCCTGACAGCCCTTTAATTTAGGCAGCTGTTCCAGCGCCAGTCCGGCTTCTGGATTGCTTGCAGCGCTGACGGAAAGGGCAATAAGAGTTTCGTCTGTGTGGAGACGGGGATTTTTGCTTCCCAGATATCTTGTTTTCAGCTCCTGGATAGGACGGATAGCTTCCGGGGAGATTACATGGTGTGCATGTTCAATTCCTGCCAGTTTTTTCAGGGCATTAAGAAGGAGCGCGGAAGAGGCTCCAAGCAGATCAGAGGTCTTTCCGTCAATTATTTCGCCATCAGGAAGTTCCAGGGCAGCAGCAGGAGCACCTGTCTGCTTTTCGATATCCAGAGCAGCAGTGACTACTTTGCGGTCCTCCAGGGATGCATGAGCCTGTTTCAGAAGCAGCTCGATCTTACAAACTTCATCTTCTTTTCCTGTACCGGATACAAGGGCATCACAGCTTTTATAATAGCGGCGGATGATCTCCTGACGGGAGGCCTCTTTGCAGACCTCATCATCCACAATACAGTTCCCTGCCATATTAACGCCCATATCTGTAGGTGATTTATAAGGACATTCGCCCATGATCTTTTCGAACATAGCCTGAAGCACAGGGAAAATTTCCACATCACGGTTATAATTGACAGTAGTCTCTCCATAAGCTTCCAGATGGAAAGGGTCGATCATATTTACATCGTTCAGATCTGCGGTAGCTGCTTCATATGCCAGGTTGACCGGATGCTTCAGCGGAATATTCCAGATAGGGAAAGTCTCAAATTTTGCATATCCGGCGCAGATACCGCGTTTGTGTTCATGATAAAGCTGGGAGAGACACACGGCCATTTTACCGCTGCCCGGTCCCGGTGCAGTGACTACCACCAGAGGTCTGGAGGTTTCGATATACTGATTTTTGCCGTAGCCCTCATCGCTTACGATAAGAGAGGTATTGCTGGGATATCCCGGGATATTATAGTGGACAAATACACGGATGCCCAGTTTTTCCAGTCTGTTTTTAAAGAGGTCGGCTCCTTCCTGACCGGAATAACGGGTGATGCAGACGCTTCCCACATAAAGTCCGCGTTCAGAAAATACTTCGATCAGACGAAGGACATCTTCATCATAGGTGATGCCCAGATCTCCGCGGACTTTGTTTTTATCAATATCAGCAGCGCTGATGACGATGACGATCTCTGCCTGGTCACTGAGCTGCATCAGCATGCGGAGCTTACTGTCCGGTTCAAATCCAGGAAGGACTCTGGATGCATGAAAATCATCAAATAGTTTGCCGCCAAATTCCAGATAAAGTTTATTTCCGAATTTACCGATCCTTTCGCGGATATGTTCTGACTGCATGGTTAGATATTTTTCGTTATCAAATCCTGTCTTCATATTGTTTTCCTTTCCCGATTCACGTCGTTGGCAGAAATTCTGCCTTGTTCATGCTGATAGTATACTACGAACAACTGATGGATGCAAAACTTTTTTAAACAGACTAATTCTGTTGATTTATGGAGGAAATCTCTTTATAATAAAGAAGACAGTAGAGGAGGAAAAGAATGAACGATCATATGGAAAATCGTCCGGATGGAAAAAGACCGGACCGTAATGAGCCCGGAAAACAAGGGCCAAATAAAAACCGCCAGTCGCTGCTGGCATTTTTACTTTGTCTTCTGGTGACACTGATCTGCCTGAGCTTTATAACAGAAATCCGTAATGGGGGCACCAGTGAGATCACTTATGACAAATTTATTGAAATGGTGGAGAAGGATCAGGTAAAAGAAGTGACACTGCAGTCCGGTGTACTGACAGTTGAACCAAAGCTTCATGATTCTTTTGAAAAGAAACAGTACCATGTAAATCAGATGGAGAATATTGATGCGCTGACTGCCAGACTGGAAGGTAAGGGAATCATTTTTCAGTACGAGCAGCCTGACGCAATGCTGGAGATTCTTTCTATGCTGCTCAGTGTGCTGCTTCCCACAGTTCTTATGTTTGGAATGCTGATGTTCTTTATGCGCCGTATGAATAAAGGCGGCGGTGTTATGGGAGTGGGTAAAAGCCGTGCAAAGGCATATATCCAGCAGGAGACAGGCATTACCTTTAAGGATGTGGCCGGACAGGACGAGGCAAAAGAATCTCTTCAGGAGGTTGTAGATTTTCTTCATAATCCGGGAAAATATACAGCTATTGGAGCTAAGCTTCCCAAAGGTGCGCTTCTTGTAGGACCTCCGGGAACAGGAAAGACTCTCCTGGCAAAGGCTGTAGCGGGAGAGGCAAAGGTGCCGTTTTTTTCTCTTTCCGGTTCGGAATTTGTGGAGATGTTTGTAGGTGTAGGTGCGTCTCGTGTCCGCGATCTTTTTGAGGAAGCTAAGAAAAATGCTCCCTGTATTGTATTTATTGATGAGATCGACGCAATTGGAAAAAGCCGTGATTCTCATTATGGAGGAGGGAATGATGAGCGTGAGCAGACTCTGAACCAGCTTCTTGCGGAAATGGATGGATTTGATACATCCAAAGGCCTTCTGATCCTTGCGGCGACCAACCGTCCGGAAGTCCTGGATCCGGCACTTCTTCGTCCGGGACGTTTTGACCGTCGTGTGATTGTAGACCGTCCGGATCTGAAGGGCCGTGTGGAGGTTCTGAAAGTACATGCCAAGGACGTGCTTCTTGATGAAACGGTAGATCTGGATGCCATTGCTCTGGCAACCTCCGGCGCAGTGGGATCCGACCTTGCAAATATGATCAACGAAGCAGCAATCCTTGCAGTAAAGAATGGACGCAGGGCAGTATCCCAGAAGGATCTTCTGGAATCTGTGGAAGTGGTTCTTGTAGGAAAAGAGAAGAAAGACCGTATTTTAAGTGAACAGGAAAGGCGTATCGTATCTTATCATGAAGTAGGTCATGCCCTTGTCAGTGCCCTTCAGAAAGACGCGGAGCCGGTGCAGAAGATCACTATTGTTCCCCGTACCATGGGAGCCCTGGGATATGTTATGCATGTTCCGGAAGAAGAAAAATTCCTTAACACACAGAAAGAACTGGAAGCAATGCTTGTTGGATATCTGGGCGGCCGTGCTGCAGAAGAGATCGTCTTTGATACGGTGACTACAGGCGCAGCCAATGATATCGAACAGGCGACCAAGGTTGCAAGAGCTATGATCACCCAGTATGGTATGTCGCAGAAATTCGGTCTTATGGGACTGGCTTCGCAGGAAAATCAGTATTTGTCAGGAAGAGCTGTATTAAACTGCGGTGATGATACGGCAACAGAAATCGACCATGAGGTAATGAAGCTTCTTCACGAATCATATGAAGAGTCTAAGAGGCTTTTAAGCGGTCACAGAACAGCTCTTGATAAGATTGCAGAATATCTGATCCGAAAAGAGACCATTACCGGAAAAGAATTTATGAAAATCTTCCGGGCAGTAGAGCGAGGAATGGATATTCCGGAAGACCTGAATGACCTGGTATTTCCGGAAGATGTGAAAGTGATCGAAGAAACCGTATCAGAAGAAAAGCAGGATACAGAAAATGTTTCAGATTGAGGAAGAACTGAAAAAACTTCCCGCCAAGCCAGGTGTTTATCTGATGCATGATGAGCGGGACGAGATCATATATGTGGGAAAGGCTGTGAGCCTTAAAAACCGTGTGCGGCAGTACTTTCAGAGCAGCCGTTACAAAGGTGCGAAAATCGAGCAGATGGTCACCCACATTGCCAGATTTGAATATATCATTACAGATTCCGAACTGGAAGCGCTTGTACTGGAAAGCAATCTGATCAAGGAACACAGACCGAAATATAACACCATGCTGAAGGACGACAAAAGCTATCCCTTCATTAAGGTGACAGTTCAGGAGGCTTATCCAAGAGTCCTTTTTGCCCGGAGGATGAAAAAAGATAAAAACCGATATTTTGGTCCGTATACAAGCGGAGGGGCGGTAAAGGACGTTATCGAGCTTGTGCGGAAACTGTATCAGGTACGATCCTGCAGCAGAACACTTCCCAGAGACTGCGGAAAAGACCGTCCCTGTCTTTATTATCATATGAAGCAGTGCACCGGTCCCTGTACGGGAAATGTGTCACAGGAGGCATACAGGGAAAATATCCAGAAGGTTCTTCGATTCCTGAACGGAGATTTTCAGGAAACTATTGATCAGCTGACGGATAAGATGCAAAAAGCTTCTGAGGAACTCCGGTTTGAGGATGCGGCAGAATGCCGTGATCTGATCCAGAGTATCCGTAAGATTGGTGAACGCCAGAAAATTACTGCTTATGGGGAAGAAGACAGGGATATCATTGCAGTGGCAATGGACGAAAGTCTGGATCTTCGAGAGCAGGATGCAGTGGTTCAGGTGTTTTTTATGCGCAGCGGCAGAATCATTGGAAGAGACCATTTTTATCTGCGAGTTGCAAGAGGCGATACCAGAGAGCAGGTACTGTCCAGTTTTCTGAAGCAGTTTTATGCAGGGACACCTTTTATTCCCAGAGAGATCATGCTTCAGACAGATGTGGAAGACCGTGAGGTGATCGAGGAATGGCTCAGTTCCAGAAGAAAACAGAAGGTTCATATTCTGGTTCCGAAGAAAGGAACGAAGGAGAAGCTGGTGGAGCTTGCCAGAGAAAATGCCCGAATGGTTCTGGATAAGGACAGAGAGCGTATCCGCCGTGAAGAAGGACGGACAATAGGAGCAGTACATGAAGTAGAGGAGTGGCTGGGACTGAAAGATATTGTCCGGATGGAGGCCTTTGACATTTCAAATATCAGTGGATTTGAATCAGTGGGATCCATGGTCGTATATGAAAAAGGACGTCCGAAAAAAAGTGATTATCGTAAATTCCGTATTAAGTCGGTACAGGGTCCAAATGATTATGCCAGTATGGAAGAAGTGCTTACCAGACGTTTTACTCATGAGAGCAATGGAGAATTTGACAGCTTTTCCAGAATGCCGGATCTGCTTCTGATGGACGGAGGCAGGGGGCAGGTAAATATTGCCCTCGGAGTTCTGGAAAAGCTTGGAATACAGATTCCGGTCTGCGGTATGGTGAAAGATGATCACCATCGTACCAGAGGGCTTTATTTCAATAATGTGGAAATTCCAATTGAAACAAACAGTGAAGGCTTTCGCCTGATCACAAGGATCCAGGATGAAGCTCATCGTTTTGCAATAGAATATCACAGATCTCTCCGCAGTAAGGAACAGGTACACTCGATCCTGGATGACATACCGGGGATCGGTGAACGGAGAAGGAAAGCACTTATGCGAAAATTCCGGTCTGTGGAAGGAATCAGGGATGCTTCTCAGGACGAGCTGGCAGAAACAGAGTCCATGAATGCAGCAAGCGCACAGCAGGTATATCTTTTTTTTCATCCTTCTGCGCAGCCGAAAGACAGAAAGTAACACAAAGTAATTTGTGCCGCTAATATATAAAAAAGGAGAACACACATATGAAAGGTGTATTGATGACAAAGATGGTGCAGGAGCAGAACCTTACCAATCTGACTCCGGAGATCGACCTGTCAGACAAGAGGATCATGACTGCAGAGATCAACCGTCCTGCACTGCAGCTTACCGGGTATCTGGAGCATTTCGCCAATGAGCGTGTTCAGATCATTGGATATGTAGAGTACACATATCTGATGCAGCTTCCGGATGAAAAGCGTCTGATGAAATATGAACGTTTTATCTCCAGTAAGATTCCCTGCGTAATCTTCAGCACTATGACAAAGCCGTCGCAGGATATGCTGGATCTTGCTATTAAATATAATGTTCCTACATTTGTAACAGAAAGAACAACTTCCAGTCTGATGGCGGAGATTATCCGCTGGCTTGGAGTACAGCTGGCGCCCTGTATTTCTATCCATGGAGTTCTGGTAGATGTTTATGGTGAAGGTATCCTGATTACTGGAGAAAGCGGTATCGGTAAAAGTGAGGCTGCGCTGGAGCTGATCAAGCGAGGACATCGTCTTGTCAGCGATGATGTGGTAGAACTCCGCAAGGTCAGCGATGTAACCCTGGTAGGTTCGGCACCTGATATCACAAGACATTTTATTGAACTGCGCGGAATTGGTATTATAGATGTCAAAACCCTGTTTGGTGTAGAAAGTGTAAAAGATACACAGTCTGTAGATCTTGTTATTAAGCTGGAGGAATGGGACAGAGATAAAGAATATGACCGTCTTGGCCTTACAGAGGAGTATACAGAATATTTGGGCAACAAGATTGTTTGTCATTCCCTGCCTATTCGTCCGGGACGTAATCTGGCAGTGATTGTGGAATCTGCCGCTGTCAACCACAGACAGAAAAAGATGGGCTATAATGCAGCAGAGGAACTGTATAAGCGTGTACAGGCCAATATTGCAAAAAAACGTGATAAATAAAAGGAGAGGGATAGGATTATGTATTGTTTCGGTATTGATGTAGGAGGAACTACTGTAAAATGCGGACTTTTTCAGACAGATGGGACTCTGGTCGACAAGTGGGAGATTCCAACAAGAACGGAAGAAGAGGGTGTTCATATTCTTCCTGATGTTGCAGCGGCAATCCAGGCAAAGATTACAGAAAAAAATATTGATAAGTCAGATGTAGCAGGTGTTGGCATCGGTATCCCGGGACCGATCAACAGCAATGGAGAAGCAGCCTGTGCAGTTAACCTTCACTGGGGATTTAAGCCGGTAGCCAAGGAACTTAGTGAATTAATCGGACTTCCGGCAAAAGCTGGAAATGACGCAAATGTAGCAGCCCTTGGGGAAGCGTGGAAGGGTGCAGCGGCAGGTTCTCAGAATGTGATCATGGTAACGCTTGGAACAGGCGTCGGCGGTGGTATTATCGTAGATGGAAAAATTGTTGCAGGACATCATGGGGCCGGCGGAGAAATCGGACATGCGAATGTATGCCATGAGGAAACAGAAAGCTGTAACTGCGGAAATAAAGGCTGTCTGGAACAGTATTCTTCTGCGACAGGAATTGTACGCCTGGCAAAAGAAGCACTTGCAGCTTCTGAAGATGCAAGTACATTAAGAGCTTTGGAAAATATAGAGGCAAAAGATGTTCTGGATGCCTTTAAAGCAGGAGATGCCCTGGCCTGCCGGGTGATGGACGAAGTAGGGGAGAAACTTGGAGGAGCGCTTGGTATCTTTGCAGCAGTTGTAGATCCTGAAGCAATCGTTATTGGAGGCGGTGTATCCAAGGCAGGACAGCCTCTGATCGACTGTATCACAAAGCACTATAAAGAGTATGCATTCTCTTTATGTAAAGAGGTTCCTATTGTGATTGCAAGCCTTGGAAATGATGCAGGTATTTATGGCGCTGCAAAAATGGTACTGTAATAAAGACAAAACATATTTATGAAAAAGGGTTCTATAACCTGTATTTCAATAAAAAAAGGAGATTTCCTGTTTCGGAAATCTCCTCTTTTTTGTTACTGGGGATAATATACTTCCCAGTCTCCTTCGTTCCAGTCACCGCCATTTCCATCACCGTTTCCGGTATCACCGCCGTTATTGGGATCTTCGGTATTACCGCCGCCGTTATTAGGATCCTCGGTATTACCGCCGCCGTTATCAGGATTCTCGGTGTTGCCGCCGTTATCAGGATCCTCGGTGTTGCCGCCGTTATCAGGATTCTCCGGAACAACCGTTGGTTCCGGAATTTCCGTTTCATCATAGATGTATTCCGGAATAGGTTCTGGTTCATAGAAATGCTGATCGCAGTATTCGGTAGGAACATCGCCGATATCGAAGTATTCTGTGATCACAGAACAGCCTGCTCGCGGAAGAAGTCCGGTATCCGCACAGATGCTTACTTTTTCTACAGTGGAAGGCATTACAAAATCTTTGTTTTCCAGACCCTCATGAATCCGATTCATAACTTTTTTCCATAGGTTTTTATGGAATTCACGAGAATAATCATCTGGAAGCTTTTCGTTGTTATCGAATCCGGACCATACAGTACATGTATAATATGGTGTGTAGCCTGCAAACCACAGGTCGTTGTAATCATCTGTAGTACCTGTTTTTCCGGCAACAGTCATGTTATCCAGCTGGCATGCAGTACCGGTGCCGTAATTTACAACATCTTCCATGGCGCTGGTAAGAAGCCATGCAGTACTTTCCTTAATTACAGAACGTCCTGCGGAATTTTTTTCGATAAGTACGTTTCCGTCGTGGTCAAGGATCTTTGTATAATACAGAGGTTCAATATAATTACCCTGGTTTGCAATGGCTGCATAAGCGGCGCAAAGCTCAATGTTGGTAACACCATGAGTCAGACCTCCAAGAGCCATAGGAAGATTCGCATCTGTCCATACGGTTCCGTCTGCATCTGTATCGGCTTCTGTTCCATGAGCAAGGGTGGTAAATCCAAAATTATCCAGGTACTGAAGACCAAGCTCCGGAGTTACTTCCTCCAGACATTTAACAGCTACGACGTTAATAGAATTCTGAATTGCTCTACGGATAGTTGTGGTTCCGTTGTAGGATCTGGACGCATTCTCTACAGGAGATCCGTCCGGATAATTATAAGGCTCATCCTCAAAGGTTGTGGCAAGGGTCATTCCCTTTTCATTCAGTGCAGGTGCATAGGTGGATACGATCTTAAATGTAGAACCAGGCTGTCTGGTGGTATCTGTTGCGCGGTTCAGGGTAAGGCTTGCGGTCTTTTCTCCGCGTCCTCCCACAATGGCTTTTACATAGCCTGTATGCTGATCGATAACACTCATGGAGGACTGAGGCTGAGGTGCAAAATTTACACGTTCGGCAATGACAGTGCTTCCATCAGCCAGAATAGACTGTTTATATCTGTCTACATACTCCTGTCCTTCTTCCTGTGAAGAAAACAGAAGATCGAATTCAGGATCTTCATTCTGGAAGTAAAGACGAAGCATTTCTTTGCTGTAATTGACTTCTTCACCCTGAGGATTCTGAACTGTCAGTGCATAATCAAGGGCATACTGTACATTTTCAGGATAGTTTTCCGGATTTGCATATTCCTCATCCAGGATATTCTGAATGGACTGATCCTGTGTTGTATATATTTTCAGACCGCCGCTGTATACCAGGTTCTGAGCCTGGGTTCTGGTATAACCTTTGATATTCATCAGATCGCTGATGACCTGATCGATCAGTTCATCTTCAAAATAGCTGTAGATGGTATCTGCGGTTTCTGCATTCAGCGCCTGGGCAGCCTGGATCTCAGAATAAATGTCATGACTGAGGGCCTGATCATACTGCTCCTGAGTGATATATCCCTGATCACGCATATGATTAAGGACTTCTTTACGTCTTTTGGCATTGGCCTCCGGATGCTCAATAGGGTTAAACTGTGTAGGATTCTGGGTGATTCCGGCCAGTGTTGCACATTCGGAAAGATTCAGATCCCATACATCCTTGTTGAAATACTGGCGTGCAGCTGCCTGTACTCCATAGGCTCCGGCACCCAGGTTGATGGTATTCAGGTAGTTTTCAAGAATCACATTTTTATCGTTGATCTTTTTTTCAATCTGGATCGCAAGAAACTGTTCCTGGAATTTTCTGGTAAAACGTTCCAGCCATGTAGATTCGTTTGTCCAGTTGGTAAAAACATTATTCTTCAGAAGCTGCTGTGTAATGGTACTGGCACCTTCAGAAAGACCTCCGGAGCTGATGTTTTTTACAAAAGCACGGAGAATACCTCTTACATCAATTCCATTATGTTCATAGAAACGTTCGTCCTCAATAGCCACTACTGCATGCTGCAGATCTGCCGGGATCTGTTCAATAGAAACCGGAAGACGATTGGAGCTGGGAGCGGTCAGTTTGCGAAGCTGATTTCCGTCTCCGTCATACAGGAAGGTTGCATATCCCAGCGGTGAAATGTCTACATCATCTACATCCGGAGCGTTGTCTATGATCCCTCGAAATGCACCGATACCTATGCAGCCTGCGACCACGCATAAAGTGATCAGAGAAACAAAAAGAACTCTGATAAAAGAAACATGTGCGCGTTTCCCCATCATGGCTGTACGGGAAATCAGAGAATTTCGTTTTTTTGCGACTGATTTTTTACCGTAATTCATGATTTTCCTCCTTTATAATCCGTTTTATTATATCAAATAAAAAAACGTAAATAAACCCCAAAATAAAAACTTCATATTTAGTATAGCAGAAAAAAATAAAAATATTGTAATTTCCATGTACAATATGAGAGAATAAGAAATCAGGATTAATTTTTTTCGTTGCTGCAAAGGTTGTGGACAGAACCTTTTACAGCAGAATATGATAAGAAAAATTACAGCAGAAAGTGCTTTTATGGTATAATCGTTACACAAAAGAAAAAATGTAATTTTGACCGAAATAAAAATCGGGCAAGGGGGACTATGCTTTGAAAAAAAGAAAAAATCCGGGTTCTTGCGGAAATGACCGCCCAAGAAGTCCTGCTGTGGAAAACAGGATCAAAGAGAGAAATCGAAGAGTTATTATGACAGTTTCTGTTTTTCTGTTTTCGGCAGCAGGGATTTTTCTGCAGAGAGAACGCAGACAATGGCAGTTCCAGGAAACCTCTGTGGCTCCGAAGGCTATAGTCGTAGAAGTAACTCCCGTAGAAAAAACACGGGAGGAGAAGCTCTGGGAGCAGATAAATAAAAACAGAGAAAAATACCCGGCGGATTTTCTGAATATACTGAAACGGAATACGGAAGTTCTGGATTTTGCAGTGAACTGTCTGACTGCGCCGGCGGAGCCATCAGGAGGCATCACTCTTTCTGAAAGCAGGAGAAAAGTGCCGCTTTTTGTACAGTGGGACAAACGATGGGGATATGTTCCTTACGGACAGTCAAACATAGGAATATCAGGATGCGGACCAACCTGTCTTTCTATGGTTCTTTACAGCATCACCCGGGATAAAAGCCTTACTCCGGACCGACTGGCAGAGCGGGCGATGGAAGAGGGGTATTATGTGGAAGGTGAGGGAACTTCCTGGCTGTTTATGGAGGATATGGCAAAAGAATACGGAGTTCAGGCAACTCAGTTTGCCTATATGAGCCTGCCAGAAATGGAAAGAGAGCTGGATGAAGGAAAGCTGATCATCTGCGCCATGGGACCGGGGGATTTTACGGACAACGGGCATTTTATCGTGGTGCGGGGACATACCGGAAGCCAGATGATCATTAACGATCCTTTCAGCAGGAGCAACAGCGGAAAAAAATGGGAGTATGACAGACTGGAGCCTCAGATAGAGAAATGCTGGGTATATGGAAAATAAAAATTTATAAATAGGTAATTGCGAAACAAGTCCGCAATTCTGATTGAAAACAGGCGAAGGCTCCTG
>OMGX01000109.1_pt1 | contig 48715 bp, 53 predicted proteins | sample 1674381 | NCBI WGS metagenome assembly OMGX01 (sample SAMN05578582, study PRJEB25193) | human gut metagenome | biome: Human Microbiome; feature: human-associated habitat; material: feces | host: Homo sapiens | place: USA:Birmingham | reverse complement strand
AAAAGCCTTCCTTTGACAAGGCCGAGCCCCCCAACGGACCCATGAAAAATTGGAAATGCCCTACTTACCCTACATGATGCAGAAGGAGGAAACGACAATGGAAAGCTATGTTGAACGGTGGGCAAGGGAGCAGAAAGAAGCTGCCCAGAAGGAAGCCCAGAAAGAGAAAAGCAGAAAGCGCAGAAAGGCGGTGAATGAGGATGGCACGGACAGTAGGGGCGAAAGACACGAAGCCCAGGCAGAAAGCGGCGGCGGGGAGTAAGCCGTCAGACAAGTCCCCGATTATTCAAGACCATAACCCGGACTTGCCAGAAGGGTACAATACCAGAAGGATTAGGTTCATGCAGGCTATTCTTCCCACGGAACCACTTGACCGGGATGACGTGGAGGAAATGGAGCGGCGTTTTGCCTTTTATCTTGAGATGTGCGCCCAGTGGGATATGAAGGTGGGCAACATGGCTGCGTATGCTGCTATTGGAATAGATAAGGCAGATGCTTATGAATGGTCTAATAGGAATTTGGGGAACCCTGCCCGTACCGCCTTTATAAAAAAAGTGCAGAAAGTGTGCGCTATGTATCGTGAAGGACTCATGGAGGACGGCAAGGTGAACCCGGTCACGGGCATTTTCTGGCAGAAGAACTATGACGGCATGAAAGACCAGCAAGAAGTGGTTCTCACCCCGAACACAAGCCCCCTGGGAGAGCAGAAGGACGCAGAAGCGCTCAAGCAGAAATACCTTGAGAATACCTATGGAGTTGCAGAACTGCCAGAAGGGGCAGCGCTGGAACTCCCAGAAAGCGCAGAAGGGCAGAAAGAACCCGTGGAGGAAATCACCACGGGCTGACCCTGTATGCCCAAACCATACCAAACCCCGGCAAGGCTTGACGGCTGCGCCGGGGCTTTTCCATGCCCTGCCGCCCCTCTGGGAAGCTGTACCCGCTGCGGCTGTCCTGGGCTGGCCTGCCCGCTGTGCGCCCTGTGCGCCCCGCTGGGCGGCTTTTCCTGTGCGGGTGGTATTCCTGTATCCCTGCGCCCTGTGGCGGCTCCTGTGGGCGTTTCTGGCGGTCTGGCGGGCATCTGGGCATAAAAGAACCCCGGCAGGCTGTGAACCTGTCCGGGGCTGTGGGTGCTATCTCCATTTCAAGCGGGGTTTCTGGCGTTTCCAGTAGTCAAGCATTGTTTTCACGCTGGCGGGGTCTTGCATCGGGATATTGTACAGGGTCAGACCGTCCGGGGTCATGTAGTACCCTTGACCGTATCGGGGCAGCAGTTCGCACCCCTTCACGCCTAAAATGTTTCGGCTGTCCTGGGCTGACCGGGTGCGGAGCGCCACCCGTGCATCAAAATTGACCTTGATGGGCGTAGGAATAACGGCAGCAAGCGGGCATTGTGTGGCGGCTATAATGTGGACGTTTGCCGCCCTGCCTATCTGTGCAAGACGTTGTAATAGCGGTTGCACGTGGCGGCGGTCTGTGGTCATTAAATCGGCTAATTCGTCAATGATGACATACAGCGCCGCCCCGCTGTATTTCTTCACCCGCTGCGCCTGCATTGCCCTATATCGGGTTTCTGTTATCTCCATGGCCTTTTCCAGGGCTTGCACCATTTCCCCCGGTTCGCTGGCATACTGGACGGTATGCGGCAGGGGCTTATAATCCACCAGTTCAACCCGTTTAGGGTCTATGAGGATGAATTGCACGGCGGCGGGGCTGTCATACAGGGCGGTATATACAAGGCCGTTTATGACTACGCTTTTGCCGCTGCCCGTTGCGCCTGCTATGAGTAAATGCGGCTGTTTGAGCATATCACGATACAGGGCAAAATATTGCCCTTGTGGGGTTGTCCATACTCTTTTCAAGTGCTTTATACCTCCATTCTATGAAATAAGCCCCGGCAGGCGGTGAAGCTGTCCGGGGCTGTGGTTTACTGCTGCATATAGCTATAATCGTATTGTTCCACGGTTCCCAGTGTGGCGGGCGTGGGTGCTTCACCTGTGAACCTGTCCACGATGCAAACAGGGATATAAAAAGCGCTGTATTTGCCCGTTTCGGAGTTGATGCAATTATAGTATTCAAACGAATTGACCAGGTTGTTAAAATCGTTTACAACCCCGATTTCATCAAGGACGAATTGCGCCCGGTCTTTTCTATTCATCCTGTGTTCGTTGTGCCAGGGTGTAAACGGGCGCAGGTTGCACGGGCAAATAATAACGGTTAAGCCGTTCTTGTATGCGGTGCGGGCGGTCTTTTTGTCAATCCGCTTGAATGTATGGCCTTTTTCGGTAAATGTGTATTTTCTCATTGTGTGACCTCCTACAATGTTTATTTACTGGGATTTCCAGACCCCCGGCATAATGCCGGGACGCTTGCGGCCTAACTGGCTATTTATACCCGCCGCAACGGGTTAGAAGTAGATGAAAAGGGCGGTTGTTCTGGCTGTGATTGCGTACAGTGTGCCGCTATTGTGACCCTTGAGCAATCCACCATTCAAACCATACACCCCGGAACTATACCTGACTTTTTCAAGCCAGCCCTCACGGGCTTCTAATTCATGGCGGGCGTTGTTGTCATGGTTTGAAATGTCAACGGCTGCGCCACTCTATACAAGGGATTTTATTTCCCGCTGTCCGTATTTCCTCATTATTTGCACCCCCTCACCAATTCCCGATAAATCAAGGATGTTAAAAGCGTTTCGGCCTGGGCTTCACTGTACCGGGCTTTTTCCTCTGCGGTTTCCTCAAGGATTGCGCCCAGGTCATCAACGGCGCTGCGGTTGTAATAGTAGCAGGTATCAAGGATGGAGGGCAAACCCGCTGCCCAGTCTGCGAACCGCTCGCCCTCTGACATTCTGGAATAGCTGCCCTCTGCGGGCTTTTCACTGCGGAAAATGGAGAGGATAACGGCGGCGGTTTCCTGGAATGTTGCCGGGGTTTCAATCTCATAATTGCACCCGTCAAAATGTTCCATGATGTACGCTTGCACGTTCTGCCGTGCCTGCTTGGAATTGGTTCTAATCATTGTAATACCTCCTATTGTGCAATTTGCCTTTTCTGCATTGGTTCAGCATTGCAAGCCAATGTTTTCGGCCTGCCCGCCTGTCAAGCGGTTTCTTGTCAAGCGGTTTCTTGATGTACTCATTATATCAAGCGGTTTCTTGACTGTCAAGCGTTTTCTTAATAATTTCCCGAAAAAATTTTGCACCCCTGCGGCGGCTGTCATCCTGGGCGGCTGGCCTGGGCATTTTCCCCGGCTGCGCTGCGGCTCCTGGCCTGGGCTGGGCGGCTGGGCAATTCCTACCCCCGGAGGGGGATTTGCACCCCCGGCAGGCCGGGGCGGGTGAGTGTCGAAAGTACCGCAAAAATAAAAAAAGTTGGTTCATCCGTGTAGGGTTGGTAGGGTAAAACTGCATTTTCCCTATACTTTTCCTTAGTAGGGCTTCTTCTAAGAGAAGTTATAGCAAAATCGAAAAATACCCTACAAAGCCTACCTCTGAAAATCCGCAAAATACAAAAAAGGCTCATGTGTTTTCTTGTCAAGAAAACGCTTGACATTCCAGAGGGAGCGTGATATACTGAAATCAATCAAGGAGGTAGTGCCATGAAAGCCAGAGATATTGTGAAAGAGATTATGACCCGTAAGGAACTGGGCAACGCTGAATTTGCCAGGGTCTTGAATATAACCCCTGCTGCGCTTTGGGACAGACTGAATACGAAAAAGGCCAAAGACATTCCAGTATCAACCATGAATGAAATGCTCACTGCGCTGGGGTATAAAATTGCGATTATCCCGGTAGACGCACCCATTACGGAAGATGGGTTCATCGTGGGAGGTAAGGAGGAAGAAAATGCCTGATGTTCTTACGCTGCTGTTCATCTGCGGGATGGAGAGATTGGGAAAATCCCTCTGGTTCTCCTGCAAGGTCATGTGGGTGTTCTGTAAATTCATGTGCTGGCTGACGATTGTACCAGCCTTGGATTGTGTGCTGCTGGTGGTGGCGCTGGTATCGGCTATCTTCTGTAAACTGTTCAGGAAGAAGCCGCCTAAAGTGAAACATACAAAACGGTGGATTACCTATCCATCCTGGGAATATTAAGGCGTGAAGTGTCACGGCCTTGTCCAATGGGACTGTCTGTTATAGGCAGTCCCTATTTTTATTGGGAGGTAAGAGGATGAATTATCTGAAATTGAAAGAGAATATTGAGAAAGCTATTCATGCTCACCCGATGGAGGTTGAACCATACAATGACTTCTTTGACCTCTGCCGGGAGTATGAGAAGATAGATTTTACGGTTGCCCATGAGTGGAACCATAGCATGAGGGTATATATCGGCTGGGCGCTGCGGTCTGCCGTTGAACGTGCGGACTTCACTGCCGCAGAGAGGTTTGACAATCTACTGTTCCGTTCTCTGCTGTTCGGCGCACCGCATTTCTTTGATGATTACTTGCAGGCCGTGGAGTACGGAAAGCCGCTGGACAAGAAGTTCTACCAGCCCCGCCGTCATTACCTCAAGAGGTATGTGGACGCATACCAGGAAATTTTGGATGGAAAACTGGACTTCCTCTCCATTTCCATGCCGAAACGTGCAGGTAAGTCCCAGCTTGGTATCAATTTCACCAATATGCTGTCTGGAAAATACCCTGACCGTTCTACGCTGATGGAAGGTACAGGTGATGACCTGGTTAAGTCCTTCTATCTGGGCTGTCTGGAATATTTGCAAACGCCCAGTGATTACCACTTCTATGACATTTTCCCGGAAAGCAAGCTGGTACAGACCAATGCGGACACGAAGATTATCAACCTTCTGCATAAGTCCCGTTTCCCTACCGTCATGTGCCGTTCCATTGACGCAAGGCAGGTAGGTCTTTCCGAAGCAACCAACCTTCTGTATCTGGATGACTGTGTAGAAGGTCGTGAGGAAGCGAAGAACAGGCAGCGCCTTGATGACAAGTGGGAGATTATCTCTGGTGATATTATCGGACGTGCCATTGAAGGAACGCCCATTGTCATCTGCGGAACACGCTATTCCCTCTATGACCCCATTGGTCATTTGCAGGAGGAAATGAAGAAGCAGGGCAAGAGAATGAAGGTCATTGAAACTCCTGCCCTTGACCCGGTTACGGACGAAAGCAATTTTGAGTACATGAGAGAAGGAAAGAAAATCTTCACCACTCAATACTTCCGTGACCAGAGGGAAATGCTTTCTGCGGAGCAGTTTGAAAGTGAGTTCCAGCAGCAGCCGTTTGAAGCAAAGGGACTGCTGTTCCCGGAAAAGAGCCTGAACTATTTCTTTGAACTGCCTGTTGACCGTGACCCTGACAGTATCATTGCGGTATGCGATACTGCGGACACTGGCGCTGACTACTGCGCTATGCCGATTGCTGCTGTCTACGGGGATGAAGTCTACATTGTGGATGTGGTCTTTGATGACTCTCCCCCGGAGGTAACGAAGCCAGAGTGTGCGAAGTCCATTATGGACAATCAGGTTGTGGCTGGAACCTTTGAGTCCAACAACGCAGGCACTTACTTTGCCAGGGACGTTCAGCAGATTTTGACGGAGAAGAAGTATGTGTGCAATATCCGAACGAAGCGGACAATCAGCAATAAGCAGACCCGTATTGAGTTTGCTTCTGACAATATCCTCAAGCACTTCTACTTCAAAGACCCGTCTACCTATGCACGGAACAGTCAGTATGCGGAGTTTATGAAGCAGGTTACCACCTATACCCGGTCTGGCAAGGTTCCGCATGATGACGCTCCTGACTCTCTTTCTCTGCTGGAAAATGAGTTGCGTGGGCTTGTTGGAGCGAAGGTAGAGATTTTCAAGCGCCCGTGCTGATAAAAATAAAAATTCTCCAATGCTTCTATCAAGATAATACTTGACATAAGCATTGGAGAGTAGTATAATGACAGTAGGTAAAATTATGCTTTGAAGGGGGTGTTCTGCGTGGCTATGTCGTTGCATGGCAGACGTGTCATCAAGACCGATGAAACCGAAGTAACCATTGACAACGTGGTAAGTATCTTACGCAAGGCACTTCCCGTTCACTGGAAGAACAGGTCTGAAATTGAATATCTCTGGGATTACTACAAGGGCAGACAGCCAGTTCTCAATAGAGAAAAGCAGGTAAGGCCAGAGATTTGCAATAAGATTGTGGAGAACCGGGCGAACGAGATTGTGTCTTTCAAGTCCGGGTATCTGATGGGTGAACCGCTGCAATATGTGTCCCGTGGCAATGCGGAGAACATTGCAGAGTCTATCAACCAGCTTAACGAATTTGTGTTTGCGGAGGAAAAGCCCGCAAAGGATAAGGAGTTGGCTGACTGGTTCCACATTTGCGGAACGTCCTTCCGCATGGTTCTCCCTGATGAAGATGGAGAGGAAGATGACTCCCCGTTTGAGATTTACACGCTTGACCCACGAAATTCCTTTGTGGTGTATCACAATGGTCTTGGAAACAAGCCCATGCTTGGAGTGAAGTACGTTGTGGATGGGGACAACAATGTTCACTACTCCTGCTACTCTAAGTATGAGTATTTTGAGATTGTTGCATCTAAACAGGATGTGCGGCATGGCATGAGAATTGTCAATCACCAGTATCACATTCTGGGTGACATTCCCATTATCGAATATCCGTTGAACCTTGCCCGCATTAGTGCGTTTGAGTTGGTTATTCCCCTTCTGGATGCTATCAACCTGACGGACAGCAACCGTATTGATGGCGTGGAGCAGTTCATTCAAGCCCTCATGCTTTTCCATAACGTGGATATTTCTTCTGATGACTTCCAGAAGTTGCGTGAGGAAGGGGCTATCAAGTTCAAGGATATTGACCCGCAACTGAAAGCGGAAGTGTCCTACCTGATTAACTCTCTGAACCAGGGAGAAACCCAGACCCTTGTAGACCATATGTATCAGACGGTTTTGACCATCTGTGGTATGCCGAACCGCAACGGCGGTTCCTCCACAAGTGATACGGGGTCTGCGGTCATCATGCGTGATGGCTGGTCTGCTGCGGAAGCACGGGCGAAGGATAGCGAACTCATGTTTAAGAAATCCGAACGGCGGTTCCTTAAACTGGTACTTACCATTTGCCGTACACTGGTGAGCATGGATTTGAAGGTGTGCAACATCGAAATCCGTTTCACCCGCCGCAATTATGAAAACATCCTGCAAAAGGCGCAGGTGCTTGACCTCATGTTGAAGAATGAGAAGATACACCCCCGTCTGGCTTTTGAACATTGCGGCCTGTTCGTTGACTCTGACCTGGCATATACGCTCAGTGCAGAGTATGTGGCTGAACAGGAAAAGAAAGCCCAGGAGTTGATGGAAAAGCAAAATCAGATGAAGGGAGAGGATACCAATGACCCCGGTAATAACGAAGGAAATGGTGGAGCAGATGGAAACCCTGCTGAAACACGGAAGCAGAGTGGAACTTCTGATTGAGCAGGGCAAGGTAGCCATTGTGGAAATCAAGCGCAAACTGAAAATGAAAGATACCGATAAGGTTTAACTGGAACAACGGTTCTGGTGAGTCCAATGGGACTGTGAGTGCAAAACGCTCATAGTCCCATTTTCTTTTGAGGATTGAGAAATGGATGAAGTGGTTTCCAGTTATTTGACTGCGTTTGATGAACTGAATGTGCTGACTTCCACCAGCTATCAGATGGCGGGCGGTGACTATTCCGCAAGGGTAAATCAGATTGTGGATGACGTTCTCTCCTTCCTGATAAATGCCTACGCTCTTGGGATAAGAAATGCAGGTATCATGCTTGACCATGAATTATCCGTGAACGTGGACAAAATGCAGGATGCTATATATCTGGTGATTGAGGGAAAGACGTTCGCTGACCGTGTTGCAGACCATGTGGGAGGTAATGATTTAGGAGGGTTAAAGAACCTTGTTGAGTCTGAGTATCACAGGGTCTACAACACTGCTGTATATGACGGCGGGAGGGATTATATTGACAACGGCGGCTTTGGGGTAAGTAAGAACTGGATTACGGTTCGTGATGATAAGGTGCGTGAAACGCACAGTTACCTTGAAGGTCAGTCCGTTCCGCTGGAAGAAGAATTTTTCACCTTTGATGGTGACCATGCCGCATATCCGGGTGGTTTCACAAAGGCAGAGAACAATGCGGGTTGCCGTTGCATTGTTCGATTGACAACCGATGAATAACGGGCTTGCCCGTTTCATGGTGAGGGAACACCTAAAAACGCAAACTCAAGACAAGAGGATAAAACAGAAAACAGTGTGGAGTGAACCACCGATTAAACGCAAGGAGGACTTTGAAAATGAGTTATTTGAGTGATTTGCTGGGTAAAGCCTACAAGGAAGGTATGACCGAAGATGAAATCTCCGCTGCCCTTGAAACGGTAGGCCAGGGTAACGAAGCAGAGGTAAACCGTCTGAAAGCTGCGCTGTCTAAGGCCAATTCCGAAGCTGCCGACTACAAGAAGCAGTTGCGGACTAAGCAGACGGATGATGAAGCTGCTGCCGCTGCCCAGAAAGAGGAACATGACCGACTGGTTCAGGAGAACGCAGATTTGAAGCGGTCTATGGCTTTGTCCGAACGTAAGGCCAAACTTCTGGCTATGGGCTATGACGAAAGCCTTGCTGATGAAACCGCTGCCGCTATGGTGGACGGTGACATGGATAAGGTGATGGCAAACCAGAGCAAATATCTGGAAGTCCAGAAGAAGAATATCCAGGCTGACGCAATGCGCAAGACTCCCCGCCCTGCTGCGGGTGACGATGGCAACGGAAGCGTGGATTATGCGAAGAAGATTGCCGAAGCGCAGGCAAGCGGTGACTATACCGCTGCCGCATACTATACCCGCCTGCAAGCCCAGGAAGCGGCTAACCAGACGGAGTAAGAAACAATAAGAAAATGGAGGTAAACTAAAATGGCTGATACACTTGCAACCAGTTTTGGTGTTCTGAATTACAGCGGTATGCTGTTCAACAAGGGTAACACCCGTACCCCGCTTTCCGCTATCATCGGCGGCAGAGCGAAAACGACTAACCATGTGGAGTTCGTGACCGGGCAGGAGTACACTGCTGGCGGTGACGGTTCCCAGCCTGAAATCAGTGAGAACGCTTCTCTGACTGCCCCTGATGCGTCTGTTGTGACCCGTGAGCAGAAAACCAACGTGACCCAGATTTTCCAGGAGTCCGTGGGTATCTCTTACGCAAAGCAGTCCAACATGGGTACTCTGGCGGGCGTGAATATTGCCAGCCAGCAGGCCAACCCCGTGAATGAACTGGACTTCCAGGTTGCGGCGAAAATCCAGAAGATTAACCGTGACATTGAGTACACCTTCATCAACGGTGTGTTCAACAAGGCCACTTCCGATGTAACTGTCAACAAGACCCGTGGCCTTATCCCTGCTATCACCACCAACGTGACCGCAATGGGTAACAAGCCCCTGGGTCTGTGGGATATTGCGGATATGGTCAAGAAGATTTACGGTGCGAACGCCCCTACCGATGGCTTGTGCCTGTGGTGTGACGCTATCACCCTGTTCCAGATTAACGCTGACGCAGTGCAGAATGGCCTGACCGTCATTCCTGCTGCCCGTGAAATCAACGGCATTGCCCTTTCCAGTGTCGTGACTCCTATCGGCGTTGTCTACCTGTATCTGGGTGAGTGCCTGCCCGCTGGTACTGCCCTGCTTCTGAACCTGGACGTGATTGCCCCTGTCTACCAGCCTGTTCCTGGTAAGGGTAACTTCTTCCTGGAGCAGCTTGCGAAGGTCGGCGCTGGCGAGAAGTACCAGCTTTTCGGTCAGATTGGCCTTGACCACGGCCCCGAATGGTATCACGGCAAGTTCACTGGTATCAGCAAGAACTTTGAGAAGCCTGCTTACAGCCGTTCCGTCTATGTGGCGAACGCTTCTGAGTTTCCCGGCGCAGGTGCGTAACTAAGGAAGGAGGGTGGACAACATGACTGATACTGATAAGCTGACCATGCTGGAAAACATGACAGGCGAAACGGACAGTACCGTGCTGTCCACTTACCTCACCCTTGCAAAGGGTGTGGTTATCTCCAAAGCCTACCCGTATGGTACGGGGACAGAGGAAGTCCCTGCCCCCTACCATACTACTCAGGTTGAAATCGCTGCCTATATGCTGAATAAGCGTGGTGCGGAGGGTGAAACGGCGCACAGTGAGAATGGAGTATCCCGTTCCTATGAGGACGGTGACATTCCTGCAACGCTTCTGCGAAGGATTACCCCGATGGCGGGGGTGCTGTTATGAAGCTGATGAAGCGAAATCTGCAACCCGTACATTACTGCCTGTATGCAGACCGTATCCCTATTCTGGATGATGACGGATATGAAACAGGAGAAACGAAGGTAGGATATGGGGAACCAGTGAAGTTGATGTGCAATGTATCCCCGGCAACGGGGTACGCACAGGTGAATATGTTTGGCAACTTGGAGTCCTACGATAAGGTTCTCATTACGGACGATATGGATTGCCCCATTGATGAAAACACGGTTTTGTTTATCGACAAAGCCCCGGAGTTCAAAGATGGGAAACCGATTTATGACTACACGGTTCGCCGTGTGGCTAAGTCCATGAATACCATATCGTATGCTGTGAGCAAGGTGAAGGTATCGTGAAGAAACGGGTTATCAAGGTACAGCTTAGTGAAAAAGGAATAGACCGGGCTATCAAGGAACTCACCGACTACAAACAGTGGTTGATTGATAAGACGAAGGAATTTCTGAAAGCCCTTGCTGATGAAGGTGTTCAGATTGCGTCTGCGAAGTTCGGTCAAGCGGTCTACGATGGCACAAACGATGTTACCTGTTCCGTTGAGGACAGGGGCGAAAACAAAGTAGCGGTCATGGCAGTTGGCGGCGCAACCCTTTTCATTGAGTTTGGTACGGGTGTGAAATACCCGGACAATCACCCCGAAGCCGGGGAACACGGCATGGTTCGTGGTCAGTATGGATACAAACTTGGTAGGTTGGAAAAAGGATGGCGATATACGGGTGACCCCGGAAGCCACGGTGAGGTTATCACAGAAGGAAAACACGCTGGGGAAGTTCACACGTATGGCAATCCTGCCAACATGAGTATGTATCTGACTGTCAGAGAATTGGAGGACAAGTTTGCTGAAATTGCAAGGAGGGTGTACGTATGATTGACTGCGAAAATGAGGTTTATACCCGCATTGCAAGAGTCTTACGTGATAAGTTCCCTGGCATCAACATTGCCGGGGAATATGTGAACGCACCTTCCAGCTTTCCGCACGTGAGTATCACGCAAAGCGATAATTCCGTTGTATCGGAGCAAATGACCGGGAGCGCTGAAATGGCGCAGGTCATGTTTGAAATCAATATCTACTCCAACAAGGCTGATGGGAGGAAAACAGAGTGTAAGGCTATTGCGAAGGTCATTGATGACGTTATGTTCAGGATGAACTTCAAGAGAATGGCACTCACCCCTATCCCCAACATGGAGGATGCAACCATCTACCGTATTGTAGCCCGGTATCGGGCTATGACCGATGGAAAATACTTTTATAGGAGGTAAACGACAATGGCAACAAGCACTTATATGACCTTCCTGATGCACAAGAAGGACTCTACCTGCGAAAAGCTGATTGACATTACGGAGTTTCCTGACCTGGGTACTGACCCTGAAATGCTGGAAACCACCACTCTGTCTGACCGTATGCAGACCTTCATTATGGGCATCGAAGGCAACGAAGCCATGAACTTTACCACCAACTACGACAAGACCGGGTACACTGCCCTGAAAGCCCTCAAGAACAAGGAGGAAGGTTTTGCCGTTTGGTTCGGTGGTACGGAACAGGAGGACGGCACTGTTACCCCGACTGGTACGGAAGGTAAGTTCTCCTTCAAGGGTCAGCTTTCCGTTCGTGTCACTGGCGGTGGCGTGAACGAAGTCCGCAAGATGGGCATTACGATTGCCCCCACTTCCGTCATTACGGAGGAATAACCCGTACACAATTTCAAGAATTGGAGGAAATAAGCAATGGCAAAGCAGATTATCTTTACTTACGATGGTAAGGACTACACGCTGGAATATACCCGGCGTACTATCAAGCAGATGGAGGATGAAGGGTTTGTTGCCCGCAACATTGACGATAAGCCCATGACTCTCCTGCCTGCCCTTTTTGCGGGTGCTTTCAAGGCTCACCATCGGTTTGTCAAGCAGGACGTGATTGACGAAATCTACGCCCATATGCCCAACAAGGACAAGCTGATTGAGAAGCTGGCTGAAATGTACAATGAGCCGATTATCTCCCTGATGGAGGAACCGGAGGATACCGCAAAAAACGTGGATTGGATGGCAAGTTGGTAACGGGCTTGGCATCTGAAACCGTGGGGGACGGCGGCACAGGCCGTCCGTCCCCTCTTTTGCGTTACGGGGATAAATTTGAAGAACTATGCGGCTACTATATGAGTCTGGGTATGTCCTATCACGACTACTGGGATGGGGACAACTGCATGACGAAGTATTACAGAGAAGCGGAAGAAATCAAAAAGGAACGGCGCAACTCTGAATTGTGGCTACAAACTGCCTACATCTATGAAGCCCTTCTGGATGCTTCCCCCGTATTTAACCCTTTGAGCAAGAAGAATAAGCCATTCCCGTTCCGTTCTGAACCGATACCGATTACGGCTTCTGGTAGTAAGCAATCGGATGAACGAAAGAAGAAGCAGCGGCTTGAGAATGGCAAGGAAGCTATGAGGGCTATGATGGCAGCAATCAATGACCGTTTCAAGAAAAAGAAGGAAGGAGGGGAAGCTAACAATGGCAGTTGAACTTGAGGGTCTTGAGTTTCAAATTGAAGCGAAGTCCGAAGAAGGTACTAAGGGTATTGACGCATTGACAGCAAGCCTTGGCAAGCTGAAACAGGCTACTAAGGGCGGTCTTGGCCTTAATTCCAAAGTGAAGGAACTGAATAAGCTGAATGAAGCGCTGAAAGGGTTCCACACAGATAAACTGGAAAGCCTGGGCAAGGCTCTTGCAAGTCTGAATGGGTTGGGTAAAACCCAGATTTCTTCCACCATTCCAAAGCGGTTGAATGAAATTGCCCAGTCTTTGCACGAAATCGGCCTGTCTGATATTGAACGGCTGGAAGATTTGGGCAAGGCTCTGCGTGATTTGCAGGAAGTTGGGGATGTGAAAATCCCGAAGGTAACTGTTCCGTCTGCGGGTGTTGCGCCTACTATGAACGGAACAACCAATGCCGAAGCAGCTACAAGCGGCGTGGAGCAGGCTACCAGCAGCGTACAGGAAACCGCTCATGCTGTGGAGCAGGTTACTCAGAAAACGGGTGTACTCAAGTCCATCCTTGGCGGTATTGGTGGTGTGTTCTCTAAGGGATTTTCCGTAGGAACTGGCGCACTGCATAAGCTGGCAAACGCCTTGACGAAAGTGAAAGTAGCCGGGGCTAAAGCACGTGATGCTCTTGGGAAAATCAAAGATGTTCTTGGTTCTGCACTTGCCGCAAAGGTTAAGCAGAATACTTCTGGCCTTGGGAAGTTGTTTAACAGCATGAAGCGGATTGCCATGTATCGGGCTATTCGTTTCATGTTCGCTCAGTTGACGCAGGCTATGAAGGAGGGTATCAACAACCTTTATCAGTACAGCAATCTCATGGGAGGTACATTCGCCCAGAGTATGGACAGGCTGGCTACCAGCGGTCAATATCTCAAAAACAGTCTGGGCGCTATGGCTGCACCTATCATCAATGCGCTTGCCCCGGCAATCGACTTTGTGATTGACAAGATTGCTACCCTGCTGAACTACATCAATATGCTATTCGCCCGTCTTTCTGGCGCTTCCGTGTTTACGGCTGCGAAGAAGAACGCTGTGTCTTACGGTGACTCCCTGACGAAAGCTGGCGGGTCTGCGGCAAAGGCAGCAAAGGAAATCCGGGATGCTACTACTGGCATTGACGAACTGAACATCATCATGCAGAAGAATGATGATGCAGGCGGCGGTGGCGGTGGTGCTGACTACGGCTCCATGTTTGAGGAACTTCCCATTGATAACAGTGTAAGTGAGTTCGCTGACAAGCTGAAACAGGCTTTTGAAAGCGCTGACTGGAAAGCACTGGGTACTATCATTGGCGATAAGGTCAATGAGGTTATTGATGGTGTGAATTGGACAGGAGTAGGTCAGAAGATTGGCTACTGGATTAACGCAGGTGTTCAGACTGCATACTGGTTCCTGAAAACTGTGGACTTCTTCAAGCTGGGAGAACACGTTGCGGAACTGGTGAATGGTGCGCTTGAGGAAGTGGACACATCCTTCATCGGAAGAATTATCGTAAGATGGTTCACTATGAAGTTTGACTTCATTCTGGGTGCGCTGGGTGAACTGGATTGGGGATTGCTGGCACGTAAGGTCAGCGATTTCATCAAGGGCGCATTTGATGAAGCCACTGAATGGCTGAACAGTTATGATTGGTCGCAGATGGGCAAAGACCTGTGGGCGAATATCAAAGCTGTCATCTCTAATATCGACTGGGGCGGTATTGCAAAGAGTATCTTCACATTCCTTGGAACGGCTATCCGTTCTGCGGCTGAGTTCCTTGGCGGCTTTTTCGGAAGTATCGCAGAGGATATTAAGACCTGGTGGAATGAGGATATTAAGGGTGCTGACTGGAAGAAAACCGCTGGGAATCTTCTGAAGGCCATTGGCAAGGGATTTGTCAATATCGCTGGCTGGGTATGGGACAACATCATTGACCCGTTCGGACAGGCACTTCTTGGCGAAAAGTGGGACAACATCAAGGAAGTTGGTTCTAACCTGATTGGCAAAGTCAAAGAGGGTTGGGACGGAGTTTCCCGCATGAAGAAGAACATCGGTGAGTTCTTTGTAAATGTGAAAAACGATGCTACCTCTTGGTGGAGTAACACAAAGGCATGGTGGTCTGGTAAGGTCGGAGCAGTGAAGTCCTTCACTACCGATGTGAAAAATGACGCTTCCACTTGGTGGAGCAGTGTGAAATCTTGGTGGTCTGGTAAAGTGGGTGCTGCACAGCAGTTCACAACCTCTGTCAAGAATGACGCTCAGACCTGGTGGAATAACGTCAAGTCCTGGTGGTCTGGCAAGGTGGGCGCTGTCAAAGAGTTCACCACTACCGTAACCAACCAGTCCAGCGTATGGTGGAACAATGTCAAAACATGGTGGTCTGGTAAGGTTGGAGCCGTTCAGCAGTTTACCACTTCCGTCAAGGACGAGTCCTCTACATGGTGGAGTAACGTCAAGTCCTGGTGGAGCGGTAAGGTTGGAGCGGTACAGCAGTTCACTACCAGTGTGAAAAATGACTCTCTGACCTGGTGGAACAACACTAAGACGTGGTGGAGCGGTAAGGTTGGAGCCGTTAAGGAGTTTACAACCAGTGTCAGAAACGATGCTTCTACCTGGTGGTCTAACGTGAAAACCTGGTGGTCTGGCGTTGTTGGAAACCTCACCGTTGGTGTGGCTATCAAGAACGAAGCTACTACATGGTGGAACAACGTGAAGCGCTGGTGGAATGACACAGTTGGTGACCTGTGGACTACTCTGAAAATCAAAATCCCGTCCATTTCCGTTAAGTGGAGTACCGTTACTGTTTTCGGAAAAGATTACAGTTACCCCAGTGGCTTTAATCTGACCTGGAACGCAAAGGGCGGTATTCTGGATGGCGCACAGATTTTCGGTATGCTGGGCAACTCTTTCCTTGGCGGTGGTGAAGCTGGTAAGGAAGCCGTACTCCCTCTTGAAACTCATACAGAGTGGATGGACACTCTTGCCGAAAAGGTAAGAAGCGGCCTGCCCGATAATGATACGGGAGGTATGGAGTATGGAGAGTTCAAACGGGCGCTGGCTGATTTCTACACTGAGTACGTCCAGGGCACTATGTCCCAGATGGCAAGTGATATGAACAGGCAGGCCAATAAGAAGGAACACACAACCGTTCAGGTGGGCAACAGGGTCATCACTGACGCTGTGAGAGAGCAGGAAAACGCCAACGGTTATAGGTTCACTACTGCGTAAGGAGGGGATTGACAATGGCATATCTGGCGATTAACGGGTACGAATTGCCGTCCCCGAAGCGTGGCGTACAGCCTATCGTAACTACTCTGGTAGATGCAGGCCGTGACGCAAACGGCACAGTGGTTGGTCAGCGCATTGGTCGTGACCAGTATAAAATCAACAATCTGGAATGGCCTTGGCTGACTGCTGCGGAGTGGAGCAGGATATTAAGTATCCTTAACCATTTCTTTGTGTACGTTACGTTCCCTGACCCGGTTACCAATGAGTTCATCACTATCAAGATGTATCCCGGTGACCGTACCGCTGAACCCTACTATGTGGATGACAGCGGAAAGCCTACACACTACCGTAACTGTAAAGTAAACCTGATTGACGTGGGAGAGTGATGATATGCAGAAAGTATCCAATGAATACAGAGAAAGCATGAAATCCTCTCTGCGTGAAAGAGGGTATATCATGCTATCTTTCGGTCTGGTCAATCAGGAAGCGCAGGCAAAAGCCCGTATCGAAAAGGGTAACTTCACACGATACAGTAACACCAGCAACATCTTTGGGAAGAAAACAGATGACACCATCTATGCAACCCTTGAAGAAAACTTCACGAAGGTTGACGGGTCTATGTTCTTTCTTCCCAGAGGTACTTCCGCAGGAGGTTACTACGATACGGGACTTGTCAGCAACAACCTGATTTCTGATGGTCAGTTTTCCTTGACCATCAATCTGAACATCCTTCCTACTGACTTTCGTGGTATCACTATCAACTTTGGTGAGAACTATCCTGTGAACTTTGACATTGTAAGTGACCAGGGACAGAAAGTTGAGTTCAGAGATAATGACCGGGAGGAATTTACCACTGAGGAAGTGTTTGAGAACACTTCTAAGCTGACTCTGGTTTTCTACCAGATGAAGAACCCGAAAAGCAGGCTGCGGATTTACTCTATCCGATTTGGTTATGGCCTTGTTTACTACAACGACTCTGTGATGGCTTCCAGTCTGGAAAGTTACGTATCCCCTATCGGTGCGGATATTCCCCAGATTGATTTCACTGTTACGCTGAAAAACTACGACAAATACTTCAACGTGGATAACCCCCGTTCCGCTATCAACTTCCTTGAAACGGGACAGGAAATGGATATTTACTACGGGTATCAGTTGCCAGAGAGCGGTGAAATCGAATGGATTAGAGGAAACCACCTTCTGTGTTCTGAATGGGAGAGTGACGATTATTCCGCTACAATCCGCTGCCAGGACGTTTTCAGGAGCATGGATACGGAGTATTACAAGGGTATGTATAATTCCGCAGGGAAAAGCTACTTTGACCTTGCGGTTGAAATCTTGCGTGAAGCTGGGCAGACGGAGTATTACATTGACCCCCGCCTGAAACACCTGTACAGCAAGAACCCTATCCCCCGTGTGAAGTGTAAGGAAGCCTTGCAGATTATAGCCAACGCCTGCCGCTGTGTGCTTTCTCAGTCCAGAACCGGGCTTATTCAGATTAAGTCCAACTTCAACCCTGCGGCAACGGCAACCTCCAACGGAGAAGCGCCCTATTCTACGGTTGGTTCTGTTTTGAGCAATGACAAGAAGGATGAATACGCAACTCTGGCTACGGGTTATACCGTGGTGGACGGAGGTATGTTCTTCCTGCCCAGGAACGTGAGTGGGAGGAAACTTAATACAGGGTTCGTTTCCAGCGCACTGTCCGATGCAAACGGCAAGTTTGCTGTAAACCCTGTGCTGACCGTAACGCAGGAAGCAATCTGTATGTATTACGGCATTAAGCTGGTGTTCGGCAACTCCCTCCCTTCCGGGATTGTGGTGAGAACCTACAACACTGGAAACCTTGTGGAGGAATATGAAGTAGAGGAAGAAATCAAAAAGGATATGGTTGTTCTCCATAACTTTGACGATTTTGACACTATGAAGATTGAGTTCACTGGAACCGCTGAACCGTATAACCGCATTGTACTGAACCACTTTGCCTTTGGTGATGTAACGAACTTCACCATGACGAAGGGCGATATGACTTCTTCCCCTAAAGCTATCAAGCAGGAAGTGGTGAAGGAAGTGGTGGTTCCGTGTTACAGCTATCAGACTGGAAACCCGGAAGAAAGCCTTGTCAGAGAGGACGTTACGGTTACGGCTGGTGAGCAGATGACCTTCTACATGGGTGCTGCTTCCTACGGATACCGGGTGACTCTGGATGAAGTGGCAAGCAATGTTTCCATCGTTGCGTCTGGCAATTACTACATTACCGTAAAGTTCGCTGTGACTGGTACATTCCAATTTGAGGTATGGGGTCGCAGATACAAGGTGGTGGAGAGATATGCAAGCGTGAAACTGCGGGAGCGTGGCAAGACCGTGAAGTGGGAAAATCCGCTTATCTCTGATATGACGATGGCGCAAGACCTGGCTGAATGGATTGCTGACTACTACTCTGCTGGAATTGAGTATGAGTACACTACCCGTGGTAACCCGGAGATTGACGTGAACGATATTGTCTACCAGGAAAATGAGTTCCGTGACAACATGAAGGTGACGGTGTACCGGGCAACCATCAACTTCAACCAGTCTTTTTCTGGAAAAATCACTGCCCGGAGAGTGGAGGGATAACAATGTGGCAGACACCGAAAACCAACTGGTACGGTTCTGTGGATGCGAACGGTCACTATGAAGGTGACAGGTTCAATGCCGTAGATTTTAACCGTATCAAGAACAACCTTGAATATCTGCGGGAAATGGCAATCAAGATGTACAAGGAGTTTTCCATTGTGTCCCTTGGTTCTGACCGTACCCCGGCTGATTACTTCTATGCTGATGAAATCAATCAACTGGAAGCGAACCTGAACACCATCAATTCCAATACGCTCAAGCAGGCTTACGGGGAAACCCCCGTCTATATAGAGAACGGCAATACGATGACTTTTGCTGAACTCAATAGGTTGGAAGGGGCAATTCTTGACCTTTACGACAAGCTGACCAATGAAATGTATGGAAGGAGGATGTTCACATGGAACTTTGGGATGAAAGGAGGGGGACTGTAAATGTCTTGGCAAATGCTACCTACTGACTACACGGATGCTATCTGGTCTGGTCTGAAACGGTACACGGAAATCACCAATGATGACGGCACGGTATCTTTTCAGGACGTGACCCAGTACAGCAACCGGGAGAAATCCTTTTTCGGTGCAGCGGACGCAAACCGCATGAATGAAGCACTGAACACGATTATGTCTATGGTGGAGAATGGAACGAACCTGTATGCGGATTTCCAGAACTACTTCACCGCCCAGAAAACCGCTTTCAAGAATACTGCGGATGCTACTCAGGCTGACTTCTCTGCTTATGTGGATGGGCTGAAAGCGGATGGTGATGCGGCAATCGAAACCATCAAGACCGACTACCGCAACGAAATCACCGTTTTTGAGGACACCCAGGAAAAGGTGTTCAACACCTGGTTTGAACTGATTAAGGGTCAGCTTTCCGGGGATGTGGCTGGTAACCTTCAAAATGCCATTGACGAAACGAAGGAACGTCTGCGGCTGATTGAGGGTATGTGCCTGACCAATGATTTCATTGCCCCGCTTGCCACGGACGATGAAACACTCACGGTTATCACTGATGACCTGGGCAACGCTATTCTGGCTGACTGGAAATACAAGGAGGAATAAGAAATGGCAAACCTGAACATTGAAAATGCAAAGAAAATGGCAAACCTGAACATTGAAAATGCAAAGAAAATGGCAGACCTCACGGCATTGCAGGCCGTGTCCGACTCCGATATGCTGTTCATCCATGACGGCAATGGACTCAAGAAGGTATCTGCTGGGGCGCTCAAGAAAGACCTTGCTGACCTGATTGCGGCACACAAGGCCATTCTGGACAAGGTGACCGCAAGTGGCGCTGGCGCTCACAACTCCATCTACCGGGGCAAGAACCTTGGTTCTGCCGTGACTGCGGAGCAGTATGCGGCAATTCAGGCTGGTACGTTCGATGATATGTACATCGGTGACTACTGGACTATCGGCGGTGTGACCTATCGTATCGCCGCATTTGACTACTACCTGCGGGCTGGTGACACGGATATGACCACCCACCATGTCACGCTGGTTCCTGATGCTTCCATGTACAATCATGTGATGAACGACTCCAACGTGACCACTGGCGGCTATGTGGGCAGTAAGATGTACACCACTGGCCTTGCTGATGCGAAAACCACCATCAACAACGCCTTTGGTTCTGCCCATATCCTGACGCACAGACAGTACCTTTGCAACGCTGTCAGCAACGGTAAGCCCTCTGGCAGTTCCTGGTACGACTCCACTGTGGAGTTGATGACGGAGCAGAATGTGTACGGCGGCAAGGTCTTTGGCGCTGGCAATGATGGCTCCACCGTTCCTGCACTGTACACTGTGGATAAGAGTCAGTATCCGTTGTTCGCTTTCCGTCCTGACCTGATTTCCAACCGAAACTGGTTCTGGCTGCGTGACGTGGTATCCGCTGCCCATTTTGCCCATGTCTACGCCAACGGCGTTGCGGCCTACTACTACGCTTCTTCCTCTCGCGGTGTGCGTCCCGCTTTCTCTATTAAATCCTAAATCATAAATCCACACCCCCTTGTGGGGTGTGGTAAAGGGAGAAACTATGTCTGTATTGAAGAACAAACGAAAAGCGTCCCAGTTTGAGGTATTTCACCACCTGTATAAGGTACGCAAGGATATAACGGATTTGCTTCTGCGGGACTTTGGTTACAGCTTTGAAAAGGCTGAGAAGCGCCTGATGAAGCAGTTCGGTGGAAGAAAGTATGCCGAACTCACGGAAGCGGAGCGTGAGCGTTATGACAGGCTCAAGCGGAAGTATGAGTCCTTTGATGAATGGTTCATCTATGACGAACGGCAGGTCATAGTGGACTGTCTGCGGGAAATCACGAAAGAGGTTTTCATTGCAAACAGTATCTATCCTACCTGTATGGAAGAACTCATTCAGAGAAGGATACACCAGGACGAAGCCATAGGCCAGTGTCACCGTCTTGCCCAGGAATTGCAGTATGCAATCGAAACCCTACCCGTTGATGTGAACACCTACTTGCAGTTTGGTGAAGCGATACAGACGGAAATCAACCTGATTAAGGGTTGGAGAAAAGCAGATAACAAATTCAAAATCGGGGCAACCTCTACATCCGCTGCCAATTTTGCCAATGTCAACAACAACGGCAATGCGAACTACAACAACGCTTCTAACTCTAACGGTGTGCGTCCCGATTTCAATTCCGCAGTTAAATAGCCATTTGAGCGGTCTGCGGGTAGAGAAAGGAGAGGTTGTCCCTCCACTATGGTAAATACGAAACACGACACCCACTCTTACGAGAGTACCAGTAATGGTGAAAGAGGTTATCAGCGTGAGGTATTTGATGGAAATGTACTCTATGAGAGTTTTCTAAGAGCCAAACAAGGTAGCGATTGGAAGCCGCAGGTACAGAGGTTTGAAATGAACTACCTGTTTGAGTTGGCTGAGTTACAGAAGGAACTTGAAAGTGATAGTTACACCTTCCAGCCCAGTACAGAGTTTACCTTGCATGAAAGAGGAAAGGTTAGGAGGATTACGGGAGAACAGATAAAGGACAGAGTATCCAAACACGCCTTGTGTGATGAAATTCTGACACCTTCTGTGAGGAAATACCTGATTTACGATAATAGCGCAAGCATTAAAGGAAAAGGGATTGACTTTGCCCGGAAAAGGCTTCTGGTTCATTTGCGGAAGTATTATCACCAGCATGGTTCCAATGACGGCTATATCCTGCTGATAGACTTTTCAAAACACTACGATAACATTCAGCACGAAAAGCTGATGGAGCAGTTTGAAAAGTACATCCATGACGAAAAGGCTTTGTCATTTCTACGTGCGGTGATTGACCGCTCTAAGGTCGATGTTTCATACATGACCGATGAAGAATATGCCGGGTGCATGGATAGGGTGTTCAATTCGCTGGAATACCAGAACGTGGATAAGAGCCTGCTGACTGGTGAGAAGTTCATGCGTAAACACCTGAACATCGGTGACCAGGTTGCGCAGGTCGCAGGGATAATCTATCCGATACCGATTGACAACTATGTGAAAATCGTCAAGGGCGTAAAGTTCTATGGGAGGTATATGGATGACTCCTATGCAATCCATGAGAGCAAAGAGTTTCTTGAAGAACTCCTGCAAGGCATTATTGCCGTTGCAAAAGAGTTGGGCATTACGGTGAATATTCGCAAGACCCGTATCTGTAAACTTTCAAGCCTATGGCGCTTCCTTCAAGTGCAATACTCCCTGACCGATACGGGAAGGGTCATTCAGAAAATCAACCCGAAAAGGCTGACAAACATGAGAAGGAAGATGAAGAAGTTGGTGCATATTCTCACCGAAAAGGAGTTTGATGACTGGTACGGTTCGTGGTTCAGGAACCACTACCGTATTATGAGCAGGCTTCAACGGGAGAACATGGATACACTCTACAACCAGTTAAAGAAGGAGGTATATCACAATGTACAAAATCACTCTGGCTGACGGTACTGTGCTGAAAAACCTGGAACTGAACGGCAACAACTACATTGCCGAAGGTGTCATTGATGACGCTGTGTTCAAGGACAATCTGGCTACCGTCACAATCACCGATGGTAAGACCACGGAAACCTATGAGGATATGGTGCTGCTGAGTCACCGTGTCGATGGCGGGCGCTCCTGGATTGTTCTGGGTGAGAAGTCTGCGCAGGAAAAGGCAATGGAGCGTATCAACGCTATGCTGTCCTCTGCTGCTGACAGTATCACGGACGTTCAGTTGGCACTTGCCGAAGTCTACGAAATGATGCTGGGAGGTAACTGATATGGCAAAGATTTATGTGTCCCTTATCAAAAAGGGTCTGAAAACCATTGATGATGTTCCTGCTGCGCTTCTGGATGAAGTCAAGAAGCTGCTGGGTGAGCAGTAATGCTACTGCGTATCTTTGGAACTTATCTATTCATTATCGGACGGAAGGGGGTGGAAAACATGGCTGTTATTTATGTGGCGCTGATTATCAAGGGCAAGCGTACCTATGAGAGCGTACCCGCTACGCTCAAGCCGCAGGTCAAGGAAATGCTCATTGACCTGGAACTGGAAAGCCTTATTACTGAGTAAGGCGGCAGGGCTGAAACTGGGTCAAGCCCTGTTTCTCCCCTTTCACTATTTGCAAAGGAGAGTAACACAATGCAGGTTGAAATCCCTATTCTCATTTCTTTCCTGTCTTTGTGTGTTGCTGTGGCTGTGGGTGTCAGTGGTATCCGAAGAAACCAGGCAACCGATGACAAGAAGGAAGCGTCTGAAATGACCACCCTCATTGTGAAGTTGGAGAATATCAATAATGGCGTGAATGAGATTAAGTCTGATATGCGTAACATGAGAAACGATATTCAGGACTTGAGGGATAGACTGATTATTGTGGAACAGTCTACGAAGTCTGCACATCACAGACTGGATGGTTTGGAAGGGAAGAAAGAAACTTCCCAGTAACAATGTACATCTTCCGGGAAAATAGTTCCCGGAAAGTCCAATGGGGCTATGGGCGCTGCTGCGCTTATAGCCCTGTTTTCATTTTAAGGAGGAAAAGACCATGAGTAATATCAACTGGATTGTTCGTATCAAGAACAAGAATTTCTGGATTTCTCTCATTCCCGCCGTTCTCCTGCTGGTTCAGGTTGTGGCGGCTGTATTCGGCTTCACGCTGGAACTGGGAGAACTGGGTGACAAGCTGCTGGCTGTGGTCAATGCCTTGTTTGCGGTTCTGACCATTCTGGGCATCGTAACTGACCCCACTACTGCGGGTGTTGGTGACTCTAAGCTGGCAATGACCTACACGAAGCCGAAGGAGGACTAAACTATGAGCAACAGTTCTTTGGTTACCTACAAGCGGATTTCCCCGCATAAGACCTCTCCCCGTAACCATGCCGTTGATACTGTTACCATCCACTGTATTGTAGGGCAGTGGACGGCAAAGCAGGGCTGTGATTATTTTGCCACGACTGACCGTGACTGTTCTGCCAACTACATTGTGGGCAAGGATGGTTCTATCGGTCTGGCTGTGGATGAAGCTGACCGTTCCTGGTGTTCTTCTTCCCGTGACAATGACAACCGGGCTATCACCATTGAGGTTGCCAGTGATACCAGTCACCCGTATGCGGTTACTGATGCGGCCTACAATGCGCTGATTGCACTGCTGGCTGACATTTGCAAGCGTAACGGTATCAAGAAACTCCTGTGGAAAGCGGACAAGTCCCTCATTGGGCAGGTGGACAAGCAGAACATGACGGTTCACCGCTGGTTCGCAAACAAGGCTTGTCCGGGTGAATACCTGTATAGCCGCCACGGTGAGATTGCCGAAAAGGTCAACGCACTTCTGAACGTGGAGCAGGAGCCTGTGACTCCTGAAACCACTGTCCCGGCAACCGATAACCCTTCTACCATCTGGAACTATTTCAAGGGAAAGGGGTTGAATGATTTTGCCGTTGCAGGTATCATGGGTAATATCTATGCGGAGTCTGGCTTCAAGCCTACCAACCTGCAAAACGCCTATGAGAAGAAGTTGGGCTACACCGATGACTCCTACACTGCCGCTGTGGACAACGGTTCCTACGGAAACTTTGTCAAGGACAGCGCAGGATATGGTCTGGCTCAGTGGACGTATTGGAGCCGCAAGCAGGCGCTTTTGGAGTATGCCCGTTCCGTTGGCAAGTCCATTGGTGACCTGAGTATGCAGCTTGACTTCATGTGGAAAGAAATGCAGGGGTACAAGTCCATGATGACCACCCTCAATTCTGCCACTTCTGTTCTGGAAGCGTCCAACGCAGTTCTCTTGCAGTATGAGCGCCCCGCAGACCAGAGTGAGAGCGCCCAGAATAGACGGGCTGGGTATGGTCAGACCTACTACGATAAGTACGCTGGAAAGACCGCTACGCCCGCTCCTACGGGTACTTTGTATCGGGTACAGGTTGGTGCATACTCTAAGCGTGAAAACGCTGACAGGCAGCTTGCAGCCGTCCAGGGCAAGGGTTTTGACGCACTGATTAAGAAGGTTGGTGACCTTTATAAGGTTCAGACCGGGGCTTACAGTGTGAAAGCCAACGCAGAAGCCCAGCTTGCCCGTGTCAAGGCCGCAGGGTTTGAGGATGCGTACATCACCACTGACAGCAGCGGAACCGTTGTGGCAACCTCTCCGCAGGAGAGCGAACCCACCTACACAACCTATGTTGTGAAGGATGGTGATACCCTCTGGCTTATCGCAAAGAAACTGCTGGGCAACGGTAACCGCTGGTCTGAGATTGCCAACCTGAACGGCATCAAGGGTACTATCATCTATGCTGGGCAGAAGTTGAAAATTCCTGATTAAGTCACCCTCTGTACCTGGTATAAGGAGAATACTGCTGAAAAGTAGTATGAAACATAAGGGTTCCTTCAATAATCGGATTTGACTTCAATGCTGGTGGAAGAGTCAGCAGCGGCTTACCGTTCATATCCACGCTGCGCAGCAGCAGGGACACCACCTCGGACTCGTCCATACTGAAGCCGATGTTGTGAAGCGGGATCGGGTAATGGCCGGGAAACCTGGTCCGATAATACTCATCCATCTGTGCGTAGGCCCGGGTGATCCGCTGACACATGGCCGGAAGCAGCGGCAGGATCGTGCCTGCCTGAGGGTTCTCATCGGAGCCGATGAGCAGCTGAGGGATGGTATTCTCGCTGTTCACGAACTTCACCGGCGGCGTATCCGGGCCGCCGACTCGGATCCAGTGCTCCTGACCGGGCTTGAACTCCTGGCGGAACATGATGGCATAGTGCAGCCTGTCATCGGCCTCGGAATAGATACCGATACCGAAGGGCGCGGTGCGCCGGATGGTCATCACGCCGGAAGCCAACAGAGCTGCTCCCTTGGACACGGCGTATTCCCGGTCCTGGCCCAGGCCGTGCTGAAACCGGCGGTCGCCCGTATTGGGACGGTGGAAAAACCACTCCACCTGCTTCTGCACCAGCAGAAACTTGCCGAACCCTCCCACCAGAACGATATGAAAGGCGTCGGTGTTGGGATTTTTGTAATCGTATCTGTGGGCCCTCATCCAGTCGGCCGTCTCCTGAAGGCACTTGCCCAGCTCAGGCTCCACCACGGCTCTGTACGCGCGCATGAGATGCGCATAGGTGACAGGATATCTTTTTCCCCCATATCGTATGGCGGCAAACGTCTCGTCGTTGTTCAGCAGGTCGGACAGGTCCGCACCGCACTCGTCCACGGTATCCCACAGCTTCCGATAATCCTCTCCCATGCTTCCGGCCTGATCGGGGGTATTCGGAGAGATCTGCTCCATGAGCCTGTCCTCCAGAACATCCACCGCCTTCCGGAATTCGGGGCGGCAGGGAAGGAGCTCCGCCGGATCGCATCCGCCCTCCTCCAGCGCCAGGTGCACGGCATGCTCCATATAGGCGATGCCGGCGTTGCCGGTACGGCCCTGAACGTTTTCTCCGGCGCCGGTGCGGAATAGAACCTTGATCTCCACAGACGCGTCCTGGGGATGCACCTCCGTCAGCGTCAGGTCCAGCGTACCGCCGCCGTAATCCACGATCAGCAGACAGCCGTTAAAATTCGAGCCCACCGCGCGGCGGTATTGATAGGCAAAATATGCGCTGGCGGCGGCAGGCTCGCTGACGATGCGGATACGGTCGCGGTCTACGCCAGGAATACGGGAGCAGATGTCCCGCAGGATGGTGCGCCCGTCCAACTGGCCCCGGCGCACGGCGCTCTGGGTGGTCCACACCTCAGGCGCGCAGATCACAAGGTTGTCCACTCCCGGATCGGCATGACTGCTGAGAATCTTATTCACCTGATCGCGCAAAAATGTCTCCGCCACAGCGCTGGGCGTATAGTCGGTGCCAAACCCCCGCTCCTGCAGCAGTTTTTCGTTGCTTTCGGTCAGCAGCATTTTGAACGCGGAAAACGTCCGGGCAGAGGGGTCGTCCAGCTGTATATATTTGCGTGCGGTATAGCCGGTGAGCATTTTCCCGTCGTCATTCAGGCAGGCGATGGAGGGGATGGCCTCCGGCTCACTCATGACCGGCTTGCATAATTCTACATTCTTGTTGACTATGTCATAGGTCGAGAAACTGGAGTAGGTGCTTCCCAGATCCACCCCGAGATTCATGGCTGTGTGTCCTCCTTCTATCTTTTACGGGCGTGCCGCCCGACGCGGACGCCGTTCCGACAATTAAACATTTTTATTGTAACACGGAACCCCGGGAAAGGGAATAGCCCATTCCCTTTTTCTGCAATTTTTTCGCAAAACGCCCGGATTCCGGTGCCTTGTGCAGGGCTCATTTTTTGCGCACAGCGCGGTTATCCCTATTCCAATAATCGACATTTGATGCTATAATATTTTTGTATATCCGCGCCTATTTTCGAAAAATAATACAAATCGGAAAAACGAGGTATTCTTATGAAAATTCTGGCAATTTACTTGGCGGCGATCAATGCGGCAGCCTTTGTGGTCATGGCTGTGGACAAATACCGGGCGCAGCACCAGCAATGGCGTGTGCGGGAGTTTACGCTGATGCTGCTGGCTCTGCTGGGCGGCAGCCTGGGGACGCTGCTGGCCATGTGTGCTTGTCATCACAAAACGCAGCACAAAAAATTCACCATCCTTGTCCCGCTCCTTCTTGTGCTGCAAACCGTTCTGGTGGTAGTCCTGGCCATTGCTTCCAAGCAGTAAACCGGTAAAGGAGAAGATAAACCATGTGGAAATGCCCGGTATGTGATAAAGAGAACAACGCAGAAATGGTTTGCCCCACCTGCGGGTACGACCGGACCTGCGACTACGAACAATACCCCACGGTCTTCGCCGTAACAACCGCCACCCCCACCCGCACCCTGCGCCGCCAGTGGCAGGCGAAGCAGAACCCGCCGGTAAACGGCAAAAACCGGAAGCAGAGCGTGACCGTCACCCAGGAGCAGGCGGCCCAGGGCTGCCGGATCACAGCGGGCTATGTGGACGGCCAGCGGCTGGAGATCACCGTCCCGGCGGGCACGAAGGACGGCAGCGTCCTGCGCTGCCGCGGCCTGGGCCAGCCCGGCAGCAACGGCGGCAGAAACGGCGACCTCCTGGTCACCGTGCGCGTGCAGGAGCCCCCGGAGCCGGACGGCCTCTATGACGCCCCCAAGGACCCGCCGGTAAAAGGCGGCGACCTGCGGGCGACGGTGTATATCACCCCGGACCAGGCCGCCCGGGGGTGCCAGCTCCGGGTCACGCCCTCCGGCGGCAGCACGCATCAGGTGACCATCCCCGGCGCCTGTACGGACGGAAAGACCATGCGCTATACCGGCCTGGGCCAGCCCGGCAGAAACGGCGGCAAAAACGGCGACCTCCTGATCACCGTGCGCGTGCAGGAGCCGGAGGCCCCCAAGCTGGAACATGCCCGACCTCCAGAAAAGCTGACATGGCAATCTGAACTGACGCCGACGTTGGCAGCCCAGGGCTGCACCAGGTCGATTCCCTTCAAGCACAACGGCAAGGAGACCAGCTTAACGCTTTTCATCCCGGCCGGTGTGGTCTATGGAGAAAAGCTACACTATCCGCAGGTCAGAGCGGATGATGGCACATTATGTGATGTGACGTTATCCGTTGTGGTGCAGAATGATAGTTTTCTCGGGAGTCTGGCTTTCCTCGCTCAAGTAATTGCCACTTTGCCATTTATTATTTCACTTATTGTGTGTATTTTCACCAGTTTTTCGATATCTATTTTTACGGACATATTTAGCATATCGCTTGTTGTAATGATACCCGCAAGCATCATTCGAAACATTAGCCAGTCACGCAACAAGAAAAAATACGGTCCCAAGACGCCGGAGGAAAAAAGACGCTGCGAGACGCCCCGAGAAATGCCGCCCCAGCGTTAGCCGGGATCAAGAACGGATATCTAAGGAGGACCCACCATGTGGAAATGCCCGGTATGTGACCAAGAAAACACCGCAACCGCGGTCTGCCCCACCTGCGGGTTCGACGGCAGCTGCGATTATGAACACTATCCCACGGCCTTCGCCGTGGCAGGCGCAAAAAGCACCCGCGCTCTGCGGCGGGAATGGGAGCAGAAGCAGGGCCCGGGGCTGGATCAGCTGCTGATGGAATGGTTTATCGGGAGCCACCAGAAAAAGGACGCCACTGCGGCGGAGCGGTGCTTCCGGGAAAAGGCGGAGGCAGGCGATGCGGCGGCCCAATGGTGGCTGGGCGCCAGCTATCAGTACGGCGTCGGTGCGGAGAAGAACCATCGTCAGGCCCTGCATTGGTATCGCTTAGCGGCCCGCCAGGGAAGCCAACCGGCTCAGGACATGCTCCAAGCGCTCTCCGGTCAGGCCTATGACCAGCAGCAGCTGGAACTGCTGCTGGAGCGAGCGGAACAGGGCATCCGAGATGCCCAGTATGAGGTGGGCAGACGCTTCTGGAACGGCGACGGCGTGGACCAGGACCACAAACAGGCTGCGGATTGGTTCGATCGTGCGGCCCGTCAGGGCCTGGCCGCAGCCCAATGCGCACTGGGGCTCTGCTATGAACGCGGTGACGGCGTAGAGCAGGACATGTGGCAGGCAGCGGCCTGGTGCCGGTGGGCGGCACAGCAGGGCGACGCCGAAGCCCAGTGCCGTCTGGGCCGTTATCTGGCCGCAGGCTTCGGTGTGCGGAAGGATGCCGCCGAGGCGGCAGTCTGGTATCGCAACGCCGCCGACCAGGGCCTCGCTGAGGCGCAGCTCCGCCTGGCTGAATGCTATGAAAAGGGTCAGGGCGTACCAAAGGATATGGATGAGGCAATCCGATGGTATCGTAAGGCAGCAGAACAAGGAAACAAGGATGCAGAAAAACGGCTGGAAGTCCTGGAATTCTAGGTGACATCTGATAAGGGAGATTACTTATGTGGAAATGCCCGGTATGTGAAACGGAATACGGCGATGTAACCGTCTGCCTCAAGTGCGGGTTCGACGGCAGCTGCGATTATGAACACTACCCCACGGCCTTCGCCGTGGCAGGCGCAAAAAGCACCCGCGCTCTGCGGCGGGAATGGGAGCAGAAGCAGGGCCCGGGGCTGGATCAGCTGCTGATGGAATGGATGCTCCTGAGCACGGAGGAGCCTTCTGCCGCCGGGGCGGAGATGTATCTGCGCCGGAAGGCGGACCAGGGCAGCCGAGAGGCCCAGCTGTGGCTGGGCAACGCCTACCGTTATGGCGTCGGCGCCAAGCAGGATGATGTCCAGGCGGCGCAGTGGTACCAAAAAGCGTCGGACCAGCAGTACGCCCTGGCACAATACATGCTGGGCCGCTGTTATGAGGAGGGCCGCGGCGTACCAAAGGATATAAAGCGGGCCGTGACACTATATGGCAAGGCAGCAGGCCAGGATTGCCAACGGGCGCAGCTTCGTTTGGGCCAGTGTCTTGCGGCGGGACGGGGGGCCGAGAAAAACCCAGCGGCAGCAGCCATTTGGTTTAAGATGGCAGCAAACCGCGATCATCCGCCAGCCCAAAATCAACTGGGCTATTGCTGTTACAAGGGCGAAGGCGTTGCACGTGACTATACACAGGCGGCAGCGTGGTTCCGCAGGGCGGCGGATCAGGGCTATGCACCGGCTCAGTGCAATTTGGGGGCGTGCTATAAAAACGGCACCGGCGTGCCCCAGGACACGGCTCAGGCGGTGAAGTGGTATTCCCTGGCCGCCCAGCAGGGCAGCGCCGACGCGAAGCAGCGGCTGGAAGCATTGGAAAAAAACAGCAGCCCGAACAAGCCGAAGGCCCCCGAGCAGCCGCCGGTCAGCGAAAAAACGGCGGAGCAGTGGTATAAGGCATATCTGGATGAGAAGGACGAGGAAAAGAGGACTGCATATCTGGTGCGGGCTGCCGCAATGGGCTGCGCGCCGGCCCAGAATCAACTGGGCTATTGCTATGATTCCGGCACCGGCGTGCCCAGGGATCCGGCCCAGGCGACAAGCTGGTACCGCAAGGCGGCGGAACAAGGCTTTGCCACGGCCCAGTACAACCTGGGCGTATGCTATAAAAATGGCACCGGCGTACCCAAGGATGCGGCCCAGGCCGTGGTCTGGTACCGCAAAGCCGCCCAGCAAGGGGATGTTGATGCCCAAAACAACCTGGGCGTTTGCTATGAAAGCGGCGCAGGCGTACCCAAAGATACCGCCCAGGCCGTGGTCTGGTACCGTAAGGCGGCAGAACAGGGCCTCGCCCGTGCCCAGTGCAACCTGGGCATATGCTATGACGATGGCACCGGCGTGCCCCAGGACACGGCCCAGGCCGCGGCCTGGTACCGCAAAGCAGCCGAGCAAGGCTTTGCCCGGGCGCAGTGCAATCTGGGCTACTGCTGCGAATCCGGTACCGGAGTGGAAAAAGACCCCGCACAGGCAGTGGTATGGTACCGCAAGGCAGCAGAACAGGGCTTCGCCCGTGCCCAGTGCAACCTGGGCTACTGCTATAAAAACGGCATCGGCGTACTCAAGGACGAGAGGCTGGCAATAAAGTGGTATCGCAAGGCAGCAGAACAGGGCTTCGCCCGTGCCCAGAACAACCTGGGCGTGTGCTATAGAGACGGCGCAGGCGTGCCCAAGGACCCGGCCCAGGCCGTGGACTGGTACCGCAAAGCCGCCGAGCAGGGCTATGCCACGGCTCAGTATAACCTGGGCGTATGCTATAAAAATGGAAAAGGCGTACCCAAGGATGCGGCCCAGGCCGTGGTCTGGTACCGCAAGGCTGCCGAGCAGGGCTACGCCGACGCCCAATGCAATCTTGGCTATTGCTATGAAACCGGTGCAGGCGTACCCAAGGATCTGGCCCAGGCAGCACGCTGGTACCGCAAGGCGGCAGAACAGGGCCAGACCATCGCTCAGTACAATCTGGGCATATGCTATAAAAATGGCACCGGCGTGCCCAAGGATACAGCTCAGGCGGCGGCCTGGTACCGCAGGGCAGCCAATCAGGGTGACGCCGACGCCCAGTACAGTCTGGGCCGCCTCTATGAAAACGGCACCGGCGTGCCCAAGGATACAGCTCAGGCAGCCGCCTGGTATCGCATAGCCGCCGACCAAGGCCATGCCGATGCAAAGCAGCGGCTGGAGACCCTAAAAAATTGAACTAAAGACAGCGGGAGCGTTGAAAGGAGAAATCGATCATGTGGAAATGCCCGGTATGTGAAACGGAATACGGCGATGTAACCGTCTGCCCCAAGTGCGGGTTCGACGGCAGCTGCGACTATGAGCGCTACCCCACGGCGTTCACGGTCCGAAACGCCAGGAGCACCCGCGCCCTGCGGCGGGAGTGGGAACAGAAGCAGGCGCCCAGGGTGGACGGCGGAAACAAAAACCGCGAGATCGTCATCACCCCGGAGCAGGCAGCGCAGGGCTGCCGGATCACCGCAGGGTACTTTGGCGGCAAGCGTGTGGAGGTGACCGTCCCCGCCAACTGGAAGGACGGCGGTTTGCTCCGTTGTGCGGAGCAGGGCTATCCTGGCAAGAACGGCGGCAAAAACGGCGACCTGATCCTAACGGTCCGCGTGCAGCAGCCGGAACCGGCCCAGCGGCAGGAAACCGCACAGGACAGCCTGAATGACGCATTGGGGGACCTGGCCGCCGCCCTGCACAACGCCCAGCAGGCAAAGCAGGCCCAGCAGCAAGCCCAACAGCCGAAGCAGACCCAGTCCACTCCAGCTCCCGCCCCGGCGGCGAAGAAAAAATTCCCGGTCTGGCTGTTGATCATCATCGCAATAGTTGCTTTTGTGTTCTATAAAGAAAACAACAAAGAAAACAGCGGAAATGACGTGATAGACTATAAAGACACAAAAATTGTCGATTGCGAGATGAGCTATGAAACGCCCTCAAGCGGAAGCAATTATGTGCGGCTTGCCGTGGCGGAGGACGGTGTGATCGAGAAGAAAAAGCTCCAGGAACTGAAAAATCTCCTCGATAAAAACGACTGCTATGATCTGCACATTGAAGGTCTCAACAGGCGCGGCCAACTCGGGAAGGACCTACTGAAGCAGGTCTCAACATTGAGAAGTGTTCTTCACCTTCAAATTTATTACTTTCATGCAGCGGAAGGATTGGACGCCCTGTCAGAGAGCAATGTGTATGAGCTCACAATTGTTGACTGCGACTCGGTGGACCTGAAAGGACTCGACACCTTGAGTCATTTAAATAAACTCAACATAAATTTTGTCCGTCAAGTTTCTAATTTGGAGTTATTATCAACCTTGGCGGATCTGAGCCAACTGGATATCACCAACAGCTATATCAGCGGCCTGCCGCCCCTGGCTGGATTGACAAAACTATGGAAGCTGGATATTTCCAACAACCAGGTCAGCGATCTGACGCCTCTGGCTGATCTGACGCAATTGAGTAACCTGGAGATTTCCAATAATCAGGTCAGCAGCTTGATGCCCTTGGCTAATCTGACGAAACTTGAATGCCTCTATATGGAGAACAACCAGGTATCCAGCCTGGCCGGATTGGAGAATCTCACAAAACTGTGGAAAATCTACGCCGCCGGAAATCCGCTGACGGACACCAGCGCCCTGGAGGTAACCGGACGCATGTGGGCTTTGCATACAGACTAAGCAATCGGAACGGGTAAGCACCACCCCCATACCGCAGTTTCCATTTCCCGGAAGCTGCGGTATTATTTTTCTTTTTCAAAATCAAAGGGGCATGTGCCTTAATGGCACATGCCCCTTTTGTCAGCAACCCTTGTCCGGCAACTGCCATAGTATTTGTTTTTCAAAACCTGTTTTATGGACAGCTGCCCCTTGGCGTCCCGTTTTTTTACATATTGCGGATTTCCTCCAGGAGGGCGTCCAGGCTCTCCCGGTCCAGGGTCTTTTCCTCGGATTCCGGGGTTTCCGGCTCCTCCGGTGCGGCAGACTCCGCCTCCGGGGCAGGGGTCTCCGGCTCCGGGGCAGACTCCGCCTCCGAGGCAGGGGTCTCCGGCTCCACAGGGGCAGGCTCCGACTCGGCGGGTGCCGGGTCCGGGGCTTCCGGCTGAGCAGGCTCCGGGACCTCCGGGAGCTCCGAGGACTCCGGCGGAATCTCCGGCTCCGGGGCTTCCGGTTGGGCGGACGCCGCAGGCGCAGGCTCCTGTGCGGATTCCTCCGGTTGGGCAGTCGGTTCGTGTTCAGGCTCCGGCTGGGGCTCCTGGGGCTCCGGCTGCTCCATCCGGGCCAGACGATCCAGGATACGGCGGCGGCTGCGGGAAATGCCAACGGACCGCCCGATAAAGAACAGCGCCACCAGCAAAACCACCAGCTGCAAAGCCAGGATGGCGTACAGCGGCACCCAGCGCCCCGTCAGCAGGGGCAGATCCACCGGTGCGCACAGCGCCGTCCACAGGGATCGGAAGGGACCGGGCTGCTGATCGTCAGGCTCCGGCGTGGGGGCCTCCGGCTCCGGTTCTCCGATCTGGGGCAGGGTCCCGGCAAAGCCAGGCATCCGCACCACATGGACCGTATAGTCCCGGGTGGTGCCGTCTTCAGCGGTGCAGGTAACGGTCAGCACATTGTCGCCCTGCTTCAGGGCGGCGTCCGGCTGGGTAACACCCAGGGCCTTGCTGTCCTTGGCGGTGGCGGAAAGGGAGAGCTTGGTGGTCTCATAGGGGACATACACGGCATATTCCGTGATATTGGGTGCAAAGGCCGGGGTCAGCTTCCCCTCAGAGGGAGTCAGATCCGCCAGATCCGCATCGCTGCTGAGGGTCGCCGTGGGGTCTGGCTGGCGGGTAACGGAAATGGTATAGCGGCGGGTGGCGCCGTTGGCGGCGGTGACGGTGAGGACCACCGTGTTGACGCCCACGGACAGCTGGTTGCCGCTGACGGATACATTGGCGCCGCCGTCCGCCGCACTGTAATCCAGAGGCAGGCGGGACACATCATAGGGCACGGTGACGCTGTATTCCGTTGTGCCGGCGGAAAAGGACGGCGACAGGGCGTAGCTCCCGCAGGAAAGGCCGGACAGATTGGCGTTGCCGGAAGGGGGCGAGGCCACGCTGGCCGACCAGGAGGCATCGTTGAGACTCTGGTCACTATTGCCGTCGCTGGTCACGATATCGGTGATGGTGGCGCTGACCTTGGTCCCGGCAGCCACGCCGGACTTCACCCGGAACGTGACGGCCAGAACGGCGGAGCTGCCGCTGATGGGGTTGTTAAGAGACTGGTCATAGGCCAGCAGGTTGCCGCCGCTCATGTCCACGGACCAGCTGTCACCGATGAGCTGGCGGGTGCCGGTGAGGGTCAGGGCACTGCTGTCGTAGTGCAGCACAGCGGTGATGCCCTGGATATTGGAGCCGCTGACGGAAAAGGTGACGGTGACGCTATCGCCGGCCCGGACGCTGCCGGAGCCGGAGAAGCTGGCCCCGGCGGCCTCCGCTGTCACCGGCAGCAGACACCACAGCAGCAGTGCTGCCAGAAAGCCCGCCAGGGCAGATGAGATATTCTTTCGCATGGCATGGTCCCTCGTACTCAGTTGGGTTGTATGGTACCCCGGCCCAGCAGGTACGCCTGAAGCCGGACCATATCGGTGATGGTGACCTGACCGTCGCCGTTGAGGTCCGCCGCCTGAAGGGCCGCGCCGGTCAGGGGCGTCTTGCCCAGCAGGTGAGCCTGGAGCCGGACCATATCGGTAATGGTGACCCGGCCGTCGCCGCTGAGGTCGCCGGTGACCACGGTGGTCAGTGTCTGGATGGTCTGGCCGTCCCTGGCATAGGTGACGGTCATGCCGGTGCCCACCAGGCTGTCGCCCTGAACCGGCAGAGTAATATAATCGCTGGGGGACAGGTTTGCCAGCAGCTGGCGGGCAGTGGTGCCCATGGGGATGGCCCGCAGATAGCTGTCGGCGATGCGGTAGGCCCCGGTGGTGATCTCCTTGGGGACGGACTCCACGGCCTTGGCCGCATACTGAGCGGTAAAGGTCACGTTGCCGGAGATGGTCATGCCGTTGGTGTAGCCCTGCCAGCCGGTGAAGGTATAGGTATACTGGCTGTCGGCGGGACGGGTAGGCGTTCCGGCGGGACGGGGAATGGTCTGTCCCGCGGTGAGCTTCCCCTGGGCATACACGGAACCGTCGTAGTTCACGAACTGATAGGTATACTGCCCCTGATAGTGGGCGTAAAGGGTAATGTTGCTGGCGCCGGTGGTGCTGTTGGCGGTGATCTGCTGGCCGCCGTCGGGCTGGGTGAACCAGCCCACAAAGGCGCAGCCGTCCTTCACCGCCGTGGGCAGATTGCCGTATTTCTGACCGGCGGATACCAGGCGGGTGCTCTCGGAGCAGGTGCCGCCGCAGGGGTCGAAGGACACCACATAGGAGCCGTCGGTAACGTAGAACTTGGACTCCAGGCGGTAGTTGTCCCCGGCGGTATTCTCCGCCGCGATGACCAGGGTATAGCCGCCCACACCCAGCCGGGAGAAGGCCACGGCGTCGTCCAGCCGGGACAGGTCATAGCTCTTGGCGTTGGGAGTGGCTGTGGCGGGGGAAATGGCATTGGAGCCGTTGGATTTCTGGATGGACACCGTCACCCGGCGGATGTCATAGGCGTTGCGCAGGGTGCCCCGGAAGGGAAAGCCCGTCTGCCCCACCGTCAGGGTGGAGTTTACCGTGGGATAGGACGCGCCGTCCAGGGTCCAGCCCGCCCCGGCCAGGGCCAGCTGCCACTGCATGGCCGTATCCGCCAGGATCAGGCGGCCGCCTGCGGCGTTGGAGGAAACGGACAGATAGCTGCCCGTGCCCCGGTTTTGCAGGGAGAAGCCGCTGTTGTATACGGCGGCCTTCCACAGCTGACCGTTATCCGTGGAGGCTTTGGCCAGAGTAACGCCGTTTTTCCCGGCGGTCAGCCGCAGGCCGTTTTCCTGGCAGGTGATGGTATAGTACCCGCTGGCATGATAATCCAGGTGGAACTGCTGGTTTTTGCCGCTGCCCACGGCGTTCAGGGTCAGGCCCGAGGAGCCAGGGGTGGCGGTCAGATTACTGTTGGCAGAGGAGCGCAGCTGATACACGCCCTCCCCCACCGTGGCATCCTTGAAGCCGTAATCCGCCAGCATGACCTGGGCCTTAGCGGGCTCGTTGATCCGCAGGCGGGCGTATACGCCCAGCTGCACGTCGCCGGAGTTGCCGTCGTAATACTTCAGCACCTTGCCGGTGACGCCGTACTTGTCGGCGGTGGGGCCGGTCATAACGCCGTAGGAGTCTGACTGAGGCTCCCGCACGGCGCCGCTTTCGTTGTAAATGGCCTCGATGAGCTGGGCCTCAGGCTGATTGGCAAAGCCGCCCAGAGCGTCGAAGGCCCGCATAATGACGCCGGTGGCGCCGCCCCGTCCATCGCTGCTGGAAAAGCCCGAGGAGCCGCCCACTCCGTGCTGCACGGCACGGGACCAGAACACGTTGCGCAGGGCGATGCTGTAGTTATCCATGTCAAAGCCGGGAACAGCGGACTCAATGGACCGGACGATGGGGTCATAGTAGCTGCGGCGGACATAGTTCCGCTGCACCCGCAGGAAGCCGTCGCTGTCCTCGTTGGCCAGGGCCCGCCAGGTGGCGTCGAAATTGGAGCCGTAGCCCCCATCGGCGTCATAGGCGGCGGAGAGCCGGTTGCCGATGGAGCGGTAGTATGTATCCGAGGAGGACTGGCACCACCGGAAAAAGGCCCGGGGGATGTCGCTGCGGCTGGAGAACTGATACGCACCGTAGGACTTGCCGCCGGCGTCGCCGGAGCCGGAGGAAATGACCCCCGGACCGCTGGCTTCAAAGCGCTGGCTCAGTGTGCCCAGCAGCTGCTCCTCCTGGTCATCGGCGGCGGTGGCCGATGTGAACACCGGCAGGATCACCGGAATGGCCGCCACCAGCAGCGCCAGGCAAAGCAAAATACTCGTCCCTCTACGCATGGTTTTCATCGTATCACCCCGTTGCAAAGCATGTAATCGAAAAACACAATACTGTGTCGTATTCAGGAATAGTATAGCACCTTTTTTCAGGGGTGTCCACCGAAAACGGTCGATTTTCCCAACTAATTAGCATATGAAGCGCGTGAAGTTCTTGGAGTATAAAAAAGCGGAAAATCCGTCTCATAAACGTTATCCCGATTGCCCCTTTCTCCGGCTTTCTCCTGCCCGGCCGTTATTTTTGTTAATAATCCATTGCATTGTCCGCTAATATGCCGTATAATGCCCCTATCTAACGAAACAGGAGGGCTTTGCCATGCGCCCTGATGGAACCCGCGTAAAGGACCTGCCGCCGCTGGTGGCGGCCATTCCCTATATCATGCCCAAGCGCTACGACGCCTGGAACTCCGTCACCGAGAACATCGATGAGGAGATCATCAAGGACTTCATCCGCACCCACCGCCGGGCTGGGGTGCGGCTGAACCATATGAGCGTCATCATCTCCGCCTATTACAAGGCGGTGCTGCGCAATCCCAAGCTGAACTACTTCGTCATGAACGGCCGCATTTACCGCCGCAACCACTTCTGCGTGTCCTTCGTGATCCTGAAAAAGCAGGCCAATGGGGTAGTCAACGAGACCACGCTGAAGGTGTATCTGGACGAGAACGACACAGTGTTTACCGTGAATCAGAAAATTGCCGACGCAATTGCCGCCAATCGGGCGGAGCACCAGTCCAACAGCACCGACAAGTTCGCCAAGTTCATGTTCTCCGTGCCGGGTCTGCCGAAATTTGTCGTGTGGCTGGCCTATCATCTGGACCGCCACGGTCTGCTGCCCCGGAAGATCATCGAGCTGTCCCCCTTCCACACCAGCATGTTCATCACGAATCTGGCCTCCATCAAGACCAGCTATATCCACCACCATTGTTATGAATTCGGCACCACCAGCGTGTTTGTGTGCATGGGCAAGCCCGTGCCAAACTATATATCCGGCGACCTGACCCGAAAGATGATGCCCATCGGCGTGGTCATGGACGAGCGTATCTGCACCGGGTACGAATATGCCGCCTTCTGCAACGATTTCCGCCGTTATATGCGTCTGCCGCAGATGCTGGAATACCCCTTCTGCCAGGAGGAGCCGGAAAAGAAGCCCGCCGCCGAGACCGCCGCTGTATAACTGAAAATGCTCTGCCCATGGGGCAGAGCATTTTTAGTTATACTCCTATGGGATCGTCGTCGGAGTCGTCGCGGACCGGCGCACCGCCGCTGGCGGGCAGGGGCGCGATCAGTGTCCGGTACAGCCGCCGGAAGAAGGCCAGGGTCACAAACAGGGACGCGATCTCCGCCAAGGGATAGCTCCACCACACCAGGTCGTCGTTGCCGATGCTCTGGCCGTACCGGGCCAGGACATAGGCAATGGGCACCAGGAACACCAGCTGCCGGATGATGGAGGTGGTCATGGAGTACACCGCTTTGCCCAGGGCCTGGAAGGAGCTGCCCAGGGCGATGCAGGCGCCGGCCATGCAAAAGCTCAGGGAGATGATCCGCAGGGCGGGGACGCCCACCTGCAGCATGGTGTCCGTGGCGTCGAAAATTTTCAGCAGGCTCCCGGGAACGGACCAGAACACCGCCATGCCCACCAGCATGATGCAGGAGGCATAGATGGCGCTGCGCTTGATGGTCTCCACCATCCGCAGCCGGTTCTGGGCCCCGTAGTTATACGCCACGATGGGCACCACGCCGTTGTTCAGGCCGAACACCGGCATAAAGATGAAGCTGTTGAGCTTGAAGTAAATGCCGAAGGCCGTGGCTGCCGTCTCCTTGGCGGAGTGATAGGCAATGAGGATCTTGTTCATGCAGAAGGTCATCACCGAGCCGATAGCCACCATGATGACGCTGGGCAGGCCGATGGCATAGATATTCCCCACCAGCCGCCAATTGGGCCGGAAGCCCCGGAACTGCAAATGGATCTCCTTGTTCTTCTTCAGGTTGAAGATCAGTGCCAGAATACAGCCGCAGAACTGTCCGATGACCGTGGCCACCGCCGCGCCGGTAACGCCCATGTCGAACACAAAGATGAAGATGGGGTCCAGCACAATGTTCACGATAGCGCCCAGTCCCTGGGTATACATGGACAGGATGGACCGGCCGGTGCCCTGTAAAAGCCGCTCAAACATGATCTCGCCGAACAGCCCCAGGGAGCCGCAGCAGCAGATCAGCAGATAGTCAATGCCGTTGTCGATGATGTAGTCGATTTGGGTCTGGGACCGGAAGAAGGGCCCCGCAAACAGCAGCGCCAGCACGGCGCTGATGACAAAGCCCACCACTGCCAGGAATACGCCGTTGATGGCCACGGCGTTGGCCCGCTGCTGGTCCTTGGCCCCCAGAGCCCGGCCCATCAGGGCGTTGACGCCCACGGCGGTGCCGGTGGCCAGGCCGATCATCAGGTTCTGGGCCGGAAACGCCAGGGACACGGCGGTCAGCGCTTGCTCACACACCCGGGACACGAACACGCTGTCCACAATGTTGTATAGGGCCTGCACCAGCATAGACGTGATGATGGGCAGGGACATGTTGATGATGAGCTTGGAAATGGGCATGGTGCCCAATTTGTTCTCTTTTTCCATGGGACTGCTTTCCCCTCCTTACGAATCTGTTCACAAGAGAGTATTGTATCATAGCGCCGCGCAAAAGAAAACCCTCCGAAAGCTACATTCTCCGCAGCTTATCGGAGGATTTTTTATTGATTTCGGAAACTTATTTCGTGCTTCGAGACAATCAGCTCACTGCGTCACCAGATAGCTGCCGCTCTCGGGCGCATAGCCGGCCATGGTCACCACGCGCGTGGCCCGGTCATAGCCGGTGGGCAGCGCCGATGCGTCCGCATCGGGCATGACATACACCCGGTCGAAGCAGGACGCCAGCAGCTCCGCCGTGACGCCGTTGTCCGCCGACGGAGTCTCCCGCAGCACCACGGACAGCGCCGTGCCCTCCGGCAGCTGCTTTTCCAAAGCCTGGGCAAAGTCCTTCAGCACCACCGTCTTGTCGGCAGGCAGCTCCAGAACCGACTGATCGCCGCTGATGGGATACAGGAACCAATCCAGCAGAATCTCGTCAAAGCCCATCTGGGCGCACTCCTTGGCCAGGTCCGTGATATACCGCAGGGTCCCCGGCTTGGAGGGGTCCAGCCACCGGCGGCCGGAGCCGTCCCGGTACAGGGTCCCGTCGGCAGCACACAGGGCCGCCTGCTCCTGCTGAGCGTCGGCAAAGGCGTTGTCGCAGAAGCACGCCAGCCGCGCCACGGTATAGCAATTGCTGTCCAGTATGGTCTGGAGGTTCCGGCTGGTGGACAGTCCGCCGGTGAGAATGCCTTCCGGCAAGGCCACCGCCGTGTGATACGCCACGGACCCGTCATACATCTTCACGTTGACGGCCACAGCCTCCCGGTCCGTCAGCAGATAGCCGGGGTCGCTGCCCAGGCAGCCGTATGGCAGCTCCCAGGCGTGGATGGCCTCCACCTTCTGCCGCTGGGGCTCCTCCCGGGTGATGTCCACATCATCCGGCACAGGCGTGGAGTCCGGCTGGGGCTTCTCCGGCTCCTTCCGGGACCAGGGCAGCTCCAGATGGGCCTTGCCCTCGTCATCATACACCACATACTCCTGGGTCAGCAGATAGGCCACCGCCGCCAGCAGGATCAGCACCAGCACAACGACCAGCGTCACCTTGCCCCGGGTATTCCGCCCCCGGTAGCGATGATATCCTTTTGTGGTCATGGCGCGCACCTCCGTTCATGCAAATGCTTCAGGGCTGGATGCTGTCCAGCTGACCCACCCGGCGGGCATGGCGGCCGCCCTCAAACTCGGTGTTCAGAAACACCTCCACAATACGCTTGGCCAGGTTGGGGCCGGTGATGCCCGCACCCAGGGCCAGCACGTTGGCATCGTTGTGACGGCGGGTCATCTCGGCAGACAGGGAATCGGTGCAGTGGGCGCAGCGGATACCCTTGACCTTGTTGGCGGCAATAGAGATGCCAATGCCGGTAGTACAGATGACGATACCCTTCTCGCATGCGCCGGAGGCCACCAGCCGGGCCACCTTTTCGCCATAAATGGGATAGTCCACGCTTTCGGTGGAGAAGCAGCCCACATCCTCAAAGTCGATGTCGTGCTCCTCCAGCCAGATGAGAATGTCCTGCTTCAGCAGATAGCCGCCGTGATCGCAGCCAATTGCAATTTTCATGATGCTATGCTCCTCTCGGGTGGTTCACAGGGCCTGAAACCGCGGCTTGCCCTGTTCAAATGTGGTAAAATAGCGGAAGCCGCATTCCCGCAGCAGCTCCTGGCGCTGCCGGATGAAGCAGCCCACGTCCCCGGGCCGGTGGGCGTCACTGCCCAGGGTGACGACCTCGCCCCCCAGGCGGCGGTACAGCCGCAGGATCTCCGGCCCCGGCAGGGGCTCGTTTCCCCGGTTGGTGTTGCACTCGATGCCCACCCCCTTGGGGATCACAGTGCGGAGGACCTCCTCCACCCGATCCATATGGCGGCGGAACGTCATATGCTCCCCGTGGTGCTCGTTGATATACCGCAGCGGCAGGGTCAGATGACCCAGCACCTGAAACTGTCCCCACCGGGCCAGCTCCAGAACGCTGTCCAGATAGCTGTCGATGACACTATCATAATACGCTTCGTCACCTTTTTCAATATAGTACAGGTCCATGTTGCCAAACTTTTTTCCGCCCAGGTGCACGGACCCGATGACAAAATCCACCGGTGCACCGTCCATCATATGGACGGCCCGGTCAAAGCCGTACTGAGCGTCGCCCAACTCCGCCCCCAGCCGCAGGGTGATCCGGTCTCCCCACAGGGCCTGGGCCTCCCGGAACTGGCGCCGGGCCTCGTCCCAGTCAAAATCCCACCGGGGACGGAAATCATCCCAGTACAGGGTGTCCACATGGTCGGTGATACACAGCTCATTAAGGCCCTGCCGGACGGCGGCCTCCGCCGCCTGGGCCATGGTCTGGTGTCCGTCCGGGGAACAGGTGGAATGTACGTGATAATCGGCAAGGTACATGGCTTACTTCTTCTTTCCGAAAAAGCTGCGGTGCTTTTCGTAATTGCCCTCGCCCAGAGTCTCGCTGAACCTCTTCAGGGCTTCCTTCTGCTCCCGGTTCAGGTCCCGGGGCGTCTCAATGGTAACGGTGACATACTGGTCGCCCCGGCCCCGGCCGTTAAGCACCGGGATGCCCTTGCCCCGCAGCCGGAACACAGTGCCGGTCTGGGTGCCCTCGGGGATGGTATACTTCACCCGCCCGTCGATGGTGGGGATCTCCAGCTCCGCGCCCAGCACCGCCTGGGTGAAGGTGATGGGTGCCTCGCAGAACACGGACGTTCCCTCCCGCCGGAAGATCTCGTGGGGCCGCACCATCACGGTGATCAGCAGGTCGCCGCTGGGGCCGCCGTTGGACCCGGCATGGCCCTGGCCCCGCAGGGAGATGGTCTGCCCGTTGTCGATACCGGCGGGGATGGTCACCTGGATGGTCCGGCGCTTGCGGATGCGTCCGCTGCCCCGGCAATCAGGACAGGGCTGGTGGATGATCTTGCCGGTGCCCCGGCACTTCTGGCAGGGTCCCTGGCTCTGCATGACGCCGAAGGGCGTCCGCTGGGCCTGGGTCACGGTGCCGGTGCCGTGGCAATCGGGGCACACCTCCGGCGTGGTGCCGTGGGCGCAGCCGTTGCCCTTACAGGTGGGGCAGGGCTCGCTGCGGTCCACCGTCACGGATTTTTCGCAGCCGAAGGCCGCCTCCGTGAAGTCTACGGAGACGCTGGCCCGGATGCTCTCGCCCCGGCGGGGGCCGTTGCGCCGCTGCTGGCCGCCGCCGAAGCCGCCGCCAAAGAAGCTGCCGAAAATATCGCCCAGGTCGCCGAAGTCGAAGCCCCCTGCGCCGTATGCGCCGCCCTGGCCCGCGCCATAGTTGGGGTCCACCCCGGCAAAGCCGAACTGGTCGTATTTCTGGCGCTTTTCGGGGTTGGACAGCACCTCGTTGGCCTCGTTGATCTCCTTGAACTTCTCCTCGGCCGCCTTGTCGCCGGGGTTCATGTCCGGGTGATACTTCCGGGCCAGCTTTTTGTATGCTTTTTTGATCTCGTCCTCGCTGGCGCCCTTTTCCACGCCCAGGACCTCATAATAATCGCGTTTGTCTGCCATAAAGGCCCGCTCCCTTCTCTGGGTCTTTTATCCCGGAACACCACAGGAAGGGACAGGAAGCCCTGCCCCTTTCCGGTGGTATATTATCACTTACTTATTCTTGTCGTCGTCATCCACGACCTTGTAGTCGGCGTCGTAATACTGGCCGCCCTGGTCGCCGGTGGGACCGCCCTGGGCGCCGGCCTGACCGGCATCACCCTGGGGTACCTGCTGCTGATACAGCTTCTCGCTCATCTTGTAGAACAGCTGGGTCAGTTCCTCGGTGGCAGCCTTGATGGCGTCGGTGTCCTCGCCCTTCAGAGTCTCCTTCAGCTTGTCGATACCGGCCTGGATGGGGGCCTTCTCGCTCTCAGGCAGTTTGTCGCCCACCTCGCTGAGGGTCTTTTCGGACTGATAGACCATCTGGTCGGCCTGGTTGCGGACCTCTACCTTCTCCTTGACCTTGGCGTCCTCGGCGGCATACTGCTCGGCCTCCTTCACGGCCTTCTCAATGTCGTCCTTGCTCATGTTGGAGGAGGAGGTGATGGTGATGTGCTGCTCGGTGCCGGTGCCCAGGTCCTTGGCGGACACATTGACGATGCCGTTGGCGTCGATGTCGAAGGTCACCTCGATCTGGGGCACGCCGCGGCGGGCCGGAGCGATGCCGTCCAGGTGGAAGCGTCCCAGGCTCTTATTGGCGGCAGCCATCTCGCGCTCACCCTGGAGCACATTGACCTCCACGGAGGTCTGGTTATCGGCGGCAGTAGAGAAGATCTGGCTCTTCTTCACAGGGATGGTGGTGTTGCGCTCGATCAGGCGGGTGCACACGCCGCCCATGGTCTCGATGCCCAGAGACAGCGGGGTCACGTCCAGCAGCAGCAGACCCTTTACATCGCCGGTCAGCACGCCGGCCTGCAGGGCCGCGCCCATGGCCACGCACTCATCGGGGTTGATGCCCTTGAAGGGCTCGCTGCCGGTGAAGTTCTTCACGGCCTCCACCACGGCGGGGATACGGCTGGAGCCGCCCACCATCAGGACCTTGGACAGGTCGGAGGGCTTCAGACCGGCGTCGGACATGGCCTGACGCACGGGGCCCATGGTGGCGTCCACCAGATGGCCGGTGAGCTCGTTGAACTTGGCACGGGTCAGGGTCACGTCCAGGTGCTTGGGGCCGGTGGCGTCGGCGGTGATATAGGGCAGGTTGATGTTGCTGGTGGTAACGCCGGACAGCTCGATCTTGGCCTTCTCGGCGGCCTCCTTCAGGCGCTGCATGGCCACCTTGTCGCCGGACAGGTCGATGCCCTCGGTGCGCTTGAACTCGCTGACCAGATACTTCATGATGCACTGGTCAAAATCATCGCCGCCCAGGCGGTTGTTGCCGGCGGTGGCCAGAACCTCGATCACGCCGTCGTCGATCTCCAGAATGGACACATCGAAGGTGCCGCCGCCCAGGTCGTACACCATGATCTTCTGGGCCTGCTCCTTGTCCACGCCATAGGCCAGGGCCGCGGCAGTGGGCTCGTTGATGATACGCTTCACATCCAGACCCGCAATCTTGCCGGCGTCCTTGGTGGCCTGACGCTGAGCGTCGGTAAAGTAGGCGGGCACGGTGATAACGGCCTCGGTGACGGGGCTGCCCAGATAGGCCTCGGCGTCGCTCTTGAGCTTCTGCAGGATCATGGCGCTGATCTCCTGGGGCGTGTAGGCCTTCCCGTCGATGCTCACCCGGTGATCGGAGCCCATCTCGCGCTTGATGGAGGAGATGGTGCGGTCGGGGTTGGTGATAGCCTGGCGCTTGGCCACCTGGCCAACCATGCGCTCGCCGGTCTTGGAAAATGCCACCACGGACGGGGTGGTGCGGTTGCCCTCTGCGTTGGGGATAACAACTGCCTCGCCGCCCTCCATGACGGCTACGCAGGAATTGGTGGTGCCAAGGTCGATACCGATAACTTTAGACATAATAATTGCCTCCTGAATATATGAAATAAAATTTTAGTCTGTCAAAAAAGCAGGATGATCTCCGTCATCAGTCCGCCGGATTCTCCGGCACGATGATGGCGGCGATGATATACGCCAGCAGTCCGCTGCCGCCCAGCAGGCTGAACACCACCCAGGCCAGACGGACCAGCGTGGGGTCAATGCCGAAATATTCCGCGATTCCCGCGCACACGCCGGAGATCATCCGGTTGTCGCGGCTCTTATACAGTCTCTTTCCGTTCATAGCACAAGCTCCTTTCAGTTGGCTACCTTCACCATGGCGAACCGCAGGACCTTGTCGTCCATGGCATATCCCTGCTGGAATACCTCCACCACGGTGTTTTCTCCGGCGCTCTCATCCTCCACATGCATCACGGCGTTGTGGCGGGCAGGGTCAAAGGGCTGGCCCAGCGCTTCAATTTGCTGCACCCCCAGTTTTTCCAGCACGGTCATGAACTGCCTGCAGATCATTTCCATACCCTGGCGGTGGGGGTCGCCCTCTTCAAACTGGGAAAGGCCCCGCTCCAGATTATCCAGCACCTCCAGGAAGGGCTTCACGGTGTCGGCCTTGGCGTCGCCGTACAGGCTCTCCTTTTCCTTGGCGGTGCGTTTGCGGTAGTTGTCGTATTCCGCCGCCAAACGCAGATATTTGTCGCTGGCGTCGGACACCATCTTGGCCAGCTGTTCCATTTTTTCCATCTGATCCCGGGTAACGGTGAAGGTCTCCTCCGCCGTTTCCGGAGACGGCTCCTGCTGGGGCTGGGTCTCCGGGGTGTCCGTGTTTTCCTGTTCCTGCTTGTTTTCCTGATTCACATTCTCGCTCATGTTTCCTGGTCCTCCTTGGGGGGCAGCTGGTTCTTCCCGAACATGCGGCCCAGGCTCTCTGCAAAGTAGCTCAGGCGCGCCGCCACGGTGGCGTAGTCCATCCGGGTGGGTCCGACCACGCCCACCAGGCCCCGCATATTGTCTCCGATGTCATAGCTGGCCACCACCACGCTGCTGTCCCGCAGGGCCTCGCTGAGATTTTCCGGGCCGATGAGGATCTGCACCGGGCCGCCCTCCGTGGGCGCCGGCAGCTGCTCTTTATTGTCCACCATAAAGGTCATCAGGTCGTGGGCCTTGTCCGCGTCCCGGTATTCCGGGAACCGCAGGAATTCCTTGGCCCCGCTGGGAAAGACCTCCTGGCTGTTTGCTTCCTTCAATAGCCGCCCGGCGTATTCCACCACCTGGTTCAGCGGCAGGAACCACTGACCGGGCACCTGCTCGGACAGGCTCATGAGCCGTCCGTTCATATCCTCCGGGCCGATCCCCGTGAAGTGGGTGTTCAGCAGATGGCTCATGTCCGGCAGGCCGCCGTCGGCCACCGGCAATTGCAGCGGCAGCAGCTGGCTTTTCACCTGGCTGTCCGACAGCATCACCACGGCAATGAAGCTGTTGGCGTCCACCGGAATCAGCTCGAACCGCCGCACGGTGGCGGCTGTCTTGTGATCCGCCACGGTATAGGCCGGATAACCCACAAAGGAGGACACCATCTGGCCTGCCCGGGCCATGAGCTGATCCGTCCCCGCCAGCTTCTCCGCCAGAGAGGCGTTGAGCTTATCCTCCTCCTCCCGGCTCAGGGCGCGATGCTCCATCAGCTCGTTGACGTACAGCCGATAGCCCTTGGCGGAGGGGACCCGCCCGGCGGAGGTGTGCGGCTGCTCCAGATAGCCCATTTCCGTCAGATCCGCCAGCTCATTGCGAATGGTGGCAGAGCTGATCTTTCCGGGCATCCGCTGGGCAATGGCCTTGGAGCCCACCGGCTCCGCCGCCGCCACATATTCTTCCACGACGATCTTCAGTATTTGCTTTTTTCGATCGGTCATTTCCATATCGTTTCTCCGTTAGCACTCCAACTTCCTGAGTGCTAAACGCAGTTTACCACCCCCCGCCGCCCTTGTCAAGTGGAAGGCTTTGAATTATTTGTAAACAAACGCATCGAGAAGCCGGTTCGCCGCATGGATAATAGGCTCTTTTGAGGGCGTAACGCCTGAAAGTCCATATGCCGCAATGGATTCCGGACACAACAAAGCGAGGACTTCAAGATTTCTCTTAAAGCCCTCGCTTTGTGATTGCCCACAGGTTTTGTTGTGTCTGCAATCAGCGGTATGTGATCGATACCCAAGGATATTTCTCCTGAAGGTCGCTGAAAATCTCCTGCATCGGTGCGGCATACTCCTGCAGCTCTTGGGGCATAGAAGCAAAGCCTTCCACAACGATGTGTCTCTGCACCGGCCGCAAGAATACGTCCGTCAGGCAATCCCACATGGCATCCCAGTTTTCTCCGTAGTAATCCGGAAACCCAAGCGCCTTACGGATGCGCTGGTGTAATGTACCCCAGTTCTTGCAGCCGTTCAAGCTCAGAAAAACAGGGTCGGTTGGAATGGGCGTATATGCATAGTGATTCATAACAGTGTCCTCAATATAGTAATTTCTCATCAGTAGAGCATACCATAAAACAAAAGACCGCCGTTGGGGCACCCTCCGTAAGGAAGGTGCCCCAAGGTGGCTCTTGTATCTCAATTAA
>OMGX01000087.1_pt1 | contig 53492 bp, 45 predicted proteins | sample 1674381 | NCBI WGS metagenome assembly OMGX01 (sample SAMN05578582, study PRJEB25193) | human gut metagenome | biome: Human Microbiome; feature: human-associated habitat; material: feces | host: Homo sapiens | place: USA:Birmingham | reverse complement strand
CGGCATACGAGCTGCCTAAGTGACTGGAGTTCAGACGTGTGCTCTTCCGATCTGTACAGAGGAAAAAATCCCCGTCCCTTTTTCTTCTGTACATTTCTTTCACAAAAAAGCAGAAGAAGGGGAAGATAGATCACTGCCGTACCAAACTGGTAGTGCTGTCCCCACACCAGAAGAAAGCCACTGAATCCATACACATAGGAAGTCACCAGCTTTGCCTGGCTGCTGAGCGAAAACTGGGATAAAAACAAATAAAACACTACTCCCGCTGCCAGCATTTTCAGAATCTGGATCACATTGATATACAGAAGCATATGTGCAGGTCCCAGCAGCACTCCCAAACCATACAGAAGCATTAAAAAGGGGTCAAACAGGTTAAAATTAAACAGATTAACCCCAAATCCGTTGGAAAAATCCCACAGGCTGAAGCTTCCGTCACGAATGTCATTGACTATCGCTGAATAATTCATAATATACTGCTGCCAGGTGTCGCTTCCAATATCCTGAAAGATCATCAGCTGATCTCCAAAAAGATAATCGCCAAACATAAAGCAGGCGCTGAGAATCATCAGTCCCAGCAGATATGCGGCAAACCTGACATTTTCATTCTCTTTTCCACACCATTTACGAAAAGCGGTGGGTTTATCCACCGCTTTTTTTGCTTTTTGCACATTCATCTTCTCTTACATAATCTCCTTCAGATAACGGGAAAGGGCATCCTGCCAGGAAGGCAGACGTTCAAATCCACGCTGGGTCAGCTTGTTTTTTTCCATGCGGCTGTTGGAAGGACGTTTCGCCTTTGCCGGATACTGGTCTGAGCTTACCGGAGTTACTTTTACATCCATACCAGCCTGCCGGAAGATTTCTTTTGCAAAATCGCACCAGGAGATATAACCGCCCTCATTGGTTACATGATATTTGCCATACTCTTCTTTTTCCAGCATATCCACAAGAAGCTTTGCCAGATCGTAGGTATAAGTAGGAGTTCCGATCTGATCGTCTACCACAGTCAGGGTATCATGGGTCTTTCCAAGATTCAGCATGGTCTTGATAAAGTTTTTGCCGTTTACGCCAAATACCCAGGCAATACGGACAATATAATATTTATCCGTATATTTTTCTACTGCCAGTTCCCCTTCATACTTTGTCTGTCCATAAACATTCAGAGGTTTTACCACCGGGTCGTCCGGCTCCCAGGGACGGGTGCCTTCTCCGTCAAACACATAATCTGTACTGAGATAAATCAGGGGAATATCCAGCTCTCCGCACATTTTTGCAATGTTTTCAGTTCCCAGAGCGTTGACCCTGCGGCACATTTCCACCTGATCCTCTGCTGCATCCACAGCTGTCCAGGCTGCACAGTGCACCATTTTGTCCGGGCGGACTTCCTCCATGACTCTGCGTACTGCCGCTTCATCTGTGATATCCATTTCCTCCACATCCACGCCAACGCCTTCATATCCCCGTTTCGCCAGCTCATTCATCACATCGTGGCCAAGCTGTCCCTTTACTCCTGTGACTAATACCTTCATTGATAAGTCCTCCTTATATCCTTTTCAGTGAAAAATCCTGGCTTTTCAAGGTCAGATTCGGATTATAATAGGGATCTCCGTCCCTCATGATATCCGGCCAGCGTCTTTCAAAAATCTGAATTTCCTTATTAAATCTTGCAACCTTTTCCGGCGTATCCTCCAGACCTCTGGATTTGGATTCATAATGATACAGCTCTGCATAAGGATTATACACGATCAGATAGCCTGCACTTCTCAGCTTCATACAGAAATCAATGTCATTAAAGGCAACTGCCAGTTCCTCAGTAAGACCTCCCACCTGGTCAAAAGCCGAACGCTTCACCATCATACAGGCTGCTGTCACCGCACTGTAATCCTGTGCGCAGATGATCCTGTGGCAGTATCCTGTGGTTCCTCTTGGCTGCAGCACAAAGCAGTGTCCTGCAATGCCGCCGAATCCGATCACAACACCTGCGTGCTGGATAGTATCATCTTCATAATACATCCTTGCCCCTACCGCTCCTACATCGCTTCTCATACAGTAGCCCAGAAGCTGCTCCAGACAGTCTTCATTGATAATTTCCGTATCATTGTTCAAAAGAAGGATATATTCGCCCTTTGCAAATGTGGCTCCATAATTATTGATTGCAGAATAGTTAAACTCTCTGTCCCAGTACACCACATGAGCCTTTGGATTTTCTGCCTCCAGTTTTTTGTAAAACTGAAAGGTTTTCTCTTCTGTACTGTTATTTTCCACAATAATATACTCGTAATTCCGGTAGGTGGATTTCTGATCTATAGAATCTATGCACCGTTTCAGATCCTCTGTATGGTCCTTATTAGGGATGATAATGGAGATCAGCGGATCATGATCCCGGATAAATCTGGTACGGTAAAGTCCCAGAAATTCTCCCTGGAGAACCTCTGCCTGAATCCCTGTTCTCTTATAATGCTCCTCAATAGCGCGTTTTCCTGCTTCAAATGCATAAGTCTTGCTTTCCGGATTTTCAGCTGTGGAATCCTCATGGCAGCGCCAGTGATAAAGGATCTTTGGAATATGAAAGATTTCTTCCGACTTCACCGCCTCGATACAACGGAAAATAAAGTCATAATCCTGGGCTCCGTCAAATTCACTGCGGAGCATTCCCACTTCCTGGATCACGTTTTTGTCCACCACAAAAAGATGGCAGATATAGTTAACCGTACAAAGCAGATCCGGGTTGTAGTCCGGCTTGAAATGCGGCTGGAAAAACTTGTGTCCGTCCATAGACATTTTGTCCTCGTCCGAATAAAGGATTCTCGTCTGTTTTTTCTCATTCAAAACCTTCACGCACTCAAACAGAGCGTTTGGAGTCAGTTCGTCGTCATGGTCGGCAAATGCGATATATTCTCCGGTTGCCGCCTGAATCGCCGCGTTGGTGTTCTCTGAGATCTGCAGCTGCTTTTCATTATGAATCACCCGGATTCTTTTATCAGAGGCTTCCAGACTTTCCAGAAGCTTCCGGATAGGAGAATCTTCTCCGCTTCCGTCAGAAAGACAAAGCTCCCAGTTGGGATAGGTCTGGGCTTTTACCGTGTCTACCAGCTGGCGGAGATATTTTTCCGGTGTCTTATACAGAGGAATCACAATTGAAATCTTTGGCTGATAGTCAAAAACTGTTTTTCTCTGTTTTTCCAGTTCTTTATTTCCCGGAAGATGATGAAGGATCCATTTCTGATAAGGAATCTCTCTGGTAGATGCAGTCTTAACCTTTGAAACAATCTTTCCTACCATAGCTGCGCTTCCCTGGCTCTTCCAGTAGCGCAGACCTTTCTTTGCATACTTCTGGATCTTTTTACGAAATACCACAGCCGGATTCAGATGGGCAATATGCACTGATTTCGTATCTCCTGCATAAAATACCACATAGACCAGCTTTCCGGTAAGGTTGGTCAGTTCTGCAAAAAATCCTGTCTTGTCTTCGTGATCCATCTCTTCATACATCTGCTCCACATCCACTCTCTGAGTACGAAGGATTTCTGCATGAAGCTTCTGTTTGTTTTCATCAAAAATCTGGATCTTTACCGGCTCATCCGCAACAGCCCAGCCCCGGATCCGTAAAAATCCCTGCTGGACCTTTTCTTCCTCGATAAAAAACTGAGGCTTGCCCCGGCGTTTTTCCAGTTCCTTTACGGAAACAGAAAACCAGCATATGGTCTTATCCGGCATATCTGCATAAACAGACAGCTTCTGATGCCCTTCCAGAGATTCCGGAAGCTGCACAGCGGCAGTGATCCTCTCTCCCCGCATCAGATCCGGATCCTTAAATCGTTCCAGAGCGCTGACTACCTCCAGCTTCCGGATCTCCGCCTTTATCTCAGAATCATCCAGACAGGCACGCATCTTTGCTTCCTTTGGCCAGGTTCCCTGCAGGATATACTGGCAGGGATCCTTCAGATGGAACCTGTCCTTTGTTACCTCAAAAATCTCTCTTGACATATCCAACCTCGTTTCTCAGTTTTCTCTCAGGGAGCAGTCTCCTTCTGTTACAGACAGATTGGGACTGTAATACGGATCGCCTTTTCTCAGCTGATCTCCCCATTTTTCCTGAAATCTTTTTATTTCCTTTTCAAAACGGAACTGTTTTTCCGGTGTGTCCTCCAGACCTCTGGATTTGGATTCGTAATGATACAGCTCTGCATAAGGAGTAAACACCACCTTCTTACCAAGGGCTCCAGCCTTCATGCAGAGGTCAATATCGTTGAACGCCACCCGGAAGGTCTCGTCAAAGCCCTCCACCATCCGGAAGTCCTCTGTCTTCATCATCATACAGGCTGCTGTCACTGCGCTGATCTCCTGGACACTGATCATCCTTCCAAAATATCCTTCATCCTCTCTGGATGCGCGGCACATGATATGCCCGGCGATCCCGCCCAGCCCCATGACTACGCCTGCATGCTGAATGGTATCGTCCGGATAATAAAGCTTGGCTCCTACTATGGAAACCTCCTTTTGCTGACAGATCTGAAGCATCTCCTCCATCCAGTCAGGCGTCAGGATCTCCACATCATTATTCAGAAACAGCATATATTCTCCTCTTGCCTGTTCTGCTGCAAAATTATTGATAGAAGAATAATTAAATTCTTTTTCCCAGGTAAGAATTCTCACCTTCGGGAAACGCTGGGGAAGCTTTTCATAATAGGCAAAGGTGGCAGCCTCTTCACTGTTGTTTTCTACGATCAGTACCTCATAATTTTCGTAAGTACTGCGCTCTGTCAGAGACGAAAGACACAGTTCCAGATCGTCAATATGATCTTTATTGGGGATGATCACAGAGATCATTGGTGTTCCCTGAATCTCCACCCGGCTCCGGTACCATCCCGGCCTCTGTGTCATCTCCACCTTTGCAGGAATTTCCATTCTCCGGTAATGCTCTTCCACGGCTTTTCTTCCGGCTTCAAACGCGTATGCCTTGCTTTCCGGATCGGCTGCTGTGGAATCCATATGGCAGCGCCAGTGATAAAGCACTCTGGGAATATGGATGACTCCGGCGGCATTTTCGCAGCAGCGGAAAATAAAATCAAAATCCTGCGCCCCGTCAAATTCTTTACGGAAATATCCGGCTTTTTCCGCCACCTGTCTTTTTACCACAAAAATATGACAGATATAATTATTTTCTCTCAGCCGGAACAGATTAAAATCCGACTTGAAATGAGGATCGAAATAATGCCTGCCGTCCATACTGATCTTATCCTCATCTGTATAGATCACATCTGCGTGTTCATGGTCGTTGACCGCCTTTACAATTTCGTAAAGTGCGTCCGGCTCCAGTGTATCGTCATGGTCACAGAGCATCAGGTATTCCCCTCTTGCAAGCTCTATGGCCTTATTGGTGTTCACGGAGATCCCCCCGTTTTCCTTCAGTTTTTTATAACTGATCCGAACCTCATGCCTGTAATTTTTCTTCAGAAATTCATATACCTTATCATCCGGGCTTCCGTCAGCCAGACACAGCTGCCAGTTCCCGTAAGTCTGTTTTCTTACAGATTCGATCAGTTCCTTCAGATAGGGAAGCGGCGTATTATATAACGGGATCACAATGCTGATCAGCGGTTTTTTATCAAAATTAACATGTTTCTGCTTCCACATCCGGGAACGGCTGACACTGTGGCGCTTCAGCCACTGCTCATAATCTCCTGTCTTTTCTTCTGAACGTCGGAAAAGACGATTCAGAATCCCCTTTGGCTTTCCATCCTTCAGAAGCTTCTGCACATCGATCTCATGATCTTTCCGGACAGAGGAGCCTGTAAACCGGAGAATGACTTTTTTCCCTGCAATCTCATCCAGAGTAGCAGAAATACGGAATCCGATCTCCCGGTTTTTATATTCTTCGTCAAGCCCTCTCCGTTCCACTACATCCGGTCTTCTTCCCCTGCTCATACGGCAGGGAACAGAAGTTTCATCCTCATTGAGAAGCTCTGCCTCTGCATCGCCTCTCTGATCCACCACCCAGCCCTGTATCTCCAGCATGGTATCATACAGAATCTCCACCCTGTCCATATGATATTCCAGCAGGCTTTCCTGCAGAAAGGCTTCCAGCTCTTCTCTGGATTTTTTCCAGACAGAATGAGTCTCCGCGCCGTCAGTCAGGATCAGTTCCACTGTATGATATTTTTGTGCAAGCCTGTCCGCCTCCGGAATACATACTGTAAACCCCGGAAGAAACTCTCCCAGATCCCGGTCCAGAGCCTGAACCACATCAGGTCTGGGGTATCTTTTCGGAGCCGGAACGGCGATTTCCTCCCCGTCTCCCAGAAACCGGAATTCCGGAGTCTGTCCGTCTGCCGGCACATACCAGCCTGTAAGGCTCAGAACCTGCCCGTGCCTGTCGTCATATTTTTGTTCATCCACACTGAAGCGCAATTCTTCCATGTTTTACCTCATTCTGACTGAACTGCCGCTGTCCCTGAATTTCTTGTCCATCTTTGGGATTTCCGGCAGTTTATTTATTCTTAATGCTTCTATATAATTTCCAGATCTTTGTATTTTCCATCTGGGTAATCTTTTCATTCAGTCTGCGGATTTCCGCATCCTTTTCGGCAGATACTCTGGAAAAATTCTTCCAGAAATCTTTTCTTGCATCTGTTTCTTTCATAGTCCGTATCCGGATACAGAGCTTTGTCTTTCCGGAAACATCCCCTGTTATAAACTGAGGGTCTCCGCCTCCGAAATAATATGCTCCCGCTCCCATGGGGAATCCGTTTGCAGTAAAATCTGCCGGCGTTCCATCCTCATAAGAAAGTTCCTTCAGAATCAGTCCTCCTGCCGCTTCTCCCGGATCCAGACGCAGTCTGTGTACGCCTGCCGGAATTCTGATCTCCAGATCCAGTCCTTCTCTGCTCATAGGATAAACGGCTGAATCCTCCTCCCGGAAGCCTTCTCCCCGGTCATAAAATACCTGAAGCCTTCTTTCTGCTCCTGCAAGCCTCATCTGCTCATAATATGGCAGGATCTCCACTTTCCCCGGAGAAACCTCTTCATAAAGCTCCAGAAGGGGAACATGATCTCCTTTCATATAGTTCTGGAAGTTCCGTTCCATTTCCCTGTAAATTTCCATGTCTTTTTCCGTGATCCCAGCTTTTCCGTAAAAATCCCGGTTCTTCAGAACATGACGTTTGCCGTCGCTTTCCAGATAATAATGGATCATCCGATACTGGATAAAATCCGCAGGAATCGGAAAACGGAAGGTCCATTCATAATCAATAACCACCTGTCTGTCCCTCTGAATCAGAAGGTTTGCCGGAACAAGATCAATATTAGACATGCCGGAGGCATCATATTCTCCCTCAAGAGGCGCATCGCCAAATACCTGAATAAACTCCGGTGTCTTTCTGAACTTTTCCTTGCAGTGAAGACTGCGTATCTTTCTCAGATAAAAGAAAAACAGCTCTTCCACTTCCTGATATTTTCCCTGTTCCAGAAGCATATCCAGTTTTTCCTCCAGAGTTACCCCCTCCAGATATTCCAGCTTTGCCGCTCCCTGCTCAAATCGGCAGTTATTCAGCTCAATACCTTCTTTTTCATAAATCGTATTCAATTCTCTCTGGATCCGTTCCAGATTCTTTACATGCTCCTCTGCCTTTGGCACTACCGGAAGCTTCCGTACATATCTCTCATACCGTCCCGGTTCACAGATGTCTGTCCGAAGGGCAAACCGCTGGTCTCTCTCATTGGAAAATTTAGAATAGACTACCTCCGGCCGGAGTTCCTCTTTTCCGATCAGCAAAAGGAACGAGTTGGAAAATTCCGGAAACATATGGTTATCCAGAAGAGAGTCATATACCGAGGATTCCTGAAACAGCTGAAGTCTCAGTCTGTCAAAGTTTGTTTCCATTCGGTTCAGTTCTCCCTTCAGAGGAAGACGTCTGTCAGAATATATGGTCATGGGAAGCTTGTAATCCGGAAATGGATAATACCAGCTTGCCTTGAGATTTCCCGCTTTTTCCAGAATATCTGTCAGTTCCTTTTTCGTAAAAGTCTTAACGCCTTTTGTGGAAGGATATCCTTCCAGTCCCTCAAATAAAGTTCCAAAATGATCTTCCGTGCAGCCTGCCCAGTATTTCAGTCCAAAACGGTTTTCAATGGCAAGAATGATCTTTCCCTCCGGCTTCAGATGACGGGCAATAGTTCTGAGAAAATCCACATAAGGAGTTTCGCTCTGGATATAATTTTCCCCATACTCAAAAACGCCGATCAGAGTAATGTAATCATACTTCTCCGTCAGCGCAGGCTCGATCTCCTGGAAATTCCCCATAAGAATGGTCAGATTCTCACAGTCTCTGTGTCTCCAGGCATTGATCTCACTTCTTTTTTTTGAAAGCTCGATACAGGTGACCTTTTTTGCTTTTTTGCAAAGGGCACCTGTAATCGCTCCGCAGCCGGAACCGATTTCCAATACACTTTCCTGTCCGGTAAAAGGAAGCCAGCTTAAAATATTTTCTCTTACATGCGAGAAATGATAAAGGATGGGCCAGCTTTTCCGCTGGGCGATCACCCGGTTCCATTCCTCCTCCGGGTATGTTCTGGCAATCTCCAGCATTTCATCCTCTACAATTCCGTCACTGTATAAATCCTGCCCTGGATAACAGGTATCATCCAGAGTCACCTGTCCGATCTTTTCTTTCATACTTTTTCTCCGTAGTGAATCTCTACTTTCGAGTTCATATCATAAAAACCAACGGTATTTTTATTGGAAACTACCGTAATGTTACATGCGTCATACAGTCTGTGAAAAACTGTAAACTCCCCGTCCTTATAACCGGTACACCCAAAGGACAGAAGATATTCGCCTCCCTGAAGGAACATATCCTGCCGGAAGGTTACTGTGCAGGTATCGCCTGCTTCCGAATGCTCCACAGCCATTTTTTCAAAAAGAGTGTTGGTTCCTGTGATCTCCGTTCCTTTAATATCCTTAAAGGTATAAGCCATAATAGGTTCCTGGATATTCTCATGAAAAACAACCTTCATTTTGATCTGGAAGGAACTGCCTTTTTCGATGGTATTTGTACACAGACCATTCTCATCCAGCACTGCAAAATCCACAATTTCTGCCAGCTTACTGCCATATTCCAGCATATTGGGGTTCACCTGGAACTGCTCGCTCCAGTTCTCCTTCTGGGTTTCCTTATTCTCCTCTGCCTTTGCAGGATCCTGACCCACCAGAAGCTGTTTATACATATCCACCATCTGCTTTGGAGAGCCTTCCTCCATTTTTACCCCTTTGTTAAGAAGAATAACCCTGTCGCAATAGCGGGAGATACTGCTGAGATCGTGACTGACAAAAAGAATGGTCCTGCCCATTTTTTTAAATTCCTCGAATTTACGGTAACATTTGGCCTGGAAAAATACATCGCCCACAGACAGAGCCTCGTCTACGATCAGGATCTCCGGATCAATGTTGATGGCTACCGCAAAAGCCAGGCGGACAAACATTCCGCTGGAATATGCTTTTACCGGCTGGTAAACAAAATCTCCGATATCTGCAAAGTCCAGAATATCCTGAAGCCTTGCGTCCACCTCTTCTCTGGAAAATCCCATCATGGTTCCGTTGAGATAAATGTTTTCGATCCCGGTATATTCCGTGTTAAATCCGGCTCCCAGCTCCAGAAGAGCCGAAATCCTTCCGTTTACGGTCACTTCTCCGGCTGTTGGGTTCAGAACTCCTGTGATGATTTTTAAGATTGTAGATTTACCGGAACCATTGGTTCCGATAATTCCTACCGTCTCTCCCCTCTCCACCTGAAAGTTTACATCTCTGAGGGCATAATGTTCCCTTACAGGCACCTTAAGCCCCAGGGTTTCCCGGAGCCTGTCAGAAGGTTTGTTATATAATTTATACATCTTATCCAGATGTTTTACCTGAATTGCAATTTCACTCATCTTACTCTCCATTTACATGACATCTGCAAAGTGTACCTGAAGCTTCTTAAACAGCCGCGTTCCCAGAACAAACAGCAAAATGGTAAATACCCAGAAGTACAGGGTCAGCCATGGATGCTGCCAGATTCCGATATGGTCGATCAGGGAATCACGATATCCCTGTACCACATAGAACACAGGATTCAGTTTCAGGATTTTTGTCAGAATCCCCTCAAGACCAAGATCGTTAAAGTTCCACATGATAGGGGTCACCCACACGCCTACCTGCAGACCAATGTTGATGATCTGACTGAGGTCACGGAAAAATACCACCACTGCGCTGGAAAAATAAGTCACTGCAAGGATCAGCATAAAAACACAGAAGCTGTAATAGATCAGCTGCAGTGCATACCAGGTAGGAGGATATCCCATACAGGTGTAGATCACAAGCACGATCAGCACAAAAAAGCAGTGTACAAAAGCTGCTGAGATCACCTTTACCACCGGAAGGATCCGTATATTAAATACTACCTTTTTTACCAGATAATTGTATTCCAGAAGTGCATTGGTACCGCCTACCAGTCCGTCCTGAAAGAAAAACCAGGGTACCAGACCAGCCACCAGCCAAAGCACAAAGGGTACCCCTCTGTCCGCTCCGTTTCTCAGGGCAAGTCCGAATACAAACCAGTACACACAGATGGTCACAATAGGCTGGATAAAAGCCCAGACGGTTCCAAAATAGGAACCTGCATATTTTGTTTTAAAGTCGTTTTTTGCCAGGGAAAATACTAATCTTCTGTTCCTGTAAAGTTCCCCTGGCAGCCAGGTTTCTTTTTTCAATCCTTTTTGCTCCTGTTTGCGGAATATTCCTGAAAGCTTCCCCACTTCTGATCTTTTTCGGACATGATCAGTTCCATTCCCTCTGGGATCGGCCACTCTACTGCAATGTCCGGGTCATTGTATGCCAGACCGCCCTCATCATTCGGATGATAAAAGTCTGTGCATTTATAGGCAAATTCTGCGGAATCTGAAAGCACCAGAAAACCATGTGCAAAATTCTTGGGAATAAAAAACTGTTTTTTGTTCTCTGCAGAAAGCAGCACGCCATACCACTGCCCGTAAGTAGGAGAACCTTCTCTCAGGTCTACGGCCACATCAAATACCTCGCCGCTGACTACACGAACCAGCTTGTCCTGGGGATAGTTGATCTGGAAATGAAGTCCTCTTAAAACGCCTTTTCTGGAGCTGGACTGATTATCCTGCACAAACTCCTGATCGATCCCTGCCGCCTTATAGTCATTATAATTATAAGTCTCCATAAAGTATCCGCGTTCGTCTCCGAACACTGCCGGCGTAATCACCTTCAGTCCTTCAATATGACAGGTTTCTACTGTGATCTTTCCCATTTTATAAGCCCTCCGCAACTTCGATCATATATTTTCCATAAGCAGTTTTCAGAAGAGGCTGCGCCAGTTCCACAAGCTGCTCTTTTGTGATAAATCCACGTTTATATGCAATTTCCTCAATACAGGAAATATAAAGTCCCTGACGCTTCTGGAACGCAGAAACAAAATCAGCCGCATCAAGAAGAGAATCATGATTTCCGGTATCAAGCCATGCAAAGCCTCTTCCCAGAGTTTCTACCTTGAGAGTGCCTCTGTTCAGATATTCGTTGTTAATGCTGGTGATCTCAATCTCGCCTCTTGCAGATGGCTTCACGTTTTTTGCGATCTCCACTACATCATTATCATAGAAATAAAGTCCCGGAACTGCATAATTTGACTTGGGATGCTCCGGTTTTTCTTCAATAGAAAGAGCCTTTCCGTTTTCGTCAAACTCTACTACTCCGTACTCTCTCGGATCTCTTACATAGTATCCAAAAATGGTTGCTCCCTTTTCTGTCTCCGTTCTCTGATATGCATTCTGGAGTACTCTGGAAAAGCTCTGGCCATAAAAAATATTATCGCCCAGAACAAGAGCCACTGCATCGTTTCCAATAAACTCCTCTCCGATAATAAAAGCGTCTGCCAGTCCTCTCGGCTGCTCCTGCACCGCATACTCAAATCTCATTCCCAGCTGTTTTCCGTCTCCAAGAAGTTCCTGGAATACAGGAAGATCTCTCGGTGTGGAAATGATCAGGATCTCACGGATTCCTGCCAGCATCAGTGTAGAAAGCGGATAGTAGATCATTGGCTTGTCATATACCGGCATGATCTGTTTGGAGATTGCCTTTGTTAATGGATATAATCTGGTTCCTGAACCGCCTGCTAAAATAATTCCCTTCATATTTTCTCCTCCTTATCGTCTGGTTCTGTACATTTTTTTCTCTTTGAAATGCAGTGCCACCATTAATATCACAAGTGTCACTGCCATGACCGCCATTACCCCCAGAAGTATTTTGGAAGTATTGGATAAACCGCTTTCGCCTTCCGTGGACGCTTCAGCCGCTGCCTCACCGGCCGACTGTGCATTTCCTTCTGCAGATACAGTCTGTGTCACCTGCGGGGTAGGGGAAAACTTTGGAGTCATGAGATAGCCTACAAACTGACCGCTGTAATAAAACTGATTCATAATCTGTCCGTTTTTTTCTTTTGTTTTTACAGTAAGGTCATCCACAGTAACCCCTTTAGGTACTGTCATATTTTTTCCATTTAAAGTTATTGTATCAAAATTATTAAATGCATAATCAAAAAGTGCAATCGTATCGGTACAGTTTGCTCCAAGATCCGGCGCCCGAAGCGTCACCGCTATATATGTGCGGCCGTTTCTTTCTGCCGCAGTTACAAGCGTATGTCCGGCATCATTGGTATTTCCGGTCTTTCCGCCAATACACCCTTCATAATAAAGATTGGACTCCTTTGCCATTAAAGGCATATGAGTATGCATTCCTCTCGCTTCGCTGAGGTTTGTGGCCGGAATAGTATAATTAACTCCGCTGATCACCTGACGGAATCTGTGGTTTCTAAGTCCTGCCCTCATGATCTTTGCCAAATCATGAGCGGTTGTATAGTGATTCGCATCCGGAAGACCGCTGGCATTGGCAAAATGTGTATTCTTACATCCAATCTCCTTTGCCCTCTGGTTCATCATCTCTATAAACTGGGCCTCTGTACCGCCTACATATTCTGCCATCTGGGCACAGACTTCATTGGCCGACTTAATGATAGCTGCAAACCAGCAGTCTTTCATAGTAATCGTCTCTCCCAGCTTCATCCCGATATTTGAACTGTCCCAGGTTACATCTCTGACCCCGGTTTCTGTAAAAGTAACCGTATCTTTTGGTGAACTGTTTTCGATTGCCGTAAGTACAGTCATGATTTTTGTAGTACTGGCCGGATATCTGTATTCATCCATTCCTTTATCATAAAGGACAGCTCCTGTGTCTGCGTCAATAAGCACAGCTGTCTCAGAAACTGTATCAGGACCTTTTGGCCAGCCCTGAATATTATCTGTAGCTACTGCTGCCGGTGTCCCAAAGTTTACAGTTACTGCCTGTACAGTGGATGCCGGCAGGATCAGGGATATCAGTCCCAGAACTGCAGCACATGCAAATTTTTTTCTCATTCTTCTCTCCTCCGTCAAAACTCAAACGCAAGTATCTTTTCTGTAATATATTCTACATCAGACATAGACAGATTATAAAACATCGGAAGACGCAGAAGACGTTCACTTTCTTTTGTAGTGTAAACATCTTCGCCAGAAAATCTTCCAAATTTCTCTCCTGCCGGCGAGCTATGCAGCGGTACATAGTGAAAGGCTGTGCAAATCCCGTTTTCCTTCAGGTAGGAGATCAGACGGCTCCTTGTTTCAAGATCTTTTACTTTAATATAATACATATGAGCATTATGCTTGCATCCTTCCGGAACAACAGGTCTCTGGATCTTCTCCTGTTCCTCCAGACTCTTCAGGCCTTCATTATAATAATCATAGATCTGATGGCGCTTGCCATCGATCTTTTCTGCTTCCTCAAGCTGGGCATACAGATAAGCCGCATTCATTTCACTTGGAAGATAAGAGGATCCATAATCAATCCATCGGTATTTATCTACCTGTCCCCGGAAAAATTTACTTCTGTCCGTTCCTTTTTCTCTGAGGATCTCTGCTTTTTCCTGATATTCGTTGTTCTGGAATACCAGAGCACCTCCCTCTCCCATAGTATAATTTTTTGTCTCATGAAAACTGTAACATCCAAAATCGCCGATAGTTCCAAGAGCCTTTCCGTGGTAATAGGCTTCCACACCCTGGGCAGCATCTTCAACTACTTTCAGATCATATTTTTTCGCCAGTTCCATGATCCGGTCCATTTCACAGGAAACACCTGCATAGTGAACCGGCACTATGGCTTTTGTTTTTTCTGTAACTGCCTGTTCGATCAGCTTTTCATCTATATTCATGGTATCCGGACGGATATCCACGAACACAATCTTTGCCCCCCGAAGTACAAAAGCATCTGCAGTAGATACAAATGTATAAGAAGGCATGATCACCTCATCTCCCGGCTGGATATCGCAAAGATACGCTGCCATCTCCAGTGCGTGTGTGCAGGAAGTGGTCAGAAACACCTGAGATGCATGAAACCTTTCCTTCATCCACTGTGAGCAGAGTTTTGTATATTTACCGTCACCGCAGAGCATTCCCTGATCCACGGCATCTTTAATATAATTCAGTTCTTTCCCTACAAGTGCAGGTCTGTTAAAATCTATCATTCTTTATTTCCCTGTTTTTCTTCATCCTTGTTGTCAGCTGCTTCAGAAATATTTTCTCTGTCCCGGATCACATACTGAGGTGTTTTGTTCACATTCAGCATCAGCTTGCCCAGATATTCTCCTACAATGCCAAGCATCAGGAAACAAATGCCAAACAGTACCAGCATGGCACACATAAGAGAAGACCAGCCAATTGCTATGGACGGATCCAGCAATTTACGGATAAATACTACAATTGCCCCAATAAATCCGGCCGCTGAAAACAATGTTCCAAAAAAAGTCGCAAGCCGGAGAGGGATTACCGTAAAATTCAGGCAGGACATAAAAAGCTTCAGCCCTCTCCTGAAATTATAGTTGGAAGTCCCTACCTCTCTTTCAAAATGCTCGATCTCTATATTTGCAATATTATGTGTGGTGCGGAAAAACAGTACCTGAAGAAAAGTATTGTACCCGTCATATTTTACCACTTCATCCCTGACGTACTTCCGGCAGCACCAGAAGCTGCTCATCTGGATATCCTTCGGGCGGTCCAGAAGATGCCACAGAAGGAAGCGGCTTACTGCTCCTGTAAGATTTTTAAACCAGGAAAATTTCCTTTGTTTAAAAACTCCGAACACAATGTCATAGCCTTCTTCCATCTTATCCAAAAACTGCGGAATCTGAGAAGGATGATTCTGCATATCGTCATCCATCCCCAGGATCAGATCTCCCTCTGCATAATTCATTCCTGCCATAATAGCATTATGCTGGCCGAAATTTTTTGCAAGGTTGATTCCTTTTACATTCGGGTATTTCTCTGTCAGTCCATGAATGGACTTCCAGGTACCGTCTCTGGAATAATCGTTTACAAGCACAAACTCACATTCATAATCTTTTAGTTTCTTGAACTCTTCTATTGCAAGCTCCACCACCTTACCGATGGTGTGCTCTGAATTATAGCACGGTATGACAATCGATACCAGCATCTTTTCTCCCTCGTTTCTATAGGTTAAATATAAAGATCCCCGCAAATATCAGGGCAAATCCCATAAGTTTCCTTTTGCTGAATCTTTCTTTCAGAAAGAAATATCCCATCACCGAAACAAAAATATATCCCGTGGATTCCAGAATCGGCGACATCGAAAGGGGCAGATTCCGCAGTGCCAGCATAGTAAGGATCACAGAGCAGAAAAAAAGGCCGTAGGCTCCGATCACCATAGGATTCAGATATTCCTTCAGCGGGCTGTCATATGTTTTATTTGCTGCTTTTTTCAGGATAATCTGAGAAACAGATGAGATAAATACAGACAGAAGCAGGATACATACAGATATCTGAAAACTACTCAATGTTTCTCACCGCCCTTCTGCAAATTTTCTGAGGTTACCAGATAGATTCCGGCAAAAATGATCACTGCTCCGGCAATCATATTCCATGTAATCTTTTCGCCAAAAATCAGCGCGCCCCAAATAATGCCCCAGATCAATGTCACAGGGCGGTTGGCATATGCCACTGTCAGGGGCATACGCTTCAGGATCTGCTGCCAGATCACTGCATAGCCGAACATGATCACAAACACCAGCCCGAACCAAAAAATAAACTGCAGTGAAAAAATACGGTCTGTATATCCGGAAGCCATTTTAGAGCAGACACCGCTTAATGAGCTGAACAAAAGACTGATATGAAGCAGCAGATATGTTCTTTTTTTTGAGTCATGGTCATTTCTCATGTTATTCTCTCACAATCATACTGTAAATTCAATGTTAATTTTCGACAAAATATCCTCCAGACGCTTTTCACAGGCATCCAGATTTTCCCCTGTCAGGATCACCTGGCCAATACGGTCTCTTCCATTTTCGTAACGGTTCACCTGATCTCCCGGCTGAATATTAAAAGAAAGATCAATAATATCCTCTGCCGGACAATTTCCATTATGGATTTCTTTTACAATGCCGCATCTGTCCGAAGTCAATATCCTGGAAAGACTGGACTGCCGGGGTTTGTAACCGGCAAATAATTTTTCCGGCTCCATATCCATGGCAAGCCGCACGATTGCCTCATAATAATTTATTCCATAATATAAGCCTACTGTTTCCGGCAGACAGGTTGCACCCGCCCTTCCCGTAATCTCGATCACATAGATATTTCCATCTTTTTCGATCAGATCACAATTGACAGCACAATTATCAAGCCCCACTGCCTGAATGGCAAGCATTACCTGCTCTTCCACCTTTGCTCCCAGGGTCTCCTGTTTTCTGTAGGGAACAGAATGCCCTATAGGTGTTGGTACATAACTCTGAAAAGCATCGATATTGTTCGGAAGACAATAAAGCAGCTTTCCATTGGAGATCATCGCCTCACAGCCAAGCGTTTCACCCTCAATAAACTCCTCTGCCAGACAGTAATCTTTTCCGGTAGCCTTCATCGTATCTTCATACCGCTCAAATGCTTCTTCTTTTGTATTGCACCGGAAGATTCCTCTGCTTCCCATCAGATCCACTGCCTTAAGGACTACAGGAAATTCCAGGCATTCCAAAGCTTCTGCAAGTTCCTGCCTGTTTCGGATACAGATATGACGGGCGCAGTTTACCCCGCCTGCCATAAACGCTTCTTTCATTTTAAATTTATTACTGCTGATGTCTGCGGCTTTCGCACTCAGCCCTTTCAGCCCCATCTGTTCACAGGCATAACCCAGAGCTCTTACTCCGGTATCCAGACAGCAGGTGGCAATCCCGTCTACATGAAGCCTTTCTGCCGCCTTATGTACAGCATCAGGATCTGATATATCTGTATAAGTAAATTCATCGGCTGCCTGAAATCCCGGCCATTCTCCCGGAATGCTGGCAGCCACTGTTGAAATGCCCAGTTTTTTTGCTTCCTCATAAAGAGGAAGCTGAGAATAACTGGCGCCAAGAATCATTATTTTTTTCATAATTAAAGATCGTTCTCCTCCAGAAAATCAAAAAACAAAGGGGTTCCTCCCGTATGAAGAAACAGAATATTTTTATCATGAATCTGATTTTCTTCCAGATATCTTACCATACCATAAAATGCCTTTCCTGTATAGGTCATATCAAGAGGTATTCCCTCTTCCCTGTATATTTTTCTGATAATATCCGCTGTTTTAGATGAATATCGTCCGTATCCGTCTCCCAGATATTCGTCCGTAAAATAAATATGCTCTTTCCAATCTTCAGGAAAGCTATAGCCAAACTTATCTGCATATGCATTAAGATCAGAGGCAATTACCTCTTTTCCCCTTTTTGCATTTCGAGAAACAGAAATACCGATGATCTTCCTGCCGTCTCCTGCTTTCAGGCTTCCTGCAAGCAGCCCGGCCTGAGTGGCATTGGTACTGGATGCCAGAAAAATATAGTCAAAATGAATCCCTTTTTCTTCTTCCTGACGGCATATTTCTTCATATTCCTCCGCATAAGCTTCCACAGGAACCCATTCCCGTCCCTGACCTTTCGTATTTCCGTAAATATAATAAGGTCTGTATCCTTTTTCAGTCAGTTCATCCACAGCCTGCTGCACTGCATCAGCAATTCCTGTTTTTCCGCATGTGATCTCCCTTACACCCATAGCCCGGATCACCCGGCTGTTCTGTGTTTCTTTTTGTTCTTTTATATCTTCTGTATTATGAACCATATAGCAGGGCATTCCCAGCTTATGGCAAAGAGTTGACAGTATCCGGCAAAGATTGGAATGATAATTTCCATAAATGATCATACTGTCGCAATGTTCTCTTTTCATATCTTCCAGAAATTTCTGAGCAAAGCGGACCTTGTTTCCTCCAAAGGAAAACGGCAGCAGATCGTCTCTCTTCATATAAAAATGATTGAAAGGGATATGTGCTGATGATGTCTGCCAGCCTGGAATCCCCGGAGCCTGCCAGTTGATCTCTCCTCCGGAAAATCCCAGCTTCTGTACAGGTGTTTCCGGAAGCTCTTCAAGAGGATTTTCCCATGGACCATGATGAAGCAGTTCTTCCATTTCTTTATGAGAATCTGCCTGCAGGATAAAAAATCCCGGTCTGCTTCCGCTGTCCACAATATCTGCATTTTTTGCCTCTCCCTCTATTACCACTTTTCGCAGCTTATCCGGGTGTTTTTCCTTTAATTCCGCAAGAAGTTTCTCGTCATTTTCATTCATAAGAAAACGAATGGCAGCCACATGTTTGTCCGTTTCTTTCAATACAGGAGGTTTTCCTGCCGCTGTGTCTATTACCATTCCCACAAAATCCTGACCTGTAGAAAGAGGAACAAGGTCTGATCCAATACAGTCTCCGCCCATACGGGAGCCGATTTCAATAATACGGATTTCTCCTTTTTTACTGATCCTCAGTTCACTATGAGCAGCTCCACAAACGACTCCCAGCACATCTAATGCTCTGAAAACAAGTTTTTTCACCCGGTTTTCCATTTCCTCTGTCAAAGGAGCCGGCTGTATATGAGCCACCTCTATATAATGAGGGCTTCCTGTGGTATATTTTTTTGTAACAGCCAGACAGGTGTGATGCCCCTTATAGCTTATGGTCTCAACGCTGTACTCTGCCCCCTCTATATATTCCTCTATGATCGCCTTTTTTTCAAAAGACTGAGATGCAGCATTCATAACAGCTTCTGCCAGATCATCTTCTTTATATGCTTTGGTGATTGCTCTGCTTCCGGAACGGTCCGTAGGCTTCACAATCACAGGATATGACTGTGGACTGTACTTTTCGCCCTCTTCTACTGTTTTAAAAAACGGTACCGGAATACCGGCTTTCTGAAAGGCAAGACGCATAGACGCTTTATTAGTAGAATTTTTGATACACTCCCTGCTGTTTCCTGGAAGTTCTAATTTCTCTGCCAGATACTGAACGGTAATGTTTGCCAGATCTGATCCTATGGTTGCCACTGCATCCGGCTGGATCTTTCTGCATATATTCAGAATCTGATCTTTTTCTGTTATGCTGATCTCATAAAAAAAATCTGCATCTTCTGCACCTGTGGCACCTTCCCGCCAGGCAAATACATGGGTCTCATATCCCATTGTTTTTGCTTTTTGTATCAAAGGTTTCTGAAAATCATTGGCTCCAATGATCACAATCTTTTTCATTTTAAACACCCTCATTTCTGTTCTGTCTTATATTTTATCATTTTATCGCCTGTCTTTCCACAGGATTTTAAAGTGTCTCAAAATTCGCTTTGTATGTTATCCTCAGACAGTCTTATCCCTCTTAAACAAAAAAACAATGCTGCAGTTCCGGCATTACCTTAAACTGCAGCACACAGACTTCCGTCAGGATCTCTGCCGTTGTCCGGGCAAATCCCTGTTCAGAAAACATTATTTTGTTTTGTACATGTCTTCGTAATATTTCTGATAATCTCCGCTTGTTACATTTTTCATCCAGTCCTCATTTTCAAAAAACCACTTAATAGTCAGTCGGATACCGTCTTCAAAACATGTTTCCGGATACCAGCCTACTTCTTCTTTGATCTTATCCGGAGCAATGGCATAACGACGGTCATGACCCTTACGATCTTCTACATAGGTGATCAGATTTTCACTGACAAGTTCTCTTCTTGGATCTCCTTCCGGAAGCATCTCCTGAAGAGTATCCAGAATAATATGGATGATCTGGATATTCTGCTTTTCATTATGTCCGCCGATATTATAGGTTTCAAAAAGACGTCCTTTTTCCTGAACCATATCAATACCCTTTGCGTGATCCATAACATACAGCCAGTCACGAACATTTTTGCCGTCTCCGTATACCGGAAGCTTCTTACCCTGAAGAGCATTATTGATGATCAGCGGAATCAGCTTTTCCGGGAACTGGTATGGTCCATAGTTATTGCTGCAGTTTGTAATATTCGCCGGGAATTTATAAGTATCCATATAAGATTTCACCAGCATATCTGAAGATGCCTTACTTGCAGAATAAGGGCTGTGCGGATCATATGGAGTGGTTTCATAGAAAAATCCCCCCTCATCCTCAAGAGAGCCATACACCTCATCTGTAGAAACGTGAAGGAATTTTTTGTCCGGTTTAAAGGTTCCGTCAGGAAGCTCCCAGGCAGATTTTGCTGCGTTAAGCATAACCAGAGTTCCCAGTACATTTGTCTTTACAAACACTTCCGGATTGCGGATACTTCTGTCTACATGGCTTTCCGCTGCAAAATGAACAACACGGTCAATATCATTTTCATCAAAAATCTTCATAATGGCTTCGCTGTCACAGATATCTGCCTTTACAAAAGTATAGTTTTCTCTGTTTTCAACGTCTTTCAGATTTTCTAGGTTTCCTGCATAAGTCAGCTTGTCCACATTGATAATGCGGATCTCATTGTCATATTTCTGAAACATGTAGTGGATATAATTGGATCCAATAAATCCCGCTCCGCCTGTTACCAGATATGTTCTCATATTATTTTTCCTCCTGAGAAGAGGCTGTTACTCTTCCTGTAGCCTTAGATTGATATAAAATGTCTCTCTTCGGAACAGCTTTGCAACAGCCTCCTTTTTCCTTTTTATTAATTATATTCCGGGTCCGTAGGATCGAAAGTTCCGCTTCCTCTTAATGGTGTCAGCGGATTTCTTCCAAGAGGTCCCTTAAATGTTTCATTAGCATTGTACTTTCCGTCAAAAATCCTGATTCTGGATCCATTGCAGTTTTCCCAGATCCATTTTGCATCTGCTACACAGCAGCGGATACAGCCATGGGAAGCCGGATTTCCAAGCTTCAGATATTCTCCTGCCGGAAGATTGTTTCCATGTCTCTGGCCACTTGCTACAGAATGGATATAAATACCGCCTCTTACATGAGTTCCATACTGACCCCAGGATGGTCCCATAAGAAGCTGCCAGCGGTCTGCACGGTCAATTCGTTCATTTGTCATCAGAGGTGTCGGAGTACCCGGATTACCTACAGAAACACGAACGGTCTTGATAGGCACATTTTTCTTGGAATTTGTATAAATAGTCATAACACCATTTACACGGTCACATTCTAGGTAATAAGATCTCTGTCTGAACTCACTGGTTCTGTCACTGACGCGGTTACCGTATTTATCAAAACGATAGTTTTTGCCATTGATTGTCTTTGTAGTATTCTTTAGCACACGTCCGGTAGCCGGATTCATATAGCGCGCGCGGTTTTTGGCATCATCCATGATGATCCATTCTGTTGCATATCTGCCACGTGAATCCAGCCATCCCCATTTACCTGTAGATGGATCTTTCATTGTTTTATTTGTCACTGCGGTACAGTTCTTGAAATAATATCTTCCACCTCTGATATTTCTCCATCCATTGGATGCCAGAACACCGTTGCTTGCCGCATAATAATATTTATTATTGTACTTGACCCAAGTTCCCTTATATCTGTTTCCACGACACTTTGTTGTAGAAGAACGTTCAAAGAAGTAATAATATTTCCCTACTTTTGTAACACCACTTGCCATACGTCCGTCAGAAAGGAAATATCTGTCCTTGGACCAGTAGTTCTGAACATTATTGCCGCCAGAAGTAAAGAGAAACCATCCTACAAATTTCCCGTTAACGGTAACTTTCTGAATGCCTTTCTTCTCCTCCACACGTCCCGGAACCTTTCCGAAATAATAATAACGGTAATTTGTATTTTTCCCCAAACGTACCCAGCGATTCTTCCAGGTTGCACGTTTTCCACTGCTGGTAAAGTAGTATCTGTAACCTTTGATCTTGACCAGTTTATCCGCATACATCTGACCGTATTTATTGGAATAGTAATAATATTTACCTATTTTTACCCATTTTTCTTTAAGAAGAGCACCATACTGGTTCAGCAGATAAAACGCATTTTTATCCTTAAAAATCTTATATGCACCAGTCTTTTTCTGTTGGTAACGTCCATTCTCTCCATAGTAACGATATCTTGCGTTTTCCTTAGCACCATAGCATACCCAGTAGTCCTCCATCCTATGACCAAATTCAGAATTATAAGGAGTAATCTTATCTCCAGCTGGTGTATTTGTATTCGCCACACTTGCTTTACCTGATTCTAGGAAATAGTATTCTCCCTTATTACCTTTCTTATCACAGAGTTCTACATATCCATCCAATGTCTTATCAAGATTTTTCTTACCGCTTACTACATATCCATTTTTATCAAAAAGATAAATTCCTCTGGAAAGCTGCTGACCCTGACTGTCTACAGTTGTAATTTCCATCAAAGTATTTTCAAAGTACTCTACCGTTACCCCAGCCTGCTCTGTCTGTGTTTCCTCCAGCTGAATTTCCTGTTGTGTATCTGTCTCTGGAATTGTCATTGGTATTTCTGCTTCTTCATCAGAAATATCTGTTATCTCCACATTCTGAATCTCAGAAGATACTTCTGTTTCCATTGTTTTGGAAGCAATTGTCTCATCTGTTGCGTCAGCAGATACATCAGACAGCATCTCCGGTTCCACAGTCTCTGCATCAGCTGTCGGTTCCTCAGTTTCTGGTTCCACAACCTCTGCATCAGCTGTCGGTTCCTCAGGAACACCTGCGTTTTCCACCGTATCTTCCTGTACTGTTCTTCCTTTAGGAAGTTTTCTCAGTTTCCATCCTTTTTCCTGAAAATCCTCCCAACGGGTATACAGAAGAGTGGCCTTATGTGCCTCTTCATCTACTGATTCAAAAGAAGCTGCGGCGGCTTCGGTATTTTCTTCTTCCAGGACCGGAGCCTGCTGTTCTGTTTCAGTCATATTATCTCCTGAACTGAACAGACCGTCAGAAAATTCCTCTTCTAAATGATCCAGTCCATCAGGAGAAGCTTCCATATCCGAAGATCCTCCTGTGTTATTATCTGTAATTTCACCGTCTGTATTATCTGAAGTTCCATTGCCTGTTGCATCTTCTGAGTCGGGATCTTCAATCGTAATACTTCCTCCGTCTGATCCTTCCGGGTCTTCTGTCTGTACTTCACCGTTTTCATTCTGCCCGTCTGCATTATCAGATACTTCATCTGAAAACGCATCTTCAGTTACCACTTCTGCAAAAGGCTCTGCTATCGCTGCTGCCCCTGTCTCCGCAACCATTGCCGAACACATGGTCAGACTTAACAAAACTGCCACTACTCGTTTTTTCAACGTACTTCCTCCTTATTTCTTTTCCACACCACTTGTTGCTCTTTGTTTATTCACCAAGGCCGCTGCTGATCGCATCGACCATAGCTTTCATTGCTTCCTGTTCATCTGCACCTTCGCAGATAAGTTCGATTTCATCTCCACACTTCACACAGGCTCCCAGTACACTGAGGACGCTCTTCGCATTTGCAGTGCCTCCGTCATATGTGAATGTGATCAGAGACTGGTATTTAATTGCTATATTACACAATGTACCCGCAGGACGCAAGTGCAGTCCCGACGGATTATTGACAGTAATCTTCTGACTGAGCATAATTTTTCTCCTGTTTAGCTATTCTCTTCCGTTTTTGAAATTTTGGAAACCTCTATGTCTGCTTTGACTTCATCTGCCAGTTCATAGCCTTCCGGAATACGAATGTCTACCGGAATCTCATAAACGCCTTCTTCAATATCTTTCAGGTCTATAGATGCCTTGATCTCCTTGTCCTGCAGATTTTCCAGTTCTTCTTTTGTTTTCTTGACACGAACTTCTATTTGAGCTGCATCAAACGTAACCTGCATTTCCTCCGGCATATTTTTAACCTTAATATTCTTCGTGGGAATGTCACATACCGTACTTCCCTCCGGAAGAATATTCACATGTACAAAAACATCTGAACTGGAGTCACTTATCAGCTTCAAACCTTCCGGCAGATAACCCGAGATATTTATTTTCTCCTCATAATCTTTCGTTTTGCCCGAAATGTCAATAACATCAGCCGGAATAGAAATCGTATTTCCCTGTTCTGCCAGCGCACTCAGCGTTTGATCACTGCCGGATACACTGATCACATTTGGAGTGGTGGTAACGCTTTCCACCTGATATCCGTCTGCCGGTGTTCCGGAGCATTCCGCACTGATCTTAACATCAGTACGCACCTTCCACAAGCGTGCAGTTACATAAACCTTGGATACATTCAGATAACTCATATCCTGAGCACTGAATTCCTCTCCATTCTTATCTATAACCGTAACCTCTGTTTCCTTTATTACGTCCGAAGTTGCTCCATTCACATCAACAGATGCTGTTACCTTATCTATTTTATTAATCAGCGAAGTCGGTCCTGTAATCCTGATTTTCTCGGGACTTGACTCCAGTGTTCCGATCTCATAACCTTTTTCCGGTTTTGAATTATTTCCAACTGTTACATTTACAACAAACTCCTGAGTTTCTTTATCTTCAATATGAAGACTGAGATTCTGAGGGCTGACCTGGATATTTTCCGAAGGGATTCTGCCTATTGTGACAGAAATAGGAACCATCACCGGATTTGTATCCAGGCTTACTGCCTGCTGTAAATCTGCTGCGGCCCGGATGTCCATCACAGACAGATCATCAAGAACTTTTCTCTGTGCTTTGACTGTTACACGGATAGGCTCCTGCTCTTTATCTCTCATGCACATTTTTCCGTCTGCATCGATATATGCTTCATTTAAAAGCTGAACGTCTGTAACAACAAAGGATCGTGTCACAATAGGATTATCTACATTAATAACAAGAAGCCATACAAGAATTGCCACGATCAGAGAAAGAATCTTCAGAGAGAGATTATTTGTCAGTTTTTCCTTCATGCTTTGACCTCCCCTTAAAAAACTGTCTCAGTCGATTATTGTCAATAATAGTTTTATTTTGTGCTTTCTTAAGAATATCTCTAAGCTGAGTGGAAGTAATATCCCGTACCAGTACTCCGTCCTGGGCTACAGAAACCTGCCCGGTCTCCTCTGAAACAATGATCGTTACTGAATCGGACACTTCGCTGATTCCCACTCCTGCACGATGTCTGGTACCCAATTGTTTGCTCAGTTCCATATTATCAGATAACGGCAGATAACAGGTAGCTGCAATAATCCGGTTCCCCCGCATAACTACCGCCCCGTCATGAAGCGGAGTATTATGCTCGAAAATATTGATCAGAAGCTGACTGGAAAGAACAGCATCCACAGTAATGCCTGTACGTACAAATTCGTCCAGATGGTTCGTCTGTTCAATAACGATAAGCGCTCCTGTTTTTGCTTCTCCCATATCATAACAGGCCTTGATCAGTTCATTGATCGTCCTGTCGTTAAAACGTTCCTGTACTTCCTTTCCCACATCAAAAGGAATAATGGAAGCCATAATACGTTTCTGTCCAAGCTGTTCCACTACTTTGCGGAGCTCAGGCTGAAAAATGACGATAACTGCTGTGATCAAGGCACTGGCCAGTTTCGACACGATCCAGAGGATCGTATTCATTTTAAAAATATAGGCAACAATCAGAAAAGCGGCAATAACCAGAAGTCCCTTCAGGAGGGTATAGGCGCGGGTATACTTGATCCACACCATAAACTGGTATACAAAGACAGAGATCAAAAGGATCTCAATTACATCAATGATATTGACACTGGGCATATTGATACGTGAAAGATGCCCGTCCAATATGCTTATGATGTTCTGCATAGCCTCTCCTTTCTATCCGACGCGTCCTCAGTCAGCAGATCGATCCTGTTACAGATCTTTCAGTGATTCTTCCAGTTTTTTCTCAAAATCCACATCATCTACAATGGGTTTCCGTATTACTGTTTCCTCGTCCTGTACCGGACTTTCTTTTTTTCTCCTTCTGGGAGCTTCTTCTCCCTGAAAAAGTGGTTCATTATATTTTACCACTCGTTCCGTCTGCTTTCGCTCTTCTCTTACAGGCTCTGCATTGATCTTCTTGATACTTCTTTCAGAGGTTGTTACAAGAGCCTTGGGAACTGCTTTCACATAATAATAATACTCATCGTCCTCATATTCAAGTCTTTCTGTACGAGTATAATCTCCTCCATACACAAAAAACTCCAAAACAAGTCCGATCAGAACCGCTGCCACTGCAAAAATGATCATCGGCACTACAGAAATAGAAACACCCATCATGCTGCTTCCTGCAAGCATAAGCACAACATAGATGACTCCGCCTGCTACAATAGCTGTATGCCACGCATAATCAAACGTTCTTGTTCTGATCAGGTTTACTGCCAGAATAACAACAACAAACGCAACCAGTGTAAGCCACATCTCACCATTCTTCATCAGACCGTCTGCCAGAATAGTGATTCTGTCAAAAATCTGTGTGTCTGCACTCAGAAGGATCTGGGACTGCGTTCTGAGGAATCTTATAAAATAATAAATAATAACTCCGCCTGCCGCCGGAAGAGCGGAAAGTGCATTTCCAAGCAGTCCGCATCCAATAGGCAAAAGTACCGGAAGATCAAAGGCACATGCCATAGGTGTCAAAACCAGAACGATATTCTGGCCGGAGCTGAATCTGAGAAACATGATCAGCATAAACAATATCAGTACAAGCATAAAAGCAGCTACATCAATGCCCAGTACATAACTGTGAGCCACCATCAGTCCATAGCCGGTAAATATCATCATTCCAGATGGGAGTATCGAACAGATCAGTGCCAGGATCAGGACAACGAAAATATTATCCAGAACTGTCATATATCCCATATTTGAATTGATCCATACAAAATATATAAGAGCCAGAGCGAATTTTATCAGCGGCTGCAGATACATTTCATACTTTGAATACAGGCTTTTGATCTTCTGTTTAAATTCCAATAATGCTGTCATTTTCGATTACCTCCTGCTGTTCCTCTGCCAGCGCTTCTTTTTTCTTCCCGTGTATAAATCTTGCTTAATTCTGTAAGCTGTATGTAATATTCTTTCACGCTTTTTTTCGCTTTATAATATTTCACAGAATACTGTATATATGTCAGGATAGAATATCCCACAAGTGCCGCCACATAACCAACGATTATGTAGACTCCCATAGAAACCAGATTCATCTTATGAAGATTCTCCATCAGATATTCGCCAAAGTAAACGGCCACAGCTGCAACAGCCATGATGTACCCAATAGTTACAAGAAAGAAATTCTTGATCAGTGCCAGACCAATATAATCACTCCTGTAATATTTGCTGACCGGAAGGTATTTCCTGCCTTTGCCCTGCTCATACATGGCAATCTTTGTCATTATCTTTACCTTTTCCTCGTTGATCATAATCTGCTCCTCAATCAAACATACATTCTCAGACAGCCTGTCTGAACTCTCCTCTATATCTGTTTTCCACAAACAGACACAGCTATTCATAGTACTTTAATTGTATCATATATCACTATGCATGAAAAGTATTTTTATGGTTTTTCTCATCCCTGCCCCGTACATAGTGTAATACAATACACCTTTTCAGCCCCTGCCGCTTTCAGGCATGAAGCCGCTGCTTCCATTGTGCTCCCTGTAGTGTATACATCATCCACTACCGCCACAGTGAATCCTCGCAGATCCTCTTTTACATAAAAGGCATCCTTCAGATTCTGTTTGCGCTGCACTGCATTCAGTTTTTTCTGAGACCTGGTTTCGTGGATCTTTTTCAAAATATCATGGGACACCGGGATTTCCAGTTTTTCTCCTATGCGGTCTGCCATATATCCTGCCTGGTTAAATCCTCTCATTCTCAGTTTTGCAGAAGTAAGAGGTATGGGGATCAGCACATCCGGATTCCACCTTCGTATCTCTTCTCCTATATACCTGCAGATGGATACTCCATAAAAGTCTCCATACTCCCTGGCGCCATAATATTTATATCGTACCAGAGACTGCCGGAGCTTTCCCTCATAAAGAAATACCGATCGGTTTCTGTCAAAGCTTCTTTTACGCCCCCGGCATTCTGCGCAGTATTCCTCCTGAGGTTTTACCGGTTTTCCGCACTTCAGGCAGTAATGGCCGCCTACTCTGCGGAATCCATCCTCACATTCCGGACATACAAGATCCGCCTGATTTCTCAGTATCCTGTGACAGACCGGACAATGTCTGGGATACAGAACATTTAAAAAAACATGAATAAGCTTTTTCACTGAATTTCCTTTCTCCCCGATGAAAAAGGATCCTACAGCTCCTCTTTCAGACGCACGTCAAGAGAACTGTAGCGTCTCTGCTGCTTTTCATTTTTGATCATTTCCCGAAATGTTTCTTCGCTTCCTACTAATGTCACGCATTTCCGCGCTCTGGTCACCGCAGTATAAAGCAGATTCCTGTTTAGAAGCATCCTTGGTCCGGACAAAAGAGGGATCACCACTGCCGGATATTCCGACCCCTGGGATTTATGTATGGTCACCGCATAGGCAAGTTCCAGTTCCTCCAGCTGTTTAAAAGAATATTCAGCACATCGTCCGTCTTCAAATTCTACTTCCGCCGTCTCCGAAAATTCATTAATAGATTTCAGGATCCCGGTATCGCCATTAAAAACACCAACTCCCTTGTCAACGGGAATTCCGTATCTTCCTCTGATTTCCCATTCAAGCTGATAGTTGTTGCGGATCTGCATTACCTTGTCTCCCTCCCGAAAAAGCCCCTGTCCCAGCTCTTTTTCTTTTTTAGAGGAATCCGGAGGGTTCAGATACCGCTGAAGGATCTGATTCAGACGTTCTACTCCAAGAAGTCCCTTTCTCATAGGTGTCAGTACCTGGATGTCAAAAGGTTTTGCTTCTACATATCGTGGCAGTTTTTCCTGGATCAAAGCTATCACCACCCGGATGATAATATCCGCATCCTGTCTTTTAAGGAAAAAGAAATCCCTGCTTTTATTGCTGAGGGTAACCTGTTCTCCCCTGTTGATCTTATGTGCATTAACTACAATATCACTTTCTGATGCCTGGCGAAAAATTTTCTTCAGTTCGACCACAGAGAACTCTCTGCTTCGGATAATATCACGCAGAACGTTTCCAGGTCCTACGCTGGGAAGCTGATTTTCATCTCCCACAAGAATCAGCCTTGTGCCTGCTGTCACTGCAAGAAGAAGCGAATGCATTAAATTGATGTCTACCATAGACATCTCATCTATTATGATAACATCTGCATCAAGAGGATTCTCTGCATTTCTTTCAAAATGGACTGCCTGTCCTTCTCTTTCTTCCTCCGGAAGACCGTTTAGTTCCAACATCCTGTGGATGGTCTGTGCTTCGTATCCGGTTGCCTCCGTCATACGCTTAGCCGCCCGGCCTGTGGGCGCTGCCAGACGGAGTTCAACACCCTCGCCTTCAAAAAAGCGGATAATAGCGTTGATCGTCGTAGTCTTTCCGGTTCCCGGACCTCCCGTTAAAATAAACAGACCGTGGCTGGCGGCCTCGGTCACTGCCTTTTTCTGCATTTCATCCAGGATAGTCCCTGTTTCCTTTTCAATCTGTCTGATCCGCCGCTGAACAAACCCTTCATCCTCAGGGCAGAGAATATTCAATTCTTTCAGCATCCTGGCTGTATTCAATTCCAGATAATAGAAACGGCTGGGATAGACCAAAACAGAGTCCCCCTCTTCTTTCAGGACGACTTTTCTTTCCATTGCAAGATCCATCAGATGTTTCTCCATGTAAGAAGAGTCTACACCCAGAAGCACCGATGCACGTCCAAACAATTCTTCCTGAGGAAGATACACATGCCCCTCTCCTGATGCCTGTAAAAGAGTATACATCATTCCGCTTCGGATTCTGTAATCCGAATCTGTATGGATACCGATCCTTCCTGCGATCTCATCTGCGATCTTAAATCCCACTCCACTGATATCGTCTGCCAGACGGTATGGATTTTCCTGCAGAACATTGTATACGGAATCTCCATATTTCTGATAGATCTTTGCACCCAGATTTAATGAAATACCATATTTCTGCAGGAACATCATCGCTTTGCGCATATCTGCCTTTTCGGCAGTCTGTGCAGCGATCTCCCGCGCTTTTTTTTCACTGATCCCTTTTACCTCTGCCAGCCGTTCCGGTTCCTCTTCCACAATTCTCATGGTATCTTCTCCGAAATGACGGACAATCCTGGCAGCAAGAGCCGCACCGATGCCTTTGATGGCGCCGGATCCCAGATATCTCTCCATCGCCAGCGCATCCTCGGGCATTTTTTCTACAAAAGAAGTGATCTGGAACTGTTTCCCGTAAATATGGTGGTTGATATAGCTTCCTGATGCTTCTATAGTGGCTCCCTGACTGAGCACCGGAAAATTTCCAACACAGGTCAGTTCCTCCTGACCTTTCACTCCTTTCATCACAAAGACCGTATATCCATTGTCCTCATTTCTGAAGATAACATGATCAATGTATCCGGTCACACATTCACTCATATCACTACTCATCCATTCTTGCCATGATCTCGGCGTATTTTCCTGTCCCTACTGCAACCACATTCATAGCATTCTGTACAGTCAGAGTATTTACGCCTGTTTTTTGTTCTATCAGTACATCCATCCCTTTCAAAAGGGCGCCGCCTCCGGTCAGAACGATTCCTCTGTCCACAATATCAGCGGCCAGTTCCGGAGGTGTTTTTTCCAGAACTCCATGTACCGCTTCCACGATCTGCCCGGTTGCATCTCTCAGTGCTGCCCGTACTTCCTCAGAAGTCAGTTTAATCTGCTTCGGAAGTCCGGTCATGATATTTCTGCCTTTTACCTCCATCACCTGAGGATTGGCCTCCTCCACAGCTGTGCCGATCTTGATCTTGATCTCTTCCGCCATATCCTCGCCGATAAAAAGACTGTGTGTCTTGCGGACATACTCCAGGATTGCCTGATCAAATGCATCTCCTGCTACTTTTACAGAAGCAGAAACAACAACGCCTCCAAGAGAGATCACTGCCACATCTGTTGTACCGCCTCCAATATCCACGATCAGATTTCCAAAGGGCTTTGTCACATCCACGCCGGAACCGATAGCCCCTGCAATAGGCTCTTCCACAAGGAATACCTGACGGGCACCTGCCTGATAAGTAACCTCTTCTACTGCTTTTCTTTCAATTTCTGTAATTCCGCTTGGAACGCAGATGCTGATGCGGGGTTTTCGAAAAGCCCGGCTTCCCATTGCCTTGGTGATAAAATACTTCAACATTTTTTCTGTAACATTAAAGTCAACAATTACGCCCTGACGGATCGGACGTATCACTTCCATGTTGGAAGTCACATGACCGGCCATCTGGCGGGCCTCCTCACCTATGGCTCTGATTTTTTCCGTATCCTTATCATATACCACTATAGAAGGTTCCTGAAGCACAAGTCCCTTCCCTGTAGAATAAACCAGGCAGTTCTTTGTCCCCAGGTCGATACCAATATCACTTGCAGGCATAACGCCCTCCTTTCCGATCGTCTTCTGCCATTCCGATATCTGCAGAAAAATCTATTTTCATGTTTGTTCTGTTATTTCAGATATTTTGCCACATACTGACCAGTATAGGATTCCGCTGCCTTTGCGATCTCCTCCGGTGTTCCCCGAGCAATAACCGTGCCTCCTCTGTCTCCGCCTTCCGGTCCCATATCTATAATATAATCCGCGGTTTTGATCACATCAAGGTTATGTTCGATCACAACCACAGTGTTGCCTCCCTCTGCCAGCCGTTTCAGAATATCCACCAGTTTATGGACGTCTGCAAAATGAAGACCTGTTGTAGGTTCATCCAGAATATAAATGGTCTTTCCGGTACTTCTCCGGCTCAGCTCTGAGGCAAGCTTGATACGCTGTGCTTCTCCGCCGGAAAGTTCTGTAGAGGGCTGTCCCAGACGGATATAGGAAAGCCCCACATCATAAAGTGTCTGGATCTTTCTGCGGATAGAAGGAATATTTTCAAAAAATGTAAGTGCTTCTTCCACTGTCATATTCAGAACATCATATATATTTTTGTCTTTATATTTTACTTCAAGAGTTTCACGATTATATCGTTTCCCCTTACATACTTCACAGGGAACATAGACATCCGACAAAAAGTGCATTTCGATCTTGATGATCCCGTCGCCGCTGCAGGCCTCACATCTTCCGCCTTTTACATTAAAGCTGAACCGGCCTTTTTTATATCCCCGGGCCTTTGCATCTGCTGTAGATGCAAAGAGATCTCTTATCTGATCAAAGACACCTGTATATGTGGCAGGATTCGATCTGGGCGTCCTGCCTATTGGCGACTGGTCGATACTGATCACCTTATCCAGCGCATCCAGCCCCAGTATCTCTTTATGTTTTCCCGGAATGATCCTTGCACGGTTCAGATCCCTTGCCAAGGTTTTATAAAGAACTTCATTGATCAGGGAGCTTTTTCCCGATCCGCTGACACCTGTAATACAGGTCATGATCCCCAGAGGGATATCCACATTTACATTCTTCAGATTATTTTCTGAGGCGCCCCGGATCTTCAGCCACCCTGAGGGCTTCTTTCTCTCTGACGGTACTGGAATACTGCATTTTCCGCTGAGATAAGCGCCTGTAATGGACGCTTCATTTTTCATCAGATCCTCTGCAGTTCCCATGGCGACAAGTTTTCCACCGTGTTCTCCGGCTCCCGGTCCGATATCCACCACGCAGTCTGCCGCACGCATAGTATCTTCGTCATGTTCCACTACAATAAGACTGTTTCCAAGATCTCTCAGACGCATCAGCGCTTTCAGCAGTTTGTCATTATCTCTCTGATGAAGTCCGATACTGGGTTCATCCAGGATATAGGCTACCCCTACCAGACCGGAGCCAATCTGCGTTGCAAGACGTATCCTCTGAGCCTCTCCACCGGACAGTGTAGATGTTGCTCTTCCAAGAGAAAGATAATCAAGTCCTACCTCCGCAAGAAATCCTACTCTGGCACGAATCTCCTTCAGGATCTGTCTGCCAATCAGTTCCTGCTGCTCAGTCAGTTTCAGTTCTTCAAGAAATTTTTTCAGATTTTCTATGGAAAGAGCTGTCAGCTCATAAATATTCTTATCACCGACAGTTACTGCCAGCGCTTCCTTTTTTAAACGCTGTCCTTTACATGTTTTACAGGGAGTGATCCGCATAAAAGATTCATACTCCTGTTTCATGGCATCTGATCCGGTTTCCCGGTATCTCTGTTCCACATTTTTGATCAGTCCAGGAAACGCCACGTCATAGACTCCTTCGCCTCTCTGACCTTTATAATAAACCTTTACAGAATGTCCGTCTGTGCCATGGAGCAGCACATCCTTAATCTTCTGAGGATAATCCTGAAAAGGGGTGTCCAGACTGAACTGATATTCTTTTGCAAGGGCATCCAGGATTGCTCTGGTAAAACTTCCCTTATCAGTACAGGACTGCCATCCGATCACTGCTATAGCTCCCTGCTGGATGCTCAGGGATTTGTCAGGTATCATCAGATCCTCATCAAATTCCATTTTATACCCCAGACCAAAACAATCCGGGCAGGCTCCAAATGGATTATTAAAGGAAAAGCTTCTTGGTTCGATCTCGTCGATACTGATCTGACAGTCCGGACAGGAAAAACTCTGGCTGAAAGTCAGAACATTTCCATCCATTGTATCGACCATCAGAAGACCGTCTGCAAGGTCAAGGACCGTCTCAATAGAATCTGCCAGTCTCTTCTCGATTCCCGGCTTTACCACCAGACGGTCAACAATGATTTCTATATTATGTTTGATATTTTTATCCAGTTTGATCTCTTCTGATAATTCATACAGGCTTCCATCAATCTGCACACGGACATATCCGCTTCTTTTGGCATGGTCAAGAAGCTTTGCATGCGTTCCTTTGCGCCCTCTGACTACCGGAGCAAGCAGCTGTATCCTTGTCCGTTCAGGAAGAGCCATAATATGATCCACCATCTGATCCACCGTCTGCTTTTTGATCTCTTTCCCACATTTCGGACAGTGCGGGATTCCGATCCGGGCATATAAAAGACGCATATAATCATAAATTTCTGTTACTGTACCTACAGTAGAACGCGGATTGCGGTTGGTAGATTTCTGGTCAATGGAGATTGCGGGAGGAAGTCCTTCGATCATCTCCACATCCGGTTTTTCCATCTGGCCAAGAAACTGTCTCGCATACGAAGAGAGGGATTCCATGTAACGTCTCTGTCCCTCTGCATAGATCGTGTCAAATGCCAGAGAAGATTTACCAGATCCGCTGACACCTGTGAGAACTACAAATTCATCCCTTGGAATATCTACACTCAGATTTTTCAGATTATTTACATTTGCTCCACGGATCTTGATAAACTTTTTTCCAGTGTTATGTTCAGCCATTTGTCCCTCCATTTTTCTTTCCTGTATATCAGATCACATCAGTCCTGCAGAAAATCTGCCAGGATCTGGTTACTCACATGGATCCCCTGACGGGTGAATCGCCAGAAGTCCTTATTTTTTTCCATAAGTCCCATAGATCTGTATTTTTCCAGCACTTCTCCATAAACTTCTTCTATAGGGACCTTAAAATTTTTATAAAATTCAGTTTCAGATACACCTGCTGTCATCCGAAGTCCCAGGAACATAAATTCCTCCTCCTGTTCTTTTACAGACAGCAGAATCTCATTCTTTCGTATTTTTTCCGGACAGCCGCTCCACTGCAGATACTCCTGCATATTCTCTGTATTATGAAATCGGAGTCCGGCTCTGCCGCCTTTCCACGGCATCAGAGAGGCTGCACCAAGTCCCAGCCCCAGATACTCTGTCCGTTTCCAATAGCCGGAATTATGTGCGCATATATAGCCGTCTCTGGCATAATTCGATATCTCATACTGAGCATATCCATACTCCTGAAGGATTCTGGACGTATCCTCATACATTTCATATTCTGTATCCTCATCCGGAAGATCCAGTTCTTTTTCTGCAAAAGGTGTTCCTTCCTCTATGATCAGACTGTAGGCAGAAATATGCTCCGGCTGAAGCTCAGATACTGTTCTGAGATTATGTTCCCATCCTTTTCTGGACTGACCGGGAATTGCAAACATAAGATCCACATTGATATTGTCAAATCCCGCCTTGCGTGCAAGCGTATAACTCTCCAGAAATTCCTCAAAGTCATGGATTCTTCCCAACATACGAAGTTCATCATTATTCACAGACTGAAGCCCCAGACTCAACCTGTTGATCCCGGATTCTCTGTAAGTCTCCAGTTTCTGCAGAGTCAGGGTTCCCGGATTCGCTTCAATGGTAACCTCTGCATGATCAGAAAAAACAAATTTCTCTTTCAGCATCTTCATGATCTCACTGATGTCTGATGCATCCAGCAGAGACGGCGTTCCTCCTCCAATAAATACTGAAACGATTTCCCGGTCGGGAGCATCCTCACTTCCCTGTATTTCCTTTAAAAGAGCCTGCACATATGATTTCTGTGTCTCCTTTCCTGCCGGTCCGGAAAGGAAATCACAGTACTCGCATTTTCTCACACAGAAAGGTATATGGACATATAACTCCAAAGGGATTCTTTCTTTATTCCTCATCTGTACTTCTTCCCTGCTTTGTCAGATATTCATTTACCATCGTAATATTTCCATTTGTTACTACAGCATCCTGATTTACCTCTTCCGGCTTAGGCGTAGGAGAAGGCTCCGGTGTAATACTGATCTTCAGAACCTGCTCTCCTGCCGGGTCTTTTTTCTTCTTTCCACAGCCGCAGCCGGACAAAAAAACACAAAGAAACAAAACGGAAAGGACTGTGATTTTTTTTGCTGTGATTTTTTTCATTTTTTTACCTTCTTTATCCATCAGGGACTGCTTACTTTTCATCAAGTTTAAGAACACTCATAAATGCCTTCTGCGGAATCTCTACATTTCCGACCTGGCGCATACGTTTTTTACCTTCTTTCTGTTTTTCAAGAAGCTTCTTCTTACGGCTGATATCACCGCCATAACACTTGGCAAGTACGTCCTTGCGCATGGCTCTGACAGTCTCTCTGGCAATGATCTTGCTTCCCACTGCTGCCTGTATAGGGATCTCAAAAAGCTGTCTGGGAATTTCCTCTTTCAGCTTCTCGCACATCTTCCGCCCTCTCTCATAGGCAGTTTCTGCATGTACAATAAAGGAAAGCGCATCTACTTCTTCCTTGTTTACAAGGATATCCAGTTTGACAAGTTCACTGCGTTCATAGCCGCAAAGATCATAGTCCAGAGAAGCATAGCCTCTGGAACGTGATTTAAGGGCATCAAAAAAGTCATAAATAATCTCATTAAGAGGAAGCTTATATTTCAGAAGAGCACGGGTTTCTTCCATATAATCCATACCGATATACTGTCCGCGGCGTTCCTGGCAAAGATCCATGATCGCACCGATAAACTCTGTAGTCACCATGATCTCTGCATTAACCATAGGCTCCTCCATATATTCGATTTCAGAAGGATCCGGCAGATTAGACGGGTTTGTAAGTTCGATCATATCTCCATTTGTTTTATACACTTTATAAATAACGCCAGGAGCTGTTGTTACAAGATCAAGATTATACTCTCTTTCCAGTCTTTCCTGAATGATCTCCAGATGGAGGAGTCCCAGGAAACCACAGCGGAAGCCAAATCCAAGAGCCACTGACGTCTCCGGCTCATAGAAAAGAGAGGCATCGTTCAGCTGCAGCTTTTCCAGAGCATCTCTAAGATCTCCGTATTTTGCTCCATCCGCCGGGTAAAGTCCACAGTAGACCATAGGCTGTACTTTTTTATAGCCCGGAAGAGCTTCTGCACATGGATTTGCCACATCCGTCACTGTATCACCTACACGGGTATCACTGACATTTTTGATACTTGCTGTAAAGTACCCTACCATACCTGCGCTCAGCTCATCACATGGGATAAAACGTCCTGCGCCAAAATATCCTACTTCCACCACTTCTGCGGTAAAGCCAGTAGCCATCATCTTAACGGTAGTTCCTTTTTTTACCCTTCCGTCCATCAGCCTGCAGAATACGATAACACCTTTATAGGAGTCATAAATGGAATCAAAGATCAAAGCTTTCAGAGGAGCATCCGGATTTCCATTAGGTGCCGGTATCTTCTCCACGATCTGTTCCAGTACATCTTCGATATTTAAACCTGTCTTAGCTGAGATCTGTGGTGCATCCTGTGCTTCCAGCCCGATCACATCCTCAATCTCATTGATCACACGATCCGGCTCCGCACTTGGAAGATCAATCTTGTTGATCACAGGAAGTACATCAAGGTTATGTTCCAAAGCCAGATATACATTTGCCAGAGTCTGAGCCTCAATTCCCTGAGCAGCATCTACAACAAGGATCGCACCGTCACAGGCGGCAAGACTCCTGGACACCTCATAATTAAAATCCACATGTCCGGGGGTATCGATCAGGTTAAAAATATATTCTTCCCCATCATTTGCTCTGTATACGATACGAACCGCCTGAGATTTTATCGTGATCCCACGCTCCCGCTCCAGATCCATATTATCCAGGATCTGGGACTGCATCTCCCTCTGGGTCAGAAGTCCTGTTTTTTCAATAATACGGTCAGCCAGTGTGGACTTACCGTGGTCGATATGTGCAATAATGCAGAAATTTCGAATCTTGCTCTGATCTGTCATTCCGCAGTCTTCCTCCTCTTATTTACTATATATTTCGCTGCTGTTCTCTCCGTCACAACAGCCATGTTTTCATGGCATTCGTGCCTCATTATAGCATAGGTATCTGCATCAAGTCTATACATCCTCTCGTGTTTCCCTGTGTCCCAGCACCGTTTTCAGAGTGTTTTTTGTATCTGTTTCCATTATACAAACGTATGTTCCAGCTTTCAAGCCTGTTTTTTTATTAATTCAGAAAACTTTCGCCAAAATTCTGTTTGTTGCCAGAACCACGCAGACAAATATATTTTGAACTCTCTATTTTCTTATTTCTCTCCCCTCAGCACCCGATCCAGAATGTCTGCAAAAGGTTCCATTGCATTTTTAACCTCCTGCACTGTATTTGTCTGTGCTCCTGCTTCCAAAAGAACCGATCTTTTTCTCAGATGCAGGTTATATCTCAGCCCGGACAGATAGATGCCTCTGTAAAAATCCGGATAATACTGTGCAGCCTGGTATTCCATCTGAAAAGAAAAAGCAAGATTATCTTCTATGTAGGGATTCGGCAGATAATCTACCGTTCCCTGAGAGCGTGTATAGCTAAGACCATTATAAAACATGATCTGTGCCGTTGATTTTCCATTGATTGTTGTAACCAGATGACGATCCTCCGGCACTCCATCTCTGTGAAGGTCTATGATCACTTCTATGGAAGGATTTTCTGCAAGAATTTTTTCTATATAAGGACGCGCGTAATCATAGGCCGCACTGCGGTCAAGCTGACCTCCGGCCATATCAAACTGCTCTGTTATATGAAGCACCTGATAACCATAGGTATCAGTAAGGATTTTTTCAAGATGATCTCCCACTCCCACAATGGTATCTGCAATCTCCCCTTCCCGGGAATCCGCAAAGGTTTCCTGCGTGTGGCTGTGATAAATAAGGATCTGTGGATTATCGGGATTCTTATTTATGGTAAGATCCTTTTCCAGAAATCTTTTCGCATTCAGCTGTTCCGGGTTTGTATCGGTATTTTCATCTATAATAAAAAAATTATTCAACAGATAATCATAATCTGCAAGAGTTTCCGGTGCCAGGTCAATCACCGGAGCCGGCTGGATCTGAGCCAGAACAGGAGCAGCTGTTACCGCAGGCGCTTCTGTTGCTGCAGGTGTTTCTGTTACTGCAGGTATTTCTGTCACCGAAGGAGCTTCTGTTATTTCCGTCTTCTTTTTATTTTCTGCCGGCTGAATATGCTCTTCTTTCTCCTGATCCTGAGACAGCATGTCCTGAGTTTCCGGCTCTGTCTCTATATCCAGATCCCTGTTTTCTTTTTCCATTTGTTTTGCCAGATATGCAGCATTCCCCTCCATCAGCTTCTCATATGTTTCCGGGTCTTCCCTCTCCGGAACACTTCTAGCTTTTTTCTCCAGAAAACAATAAAGAGGAAACTGCCTGTATGCATTTCCTCTCATAAAAAAGGGGTCTGGCATGACAGCCAGAACTGCCCAAAAACATAAACTCATGATAATACAGCATGCTTTCTGGAGCTTTGTCATAGGATCACCTCTTTCAAAGTATCCTATGACACAATAACAGTGATTATGACTGTACCGCTTTAAGAAAATGCCAGATTCAGCCCTTCTGATATAGTAAAACTAAGATATTTCACGGTCTCATCTACATCCTTTGGCGTAACAAACATACTATACAGATTTGGTGATATCATTTCCTCCAGAAATTCTTTCTTTTCCTGTTCTTCCAGTGTATCCAGAAGATGTGCCATGGAATCATGAACGATGGTTGCGGCATCCACCACCGTAGGAACGCCTATGCCGATCACTTTTACCTGAAGGTTCTCTTCTGTAAGCCCGTTTCTGTGATTTCCCACTCCGGACCCCGGATGAATACCAGTATCTGTGATCTGAACTGTCCTGTTCAGCCTCCGGACACTGCGGGCGGCCAGCGCATCTACTGCAATGACTACATCCGGCTTTGTTTCTGCCGTCACTCCCTGAATGATCTCCGATGTTTCCATCCCTGTCTGAGCCATTACCCCGGGGATGATCCCGCTGACCTGGTGCAAAATTTCTTTTCCGCTGCTTTTCAATCCATATTCCCGTATGATATGCCGCGTCATACGAAGATTGTCTATCACAAGAGGTCCCAGTGAGTCTGCGGTGATTCCCTGATTCCCCAGTCCCACTACCAGAACCGAGGTTTCTCTGTCCAGATCGATCAGTCTGTGAAGATGCTTTGCAATCTCCTCTGATATTTCCCTGTGATAATCTTCATCAGAAGCTGACAGATCAGGGGCTTCTATGGTAATATAATTGCCCTGAGGGCGCCCCATAGCCTTAGCCCCGTTTTCTGTAGTGATTTTTACTATCGTTGTTCGGATATCCTTCTCTTCATTATAATCTTCATGAATCTCCACGCCTCGAAGCTCTGTATCCTTTTCTACAAAGCTTTCTGTAGCCTCCAGTGCCAGATCCGTTCTGATCCTGCTGTTTCCTAACATCTTTTCTCCTCCGGATTGTCTTTTTATGTAGGATTTGTCTTTTTTATGGGAATTATGTATTGACATTCAAAGATATGTGTAATAAAATATATAAGCATGTTCACAGAAGCGCCCGTGTCTGTTTCTGGAACAGATCATCAAGAATTCGAAATGGAGGTGTATCACATTGGCTAACATTAAATCCGCAAAGAAAAGAATTTTAGTAAACAGAACTAAAGCTGCGAGAAACAAGTCTATCCGCTCTGCTGTTAAAACTTCCATCAAAAAGGTAGAAGCTGCAGTTCAGAACAACGATAAGGCTGCTGCACAGGTAGCACTCAACGAGGCAATCGCTGCTATCAGCAAAGCAACATCCAAGGGTGTTTACCACAAAAATAACTGTGCAAGAAAAGTTTCCCGTTTGACAAAAGCCGTTAACAACATCGGCTAATAGAAAACGAACTTGTTTTTAATTATAAGCTTATAATTAAAAAAGACAGTCACAACCGTCATGTGACTGTCTTTTTTCTGTTTTACCGGTCAGCCCAGCTCAACCATTCTTCTGATACATTTTTCTGCCCCGTCCATAACATCCTGAGAAAGCAGAATTTCTTCTCCTCCCTGTCCTTTCAGACAGTTATAAATATCCATCAGTGTGGTAACCTTCATATCCATACAGGTCAGAGCTACAGAAAGGGGATAAAATCTTTTTTCCGGATAAGAAAACTGAAGATGCTCCACAATACTGTTCTCTGTTCCAATAATAAATTCCTCTGCCTCTGATTTTTCCACATAGGACATAATTCCGGTTGTAGAACCGACATAATCTGCATATGCCACAACCTCAGGCCGGCACTCTGGATGCACAAGGAGAAGAGCTCCCGGATGAGCAGCTTTCGCCTTTTCTGTCTCCTCCCCGGTAACTGCCGCATGACGTGGACATCCTCCATTATAAAAAGCAAAGGTCTTTTCCGGAATCTGCTCTGCCACAAAATGTCCCAGATTAGGATCCGGAATAAAAAGAATCTTATCATGCTCCAGACGACGGCAGATTTCTACCGCTGAAGCAGAAGTCACACACACATCACACTCTGTTTTCAGTTCTGATGTCGTGTTGATATAAGCTACAACTGCATATCCGGGATATTGCTTTTTCAGTTCTCTCAGCTCATCGACTGTAAGCTGCTCTGCCATGGGACATCCTGCTGTAGGATTTGGAAGCCATACCTTTTTATCCGGACTTAAGATCTTACATGTTTCTGCCATAAAGCGTACGCCGCACATGATAATTCCGTCACAGTCGCTTTTGGAAGCCTGCACGCTTAATCCATAAGAATCTCCTGTATAATCTGCCACCTCCAGAATTTCATGACCCTGATAGGCATGTGCCAGGATACAGATATTCTTTTCCTTTTTCAGACGGAGGATTTCCTCCTGTATCTCTGCGATCTTCATAATTTGTTCTCCTCTTTTTCTTTCTTTTCCCATGGCTGCAAAGGCGCCAGAAATCCGGCTTTTTCAAGCTGCTGCCCGATCAGATCCAGACGCTGTTGGCTGGATGCCTCCACAAGATGATAGTGATAACCAGAAGTAGCGTTGCTCAGAACAGTGGAATGGCTGCTGTTTAAAGCCTCTACAAACTCTGCCACATCATGCCTGGACCGAATATCCATTTCCGCGGATACACGACCATATACTCTGTGACTGATACTGATATTTTTTACATGGCCGCCGCAGTCTACAATCAGGTTCAGCTCCTCTGCCGCCTGTTCCTGTCTGTGGCGCACCTTAAATTCTCTGGTAAAGCTGGTGTCCTGCTGGATCGCATATCCCTTTGTAGTGGAAAGGATACCCGGTGTAGACGCACGGATCACCGCCATATCCTGAACGATCACCTGACGGCTTACGCCAAATTTTGCAGCAAGTTCTCTGGCCGCAACCGGTTCTTCCTCTCTCTGAAGAATCTGAAGGATTTCCTTTCTCCTATCAGAGGTGTTCATGATATGCCTCCTCTCAGACCGCATGAAGATTTTTCATGGAAATATCAAGGATCGGTGCAGAATGAGTCAGCGCCCCGCTGGAAACATAGTCTACGCCCACATCACGAATCTTTGCGATATTCTCTTTTGTCACATTTCCGGAACATTCTGTCTCTGCTCTTCCGTCAATAAGGGCTACGGCTTCTTTCATCTGCTCCGGTGTCATATTATCCAGCATAATGATGTCTGCTCCTGCTTCTACAGCTTCTTTTACCTGATCCAGAGTTTCTACCTCAATCTCAATCTTACGTACAAAAGGTGCGTATGCTTTTGCCATGGCCACAGCCTTTGCCACGCTTCCGGCTGCTCCGATGTGATTGTCTTTCAGAAGCACTCCGTCCGAAAGATTATAACGATGATTGCATCCTCCGCCTACACGGACTGCATACTTTTCAAATACACGACAGTTTGGAGTTGTCTTTCTTGTATCCAGAAGAGTCAGACTGCTGCCTTCAAGAAGTCCTGCCACCTCTCTTGTATAAGTAGCAATCCCGCTCATTCTCTGAAGATAGTTAAGGGCCACCCTCTCACCGGATAAAAGTACACGAATGTCTCCGTTGACCTTTGCCAGAAGCTGCCCGTTCCTTACCTGATCTCCGTCCTTACAGAAAAATTCAATTTCAGTCTTATCATCAAGAAGAGTAAATACTCTTGCATAAACCTGGAGTCCTGCGATCACTCCGTCCTCCTTAGCGATCAGATCTACCGTTCCCTTCTGTGCCTCCGGCATTACGGCATTGGTAGAAACGTCCTCGCTTGTAATATCCTCTCTCAGAGCCATCATGATCAGCTCATCTGCCTGCATTTTCATTGTAATTTCATTCATGACTGTTTTTCATCCTTTCAATTTCATTTAATACATTTTTCCGATAACCTGCCATCAGATTTTCCCTGTCTTCATAGCATTTCCGGTCAATGGCTCCGGCACGGCACGGCTCCGGCTTCTTTCCAAACAATATATCATCTGCAGCTCTTCTTGCAAACACCAGAGATTCCAGAAGAGAATTGCTGGCCAGCCGGTTCTTTCCATGAACTCCATTGCAGCTTGTTTCGCCGCAGGCATAAAGTCCTTTCATTGAAGTCCTGCTTCCCAGATCCACCTGAATGCCACCCATAAAATAATGCTGAGCCGGAACTACCGGAATCGGCTCCTTTCGTACATCATATCCTTCCTCCAGACAACGTTTGAAGATATTAGGAAAATGTTTCATGATCATATCCTCACCCAGCGGACGCATATCCTCCCACACATATTCGGTATCCTGTTTTTCCATCTGTGCGAAGATTGCTTTGCTCAGAAGATCTCTTGGCTGCAGTTCATTAGTGAAACGCTGTCCGTTTTTATCGCAAAGGTGAGCGCCCTCTCCACGTACAGATTCCGAAATCAGAAATCTCCTTCCCGGCTTTTTAGAATAAAGAGTTGTGGGATGGATCTGTATGTAATCCAGATTCTCCAGAGCGATCTGATGCTTCATGGCAATGCCAAGTGCATCTCCTGTAATATGAGGAAAGTTGGTAGAATTTTTATAAAGTCCCCCAAGCCCTCCGCAAGCCAGAACCACATAAGGCGCGCGGATATCATAAATCTCATCCTGCTCATCCATAGCCACCACTCCCCCGCAAATATTATCCCGGGAGATCAGATCTACCATAGTCATATATTCACAGATCTCAATATTTTCTCTTTTTTCCGCCTGCTCAAGAAGTTTAGAGGTAATTTCCTTTCCGGTAATGTCCTCATGGAAAAGAATCCTGGGCTGAGAATGTGCCCCTTCTCTGGTAAACAGAAGATCTCCTTCCTCACTCCGTTCAAAATCCACATTTCTCATAAGAAGATCGCGGATAATACTGTTGGAGCTGCGGATCATCAGATCTACTGCTTTTTTATTATTTTCATAATGGCCGGCACGCATGGTATCCTCAAAATAATCATTGTAGTCAGCCTCTCCCCGAAGCATGCAGATTCCTCCCTGTGCCAGAAAAGAATCTGACTGATCTGCTTCTTTTTTTGTGATCATCAGGATCTTCTTCCTTTCCGGAAGGTTCAGGGCACAGTACAGACCTGCGGCTCCTGTTCCTACAACAATCACGTCATAATGTTCTTTCATGTTTTCTCCTCATATCCTTAACATTTTTTTGCAAGTATACCACCAGACTTAACAGGTGTCAAGACACCTGTTATGATAAGAATAATTTCATGAAAACATAATGTTGCTGTTCACAGAGCTGTGAACAGCAACAACATAAAAACGAAAATGCTATAAGACTTATCTTCCGGAACTGTATTTCACGATCAGCAGTTCTACGCTGAGCACATCCTGAAGCCGTCCGGTCTTAACCGCTTCTTCCGCATCCACAAAATCCTCTTCCGCTCTGCGAAGCTCCTCTGAACTATAAGACCGGGCACAGGCTGCAATATTTCTGGCCACAAAAGAAGGAACACCCAAACGGGAGGCAATTTCCGGCTGGCCCACACCCTCTTCCGCCATTTTTTTTGCAAGAAAAAGCTGATGGAACTGTTTTGCAAGAAGAAACAGGATTCTCATAGGAGGCTCCTTCAATGTCAGAAGGTCATAATAAAGATCCAGTGCACGCTTCTGATTTTTTTCTGTTACCGCACGAACCATGTCAAAAATCTTGTTTGCTGTCTGCGTTGTGCATACAGCCTCAATATCCTGAGCTGTCACAATATCTCTGCCTTCTGTATAGGCGATCAGCTTTTCCAGCTCCATACGGATATTTCCCATATCCGTACCGGTCTTTATAAGAAAAAGCTCCATATCAGATGTTTTGATCTTACGGCCTTCTCTTCCAAGAATCCCTGCCGCCCAACGCATCAGAGATTTTTCATCCTGACGGGAAAATTCTGTTACCCGCCCTATATTTTTCACTGCTTTATACATCCGGCTTCTCTTATCTACTTCTTCCTCTACAAAGATCATCCTCACATAATCAGGAAGCGTTTTCATGTAATCCGCAAGTTCTTCACATTTATTTTTAAAAAATCCGGAGTTTTCCACAAGGATCACCCTGTGGTCTGCAAAAAACGGCATCGTCTCACAGAGATCGATCATCTCTCTTACTTCGATCCCCTTTCCTTCATACCTGCTGAAATTCATCGTATCTCCATCTGGGTTTAATTCTTTCAGCAGTTTATCTTTATACTGTTGTCTGAGATAGGCTTCCTCCCCATATAAAAGATAAGCCGTTTTAAAATTTCCTGTTTTTAAATCTTCCTGTAAGCTTTTCAAGATCAAACTCCCTTTGTTGTTTTTATCTTTCTATTATACAAAGATTCACTGCCTCCCGCAAGACAAATCCCCGCCTTCTGCCGCCTGCCCTACTTCCTGTAATCTGTCCGTTTTTTATTTTACAAAGTGTTCTGTCCATATACGGGTTCCATCTGTATGCAAAGTAATGGCACCGTTTTTCATGGTATATTCTACTTTTACCCCGCTTTTTTTCATTCGAAGGGTAGTTTCCGGCGAAGGATGTCCATAAGTATTGGAATCAGAACAGGATATCACTGCCAGTTCCGGTTTTACCTGATCCAGAAATTCCTGACAGGTGGAATGTCTGGAACCATGATGGGCTGTTTTTAAAAAATCTACATCTGAAAACTCCGACAACAGTTTCTTTTCTGTATCCATACCGATATCCCCAGTGAAAAGCCCCTTAAACTTTCCGAATTTCAGTTCCATCACCATACCTTCCTCATTTACATTGTCTCCTAATGAGCCCTCCATAGGAGCAAGTATCTGGAATTTTGTCTTTCCGCAGAAAAAAGAATTTCCCTTTTCCATATACAGCACCTGGATTCCGGCTTCCTTTGCCAGCTTTTCCAGAAGCTGATATGCCTCTGGTTTTTCTTTCCACTGAGGAAGCATCAGTGTTCCGGCCTTCACAGAGGTCAGCCCCTGTGTCATATACTCCATAAGCTCCTGTATACCGCTGATATGATCATTATCTGTATGTGAGACAAGGATACCGTCTATATAGGAGATTCCTCTGCTTTTCAAATAGGGAAGAAGCTGATATGCTGCGATATTCTTCTTATTGCTGCTTCCGCAGTCCATGAGAAACACACCTTTTTCCGGCATTTCCAGAACGATGCCATCCCCCTGTCCAATATCCAGGCATGTGATACGAAGCCCTTTTCGGGGCTGCCAGGAAAGAAGCAGGATCCCTGCCAGAACAATCAGCCCCCATAAAAGGCCTCTTCCTGCTTTCTTCTTTTTTTCTGCCTTTCGCATTCCCCAGAATATTCCCAGCGCCATAAGTCCATAGTAAATCCCCCACTGCCAGGTTTCCGGTTTTCCTCCGATCCAGGTACAAAAAGGCAGCTTTCCTGCCAGCATACCCATTTTTTCATAAAACCACAAAAGTACTCTTCCAGGAACAGCTGCCAGAGAAGCAGCCTCCTGGTTTATAAAACCGGCCATACTGCAGCAAAGACCACTGAGCAGTACGCCGCTTACTGTAGGAAGCACTGCCAGATTCAGAACAATACCGGCAATGGATATTTCTCCAAAAGATGCCAGCATGATCGGAAGTGTAGAAAGCTGCACCGCTGCAGAGCCTGCCAGCGCTTTTCCTGCTTTGCCCTTTATATCCATAATTTTTATTATACAGGGAGACACAAAAGCCACACCCACAACTGCCCCAAAGGACAGCAAAAAACTGCTGCTGTACAAATAAGCAGGAGAATCCAGAAGAAGCAGAATCGCAGATACTGCCAGAGCAGTCAGGATATCATAGGTCCTTCCCAGAATCTTTGCTCCTACAGAAAGCACAAACATACATACCGCTCTCATAGAAGAAACGCTTCCCCCTGTAAATATTCCATATTGAAGCATAACCATAAGAGACAGAAGTCCTGCCGTTCCATTTCCCAGTCCTATCTTTTTCAAAAGCGAAAAAAGCCCCATTCCCAGAATACTGATATGCAGTCCTGAAATAGCCAGAATATGGATCATGCCCGCCATCTGGTAGCGCATTTTTAATTCCTGTTCCAGATCCGTTTTTTCTCCCAGAAGCATTGCTTCAAAAACCGGAGAATCTTTTCCTGCCGCATTTCTCAGGATTTCAAGAACCTGCTCTTTCAGTTCCAGCAGTTTCTGGCCATATCCGGAATATCCGGCGCTTTTCTTTTTCAGTACTGCTTTTTTCATAAAATAATAAATATGCTGGCAGGCATAGTACTGGCGGGAATCAAATTCCCCCGGATTCCTTGGGCCTCCTACTGATTCCAGCTGTCCTGAAAAAACTGCCTGTGTACCTGGCGGCAGGTCTTCTTCTTTTTTTAAAAATACTTTTACATTTTCAATGGGAATTTTTTCTGATTGAACGATCAGAAAGACATGTTTTAAACAGACAGAAAAGGAGAACTCTGTGGTCTGACACTGCTGTACCTCCCCGCAGATCACAGCGGCCGGATGCTTTTCAATGTACGTCTGTACTGTATCAGGCAGGGGCACACCGCTTATCAGCGGTATCCCTGCCAGCTCAGCAATCCACATACACAGCATCAGGATCAGACACACAAGACATAATGGACGTCTTGTCATTTGCCATCCCTTTCATAAAATCCTTGCAGAATCAGGAATTTGAATCTTCCTGTTCTACCAGTTCTTCATTTTTTTGATAAAATGTATACAGCGGCATACTTGTTTTTAGATTTCCTTCCATATTTCCTTCAATGGAAATCTGAACCTTATCCGCTTCGCAGGAATCCAGAAGAGAATTCACAACTGCATATACCTGGACATTTTCTGCTATATCAGGAGACTCTTCCTGGAAAGCCCGGTTCATGTCAATATAACAGATCCTGTCTGCAATAATAGCACTGAGAGCCACCGAAGACTCCGAAATCACCGGATAATGTCCCTCTTCCATAGGTCCCTTTGCCAGCTGCTCCAGGACTACGCTTTCTTTTGGAAGTGTTCTTCTGTAATAGATATTACGTTTTTCCTTTACCAGCTTCTGACCGCTTTTATCCGTAAAATATAAAGTAAAGGTATCATATCTGTAGCTGTCCATATTTTTTCCGGAAAGATTCAAAAAGCTCTGTCTTGTCATCTCCCCGATCTTATTATTTCTGGAATCTGTTAATTCCTGTCCTTCTAAAGTGAAGCGAACCTTTTCTATCTCCGGTATCTGGAGAAATGTCAAGACAATGCCGGCTCTCGTAAGCACCTCTCTTGCCCTGCTCATCTCCCGATATCCGCCTTTAAAATCAATCACCAGGGTACTGTCCTGAAAATCATAAGAATTAAGGACCACATTTTCCGGCAGAAGCGGAATCCCATCCTCCGGAGCCTTTTTGCTGCTGACATACTGCATCAGTTCTCTCAGCATATTTTCTCCGTTTTCTTCCTTCGGATTATAGCCTTCTTTCCTCAAAGATGTCTCTGACTGGTTCAGATAATAGTAACTGTATTTATCCGGCTCTTTTTCTTCTACCTCAATACTGCATCCGGCAGCCGTGATACAGACAAAGACTGCCAGAAGAAGCATGCTGATTATTTTCTTCATCCGGCACCTCCTATGGAATATATGACAGCGGGATCCTGACTGAGAAGGTCGTTCCTTCTCCTTCCCTGCTGAACACCTTGATCACACCATGATGCATGGCAATGGTGCTTCTTGTTATGGCAAGTCCCAGACCTGTACCGCCAATCTCTCTGGAGTGGGATTTATCCACACGATAAAATCTCTCAAAAATACGGTCCAGCGACTCTTCCGGTATTCCCATGCCGGAATCTGCCACCGTAACATAAAAATATTTATGATCTGCATCAATCGAAACTCTCACCCATCCATCATCTACATTATATTTGATCGCATTCTCAACCAGATTGCTGATCGCGGAAGTAAATTTAATCTCATCCACATCTGCCTCCACCGGGCGGAAACTGTCGAGAATCAGATCAATGCTTCTTTTATCTGCAATAGGCCGGAGCCTTTTCAGTATGTCTTCAAGAAGATGATTAATATCCATATGCTGAATAGAAAGATCTGCTGTCTTTTTATCCATTTTCACCAGGCTTAAAAGATCTGTGATAATACGGTTTTCTCTGTCTATCTCTGCAGTAATATCACGCATAAATTCCTGATAAAGTTCCTCCGGGATCCCTTCCTGCCCTACCAGGGAATCTGCCAGAACTTTCATAGAAGTCATGGGCGTCTTCAGCTCGTGAGACACGTTGGAAACAAATTCCGATCGGGATTCATCCAAAGTCTTCATCCGGCTAAGCATTTTATTAAATGCATCTGTAATAAGCTCTGTTTCTGTGTAATCCGGAACGGAAATTTCATCATTCTGATATCCGTCTGTCAGATCTTCAATAGATTTGGTAACACGGGCCAGCGGCTTCACAAGAACCGTAGACATGATGTATGCAAAAAATATAGACAGAACAATAATGATCGCAAGGATCAAAAGTCCCTGATACTTCATGTCCATCATAGTTGCCGTGATCTCGCTGCTGGAAATAGTAACCAGCATAGCCCCCTGTGTCTGGGGAACATCTGCACTTCTGATGGGAATTGCTGTTTCCAGCACCTGACCGTTTCGCTGGTAATCTGTCGGCTTTCCGCTTTTGAAGCAGCGGATGACCTTAGGGGAAACCAGCGTTTTTCCTTCATCTACATGATAAGTATCCTTTACTATCCTGAAGTCCCGGTCTACGATCAGCAGTCTGCCTCCATAGATGTTAGACAATAACTCCAGCTTGCCGTTTACTGTTTCAGAGCTGGAGTCATTAAGATAATTTTCTTTGATGATCTGATCACACAGAATACTGCACTGTGTATTTATCGTGCCGGTTCTGGCTGTGATCGCCTGTTTTTCATAATTGCTGAACATCATCTGCGTAACGATCACACTGGGGACGATTCCCAGAATCACCAGAATGATCAGGATCCGAAAACGCAGACTCTTAAAAAATCTTTTTTTCTTCTTCATGGACTATGCCTGAAAATAGTAGCCTACGCCCCATTTTGTGTGTACATATTTGGGCTCACTGGGATTTGCCTCAATTTTTTCACGAAGACGGCGGATATGTACGTCTACAGTTCTTACATCACCGGGATATTCATATCCCCACACAATATTCAGAAGATTTTCACGGCTGTAAACTTTATTAGGATTAAACACCAGAAGTTCCAGTACATCAAATTCCTTGGCAGTAAGATTGATCTCCTTGCCGCCAATGAACACGCGGCGGCTCTCACAGTCAAGCTTCAGATCACCGCTTTCAATACTTTTCGCTTTTTCTTTTTCTTCGCTTTCAGATCGCGCACGACGCATGATTGCCTTGATCCTTGCTTTTACCTCCAGAATATTAAATGGTTTGGTAATATAATCATCTGCACCATATTCCAGACCAAGGATCTTATCCATATCTTCGCCCTTTGCAGTAAGCATTACAATCGGAACATTTGAAAATTCCCGAATCTGCTGGCAGACCTCAAGGCCGTCCATTTTGGGAAGCATCAGGTCCAGAAGAATAATATCATAATGATTCTCCTTGGCCTTCTCCACAGCCTCTTCTCCATCGTAGGCGCAGTCCACTTCCATTCCGTCCTGTTCCAGATTAAAGCGAATTCCTTTTACGATCAGTTTTTCGTCATCTACCACTAACACTTTCCTGCTCATTTAATTTCTCCTTATTCTACTGCAATTTTATCTTTTATCTTTATAAAAGTATTTTCTTTTATCCCCGGGACATCCATCAGTTCCTCTATGGAAGAAAAGCCTCCATGTTCCTCTCTGTATGCCAGAATCGCCTGTGCTTTAGACTCTCCGATACCGCTGAGCGTCTGAAGAGCCGCCGCATCTGCTGTATTCAGATTAACTTTTTCGTTTTCTTCCGGCTGACTGCTCTCCCCGGTTTCCGCTGCGGCAAAAACATCGTCTGCCAAAGCTTCTCCCGTTTTCTCTGCCTCTTCTTTTGTAGGTACATAAATCTGCTGACCATCATTTAAGGGCAGAGCCTGATTTACATAGCTGCCCGCAGCCTCCGGAAGAAAACCTCCGGCAGCCTCTACAGCCTGAAACACTCTGCTGTCAAAGGGCATACGATAAACTCCGGGTTTTGCCACAGCTCCGCAGACATCAACAAAAATATCTTGCGGCGGATTTGTGATCTCCGGTGTGATTTCCGGTTCCGGGGCATCTGTCCCTTTTTCTTCCTCTTCTTTCTGTTCCTCTTCCAACAGAATTTCCGGTTCCTGTCTGCCGCATCCGGATAAAGCCGGACTGGCAAAAAGCACCAGAATCGTCAGCAGAAGTCTCAAACCATTTCTTTTCTGATCATTCTTTTGTTTTCTGATTTGGGGTCACTCCTTATCTGCTCCCCCGATACTCACACTTGACCAATTCCTATTCTAACGAATTCCATCTGCTTTTACAATACCCAACTCTTATTTTTGCCATTTAAAGATTACGATACCAATAATGGCAACCGCCATTCCAACTGCTTTTCTCCACTGAAAGACTGCCTTTTCCACACCAAAAAGTCCCATCAGTTCGATCACATAAGCGATCAGAAGCTGAGAAACCACGATCAGCATAGCGGCCCGTGCAGGTCCAAGAGCTCCCATGCTCTGGATAACCGTAACTGTAATAAACGCTCCGATCACACCTCCAAGAAGTGTGTATTTGTTGTCCACCTGCCATAAAGCCGAGATATTTTCCCGCCCTGTAAAAAACCATGCAGCCACACAGACCAAAAAAGCAGAAAGCTGTACCCATCCTGTGGACACCCAAAGACTGGTCTGCTTTGTCACCTCTGTGTTAAAAACTCCCTGAATGCTCATCAGAGCACCGGAAATAAGAGCTGCCGCAAATCCCCACATAAAAATCCCTCCATATATATTAGTAAAAGAGGCCGGTATTTTTAACCAGCCTCTTGTTTATAATATCATCATATACAAAAATTCAGTTTTTATACACTTCTGTTTCTTTGATTTTTATTTAAGTGTATCGCTGCAGTGACCGCTGCACTTACCGGAACAGCATCCTCCGGACGAACAGCCGATGCATGTTTTTCCACTCTTTTTTGCTTTTATGATATACGCTGCCGCGGCTCCTACCGCCAACAGCAGAATGCCTGCTATTACAAGATCTGCCATATCAAACATCTCCTTTCATTCTCATCCCTGGGCATGAAGTCCATATTCTGTGCTGAAATTTTTTCGTGTTCTTCTTACTAAGAATACCACAACAAGAACCATCGCCGCAACTGCTGCCAGCCCTGGAACAAATCCACTTCCCAGGCTTCCTGTAGTTATCAGTGTTCCCGTCTGATATACCATAAATGCAACAGAGTACCCAGTTCCCAGCTGCAGGGCGATGCCTCCCCACAGCCACTTTCTGTCCTGCATTTCTGAATTCATGGCTCCCAGCGCAGCAAAGCATGGCGGAGTAAACAGATTAAACATCAAATAGGCAAGAGCTGCTGCCTTTGTCAGTCCCATAACAGCCGCCACCTGATTTCCGCTTCCTACAAGGGCAAAATCTTCATTAATAAAGCTGGTAAGACCATATACTACTGCCAGGGTACCTACTACATTTTCTTTGGCAATAAATCCTGTAATGGCTGCTGCTGCAAGCTGCCATACTCCAAATCCCAGAGGGATCAGAAGCACTGCAAAAGGTGTTGCTATAGATGCCAGAATAGAAGTACTTTCCATTCCTTCTTCTACGACCTGAAGGTGCCAGTTGAAGCTTTGCATGATCTGTACTGCTGTATTGCACACCAGAATAATAGTACCTGCTTTTACAATATAAGCCTTTCCACGGGACAACATAGAAAGCACTGCTCTTTTCAGGCTTGGAATTTTATATTCCGGAAGTTCAATGATAAAAAATGATTTTCGAAATTTATATCCTGTAATCTGGTTAAAACAGACGAGCGCG
>OMGX01000083.1_pt1 | contig 54171 bp, 41 predicted proteins | sample 1674381 | NCBI WGS metagenome assembly OMGX01 (sample SAMN05578582, study PRJEB25193) | human gut metagenome | biome: Human Microbiome; feature: human-associated habitat; material: feces | host: Homo sapiens | place: USA:Birmingham | reverse complement strand
GCTCTTCCGATCTCCTTCAATCTGGCCGAAGGCCAGGATCAGCCAGAACACGAAGGGCAGCAGCAGAAGGCCGATGCCGAAGCCCGCGCCCAGATTGAAGGCCTTGGCCAGGTCGATCATCATCTTGATGCCGAAATAGATGTTATAGAAGGGGATCAGGAGCAGGAGGAATTTCCAGCCGTTGCCGTACAGCTCCTGGCAGAGGACATAGGTGTTGTAAATGGGGACAATGCCCTCCCAGCCCTGACGGCCCATCTTCTTATAGACCATCCAGGAGCCTACCAGTGACAGAATCGTAGCGATGAGTTCCAGAATCATTTGTACATTCTCCTTATCTTTTTTTAAATCTCTCTGCAGCGAAACACACGCTGCACGTCCAGTATACTAAAGTTTTCGCGAAATGCAAGATGATTTACACAAAATCGCGCTTTTTCTCAGTCCTCGCCGCTTACCCTCGTTATTTCCACAAAAATTTGCTGTCTTTTCACAGCGACTGTCACAATTCCCCGAAGAATGGCAGTCATTAGCGAAAATGGGGCTTGCGTGGACAAGGCCGGTATGGTAAAATAAATTTGCTGCGCCGGAAGGCGCAGCGGAAAACTTATAAAAGGAGAGAGTTTATGGATCGCTTCTTCCATGTAACCGAAAAGGGCTCCACCGTCCGGACGGAGATCATGGCCGGTATCACCACCTTTATGGCCATGGCCTACATTCTGATGGTCAATGCCGGTATGTTCTCGAACCCCTTTGGCGACGGCACCGATGTGCTGGGCGTCAGCTACGGGGCCATTTATGTGGCCACCGCTATTTCCGCCGTGGTGGGCACCCTGCTCATCGGCCTGCTGTCCAATCTGCCGCTGGCGCAGGCCTCCGGAATGGGCCTGAACGCCTATTTTGTCTATACCGTGTGTGTGGGCCTGGGCCTGAGCTATGCCAACGCCCTGGTGCTGGTGCTGTTTGACGGCATCATCTTCGTGCTGCTGACCGTTACCGGTCTGCGCAAGATCATCTTCGACTCCATCCCCCACGAGGTCAAGGCGGCCATCTCCGCCGGTATCGGCCTGTTCATCGCCTTCATCGGCCTGCAGAACGCCGGCATCGTGGTCAACGATTCCTCCACCTGCGTGAACCTGCACTCCTTCAACGTGTTCACCGGCGAACAGACCTGGGCCACCATCTTCCCCATGCTGGTCACTCTGCTGGCCGTGTTCGCCATCGGCGCCATGAGCAAGAAGAAGGTCCGCGGTGCGGTGCTGTGGGGCATCCTGGGCGCTGCCGTGGTGTATTATGTGGTGGGTCTGATCACCGTTCCCGGCTTCTATGCCTCTGCCATCGCCCCCAACCTGACCTCCGACTTCTTCGGCGCCTTCCGCGATTTCGGCACCCAGGCCTTCGGCGCGGTGTTCAAGTCCGGCTTTGACTTCTCCGCCTTCATTGCCGCCAACGGCACCGGCGCTTTCGTGGTGATGCTGCTGACCACCATGCTGGCCTTCTGCATGGTGGATATGTTCGACACCCTGGGCACCCTGTACGGCGCCTGCTCTGCCGGCAACATGCTGGATAAGGACGGCAACGTTCCCAATATGGACCGGGCCATGCTGGCTGATGCCTGCGCTACCTGCGCCGGCGCTGTCTGCGGCACCTCCACCGTCACCACCTTCGTGGAGTCCTCTGCCGGCGTGGCCGAGGGCGGCCGCACCGGTCTTGCCTCTATGGCTACTGCGGTGATGTTCTTCATCGCCATGTTCCTGTCCCCCGTGGCCCAGCTGATCCCCACCTACGCCTGCGCCGCGGCCCTGATCTATGTGGGCGTGCTGATGATGTCCAACGTCCGCAACATCGCCTGGGACGATCCCGCCGCTGCCGTGACCGGCTTTGTCACCGTGGCGTTCATGCCCCTGACCTACAACATCTCCTATGGTATCGCCTTCGGCCTGATCTCCTATGTGTTCGTGAAGATCTTCACCGGCAAGATCAAGGAGATCAATGTGGGCACCTGGATCATCAGCATCCTGTTTGCCCTGATGTTCTTCCTGACCCGGTAAATAAGTCCGCAAAAACAGTTAATGGAGCGTATCGACACAGATACGCTCCATTTCTTATGCCAACATACCATGCAGCAGGGTGCAGCCCCTTGGCTCTCCCTTTGGGAGAGCTGTCACCGCAGGTGACTGAGAGGGTCTTGCCGTTTGCCCTCTCCGTCCTCGCCGCGCTCGGCCACCTCTCCCACAGGGAGAGGCAAGGGATACCCACACCGTACACCGAAAGGTGCATAGAAGTGCACGATTTATTTGTCCATCTGCTGCAATAACTGCCCTTGAACGATCGTCAGGTAAACACCGCATGGCTGCGGGGACTGAAACTGTTTTACGACCGCCCCGACCCTCGCACCGGGAGCTTTTGTTATTCATGCAGCAGGCCCATATGAACCATGGCCCGGTACAGGCCGTCCTCCCGCAGGGGCGCGGTGACGTATTCCGCCTGGGTCTGCACCTCTGCCGGGGCATCGCCCATGACCAGGGGGTGTCCCACACACGCCAGCATTTCCAGGTCGTTGGGACTGTCGCCGATGGCGTAGCAGTCGGCCAGGTCCGCGCCCAGGGCCTGGGCCACGGCCCGGCAGCCGGACGCCTTGGAATAGCCCCGCATGGGCAGCTCGAACATGCCGCCGCCCCGGTCGATGATCTGGCACAGGGGCGCCATCTCCGCCAGAAATTCCTCCCTCCGGCTGTCCGGCCCCACCAGGACGCACACCTTGTCAAAGTGGAAATCCGGGTCGCCGTCAGGCCGCCCCACCCGGACGCCGCCCCGCTCCAGGCGCTTCACGGCATTTTCCAGCTCCCGGTTCAGGTGGTGGTGGGGCGTATCCACCCAGATGTGCGACGCCTCCTCAAAGTACATATCCACCAGGCACCGCCGCCCGGCCTCCAGGATTTTCCAGCTGGTGTCCCGGTCAAAGCCCACGTGCCGCAGCACCCGGCCGTCCAGCTGGATATACTGGCCGCAGGAGCACACCAGCCCGTCGAATGCCAGCTCCAGCAGCTGGGGCTCCATGGCGATCCGGGGCCGCCCGGTATTGATAATGCAGTGATGCCCCGCCTGCCGCAGCTGCCGCACCGCCTCTGCGGCGGAGGGCGGGATGCTGCCGTTCACGTCCATGATGGTGCCGTCAATGTCGAAGAAAATGATGCTCATAGCCTGTCCCCTTCGGTGTGATCTACGCCCGATTATAACGCTTTTCCCTGCAAAAGAAAATTCGCATACTGCACAAAGCTTCCGCTCCGGCAGACAGCTTTTGCGTGGCATCCGCAGACGGCTTGCAAACGCCGCCCCTGCCTGGTACAATAGAGAAAACCCGTTAAGGAGGAACCGGTCAATGACCAAGCAGGAAACCTATGACTATCTCCGCGCCCACGGCGTGGATTTTGAGATCACCGAGCACCCGGCGGTGTTCAACATGGAGGAGTGCGCCGCCGTGGACATGCCGTATCCGGAGGACGACGCCAAAAATCTGCTGGTCCGGGACGACAAAAAGCGGAGCTATTACCTGATCACCGTCCGCTGCAACAAGCGGGTGGACCTGAAGGAGTTCCAGCGCCGCCACGGCACCCGCCGCCTGAGCTTCGCCTCCCCGGAGGAGCTGCTGCGGCTGCTGGACCTGACCCCCGGCTCCGTGACGCCGCTGGGGCTGCTGAACGACCGGGACCACGCTGTCCGCTTCTGCCTGGACCGGGATTTCGACGGCGGCCGCATCGGCGTTCATCCCAATGACAACACCGCCACGGTGTGGCTGTCCGTCCGGGCCCTGCTGGCCCTGCTCCGGGACCGGGGCACGGAGATCGAATTGGTCGAAATCTGAGAGAAAAAAAGGAGAACCGTTATGAATCCCACCGAGCTGCTGTCCGCCCTGCACACGGCAGAGCGGCTGAAGGACACCACCCGCCACTGCTGCACCTCCCGCCGCCGGCCGGAGAGCGTGGCCGGGCACAGCTGGCGCATTGCCCTGATGGCCTACTGGATGCGGGACGAGTTTCCGGAGGCCGACATGGACAAGGTTATCCGCATGTGCCTGATCCATGACCTGGGCGAGTGCTTTACCGGCGACATCCCCACCTTCCGCAAAACGGCGGCGGACGAGGCCGACGAGGAGCGGCAGCTGCTGGCGTGGGTGGACACCCTGCCCGCCCCGTATGATGCGCAGATGGGGGCACTGTACCGGGAGATGGCGGCGCTGGAGACCACGGAGGCCCGCATTTACAAGGCTCTGGACAAGTTTGAGGCCGTCATCCAGCACAACGAGTCCCCCATCGACACCTGGGAGCCCCGGGAGTACGACCTGAACCGCACCTACGCTCAGGAAAACGCCGCCTTCTCCCCGTATCTGACCCGCCTGCGCCAGGCCATCCGCCAGGAGACCGAGGACAAGATCGCCGCCGGAAAATAGGAAAGGCGCTCCCCTGCTTCCTTCCGTCGGCGAAACCGCCGCATCACGCAAAAAGCATCCCTTTGGCCGGAAACGCCAAAGGGATGCTTTTATGCTCTTTGATCTGTTTTGGGGTGATACGTGGGCACCATGTCCGCCACATATTGGCGGATGTCCGGGCTGTTGCTCTCACAGGCCCGCTCCAGCACCGCCAGCTGGCGGCAGAAGGCCTCGTCGTCCATGTTGATGGGCTGGCCGATGTGGATGAGCTGGTTGGCGGTCTCCCGCAGGCCCTCCTCGTCCATCAGCAGCTCCTCGTACAGCTTCTCTCCGGGCCGCAGGCCGGTATAGATGATGGGGATATCCACATCCGGCTCGTAGCCGGACAGGCGGATCAGCTGCCGGGCCATGTCGTCGATCTTCACCGGCTGGCCCATGTCCAGCACAAAGATCTCGCCGCCCCTGGCATAATACCCCGCCTGCAGAACCAGGGACACCGCCTCGGGAATGGTCATGAAAAACCGGGTGATCTCCGGATGCGTCACCGTCACCGGTCCCCCGTGGGCGATCTGCTGCTCGAACAGGGGCACCACGCTGCCGTTGCTGCCCAGGACGTTGCCGAACCGCACCGCCACAAATTCCGTTTCGCTGCGCCGGTTCATCATCTGCACCACCATCTCGCACAGGCGCTTGGACGCGCCCATGATGTTGGTGGGGTTCACCGCCTTGTCCGTGGAGATCAGCACAAAGCGCTTCACCCCGTGGGCCGCGGCGGACTGGGCCATGTTGTATGTACCGAATACGTTGTTCTTGATGGCCTTGGGGCTGTCCTCCATCAGGGGCACATGCTTGTGGGCCGCCGCGTGGAAGATCAGGTCCGGCTGATAGGTGTCCAGCAGATCGTCCACCCGCCCCCGGTCCCGGACGGAACCGATGCACACGTCCAGCGTCAGCTCCGGGTGCTCCCGGCGCAGTTCCATCTGGATGTCGTAGGCGTTGTTTTCGTAGATGTCGAAGATCACCAGCCGCCGGGGCTTGTGCCGGGCGATCTGGCGGCACAGCTCGCTGCCGATGGACCCGCCGCCTCCGGTGACCAGAACCGTCTTGTCGTTGATATAGCCGCAGATCTCCCCCAGGTTCACCTGGATGGGGTCCCGGCCCAGCAGGTCCTGCAGCTCCACCCGGCGGAGCTTGCTGATGGTGACCTCACCGTTGACCAGCTGATACATGCCCGGCACCACCTGGATCTGGCAGCCGGTGGTGTTGCATATATTGAGGATCTCCTGCCTTCCGGCGCCCTGAAGCGACGGAATGGCGAACACGATCTTGTCGATATCGAATTGCTTGGCAGCCTGGGGAATGTCCCGCCGCGCACCCACAACGCGCACACCCTCCAGAATGCGGCCCCACTTGGCGGGGTTGTCGTCGATGATGCAGGCTACCCGGCTGTTGAGATGACTGCTGACGGCGTATTCCCGGATCAGCTGCCGCCCGGCCTGGCCTGCGCCGATGATCATGACGTTTTCCGCATTTTTCCGGGCCAGAGGCGCCCGGTTGCGCAGGTACCGCATCCCGCGATAGAAAAAGCGGATGCCGGAGGTGCAGAAGAAGCTGAAGAACAGGCCCCACACATAATAGGACCGGGGCATATGCACCCCAAACAGCGCCACGCATGCAAAGCTCAGCCCGCCCAGAAGCACATAGGCCAGTATGATCCGCATCAGCGCATCCACGCTGACGAACCGCCAGATGCTGTTGTACAGGTTGCACAGCCAGAACACCGCCAGGCAGACCGGCACCCACCACCAGATGGTGTGCAGATATCCGTCCACAAACTCCTGGGGAATATCCGTAAAGTGGAAGTCGAACCGTGCCCACAGGGCCAGCAGGTACGAGCCCATGATGCCGATGATGTCCGCCAGCATGATCAGGAGCACCCGGGACAGCCACCTGCGATCCACTTTTCCTATGTACAGGCCCATCCGGCGGCGCCCCCTTTCTCAAGGCGGGGAGTCATCCTTCCTCCGCTTCCTCTTTTCATATGCCATCCCAATATAGCACAAAACAATGAGAAAATCAAGTCGAAAAACGCTGTTTCAATAAGACGAATCCGTGAAAACGTTTTCGCTTTATCGGCTGGTATACTGGGGCCAATCCCTGGCAGACCAGACTGTCAAAAAAGGGCAACGCCCTTTTTTGACAAGCTCAAAAGGAGACGGGCCGCGGCCCGTCTCCTTTTGGTATGCTTATTTCCGCTGTTTATTCCTTGCTCTGGCCATGCTCACTCTGGTCCTCCGGCTTATCCTGGGGCTGCCCCTCCGGCTTCTCGTCCTTCTTATCAAAGTCCGGCATGGGGATAGGCTGGGACACGATATTGATGTGCCTGGCCGGGGGATCGATCACGTCCGGGGTGGAGGGACGGAACAGCTTCTGGTCCTCCTCCCGGGTGGCGCCGTAGTTGTCCACGGTTTCCGGGTCCCGTCCCTCGATGATGGCCATCATCTCCTGGCCGGTAATGGTCTCCTTCTTCAGCAGATACGCCGCGATTTTGTCCAGCAGCTCCCGGTTTTCCTCCAGGAGCTTCCTGGCGTCCTGATGACACTGGCGGATGATGGCAATGGTGGCCCGGTCCGCCGCGGCATACGTCTCCTGGGCGCAGGTCATGGAGTACCCGCCGTCCAGATACTGGCTCTGCACGGTGCCCAGGGCCATCATGTCGAACTCGTCGCACATACCGAACCGCGCCACCAGGTTCCGGGCCATTTCCGTGGCCCGCTCGATGTCGTTGGCTGCGCCGGAGGTCATGGTGTTGCACACGATCTCCTCCGAGGACCGGCCTGCCAGCAGGGTCCGGATCTCCGCCAGAATGTCCTCCCTGGACATGAGGAACTTTTCCTCCTCCGGCAGGTGCAGGGTGTAGCCCAGAGTTCCCTGGGTATGGGGCACGATGGTGATCTTGCTGACGGGCTGGGCATTCTTCTGCTTGGCCGCCACCAGAGCGTGGCCCACCTCGTGATAGGCGATGATGCGCTTTTCCTCCTGGGTGATGACGGTGCCCTTCTTCTCGGAGCCTGCGATGACGGTTTCAAAGGCCGCCAGCAGGTCGTTCTGGTTCACGGCCTTGCGGCCCTTGCGCACGGCCCGCAGGGCCGCCTCGTTCACCAGGTTCGCCAGGTCCGCGCCCACGCAGCCTGCGGTGGCCTGGGCGATCTTGTCCAGGTTCACGTCCTCCGCCAGGCGGATGTTCCGGGTGTGGACCTGCAGGGTGGCAAGTCTGCCCGCCAGATTGGGCCGGTCCACGGTGATGCGCCGGTCGAAGCGGCCGGGCCGCAGCAGCGCCTTATCCAGCACCTCCGGCCGGTTGGTGGCGCCCAGAACGATAACGCCCTTGCTGGGGTCGAAGCCGTCCAGCTCCGCCAGCAGCTGGTTCAGGGTCTGCTCCCGCTCGTCGTTGCCGCCGAAGCGTCCGCCGTCCCGGGATTTGCCGATGGTGTCGATCTCGTCGATGAAGATGATGCAGGGAGCCACCTTGGCGGCCTCCTTGAACAGGTCACGGACCCGGGACGCGCCCACGCCCACGAACATCTCCACAAAGTCCGAGCCGGAGATGGAGAAGAACGGCACGTTGGCCTCGCCGGCCACGGCCTTGGCCAGCAGCGTTTTGCCGGTGCCGGGGGAGCCTACCAGCAGCGCGCCCTTGGGGAGCTTGGCGCCGATGGCGGTGTATTTGCCGGGGTTGTGGAGGAAGTCGATGATCTCCTCCAGGGACTCCTTGGCCTCATCCTGACCGGCCACGTCCTTGAAGGTGACGCCGGTCTGCTTTTCCATATACACCTTGGCGTTGGACTTGCCCACGTTGCCGATGCCGCCGATGCCCCCGCCGTTTTTGGACGCGATCCGCATCACCAGCAGGAACAGTCCGATCATCAGCACCATCGGCAGGACATACATCACCAGGATGTCTCCCAGGACGCTCCAGGAGCTCTTGACGGGGCTGGAATACTCCACATTGTGCTCATCCAGCAGCGGCAGCAGCCGGGTGTCCGTCAGATAGGTGGTATACAGGGTCAGCTTGGACTTTTCGCTCTGGGTATAGGTCTTGGGCTCCCGGTACTTGTTGTCCGTCTTTTCGGTATAGGTATATCCGTCCACCGGGGTGGCGTACAGTACGCCGTCCTTCAGCTGGATCTCCTTGATCTGGTCCTGCTCCACCAGGTCCATCATCTCGCTGTAGGGGACCTCAAAGCTCCTTCCGCCGCTGGTGGCGGCCAGGATGTAGTTGAATACCAGCGTCAGCACCAGGGCCCAGCCAATCAAAGAGATGACGCTGCGCAGGTTTTTGTTGTTTTTCTTGTTTCCGCCGTTTCGATTGTTTCTGTTGTTTGAGTCCATATCGGTCTCCTTCCGTTAAAAAAACTGCCCGCCGGGCAGATACTTTCTCAGTATTATTGGAGTATACCATAAAAAATTTTTTCTCACAAGCGCGGAACGTCGGCTTTTGTGTTAAATTTCTATGAATCCCCCTGCGAAAAAAATTCCAGTTGCCAACGGGAGCAAAATGTGATAGGATATCTGCATGACGACTCCTCCGCCGCCAGCTGCGGAGCCGGTCTCGCGCAATGGATACCCACGAATCATGTCAGGCGGGGAACCGAGCAGCATTAAGAGGGATCATCCATGTGCCGCGAGTCCACCGGCCCCGCGGCTGGCAGCGGAGGAGTTTTATTTTTACGCAAACGCAAAGGGAGGGCTGCTTCATGTATCAGGCACTGTACCGCAAATGGCGGCCCAAGACGTTTTCCCAGGTGGTGGGCCAGGACCACATCACCGGCACGCTCCAGCGCCAGGTGGCCGAGGGCCGCACGGCCCACGCGTATCTGTTCACCGGCACCCGGGGCACCGGCAAAACCACCTGCGCCCGGATCCTGGCCAAGGCCGTCAACTGTCTGCACCCGGAGGACGGGGCCCCCTGCAACCGGTGCGAGGCCTGCCGGGGCATCGACAGCGGCTCCCTGCTGGACGTGACGGAGCTGGACGCTGCCAGCAACAGCCGGGTGGACGACATCCGGGAGCTGCTCAGCGAGTCGGTCTATACCCCCACGGTGCTGAAAAAGCGGGTCTATATCATCGACGAGGTCCACATGCTGTCCACCCAGGCCTTCAACGCTCTGCTCAAGACCATTGAGGAGCCGCCGGAGCACCTGATGTTCATTCTGGCCACCACGGAGCTGCACAAGGTTCCGGCCACCATTCTCTCCCGGTGCCAGCGCTTCAATTTCAAGCGCATCCTGCCCCGGGATATGGAAAAGCACCTGCTGCGCATTGCCGGGGCCGAAAATATTCCCCTGGCCCCCGACGGGGCGGAGATCCTGGCCCGCATGGCCAACGGCGCCCTCCGGGACGCCCTGAGCCTGCTGGACCAGTGCCGGGTGGCCCAGGGCCAGCTGGACAGCCGCACGGTGCTGGACATTCTGGGCCTGGCCGGCAGCGTCCAGACGGTGGAGCTGATGGACTGCATCCTCCGGCGGGATGCCGCCGGGGCCCTGACCCGGCTGGATGAGCTGTACCGGGGCGGCAAGGATGTGGCCGCCATGCTGGGGGAGCTGGGGGACCTGGCCCGGGACATGACCATTCTCAAGGCCGCCCCCGACGGGGCCGCCGCCCTGCTGACGGGTATATACGATACCAAGACCCTGAAGTCCCTTTCCGGCAGCCAGCCCATGCGGCGGTTTCTGTATCTGACGGAGACCATCCAGGCCTGCTGCGCCGGGCTGGGAGACAGCTTCCAGCCCCGGACGGATGCGGAGCTGTGTCTGCTGCGCCTGTGCGACGAAGGTCTTTCCGGCGACCTGACGGCCCTGAGCCAGCGGATCGACCGGCTGGAGGATCAGATATCTAACGGAATTTCAATAAAAACTGTCCCGCAAAACAGTGGGATGTCCCCGAAACCGGCCCCTGTGTCCCGGGACAGCACCGGGACAAGCCGGGACGAACCGGCGGAGGATCGCCCTCCCATGCCGGAGGAGCCGCCCCTGCCCCAGGAGCCCGGGAACCGGGAACGGATATTCGATATTCCGGACGAAGAACCGCCTGCCGAGCGTCCGGCCAACAGACCCGCTCCCGAACCGGCGGCTGCCAGGGCCGCCGCCGTGGTGGGCGACACCGGCAAATGGGACGCCATGAAGGAGCACTGCAAGGGCCGCCTGGCGGTGAATCACCGGGTGTTTCTGAATATGGTCCGGGGGGCGGTGGACGGCGACTGCCTGACGCTGTACTGCCAGAACGAGTTCGTCCGGGACTCCCTGAACAACAACTCGGTGCTCCATGTGCTCCAGGAGGTGGCCTCCGCCGCAGAGGGACAGACCGTCCGGGTGGTGCTGACCGTTGGCGGCGCACCGGCCCCCGCCGGAAAAAAGTCCGCCCCCCGGAAGCCCCGCCCGGAGCCAAAACCGGCTCCCCCAAAGGCCCCGGAGCCCCAGCCTCCGGCGGAAACGGCGGCTCCCGGAGATCAGACGCCGCCCTGGGAGGAGCCTCCGGCGGAAAAGACCCCGGATAAGCTGGATGAGGTGGCGGCCCAGGGCCAGCAGCTGGAAAATTTCAAGATCAAATAAGCAATATTTCGTAATATAAAGGAGAATGCGACATGGCTAAGGGATACAGTGCCCGCAACGGGTTCGGCGGCAGCGCCGGGATGATGCGCCAGCAGCAGCAAATGCAGCAGAAGCTGGCCAGGATGCAGCAGGATATGGAAGCTGCCCAGAAGAACGTGGAGGAGAGCAGCTTCACCGCCTCCGTAGGAGGCGGCGCGGTGCAGGCCACCGTATCCGGCAAGAAGCAGGTGACGGCGCTGACCATTCAGCCTGACGCCGTGGACCCGGCGGATGTGGAGATGCTCCAGGACCTGGTGATCTCCGCCGTTAACGAGGCCCTGCGCCAGGCGGAGGAGGCCATGGAGTCCGCCATGGGCTCCGTCACCGGCGGGCTGAACATTCCCGGCCTGTTCTGAAAACAACCTGTCAAAAAGAATTTTTGACAAGATGATATGCAAAAAGCAGCCGAAGGGCTGCTTTTTGTATGGAAAAATGACGGAATGCCTTGGGGCGTCGGGGACGCTGCCCCCTACGGAATGCGCCGCAGGGAGTGCGGATATGCGGGCGGACAGAGTCGTCCGCCCCTGCGGATGGACCGGAGGTGCGGGAGGCGGAAAATAAAAAAACACCGCAGCCACGAAAAAATTTCGGGCGAGGCAGTGTTTTATGTTGACAAAGCAGGCACGTCTATGGTACAATGAGACGCTATATTGGGAAAATGGGGCTAAAGCCCCATTTCAATCTGCTGTTATGATACCAGCTTTCCCCCGAAATTACAAGTGGAACAGTGCGAAAACAAACAACTCACCCCCGCGTGTCAAATCGGTGGAGAGCCGTTCCCTGAGGAAAAGCACGGAGAAAATGCGAAAAGAAAGGCGTGAGTATTGAAGATGGCCAAGGACAAGTATTATGGCAAGACCCTGCGCAAGAACTTTGCCAGACACGAAGAGGTCATGGCGATGCCCAACCTGCTGGAGATCCAGAAGAAATCCTATCAGTGGTTCCTGGACACCGGCCTGCGGGAGGTTTTTGCCGACGTGGCCTCCATCGGCGACTATGCCGGCAACCTGGAGCTGAGCTTCATCGACTACAGCATGGACGAAAAGCCCAAGTACGACGTGGAGGAGTGCAAGGCCCGGGACGCCACCTATGCCGCCCCCATGAAGGTCAGCGTCCGCCTGCACAATAAGGAGACCGGCGAGATCAAGGAGCAGGAGATCTTCATGGGCGATTTCCCCCTGATGACCCATGGCGGCACCTTCGTCATCAACGGCGCCGAGCGCGTGGTGGTCAGCCAGATCGTCCGCTCCCCCGGCATCTACTACGGCAAGGAGATCGACCTGAAAACGGACCTGCCCCTGCTGACGTCCACGGTGATCCCCTACCGCGGCGCCTGGCTGGAGTATGAAACCGACAGCAGCGAGGTGTTCTGGGTCCGCATCGACAAGAACCGCAAGCTCCCCATCACCTGCCTGATCCGGGCCCTGGGCCTGAAAACCGACGCCGATATCCTGGACCGCTTCGGCGACGACCCCCGCATCGTGGCCACCATGGAAAAGGACACCTGCAAGTCCTATGAGGAGGCCATGCTGGAGATCTACCGCAAGCAGCGCCCCGGCGAGCCCCCCACGCTGGACTCCGCCGAGAACCTGATGCAGGGCCTGTTCTTCGATCCCCGGCGGTATGACCTGAGCACCGTGGGCCGGTATAAGTTCAACAAGAAGCTGACCCTGTGGGCCCAGGCCAAGGGTCAGAAGCTGGCCGAGCCCGTGGCCGACCCCGCCACCGGCGAGCTTCTGCTGGAGGAGGGCCACGTCCTCTCCGGCGACGACTGCCGCACCCTGGACGCCATCGGCGTGGGTATGGTGAAGGTCCGGCTGGAAAACGGCGAGGTCATCCGCATTTTCACCAACCGCATGTGCGACATGAGCCGCTATGTGGACTTTGACCCCAAGGCCTGCTGCGGCATCAAGGAGCGGGTGCGCTTTGACGTGCTGCAGGAGCTGCTGAGTCAGTATCAGGGCGAGGAGCTTATCGAGCAGTGCCGCCTGCAGGCCGACCGCCTGGTGCCCAAGCACATCATCGTGGACGACATCCTCACCTCCATCAACTATATGAACGTCCTGGCCCACGGCCTGGTGCAGAAGGACGATATCGACCATCTGGGCAACCGCCGCCTGCGCTGCGTGGGCGAGCTGCTGCAAAACCAGTTCCGCATCGGCTTTTCCCGCATGGAGCGGGTCATCCGGGAGCGGATGACCATCCAGGACCTGGACATCGTCACCCCCCAGAGCCTGATCAACATCCGGCCCGTCACCGCCGCCATCAAGGAGTTCTTCGGCTCCAGCCCCCTGAGCCAGTTCATGGATCAGACCAACCCCCTGGCCGAGCTGACCCACAAGCGGCGTCTGTCCGCCCTGGGCCCCGGCGGTCTGTCCCGGGAACGCGCCAACATGGAGGTCCGCGACGTGCACTACAGCCACTATGGCCGTATGTGCCCCATCGAGACGCCTGAAGGCCCCAACATCGGCCTGATCTCCTATCTGGCCACCTATGCCCGGGTCAATGAATACGGCTTCATCGAGGCCCCCTTCCGCCGGGTGGACCGGCCCTCCGGCCGCGTCACCGACGAGATCACCTATATGACCGCCGACGTGGAGGATCAGTATGTGGTGTGTCAGGCGGCGGAGCCGGTGGACGAGAACGGCTGCCTCATCGGCCCCCGTATCACCTGCCGCCATCAGGACGAGACCATCCAGGTGGAGCCGGAATACGTGGACTATATGGACATCTCCCCCCGTATGATGGTGTCCATCGCCACGGCCATGATCCCCTTCCTGCCCAACGACGACGCCAACCGCGCCCTGATGGGCGCCAACATGCAGCGGCAGGCCGTGCCTCTGCTGCGGCCGGAGGCCCCCATCGTGGGCACCGGTATGGAGCACAAGATCTGCCTGGATTCCGAGGTGGTGGTGCTGGCCGAGGGCGACGGCGTGGTCACCAAGGTGGACGCCACCAACGTGTCCGTCAAGTATGACAGCGGCGAGAGCAAGGACTATAAGCTCATCAAGTTCCTGCGCTCCAACCACGGCACCTGCATCAACCAGAAGCCCATCGTTTCCGTGGGCGAGCGGGTCCACGGCGGCGACGATCCCACGGTGCTGGCCGACGGCCCCGCTACCGATCAGGGCGAGATCGCCCTGGGCCGCAATATCCTGGTGGGCTTCATGACCTGGGAGGGCTACAACTACGAGGACGCCGTGCTGCTCAACGAGCGGCTGGTGAAGGAGGATGTTTACACCTCCATCCATATCGAGGAATATGAGATCGACGCCCGCGACACCAAGCTGGGGCCCGAGGAGATCACCCGGGATATCCCCAACGTGGGCGAGGACGCCCTGAAGGACCTGGACGAGCGCGGCATCATCCGCGTGGGCGCCGAGGTCCACGCCGGGGACATCCTGGTGGGTAAGGTCACCCCCAAGGGCGAGACCGATCTGACCGCCGAGGAGCGCCTGCTGCGGGCCATCTTCGGCGAGAAGGCCCGGGAGGTCCGGGATACCTCCCTGAAGGTGCCCCACGGCGAAAGCGGTATCATCGTGGACGCCAAGGTGTTCACCCGGGAGGCCGGCGACGAGCTGGGGCCGGGCGTGAACCAGGTGGTCCGGGTCTATATCGCCCAGCGCCGCAAGATCCAGCCCGGTGACAAGATGGCCGGCCGCCACGGCAACAAGGGCGTCGTTTCCCGGGTGCTGCCCCAGGAGGATATGCCCTTCCTGCCCGACGGCACCCCCCTGGACATCGTACTGAACCCCCTGGGCGTGCCCTCCCGTATGAACATCGGCCAGGTGCTGGAGGTCCATCTGGGCTATGCCGCCAAGACCCTGGGCTGGAAGGTGGCCACCCCCATTTTCGACGGCGCCACCGATAAGGACATCACCGAGGCCCTGACCCAGGCGGGTCTGGACCCCCAGGGCAAGAGCTGGCTGTACGACGGACGCACCGGTGAGCGCTTCGACAACAAGGTCACCGTGGGCTATGTGTACTTCCTGAAGCTGCACCACCTGGTGGACGATAAGATCCACGCCCGCTCCACCGGCCCCTATTCCCTGGTGACCCAGCAGCCTCTGGGCGGCAAGGCCCAGTTCGGCGGTCAGCGCTTCGGCGAAATGGAGGTCTGGGCCCTGGAGGCCTACGGCGCGGCCTATACCCTGCAGGAGATCCTGACGGTGAAGTCCGATGACGTCACCGGACGCGTGCAGACCTATGAGGCCATCGTCAAGGGCAAGAACGTGCCCACTCCCGGCGTGCCCGAGTCCTTCAAGGTGCTGGTGAAGGAGCTGCAGTCCCTGTGCCTGGACATCCAGGTGCTGGACGAGGACGGCAACCAGATCGAGCTGAAGGAGGACGAAAACGCCCTGGATACCTTCAATCTCTCCCGCATGGATGCCGACGACGACCGCCGCAGCCGGTACGCCAACGAAGAGGAGCTGGCGGACGCAGGCTTCGATTATGTGCCCGAGGAGGAGGTAGAGGCCTCCTACGACGGCGCGGACGACGAATTTTAAGGAATAGGAGGAGCATACAGCATGAGTTATCCCACTTTTGACGCCATCAAGATCGGAATCGCTTCTCCGGAAATGATTCGCGAATGGTCCTACGGCGAGGTGAAAAAGCCGGAGACCATCAACTACCGCACCCTGAAGCCCGAGCGGGACGGCCTGTTCTGCGAGCGGATCTTCGGGCCCACCAAGGACTGGGAGTGCCACTGCGGCAAGTATAAGAAGATCAGCTTCAAGGGCAAGATCTGCGACCGCTGCGGCGTGGAGGTCACCCGGGCCAAGGTGCGCCGGGAGCGCATGGGCCACATCGAGCTGGCCACCCCCGTCAGCCATATCTGGTATTTCAAGGGCATCCCCTCCCGGATGGGCCTGCTGCTGGACATCAGCCCCCGGATCCTGGAGAAGGTCCTGTACTTCGCCGCGTATATCGTCACCGATCCCGGCGAGACTCCCCTGCTGCGCAACCAGCTGCTGTCCGAAAAGGAATACCGGGACATGCGGGAGAAGTATGAGGACGATTTCGACGCCGGCATGGGCGCCGAGGCCGTGAAGAAGCTGCTGCAGCAGATCGACCTGGAGGAGCTCAGCGCCCAGCTCCACGCGGAGCTGAAAACCGTCACCGGCCAGAAGAAGGCCCGGGTGGTGAAGCGCCTGGAGGTGGTGGACGCCTTCCGCCTGTCCGGCAACAAGCCGGAGTGGATGGTCATCGACGTGCTGCCGGTGATCCCCCCGGAGCTGCGCCCCATGGTCCAGCTGGACGGCGGCCGCTTTGCCACCTCCGACCTCAACGACCTGTATCGCCGGGTCATCAACCGCAACAACCGCCTCAAGCGTCTGATGGAGCTCAGCGCCCCGGACATCATCGTCCGCAATGAAAAGCGCATGCTCCAGGAGGCTGTGGACGCCCTGATCGACAACGGCCGCCGGGGCCGTCCCGTTACCGGCGCCAACAACCGGGCCCTGAAGTCCCTCAGCGACATGCTCAAGGGCAAGCAGGGCCGCTTCCGCCAGAACCTGCTGGGCAAGCGCGTGGACTATTCCGGCCGCTCCGTTATCTGCGTGGGCCCCGAGCTGAAGATCTATCAGTGCGGCGTGCCCAAGGAGATGGCCCTGGAGCTGTTCAGCCCCTTCATCATGAAGAAGCTGGTGGAGGACGGCTCCGCCAACAACATCAAGTCCGCCAAGCGCATGGTGGACAAGGGCGTCACCGAGGTGTGGGACGCCCTGGACGAGATCATCAAGGACCATCCCGTGATGCTCAACCGCGCGCCTACCCTGCACCGCCTGGGCATCCAGGCCTTTGAGCCGGTGCTGGTGGAGGGCCGCGCCCTGAAGCTGCACCCCCTGAACTGCACCGCCTTCAACGCCGACTTCGACGGCGACCAGATGGCTATCCATGTGCCCCTGTCCGCCGAGGCCCAGGCCGAGGCCCGGCTGCTGATGCTGTCTGCCAACAACCTGCTGCGGCCCCAGGACGGCGGCCCCGTTACCGTGCCTACCCAGGATATGGTGCTGGGCTCCTACTACCTGACCTTCGAGCGGTTCGAAAACGGCGTCAGCCAGATGGACAACGACGAATATTGGCCCCAGGGCGTGGATTTTGCCCTGGCCGGCAAGAGCTATGACGAGCTTACCGACCAGGAGAAGGCCAATGTCCACATGAACATCTATCGCGACGAGGACGAGGTGCTCATGGCCTATAACGAGCACATCATCGGCGTGCATCAGCCGGTGTGGATCCGCGTCACCAAGGAAGTGGACGGCGAGAAGCTGTCCCATGTGGTCCGGGCCACCGCGGGCCGCATCATCTTCAACCGCAACATCCCCCAGGATCTGGGCTTTGTGAAGCGGTACAACGACGACGGCACCCGGTCCGAGCACTTCTTCGACTATGAGATCACCGAGACCTGCGGCAAGAAGCTGCTGGGGAAGATCGTGGACCGCACCATCAAGCAGTACGGCTTCACCATCGCCGCCGAGGTGCTGGACAACATCAAGGCCACGGGCTATAAATATTCCACCCGGGGCTCCATCACCATCTCCGTCGCGGACATGACCGTGCCCGAGAAGAAGTATGAGCTGATCCGCGAGACGGAGCAGCGGGTGGTGGACATCGAGGACCAGTACAACATGGGCTTCATCACCGACGAGGAGCGCTATAAGCTGGTGGTCCGCGAGTGGGAAAAGACCACCAACGACGTTACCGACGCCCTGACCGCCAGCCTGGACCGCTATAACCCCATCTTCATGATGGCGGACTCCGGCGCCCGAGGCTCCATGAAGCAGATCCGTCAGCTGACCGGTATGCGCGGCCTGATGGCCAACACCGCCGGTAAGACCATCGAGATCCCTATCAAGGCAAACTTCCGAGAGGGTATGTCCGTGCTGGACTACTTCACCTCCTCCCGCGGCGCCCGTAAGGGCCTGGCGGATACGGCTCTGCGTACCGCCGACTCCGGCTATCTGACCCGCCGCATGGTGGACGTGTGCCAGGATGTCATCATCCGGGAGGACGACTGCGGCGTGCAGAAGGGCATTCTGGTGTCCGAGATCAGCGAAAACGGCCAGGTCATCGAGAAGTTCTCCGAGCGTGTCAAGGGCCGCTTCCCGGTGCGGGACATCCTGAAGCCCGGCACCGACGAGGTGCTGATCTCCAAGGATCACATGATGACCGAGGACGACGCCGCCCTGCTGGAGAGCTTCGACATTCACTCCGCCGAGATCCGCACCGTGCTGACCTGCAAGGCCCACAGCGGCATCTGCGCCAAGTGCTACGGCATGAACCTGGCCACCTCCAAGCCCGTGGGTCCCGGCGAGGCCGTCGGCATCATCGCGGCCCAGTCCATCGGTGAGCCCGGTACCCAGCTGACCATGCGTACCTTCCATACCGGCGGCGTGGCCGGCGGCGACATCACCCAGGGTCTTCCCCGCGTGGAGGAGCTGTTCGAGGCCCGCAAGCCCAAGAAGATGGCAACCCTGGCCGAGATCGGCGGCAAGGTCCGCTTTGAGGAGGCCGCCAAGGGCAGCCTGCTGAACATCATTGTCACCGCCGACGACGGCGATACCCGCACCTATGCCGTGCCCCATACCGGTCTGCAGGTCCGGGACGGCGACGTTATCGAAAAGGGCAAGCAGCTGCAGGACGGCGCCCTGAACCCCCACGACGTGCTGCGGATCCGCGGCGCCTCCGCCGTGCACAACTACCTCATCCAGGAGGTTCTGAAGGTGTACCGGCAGCAGGGCGTGGATATCAACGATAAGCACATCGAGGTCATCGTGCGTCAGATGATGCGCAAGGTCCGGGTGGAGGACGCCAACGACACCGGGCTGCTGTCCGGCGCCATGGCCGACATCCTGGAGGTGGAGGACGAGAACGAGCGCGTCCGCCAGCGCATCGAAGCGGGCGAGGTCCGGGAGGACGGCGAGCCGCTGCAGGAGGCCACCTATACCCAGCTGCTGATGGGCATTACCAAGGCCTCCCTGGCCACGGACTCCTTCCTGTCTGCCGCGTCCTTCCAGGAGACCACCAAGGTCCTCACCGAGGCCGCCATCAAGGGTAAGGTGGACCATCTGGTGGGCCTGAAGGAGAACGTCATCATCGGCAAGCTCATCCCCGCCGGTACCGGCCTGAGCGCCTATCGCCACTTCGCGGAGGAGCTGGTGCCCGCCGCGGAGGAGGAGCAGGAGGAGCCTGCGGAAGTTTCCGGCGAGAGCACCGGCGTGGAGGCCCTTCAGGCCGATGCCGCCCAGGTGCTGGAGGAGACTCCCGCAGAGGACGCCCCCCAGGATCAGGAGTAAGCGCTTCCCGAAAAACAGATATCAACAGGCAGCTCCCCGGCGCACACCGTGCGCCGGGGAGCTGAGACTGTCAAAAAAGCAGGATCGCCTCCGTAATTTGCCGGGGCGTCTCATTTTTTATACACGGTCCACTGAATGAGCCGGACCGTGTTGTTGCCGACGTTTTCATAGCGATAGGGCTGGCTGCCCGGGAAGGACAGACAGTCCCGACTCTCCAGACGGTACGCTTCGCCGCCGGTGGTGACCTCCACCGTCCCGGACAGAGAGGTGACATAGATCCAGGAGCCGGGGACCCGGTCCGGCCCGTCATAGCTGCCGCTGATGAACAGGTCCAGCTGGACGCTCTCGCTGCGGGACTCTGGATCAAAGGGAAACAGCCGGTAGGCGATGACCTTTCCGCCGCACAGCCGCTGCCCGGTCACGTCCACCGCCCGGTGCAGCATGGTGGGCGGATCGTCGTGGCAGGCGATGAGCTGCTCCAGGGGGACGTGAAGCCCCTGGGCCATGCGGCTGAGCACCGACACGGTGGGGTTGGCCCCGCCGCGCTCGATCTGGCCCCACATGCTCTTGGATACCCCGGACAGCTCCGCTGCCCGATCAATGCTGAGCCGCTGTGCTTTTCGGATGCGGTGGATGTTCTCTGCCACTGCCTGCTGGATATCCATAGCCATTTCCTCCATTATCCTGAGTTTTTTCGGTATTATAGTATCGGAATCGACGGCGACTGTCAAGAGAGGATCGGGAGAATTCAGAAAAAGGGCCGCCCGTGGGGGCGGCCCTTTGGCGTATGCTGTGATGCGGTTATGGCAGATAGTTCAGGGGGTCCACAATGGTGCCGTTGCGGGTCACGCCGAAGTGGCAGTGCGGCCCGCTGCTGATGCCGGTGGAGCCCATGCGGGCGATCTGCTGCCCCTTGTACACATGCTGCCCCACAGATACCAGCAGGGAGCTGTTGTGGCCATAGGTGGTGACAAAACCGTTGCCGTGGTTGATCTTCACGCAGTAGCCCAGGCCGCCATACCATCCGGCCAGGGTCACGGTGCCTCCGTCGGCGGCATAAATGGCGGTGCCGTAGCTGTTGGCGATGTCCAGCGCCTCGTGATAGGTGGAGGCACCGGGCACGCTGGCACGACGGGGTCCGAAGAAGGAGGTGATCACGCCGTAGCAGGGCCAGCGGAAGCTGCCGGTGGGGAACCAGGTGGGCCGGGCCTTGGTGCCCCGGGCCCGAAGCTCTGCCACAGGCTGGCTCAGGGTCACGGAGGCCACATATTCCCGGGCGGTCTCCTCGCCGTTGATGAAGGTGACGTTGGCGGTAACGTCGGCCTTGCCGTATACGCCCTTGGACAGGACCTTGCTGTCGCCCTGGTACATATTGGGATCGTCCTTGTAATTCACGTCATAGGGCAGGTCCCGGACATAGCTCTGCCGCTCCACGTCCACCACCGTCAGATAGGGCACGGCGTTGGAAATGGTCAGCTGGTCGCCGGCATGGAGCACGGCGATGTCATAGCCGGGATTCAGGTTCAGCAGCTCCTGATTGGTCATGCCATTCTGTTCGGCGATAGCGGACCACACATCGCCGGGCTTCACGGTGTATACCACGGCCCCGGCCTTGGTGGCGTTGAGCTTCTCGGCAATATAGCCCAGGTTGGAGATCAGAGAGCTGTCTACATAGCCCTCCTTCACCTCTACATCCTCCACGAAATAGCAGTCCACGGTGCTCTCGGTGATATAACCCACCTTCATCTGCTCCATCAGCTGCTCAATGGCTCCGGGGAAGGTGGTGGCAGCCACGGCCTCGCCGTCTACATACAGGGTATAGCCATAGGTGACGTCACCGATCTGGGCGGTGAGGCTCCCGGTAAGGTCCTCCCGGCTCTCTACCTCCCGGCGGGGGACCACATGGGACTGGGTAGACAGCAGGCTCCGGTCGATGGTGTAGCTCTCGTCTCCCAGGGTCTGGCGGGTGACGGTCTGCAGCTGCTCCACCGCCAGATTCACGGTGCGGCGGGAGCTGACGGTGCCCAGGTTGATGCCGTCGTAGCGGACGGTGGTGCCCACGGTGTACACCGACAGCAGCACGATCACCGCCGCAGCGCTGACGCAGGTGCCCAGGAAAATGGCCGGGTGCAGACGCATACGCTCCCCCAGGGCGCGGATGCTGCCGCTGCGGCGGATGCTGTGCTTGCGGCGCACGGCGAATTGCTCCCGCAGGCCCGCGCCTATCCGGGGAAGGCTGCCCCAGGCAAACAGCAGCAGCTGAGCCAGGCGGCTTTCGGACTCCGGAAATTCCCGGCGCTTTTTCTGCTGGGCCAGACCACGCAGCCGCTGCCGGGCGCTGCGCAGGGGCGCGATGATATGGCGCTTTACGGCGGTCTGAATATCCAGATCCAGCCAGTCCGGATTCTCCTGGGTGTACCAGACCCAGTCCTTCAGATTCTGCCGCCACAGCTGCCAGATATTCCGGCGCTGCTCCGGCGTTATGTTGACGTCGTGGACGTCTTTATGCATCAGGTCTTGTTTCATAATAAGGGAACCCCTAAAAAGTTACAAATTCGTTACAAAAACATATGATACATTCTTTTTTCCCGCCCGTCAAGGGATTTGGGAGGAATTAACATCTTTTTCATATTTGATTCCTGGAAATTTGCCGGTATTTGCCGGGGAAATGGCCATCCGGGGGATCGTTCACCCGGGCAAAATTGGGGATTTACTTTTTGTATAAAGCACGGTATAATCTACTTACTGTATAGAAAAGAGATAGGTGAGAGAATGGCAACTGATTTTTCCCGCACCCTGAGCCTGCTGCGGCAGGAGAAGGGCGTGTCCCAGCGGAAGGCGGCAGCGGAGCTGGGCATCAGCCAGGCGCTGCTGAGCCACTATGAAAACGGCATCCGGGAGCCGGGCCTGGCCTTCGTGACCCGGGTGTGCGACTATTACCATGTGTCGGCGGACTATCTGCTGGGCCGGACCCTGAGCCGGGACGGGTCCATCATCGACGCCGGAGACGTGTACGACGCCTCCGGGGAGAAGGGCAGCCTCCGGGGCAGCATCATGGCTACCCTGCAAAAGAAGCTGGTGGTGAACACCGTCAGCGTCCTGTTTGACCAGCTGGGAAAGACCGGCAGCCGTCCGGCCATCACCGCTGCCGGAGACTATCTCAGCGGGGCGCTGTACGGCCTGCTGCGGCAGCTGTACCGCCGCTGCGGCGGCAACGAGGACTTCTTCGCCGTGGCCCCCGGGGACTACGACGCGGGCCTGGGCCAGGCGGATATGACCCTCAGCCGCGTGCGGTACCGTCAGGCCCTGGACCAGGCGGAGGACCTGCCCCAGATGACGCCGGATACCCTGACGGCAGCGTATCCCGGCCTGGGCCAGAGCGTGGCCCAGGTGATCCACAACACCGACGAGCGGTGCAAGACCCTGCAATAATCAAATAGGAGGGATCCCCCATGTCTGACGAGACCCGCGCCAACGCCACCGTGTTCGACTACCTCCGGTGGCGGGGCGACCTGACCCTTGCCCAGGACGGCTTCAACGAGGTGGACAGCCTGATCCTGTGCATCATTTCCTACATCAATCTGAAGAAGCTCCGGCAGCTGTGGAGCTTCGACCCCAAGGACGCCATGCTCATGGGGGATGTGTGCCGCCAGCTGACGGAGGAGGACGAACAGCTGGGCCTGTCCACTCTGGACTATATCCCCCTGATGCGGGCGGCGGCGGAGACGGCCCGGTTCCGGGACGTGTCGCTGTTCGCCTTTGAAAGTCTCCACGACGAGGCCCAGCAGATGCAGTTTGCTGCCGTATCCTTCCTGCTGCCGGACGGCAGCGTATACGTCGCCTATCGCGGCACGGACATGACCATTGTGGGCTGGCAGGAGGACTTCAACATGAGCTTCCTGTCCGCCGTTCCCGCCCAGCTGAAGGCCACGGAGTACGCCGAGGCCGTGGCCCGGGCCTGCCCCCGGCGCCTCCTGCGCATCGGCGGACACTCCAAGGGAGGAAATCTGGCGGCCTGGGCGGCGGTCCACCTGGACGAAAAGCTCCAGCGCAAGCGGCTCATCGCCGCCTACAACAACGACGGCCCCGGCTTCAGCCGGGACCTGGTAAACGAGCCGTGCTACCAGGCAGTGGCAGACCGGCTGTTTACCTTCATTCCCGCCTCGTCCATTGTGGGCGTGCTGCTGGAGCATGCCGAGGACTACGAGGTGGTGGACAGCACCGCCCGGTCCATCATGCAGCACGAGCCCCTGTCCTGGTGCGTGGAGGGGCCCCACTTTGTCCACCTGGGCCAGCGCTCCCAGCTGGGCCAGCTGTCCGACGGGGTGCTGCGGGAGTGGATCGGCTCCATGACCCCCCAGGAGCGGGAGCAGTTCTCCCGGGCGTTCTTCGATATTCTCAGCCGGGGCGGCCGGACCAAGACCCTGGAGGAGCTGCGCAGCGGCGGACTGGCCGCCGGAGCGGCCCTGCTGCGGGAGTATGCCGGGGCCGACGAGGAGAAGAAAAAAATCATCACCGAGATCTTCCGCCGCCTGGCGGTGGACGTGAAGGACGAGCTGGTAAAGGCTGCCGGAGCCAGCGTTCGCCGGGCGGGAGAGAGCATCCTGGCCACCGGCCAGGCCATCGCCGACCTTCGAAAATGAGGATTTTGTCCTGAATATCGAGTTTACTGCCGTGTTGTGCGTGACACGGCAGTAAAATTTTACCATTTTGAAAACTTTGTTACCAATCTGTAATTTTTTGTAGCTTTTTTGAAACCATTGTGGTATGATATCTCTTGTCCTTTGGAAAATCCCCTTATGGAAAGGAAGTCTTACCCTATGGTATCCCGACGTTTCGCCTGTCTGCTGCTGGCCGCATCCATGACGCTGTCCAGTATCTGGATCGTCAGCGCAGATCAGAGCCATCAGATACAGGACGCGGCTGCCGCCGCGGCCACCTATTCCGCCGCCGTCCAGGTGCTGGAGGGCGCGGGCCTGTCCCAGTCCGCCGAAGCCAATGCGGGCATCGCCATTGACATGGGCCTGCTGGACCGGGAGGAGACCCTGGACCTGTCCCAGCTGTCCGTCCAGGCGGTGCAGCTGCAGCAGGAGGAGGAAGCCCGTCAGGAGGAGGCCGCCCGTCAGGCCGCTCTGGACGCGGCGCACCGCACCGGCCGTCAGGCCGCCCGCCAGGCCCTGCTGGACGCCTATGACGGCGCCATGGCCACCCGTCAGATAACGGTATACGCTGCCCCCAGCGACAGCGCCGCCTCTCTGCGGACCCTGCGCCAGGGCAAGGTGGCCCGGCTCAACGACGTCACCGAGGACGGCAGCTGGTATCAGATCACCTTCAGCGGCACCACCGGCTATGTCCGGTCCGACGCGTGCCAGGCCGTGCAGTACAGCGATTATGCCGGCACCTCCGCCGTGAAGAGCGCCCGGGAGGACCTGGTGGACTATGCAAAGTCCTTCCTGGGCACCCGCTATGTGTGGGGCGGCGCGTCCCCCAGCGGATTTGACTGCTCCGGCTTCACCATGTACGTCTACGCCCACTTCGGCTATCGCATGTCCCACGGGGCCAGCGATCAGCTGTATGCCTTCACCCGGGTGTCCTCCGCCCAGCGCCTGCCCGGCGACCTGGTGTTCTTCTCCTATGGCGGCGGCGACATCTCCCATGTGGGCATTTATCTGGGCGGCGGCGCGTTCATCCACGCCACCTCCAACGGCGGGGTCAAGATCAGCTATTTCGATGGCTATTACAGCAGCACCTATGTGGGTGCGGTGCGGATCCTGGCCGACTGACAACGATTTACTCTCTCATCCCCCCTTTGCTTCTCCGCGCAGCGGTCCCACGCTGCGCGGAGAACTATTTTTTCTGCCGGGTTTCACCGAATCCGTTTGCCGTATTTTCGCTTTTGTGCACGATTCAAAGACAAAAACACTTATTTTGGCGATAGAGGGTTGACCTTTCCGCATTTTCCCCCTATAATGAAGGAACTGACGATTTCTTTACATAAGGAGGCGATGCGGCGTGGCCGCCATCAACCGCAGCACCGATATGACCACCGGCTCCATCTGGAAGCGCATGGTCAGCTTTGCAGTGCCGGTCTTTTTGGGCAATCTCTGCCAGCAGATGTACAACACGGTGGACAGTGTCATCGTGGGCAAATTTGTGGGCAAGCAGGCTCTGGCCGCTGTGGCCAGCAGCGGCAACCTCATTTTTATGATGACAGGCTTTTTTATGGGCCTGTTCATCGGCGCGGGCATCGTCATTGCCCAGTATTTCGGGGCCAAGAACTATGAAAAGGTCCGCGCCGCCGTCCATACGGACTTTGCCTTCGCTCTGTGCTGCGGCGTATTGCTGACGCTTCTGGGGGTATTCTTCACCCCCACCATCCTCACCTGGATGCGCACACCGGCGGACGTGCTGGACACCTCCATTCTGTATTTCCGGCTGTACTTCCTGGGAAGCCTGGCCACCATCCTGTATAACGCAGGCATGGGCATTCTGCAGGCGGTGGGCGACAGCCGCAGCCCCCTGTACTATCTGGTTATCTCGTCGGCGGTCAACGTGGCCCTGGACCTGCTGTTTGTGGGGGCCATGGATATGGGCGTGGCAGGCGCCGCCGTAGCCACCGTGATCAGCCAGGTGGTCAGCGCCGTTCTGTGCATCATCAAGCTGACCCGGTCCGATGGGCCGTACCGGCTGGAGATCAAGCGCATCGGCTTTGATCTGCCGCTGCTGAAGAAAATCACTTCCCAGGGCGTTCCCTCCGGCGTGCAGAACTCCATCATCGCCATCGCCAACGTGGTGGTGCAGTCCAACATCAACACCTTCGGCTCCGACGCCATGGCGGGCTGCGGCTCGTATTCCAAGGTGGAGGGCTTCGTGTTCCTGCCCATCACCGCCTTCGCCATGGCTCTGACCACCTTCATCGGCCAGAATCTGGGAGCGGGGCAGTTTGACCGGGCCAAGCAGGGCGCACGGATCGGCATCCTGTGCTCCATGGCCATGGCGGAGCTCATCGGCGTGGCGCTGTTTTTCCTGGCCCCCTATGCCATGCGGCTGTTCAACGACGACCCGGCCGTGGTGGCCATCGGTGTGCGTCAGTCCCACATCGAGGCACTGTTCTTCTGCTTCCTGGCCTTTGCCCACGGTGTGTCCGCCGTGCTGCGGGGCGCGGGCCGGGCCCAGGTGCCCATGTACACCATGCTGGGCTGCTGGTGCATCCTGCGGGTCAGCTATATCACCCTGGCTCTGAAGGTCTGGCCGGATATTGCCACCATCTTCTGGGCCTATCCCATCACCTGGAGCGTCAGCTGCGTGGTGTTCCTGCTGTACTATCTGAAGGCCGACTGGGTCCATGCCCTGGAAAAGAGCCTGTAAGATTTCCTGAATAAGCCCCCATGCGGAATTTTTTCGCATGGGGGTTGACTTTTGCCTTCGCCAGGAATATACTACCAACACACCATATTGGTAGTAGTTTTCGAGAACCGAGGTCATTCCCGTGGAAGCATATCTGGTTTTCCGATGTTGTAAAATGTGAGTTTCCCGCCAGACCAGAGAAAAAACACATCTTATAACAAAAAGGAGCAATTGCCATGTCTCATATCTATACCTCCGCCGATCAGCTGATCGGCCGCACCCCCCTGCTGGAGCTGACCCACCTGGAAAAGAAGTACGGCCTGAAGGCCCGCATTCTGGCGAAGCTGGAGTATCTGAACCCCGCCGGATCCGTGAAGGACCGCATCGCCCGGGCCATGATCGACGACGCCGAGGCCAGGGGCCTGCTGCATGAGGGCAGCGTCATCATCGAGCCCACCTCCGGCAACACCGGCATCGGCCTGGCCTCCGTGGCCGCCGCCCGGGGCTATCGGGTCATCATCGTCATGCCCGAGACCATGAGCGTGGAGCGCCGCCAGCTGATGAAGGCCTACGGCGCGGAGCTGGTGCTCACCGAGGGCTCCAAGGGCATGAAGGGAGCCATTGCCAGGGCCGAGGAGCTGTCCCACGAGATTCCCGGCAGCTTTGTGCCCGGCCAGTTCGTCAACGCTGCCAACCCCAAGGCCCACTTTGAGACCACCGGGCCGGAGATCTGGCAGGATACCGACGGCCAGGTGGACTGGTTCGTGGCAGGCGTCGGCACCGGCGGCACCATCACCGGCGTGGGCCGGTATCTGAAGTCCCGGAACTCTGCCGTTCGTGTGGCGGCGGTGGAGCCCAAGAGCTCGGCGGTGCTGTCCACCGGCGTGGCCGGGGCCCACAAGATCCAGGGCATCGGCGCAGGCTTTGTGCCCCAGGTGCTGGATACCAGAATCTATGACGAGATCATTCCCGTCACCAATGAGGATGCCTTCGCCCTGGGCCGGGAGATCGGCCATGCCGAGGGCGTACTGGTGGGGATCTCCTCCGGCGCCGCCGTGTGGGCGGCTCTGCAGATCGCCCAGCGGCCGGAGTCTGCGGGCAAGACCATCGTGGTCCTGCTGCCGGACACCGGCGACCGGTATCTGTCCACTCCCCTGTTTGCCGAATGATCCATATTCCCTCTCCACGCACAAAGCCCCCGGCCCGGCCGGGGGCTTTGTGCTGTCATACCGCAGCCGGAGCGCGCATACGCTGATCCGCTGCCCCTACGGCGAGTACGACGACCATGTGATCTCCGCCATCCGCTCCATGGGCATGGAGCCTATCCAGTGGAACGTGGAGCAACCGGAAATGACTTAAAGCCGTTGTGCTGCAAGCCTCTGCGGGGTTGGCAGCAGTGTGCATCAGCCAAAAAACGGACCAGTAAACAGGGCGGTTGGCCGGTGTTTTATCCGCCCAGATACGCCTTGCGGATGGTGTCGCTCTCCAGCAGTGCCGTGCCGGTACCCTCGGTGACGATACGGCCCGTTTCCAGCACATAGCCCCGGTCGGCCACCGCCAGCGCCGCCTGTGCGTTCTGCTCCACCAGCAAAATGGTGGTGCCGTCGGCGTGGAGCTGACGGATGATGTCGAAGATCTGCTCCACCAGCAGCGGCGCAAGGCCCATGGACGGCTCGTCCAGCATCAGCAGCTTGGGGCGGCTCATCAGCGCCCGTCCCATGGCCAGCATCTGCTGCTCGCCGCCGGACAGGGTGCCGGCCACCTGCCTGCGCCGCTCCTTTAGCCGCGGGAAGCGGTCAAACACGCGCTCCATGTCGGCGCTCTTATCACCGCCGCGGCAATAGCCGCCCAAGTCCAGATTCTCCTGCACCGTCATATGCTGGAAGATGCGCCGCCCCTCCGGCACCAGCGCCATGCCGCGCCCTACCAGCTTATGGCCGGGCACATGGCGCAGCTCCTCACCCAAAAAATGGACGCTGCCCGTCCTGCTGCGCAGCAGTCCCGCCACAGTGTTCAGCGCGGTGGATTTGCCCGCGCCGTTGGCGCCGATCAGCGTCACCACCTCGCCCTGCTCCACATGAAAGGACACGTCCTTCACGGCGTGGATGCTGCCGTAATACACATTGATGTTCTCCACCTGCAGCACGCTGCTCATGACGCCGCCTCCTTTTTCTTGCCCAGATACGCCTCGATGACCGCCTGGTTCCGCTGGATATCCTCCGGCGTACCCTTGGCGATGATATGGCCGAAGTTCAGCACACAAATGCCCTCGCAGATGTTCATGACCAGGTTCATGTCATGCTCAATGAGCAGCACGGCGATCTGAAACGTATCCCGTATCCTGCGGATGTTTTCCATCAGCTCCGCCGTCTCCGAGGGATTCATGCCCGCCGCCGGCTCGTCCAGCAGCAGAAGGCACGGATTGGACGCCAGCGCCCGCAATATCTCCAGCCGCCGCTGGGCGCCGTAGGGCAGCGAGCCTGCCCGCTCATCGGCGTGGCGCTCCATGTGAAAGATACTCAGCAGCTCCTCCGCCCGCTCCCGGGCGATCCGCTCCTCCCGGGCGTACCGGGGGAAGTGCAGGATGCTGCCCACCAGCCCATAGCGCACAGAGCCGCCCATGGCCACCATCAGGTTTCCCGCCACCGTCAGATCGTTGAAAAGCCGGATGTTCTGGAACGTCCGGGCGATGCCCGCCCGGTTCACCTGCGCCGTGGTCATGGCGTGGGTATCCTTGCCGTCCAGCAAAATGGCGCCCGCCGTAGGCTGATACACCTTCGTCAGCAGGTTGAACACCGTGGTCTTTCCGGCCCCGTTTGGGCCGATCAGCCCTGCGATCTCCGTGCGGCCGATGGTCAGGTTGAAGTTCTCCACCGCCTTCAGTCCGCCGAAGGTCACGCCCAGTCCCACGCACTCCAGCACCGGGGACTTGTCCGCATCCCGCTCCAGCAGCAGTGCGGAGACAGGGCGCTTTACCAGCTTTGCTTTTGTTGTCACAGCGCCGCACGCTCCTTTCTCTTTGGCGTCAAGCTCTTGCAGGCAGCGCCGAAAAACCGCTTCATGGCCGGGTTATTGGTGGCCTGCATCACCAGAATCAGCACCACGGCGTACACCAGCATCCGGTAGTCCGCCACCTCACGCAGCGCCTCCGGCAGCACCGTCAGCACGATGGCGGATACCACCGAGCCGGGCACGCTGCCCATACCGCCCAGCACCACGATGACCAGGATCTCGATGGACATATTGTAGTCAAAGGCAGCCGCCTTGATGTTGGCCAGCGAGTGTCCGTACAGCACGCCGGCGCACCCGGCGAAGAACGCCGCGATGACGAACACCGCCAGCTTGTACCGGGTAACGCTCAGCCCCACGGATTCCGCCGCGATGCGGTTATCCCGGATGGCCATGATGGCCCGGCCGTACTTGGAGTGCTTCAGGTTCAGCATCACCGCCACCGTCAGCAGCACCAGCGCCGCGCCGTAGGGCAGCAGCTCCTTGGCCCCGGCATAGATGGCAGTGGTATTCAGACCCAGCGCCCCGCCGGTAACGCGCAGATTGGTGATGATGTTCTTGATGATCTCGCCGCAGGCCAGCGTTACGATGGCCAGATAATCGCCCCGCAGCCGCAGCGTGGGCAGCCCCACCAGCAGGCCGAACACCGCTGCCGTCAGGCCGCCTGCCAGCATGCTCACCGGCAGGCGCACCATCAGCGGCAGCGCCGTATTCGTCAGTGCGATGGCCACCAGACAGCCGGAGAACAGTCCCACGGACATGAACCCGGCGTGACCCAAGCTCAGCTCGCCCAGCAGTCCTACCACCAGATTCAGCGATACCGCCATCACGATATACACCGCCGTGGGGATCAGCATATTCGTCACCTGCCGGGTCAGGCTCCCGGTATACAGCAGTGCGGCCATGACCGCCAGCAGCATGGCCACCGCCGCCGCTGTCAGCAGGTCGCCCCGCCGGCTTTTTTTCTGTGTCAGTTGCATTTTCCTCACCTCACACCTTCTCCTGCATGGGTTTTCCCAGCAGGCCGGTAGGCTTCACCACCAGCACCACCACCAGCACGGCGAACACGATGGCGTCCGCCCACAGAGTGGAGATATACGTTTTGGACATCTGCTCAATCAGGCCCAGCAGGATACCGCCTATCATGGCGCCGGGGATAGAGCCGATGCCGCCGAATACCGCCGCCGTAAAGGCCTTGATGCCGGGCATGGCGCCGGTGGTGGGCTTGATGTACACATAGGTCATGCCATAGAACATACTGGCGAAGGCGGCCAGCGCCGAACCGATGGCAAACGTCAGCGTGATGGTCCTGTCCACATGGATACCCATCAGCGTGGCAGCCCCCTTGTCCTCGGACACGGCACGCATGGCCTTGCCCAGCTTCGTCCTGTCGATAAACAGCGTCAGGGCTGCCATCAGCGCCGCCGTCACCGCCAGCGTCAGCAGCGTGATACCGTCTATCTGCACGCCGCCCACCGTCAGCATGGGCAGCTTCAGCAGCGTGGGATAGGCCATCTGCTGTGACCCGAAGATCAGCAGCGCTGCATTTTGCAGCAAATAGCTGACGCCGATGGCGGTGATGAGTACGCTCAGCGGCGCCGCCTGCCGCAGCGGCTTATAGGCGCAGAATTCGATGACCACGCCCAGCACCGCGCATACCGCGATGCTGACGATCACCGTTACCCACGGGGACAGGCCCATCTGCGCCACCGCCACAATGCCGCTGTATGCGCCCACCATAATCACGTCGCCGTGGGCGAAGTTCAGCATTTTGGCGATACCGTAAACCATGGTGTAGCCCAGCGCGATCAGCGCGTAGATGCTCCCCAGACTCAGACCGCTTATCAAGGTTTGTATCAGGTTCGTCATAGTTATCATTCCTTTGCGTCGCCCCCGGCGCGTCCTCCCGGCACACGGCCGGGAGGACGGGGGCTTATGTGAGGTAGGTAGAGTGAGGCTTGATTATGCCGCGGCGTCGGTGCTCTCCTGACCGAAGAGCGTACCCACGCCATTCTTATAGAGGATAGCGCTGGCGGCCTTGTTGGTGTTGCCGTCGGCGTTCCACGTCATGGTGCCGGTAACGCCCTCCACGGTCAGGGAGGTCATCGCAGCAGCCAGCTCCGCACCGGAGGTGCTGCCTGCGGCTTCCACGGCGGCCTTGACGGTGTACACCGCGTCGTAGGCGTCGGCGGCAAACTGGTCGGGTGTGGCGCCATAGGCCTCCTCATACGCCTTGACGAAGGCCTGCACCTTGGGATCGGTGGAATCCGCCGCGAAGGGGGTCATCATCAGCACATTGTCCGCGATGGTCACATCCTGACTGACCTTGCCCAGGATGCCGTCCAGGCCATCGCCCCCGAAGAAGTACACATCCTCCGCGAACTTGCCCTTGGCCTGGGTCAGGAAGGTGGAGGCCTCCTCCGCGTAGATGGGGAGGAACACCACCTTGACGCCGGAGTTGGCCAGTGCGTTCACCTGCGTGGAAAAGTCCGTAGCCGTGGCAGCGGTAAAGGTCTGGGTCTCCTTGATGGTCACGCCGGTTTTTTCACACTCGTCCACGAATGCGTTGTACAGTCCGGCGGAATAATCGTTGTCGCTCTGATAGAGCACGCCTACCTCATCGGCCAGCGCGTTGTCCTTCAGGTAGTTCGCCGCAGCCGTACCCTGATAGGAGTCGTAGAAGCAGATGCGGAAGGCCTTGTCGTTGCCGTCGATGCACTTGTCGGCAGAGCCGGTGGTCTCCATGATGAACATATCGTCCGCCTTGGCCGCCGCCACCACGGAGGCCGTTTCACCGGACAGCACGCCGCCCAGAAATACGTTCATGCCCCAGTCCATCAGCTTGCCGTAGGCCGCCACGGCGCTCTCAGGGTCGCCCTGCGAGTCCTGCGCGCTCAGCTCCAGCTGCTTGCCGTTGACGCCGCCGGCAGCGTTGATCTCCTTGACAGCCAGCTCCGCGCCGTGCTGCACGGACAGGCCGTAGTTGGCGTAGCCGCCGGTCAGCGGCCCCACCACGCCCAGCTTGATCGTCTCGGCGGCGTCAGCCGCGCCGCCGCTGCCGTTATCGGCCTTATTGCCGCAGGCCATCAGGCTGAATGCCATCACAACGGCCATCAACATCGCAAATACTCTCTTTTTCATGGTTTTGTTCTCCTTTTGGTTGGTTTGATAAAAGCCTCTCCGTCGCCGGAGATATACAAAAAAGCGGCTCCGCCAATGGCAGAGCCGCTTCGCTGTATCCTGTATCAGCCTATCATGCGGTTATCCGTGCCAATGGCGCATAGGGAAAAGCGGCCAGTACCAGCAGTACCAGCGCGCAAATAATAATAATGGACGCCATAATCATGGCGCCCAGCACGGACAGAATGACAGTATGAGAAGCGGCGCAGGCGCAGCAGGAAGCAGCACCGGCACAGGCGGCGGTCATGGTCTTGTTCATCTTGCGGTTCATAGTCTTGGTCATCGTGGCCGCCTCCCTTCGCTTCAAAAATGATGGATGAATTTTAGCAAAATCTTCCAGCGAAGTCAACCGTCGTTTCCGCCAAATCACAGTCATACCCCCAAATTTTTCACTATATACGTTATGCAAAGTGCACAAGTTCCCCTCACGCTGCTGCGCCGTTTGACCACATGCGCCATTCTTGCGGAAGGGCGTAATGTCTCCGGCATGGAGAGCGGAATAGCAGCACGCAGTGCGCCAATGGGTAAAGGGCGCGTTGCCGGTCTTTCTAAGCGATTGGCTGCATATAACAAATATACCCGGGACTATTTCTGAAATTTTATGCAAAACAGGCATTTACTTTTGCTATTAAAAGTGCTAAAGTTCCAATCAACAAGTCGCTGCCCCGCAGCAGGAAGGAGTCTGTTATGGCAAAGCTGAACGCTGACAACTGCATCTCTGCGTCCCGGATGGGCTTCTACCGTGTCTATGCCGCCTTCTATTACGAGGGCTATTTTTGCTGCGCAAAAAAGGAATTTCCGGCAGTGCATAGGGCATAGACGCAACGTATTTGTTTGCAAAAAGCTCTGTTCCACCCGGAACAGGGCTTTTCATTATTTGTATCACCGAAAAAGGAGAAACACCATGAAAAAACTGTTTACACTGTTCCTTGCGCTGGTCATGATCGTCAGCATGGCAGCCTGCGGCAAGACCGATACCCCCGACAACAGCGGCGATAACGCCGGGAAGGCCACCTACCGGGTGGGCGTGTGCCAGCTGGCCCAGCACCCGGCTTTGGACGCCGCCACCCAGGGCTTCGTGGATGCGCTGAAGGAGGAGCTGGGCGACGATGTGAACATCGAGGTGCAGAACGCCTCCGGCGAGAGCAACAACTGCTCCACCATCATCAACGGCTTTCTGTCCTCTGATGTAGACCTCATCATGGCCAATGCCACCCCGGCGCTGACCGCCGCGGCCTCCGCCACCTCCGAGGTGCCCATTCTGGGCACGGCCGTTACGGCTTACGGCGTGGCGCTGGATCTGGATGAATTTGACGGCACCGTGGGCGGCAACATCTCCGGTACCTCCGACCTTGCCGATCTGGAGAAGCAGGCCGCCATGGTGACCGAGTGGTTCCCCGACGCCAAGAAGGTGGGGCTGCTGTTCTGCTCCGCCGAGCCCAACTCACGCTACCAGATCGATGAGATTACCAAGCACCTCACCGACAAGGGTATCACCTGCACGGAGTTTGCCTTCACCGACTCCAACGATCTGGCCGCAGTGACGGAAAAGGCTGCCGCTTCCAGCGACGTGATCTACATCCCCACGGACAACACCGCTGCCAACAACACCGAGAGCATCGCCAACATCCTGACCGCCGCCGGTGTACCCGCCGTGTGCGGCGAGGCCGGCCTGTGCGCCGGCTGCGGCGTATGCACCCTGTCCATCGACTACTACGATCTGGGCGTGACCACCGGTAAGATGGCCGCCAAGATCCTCAAGGGCGAGGCGGATATCTCCACTATGCCCATCGAATACGCTCCCGCTGCCCCCAAGTACAACGCCGCCATGTGCGAAACGATGAACATCACTCCGCTGGAGGGCTACACCGCCATCGAGGGCTGAACGCCTGAGCTGTAACCGGGAGGGGGGCTATCCCCCTCCCCCTCATACGGATAGGCTCCGCCGCAGGAGAACGAACACCATCGCCCTTCTGCGGCAGAGCCTGACAAGGAAAAGGAAGGAAAATAACATGTTGCTCACCTCGCTTCTCAACGCGCTGCCGGGCGCTGTCACCCAAGGCCTCATCTGGGGACTGATGGCCATCGGCGTATACATCACCTACCGCATTCTGGACGTGGCCGACCTGACCGTGGACGGCTCGCTGGCGCTGGGCGGCGCGGCCTGCGTCATGCTGATTCGCGGCGGCGCAAATCCGTGGCTGGCACTGCTCATCGCCGCCCTGTGCGGCGCGGCGGCAGGCTTTATCACCGGAACGCTCCATACCCGCTGCGGCATCCCCGCTATTCTGGCCGGTATTCTGACGCAGCTGGCGCTCTATTCCGTAAACCTGCGGATCATGGGCGGCAAGGCCAATCAGGCCGTCAGCGTGGACAAGTACGACCTGATCGTATCCCAGCGCTTTGTGCGGCAGCTGAGTCTGGAAAATCCCATGCCCCTGCTGCTGCTCGTCACCGCCCTGCTCATCGCCGCGCTGTACTGGTTCTTCGGCACGGAGATCGGCTGCGGTATCCGCGCCACCGGTGCCAATGCCCGCATGGCGCGGGCGCAGGGCATCAACACCCAGCGCAACGTGGTGGTGGGTCTTGCCCTCTCCAACGGCATCGCGGCGCTCTCCGGCGCGCTCCTGTGCCAGTATCAGGGCTCGGCGGACGTGAACATGGGCCGCGGCGCCATCGTCATCGGACTGGCCGCCGTCATCATCGGCGAGAGCCTGTTGGGCAAGGTGTTCCGCAACTTCGGCCTTCGTATGCTGTCGGTGTCGCTGGGCGCTATTGTCTATTACCTTGTTTTGCAGGTGGTCTTGCAGCTGGGCCTGAACACCAATGATCTGAAGCTCCTGTCCGCCGCAATCGTGGCCGTATTTCTGGCCGTCCCCCACCTGAAAGGAAAACTCACCCACAAAGGAGGCACCGCCCATGCTTGAGCTGAAACATATTTCCAAAACCTTCTTTCCCGGCACAGTCAACGCCAAAACAGCGCTGGATGACCTGTCGCTGACCCTCCATGACGGCGATTTCGTCACCGTCATCGGCGGCAACGGCGCGGGAAAATCCACCATGCTCAACGCTGTGGCAGGCACGTTCACCGTGGACAGCGGCTCCATCCTGCTGGACGGTGAGGACATCACCCGCAAGCCGGAGCACCGCCGCGCCGCCGATCTGGGCCGGGTATTCCAAGACCCCATGATGGGCACCGCCGGTGATATGTGGATCGAGGAAAATCTGGCGCTGGCCGCCCGCCGCGGCAGCCGCCGCACCTTCAAATGGGGCATCTCTCACGCCGAGCGGGAGCAATACCGCGCCCTGCTGGCCCCACTGGGCCTGGGGCTGGAGGATCGACTGACCGCCAAGGTAGGGCTGCTCTCCGGCGGTCAGCGGCAGGCGCTGACGCTGCTGATGGCCTCCCTGAAGAAGCCCAAGCTCCTGTTGCTGGACGAGCACACCGCCGCCCTTGACCCCAAGACCGCCGCCAAGGTGCTGGAGCTCTCTGACCGCATCGTGGCCGAAAACGGCCTGACCACCATGATGGTGACCCACAACATGAAGGACGCCATTGCCCACGGCAACCGCCTCATTATGATGGATGCCGGCCGTGTGGTGCTGGACATTGCCGGCCGGGAAAAGCAGAGGCTCACCGTACCCGATCTGCTGGCGCTCTTTTCCGAGGCCGGCGGCACCGACGCAGCAGACGACAAGCTGCTGCTGGCATAAGCTTTCCGACAAGCGCTGCAAAACAGCATGCCCCCGGCAGAGCCGGGGGCTTTGTGCTGTCATACCACAGCCGGAGCGCGCATACGCTGTAGCAAACTCAGTAAAGGACGGGATGGCCATGGGCAAGGGAAAGGTGCGGGTATTTCTGCTGCGGCGGCGGGCGGTGGCGGCACTGGGGGCGCTGGTGCTGGCAGGGGCCATATTTTATGTGGTCAGCTGCCCTTCCAGCATCATGGCTTCCTCCGCTCAGCGGCAGCTGCCCATCTACTGCGTGGAGCGGGAGCAGAAAATGTGCTCCGTCAGCTTCGACGCCGCCTGGGGCAACGAGGACACCCAGATCCTTATCGACATTCTGGCCCGGTACAACGTGAAGGCCACGTTTTTCTGCGTGGGCGACTGGGCGGAGAAATACCCGGAGTCGGTAAAGGCCCTTCACGATGCGGGCCACGAGGTCATGAGCCACTCCAACCACCACGACCACTACAACAGCCTGACGGCGGAGGAGATCGTGGCAGATGTTACCGCCAGCAACCAGCGCATCGCTGCCTCCACCGGGGTGACGCCCACGCTGATCCGCTGCCCCTACGGCGAGTACGATGACCATGTGATCTCCGCCATCCGCTCCATGGGCATGGAGCCTATCCAGTGGAACGTGGACAGTCTGGACTGGAAGGACTATGACGCCGGGACCATCTGCAAACGGGTCCGCGATAAGCTGTGCCCCGGGTCCATCGTGCTGTTCCACAACGCCGCCCTCCACACGCCGGAGGCCCTGCCGTCGGTGCTGGAGCACATGATCCGGGAGGGCTACACCGTGGTGCCCATCGGGCAGCTGATCTATACGGAAAACTATACCATCGACCACACGGGCCGCCAGTTCCCGGCGGAGGGGAAGTGAGCGCACCGGCGGGGGAATACAGGAGGGAAAGAACTTTTTTTGACAGACTGTGACGTCACGAACCGCAATGGGTTCGTGACGTTTTTTGCGGCGGGAACGCCCGCCCGGACAAAAAATCGCCCCGCAGCAGCGCTGCGGGGCGAGAGGATACGGGGATTCAGTTGACGATGACGAAGCAGCTGACGCTCTGGTCGCCCACGGTAGCCTTCAGAACGGTTTTGCCCTTGGCCACGCCGGTGACCAGACCGTCGGCGGTGACGGTGGCGATCTTGGGGTCCTCGATGGTCCAGGTGATGGTCTGCTCGGTGCCGTCTACGCGCATCTGGACGGCGGCGCCCACGCTGGTGGAGAACTCAGAGATGGTCTCTCCCTTGGCCTGATAAATGGAGCGCAGGCCCAGCGTTTCCTTGGGCGGCTCCGGCGGCAGGGGGGTGGCTACCTGGACGGTGCAGGCGGCAGACTGGGAGCCGTCGGCGGTGGTGACGGTGATGGTGGCCGTGCCGGGAACGCCGGCGGTGACGGTGCCGCTGTCGTCCACCGTGGCCACGTTGGGATCGCTGCTGGTCCAGAGGACATTCTCCGCGCCGGTGACAGTGAGGGTGGCCGTCTCCCCCTGGTTCATGTTCAGGGTGGTCTGGTCCAGGGTCAGGGGCTCGGTGGGTGTGGGCGTGGGCTCCTCCACCGGGGGCTTGTCTGCGGGCTTATTGGCGCTGCCCTTGCCGCCGAACAGCAGCACGCCCACCAGCACCGCCGCCAATACCACCACCAGCACCATGGCGGGGCCCAGGATGCTGGGAGCCCGGCGGTGCTTGGTGACCTTGCGGTGGGGGGCGGCGGACCGGCCCTTCAGGGCCTCGTCCTCCTGGCAGAAGGGGCAGGTTTTATAGCTGTCGGAGTACATCTCTCCGCACTTGGGGCACTTGATGAGCTTCATACAATATATCCTCCGTTGGAAAACGCCGAAGGGCGGCGAAAGTTGTTCCCTATCATCATACTCATTTTCAAAGGTGCCGTCAACTGAAATCCTTGGAAATTCATGCTTTTTTTACATGTTCCCTTGCAATCCGACGGGAAGTTCCCTATAATACAAACAGAAATCATTCCGGAATCGTCTTATGCGGGAGGCAGCGATATGAACACCATCTTCATCGGCATCGCCGGAGGTACCGGCAGCGGCAAGACCACCCTCACCGAGCATCTGGTGTCCCGGTTCGGCGACGACATCGCCGTGGTGCACCACGACAACTACTACAAGCGGCAGGACTGCTCCTTTGAGGAGCGCTGCAAGCAGAATTACGACCATCCCGACGCCTTCGACACGGATCTGATGATCCGGGACCTGAAAAAGCTGAAGGCGGGAGAGACGATCTACTGCCCTGTGTATGATTACGCCATCCACAACCGCACCGACAAGACGGTGGAGATCAAGCCCGCCAAGGTGGTCATCGTGGAGGGCATCCTGATCTTCCAGAGCAAGGAGCTGCGGGACCTGCTGGACATCAAGATCTTCGTGGAGACCGACGCCGATGTGCGCATTCTGCGCCGGGCCCTGCGGGACGTGGAGGAGCGGGGCCGCTCCATGCAGTCGGTGGTGACCCAGTATCTGACCACGGTGAAGCCCATGCACGAGCAGTTCGTGGAGCCCACCCGCAAGTATGCGGATATCGTGGTGCTGGAGGGCGGCCACAACCTGGTGGCCCTGGACCTGATCATGCAGCGCATCGCCAACCATATCGCGGAGAAGTGATGTGAAAAAATATGCCTTTTGGCTCCGTATGGCCGGGGCGCTTCTGTGCATACTGCTGGAGCTGTATTTCCTGGCCCCGGCAGCTATGGGCATCTGGCATGTGGGCATGCTGTACCCCTTGGTGCCCCTGACCCTGCTGTCCGTGTGGCTGTCGTGCCCCCGGCTCTTTGACCGGCTTCCCCGGTGGCTGTGCCGCGCCGGGGCGGCCGTGGTGGGCGCGGGAGCGGCGGTGGTCCTGGCGGTGATGGTGCTGATGGGCATCCAGGCCGGGCACCGGCCCACGGAGGGGGACTGCACCGTCATCGTCCTGGGGTGCCAGGTGTCCCGGGACGGGAGCCCCACGGTGATGCTGGACGACCGCATCGACGCGGCGTACCGCTATCTGTCGGAGCACCCGGAGAGCCGGTGCGTAGCCTCCGGCGGACAAAACGACAACGAACCCATTTCCGAGGCATCCTGCATCCGCAACACTCTGGTGGCCCGGGGCATTCACCCGGACCGCATTTATCTGGAGGACCGGTCCCGGTCCACGGAGGAGAACCTGACGTTTTCGGCGGAGCTCATCCGGAAGGAGGGCCTGCCCACCCGGGTAGCCATCGCATCGGACAACTTTCACCAGCTGCGGGCTGCCGTGTGGGCCAGGCGGGGCGGATTGGATCCCTGGTCCATCGGCTGCGTCACCTGGTGGCCCCTGTCCCCCGGCTACTGGGCCCGGGAGGCTGCGGCCGTAACCGTGCTGGGCATCCGCACCGCGGTGGGATAAAGACGGCCGCGGCGCTTTTGGCGGGGCGATCTGAAAATTGGCAATCTGCAACGAGGGAGACGGGCCGCAGCCCGTCTCCCTTTTTGCCGTTTGTTATCCAATGTACGAGTTTTCCACCTTCACCACGGCGAAGTAGCGCCCGTCATCCATGGACCGGACCAGGGTGCGTATTTTGTCCGCCGCCTGGGCGGCGGTGAGCTTTTCGTCAAAGGGCACCACCGCGTCGAACACCAGATTGGTGTGGGTAGGGCCGGCCACCACCCGGAAATCGTGGATGGTGATGGCGGGGTCCACCTGCTTCACCAGCTCCGCCACGCGGCTGCGGAGGGGACCGGTAAGGCCGTCGTCGGTGACCACCGGGTCCATGTGGATCACGGCCTGGCAGTTCAGCTGCCGGGACAGGTCCATTTCGATGTTGTCCACGATGTCGTGAAGCTCCAGCAGATCGCCGTGGGCCGGGACCTCCGCGTGGAGAGACACCATTACCCGGCCGGGGCCGTAATCGTGGACCACCAGGTCATGGAGGCCCAGAATGGCCGGATGGGACAGGACGATGGATTCTATGCGGTCCACAAACTCCTTTTCCGGCGGCTGGCCCAGCAGGGGACTGATGGTCTCCCGGGCGGATTTGACGCCGGAGAACAGGATGAAGCCCGCCACCACCAGGCCCACCCAGCCGTCGATGTCCAGACTGGTCCACCGGGCGATGCACATGGCCAGCAGCACCGCAGCGGTGGCTGCCGTGTCCGACAGACTGTCGGCAGCGGTGGCCTCCATGGCGGCGGAGTGGATCCTCTTGCCAACGCGGCGGTTATACAGGCACATATACAGCTTTACGCAGATGGACGCCGCCAGGATCACCAGGGCGGCCACGCTGAAATCCACCGCCGACGGATGGAGGATCTTCTCCACCGACGTTTTGGCCAGCTCCACGCCCATCAGAAGAATGAGGCCCGCCACGATGAGACCGGAGACGTATTCCAGCCGCCCGTGGCCGAAGGGATGATGGGGATCCGGCTTTTTTCCGGCCAGGCGGAAGCCCAGCAGCGTCACCACCGAGGAACCGGCGTCGGACAGGTTGTTGAAGGCGTCGGCGGTGATGGCCACGGACCCGCTGACCGCGCCGGCAAACAGCTTCCCGGCAAACAGCAGCAGGTTCAGGCCGATGCCCACCAGGCCGCACAGCTGGCCGTAGGCCCGGCGGACCCGGGGGTCCGTGACGTTGTCCCGGTCCCGGATGAACCACCTGGAGAGAAGTCCGATCATATTACGCCCTCCCCGGAATGGTCAGGGACATCTGGCAGCAGAGCCGGTCCAGGTCCTCGTCGGTGGCGGCGGGGAGACGCAGCTTGCCGCCGCAGTCCCGGCAGCACAGATCCACGGAGTCCCGGTGGACCTGGATGCCATAGCGGGTGCTGCCGCAGCGGCAGCGGATGCCGCCCCGGGCCGCAATGTCCTTCAGCTCCGACAGCACCTCATACATGATGATGTTGTCGGTGAAGGCCTCCGGGTCCTGGGCCTTCTCCTTGGCCGCCCGGACGGCCAGCTGCTCCATCTGGGCGGACACCTGCTCCTCCTGGCCGATATAGCAGCAGAGCTGCCTGGTTTTGGGGCAGGCCAGACCGATGCCCCGGCCATGGAGCACCGCCTCGGCGCTGCACTCGGCCTGGTGGGTCTCGCCGCACAGGCCGCAGGGCACCCACATGCGGAATTTGGAGCCGTCGGTCTCGATGAGCATGTCGGACTCGCCGCAGGGACACTCAATGTGGGCGGCGGCCGCCGCCAGGGAAAAGGCGCTGCGCCGGGCCATAACGGCCTTGCCGCACTTGGGACAGATATAGCCGAAGCTCCTGGTTTCTTCCATGATGCATTCCTCGCTTGATGATAGTCGGTTTGTGGAAAAAGGCTGTTGATGGGAGTCAGGTTCGGGCGGGGCAGAGCCCACGCCCCTACGGACCCTCTCAGTCGGCTGCGCCGACAGCTCTCCCAAAGGGAGAGCCAAGTAGGGCCCGCTGCCCTCAGCGGGCCGCCGGGCCCGGCGCAATGACAGGCTTCTCCACAAGCTGTTTGTGATCGTCCCATCAGTGTACCACACCCCCGGTTTTCCGTCAATAAAAAGCCTTGACAGGAGAGGTTGAATCTGTTAAACTTACCGTAAGGTTTAACGTATTCAACCCAAAAGGAGGCGCGTGCCATGAGCGTACCCCAGATATTCGAGAGCGAGTACCGGTTCTGCCTGATCCTGTGGGAGCACGAGCCGGTGAACAGCACCCAGCTGGTGCATCTGTGCCAGGAGCAGCTGGGCTGGTCCAAGGCCACCACCTATACCGTGATCCGGCGGCTGAGCCAGCGGGGCGTGGTGAAAAATGAAAACGCCGTGGTGACCAGTCTGGTCACGAAGGAGCAGGTGCAGCAGAGCCAGATCGACCAGCTGGTGGACAAGACCTTTGAGGGCTCCCTGCCCGCTTTTGTGGCGGCCTTTGCCCGGGGGCGGCGGCTTTCAGAAAAGGAGGTCCGGCAGCTGCAGCAGCTTATTGACGACAGCGGAAAGGAGAACTGACCATGGAACAGCTTTTTCTGACCATTCTGAACCGGGCGGTTACCGCCGGGTGGCTGGTGCTGCTGGTGATGGTGCTGCGGGTGGTGCTGAAAAAAGCGCCCCGGGCGGCGCACTATGGCCTGTGGGCCATTGTGGCGGTGCGGCTGCTGTGGCCGGGGGACCTGCTGCCCCGGGCCGGCGTCAGCCTGGTGCCCACCACGGAGCCTATCTCCGGAGACGTGCTGACGGCGGCGGGAACAGCGGTATCCGGCGGGCTTCCCGCCGTCGGCAGTCCCGCCGGTGCGGCGGCAGCGGAGACGGCGGCCCGGACGGGGCAGAGCCTGGGCCACATCGCCGCGGTGGTGTGGCTTGTGGGCATGGCGGCCATGGCGCTGTATCTGGCAGGCAGCTATGTGCGGCTGCGGGTGCGGTTGCGGACGGCGGTGCGGCTGGAGGACGGCGTGTGGGAAAGCGAACAGGCCCCGTCTCCCTTTGTGCTGGGGTTTATCCGGCCCCGCATCTACCTGCCCTTCGGCCTGGACCGGGGAAGCCGGGACTATGTGCTGGCCCATGAGCGGACCCACATCCGGCACCGGGACCACTGGGTGAAGCCCCTGGCGTTTCTGCTGCTGGCGGTGTACTGGTTCAACCCAATGCTGTGGGCGGCGTATATCCTGCTGTGCCGGGATATGGAATACGCCTGTGACGAGGCGGTGCTGCGGGACCTGGAGGAGCCGGACAAGCGGGCGTATTCCCAGGCGCTTCTGAATTGCGCCGGACCCCGGCGGGCGGTGACGGCGTGTCCGGTGGCCTTCGGCGAGATCTGCGTCAAGGGGCGCATCCGCCGGGCTCTGCGGTATAAAAAGCCTGCCGTGTGGGTGACGGCGGCTGCTGTGGTGGTGTGCGCTGCGGCGGCGGTCTGCCTGCTGACCAACCCCAGGGACCGGACCCCCTATGGGTGGGCCAGCCGGGTGACGGCTGGGGGGCTGAACGTGACGTATCTGTGTGAGGGGAACTCTGCCCAGACACCGGCCGGAATGCCGGGGCTGACCTCCCGGCTGGCGGAGCAGCTCAACGGGCTGACGGAGGAGGACTTCCCTCTGCTGGAGAACTGCGCATACAATATCTTTGACCAGGGGAGGGAGCCCTTCCGCCTGCAAATGGGGCGGACTGCCGGAAAGCGGGAGCTTCTGTACGGCGGCGACAGCGGGTATCCGCTGATGCTGCTGTACCGGGGGAAGCTCTACGGCGTGAACAGCGAGGAGCTGCTGCAGACCATCCTGGAGTATACCCGGGGCGTGCAGGTGGTTCCGGCAGGGACGGAGCTGGCCCTGCGGATGGGGCTGCCCGGAGTGTACCGGATGATGACGAAGGAGAGCGCCGACGGGCCGGATGTGATACAGGGAGATGACTTTTCCTGGACCCCGGCGGCGTGGCAGGGCGGCATGGCATATGCGGACCTGATGCGGACGGAGGGGGACGCTTCCGGCTCCGTGGGCCGCATCTGGTGCGCCAGGGCCCGGTGGGGCGGCCAGGAGCGCTGGCTGGTATACGCCCGGGACGGGCAGATCGCCCTGCGGCCCACGGAAAGCGGCTCCACGAGACTGAGCATCGTCGGGCGGGGACTGGCATTCCCGGAGGACGGGACGTATCTGACGGCGGAGTGCGTGTATCAGATGCCGGAGATGCCCAGCCCGTCTCCCCTGTCGGCGGAGCTGCTGCAATTCCGGGATGAAGCCGTGAAATACTGGGCCCGGTATCAGGAGAACGCCGACGGGCAGCTGACCACCGCACTGGACCCGGAGAAGTACAGTCAGTATCCCATCCAGGGCGGTCAGAGCGTCAGCCTGGAGGAATGGGACAGCCGGTTCCCGGAGGGGTTTGGCCCGGACATCAGCGGGTACCAGGAGCGGTGGCTGTTCCAGCTGGAGGACGGCTGTCAGCTGCTGCGGCTGGACGATCAGCTGTATTTGCTGCAATATCACCAGGCTGACGGGGAAGTTTTCGAGATGCTGCGGCTGCGGCCGGTGCCGCTGGAGCCGGAGCGGGTGCTGGAGCTGGACCGTCTGCTGCTCAGTGTCAGCGGAGATGACAGCGTGGCGGCCATCAGCTTTTCCGGGGCCGTGGAGGCCGCTATGCGGCAGCTGCCGGATTACCGGCGGCTGCTGGACGGCGGGGCGGACACCCTGCGGTACTGCTTCACCATGCTGGAGTGCCGGTATAACGGCGGATATGGGATGCAGGCGGCCATGATGGCGGTGTGCCAGGATCTGCTGGCGGACATGGGTGAGGATGTGACTCCCTATGCCGGGACCCTCTCCGCTCAGGCGTGGTACGATCAGGTCAAGACCCAGGCCTTCGCCGTGTCGGAGGACCTGGTGCACCATCCGGGGTATGCTGTGCTGCTGGGGCTGGGGGTGTCCCGGCCTGACGGCACGGCGGCGATAACCTATGTGGACATGGACGGCGACGGACTGGCGGAGCGCCTTACGGCAGAGAACGGAGGACTCCGGGTGCTGCGGTATGACGGCACGGAGGTGTGGTCCTCCGGCCCGGTGGGGCAGAACGGGGATGAGGCCCTGTTCCTGCACCGGAACGGCGGGCAGTGGGAGCTTCTGCGCTATGGCCGGACGGCGGAGGAGCAGCTCTATGAGCTGCTGAGCCTGACCGGCGGCCGGGAGCGGCTGGTGCGGTCCCGGCATCTGGCCCACGGCGCGGCGGCAGAGAGCGTCCGGGTCTTTGCGGAGGATTTCCATACCCTGCTCTATGGCGTGGATGAGGCGGGGCTCTCCGACGGGTGCGAGATGCTGCTGCTGTCCGTCATGAACGGCGAGACACGGGTGGGGCCGCTGTACAACTTCAGCGGCTATGAGATCGGAGAGGGAAACGAATGAACGGAAGCGGCTATACCATTGTACAGGCCGGGGCGGAGGTGCCGGCGGAGGAATTCGTCAGGCGGTATGTGGACCTGAAGGACCCCGCCGCCGGGTGCCGCCCCTGCCCGGACTATGGGCGGTACTGGACGTGCCCGCCCTATGACGTTCCGGCGGCGGAATACTGGGGGCGGTATAGGACGGTGCTGCTGCGGGGGATGCAGTTCCACTTTACCCGGGAGCTGCTGGAGCGGCGGTTCACGCCGGAGGAGCTGGCGGAATATACCCGGGAGCTGACCGCCGCCCACGCCCGGCGGATGGACGGGCATCTGCGGGCGCTGTATCCCGGAGCGGCGGTGCTGACCACTGGGGGGTGCATGCTGTGCGCGGCGTGTACCCGGCCCGCAGGGCGGCCCTGCCGCCATCCGGAGGCGGTGGGCTACAGTCTGGAATCTCTGGGCTGCGACGTGGGGGCCGCCGCCCGGGGAGAGCTGGGCTGGGAGCTGCTGTGGCCCCAGCGGGATAAGCTGCCGCGATACCTGACCTTACTGTGCGCGGTGCTGCGGTGACATACAGAAATTTTGAAATTTTTTCAAAATTCAGGTTGATTTTTCAATATCGACCGTGTATAATGAATTTATATTCAGGGCCACCTCCGAGGCTCTGGAACCGAAGCAGGACCGCTCGGCGGTCTGCCTGACTTCGCTGATTTCCCCCTTCCCCCCTATAGCAAAAACGCCGGTATCGCTGCGATACCGGCGTTTTTGCCGCTTGGCGGGCCGAAAGACTGCCTTTTTTTGTGAGTGCACCCGAAAAACGCCAGTTTATGGTTGCATTCAGCGCTCGTGCATGATAAAATGAAAATATACATTTACGGGAGGAAAAGAGATGAGAAAAACCTACAAGCAATGGTTGGCGGCGGTGCTGTGCCTGGTGTGCATGTGGGCCATGGCCCCGGCGGGAGCGGGCGCGGAGGAAGAGGCATATTACCCCTTTGCTCTGCCCGGGGTGTTGGAGGTGGTGCAGCTCAACAACGTGCCGCCCACGGCCCAGGTGATCACCCTGTGGGAGGACTTCAACAGAAGGGGAAAGCGCAACCCCAATGTCCGGTGCGAAAACGTGGAGCTTTCCACCAACGGCGTGGGAACGTATCCCTTTACCATGACCGTTTCCGTGGCCCAGAGCCTGCTGGAGGCCGGCACGTTCACATTCACGGTGGACCTGTGGTATGACGGACTGCCGGAGAGCTGGGCCAGGCGCTCCAGTGAGATCGACGTCACCGGTCACGCCGTCAAGGGGGACTCCGGATACAGCGTCACGTGGACGTATCAGGACGGGAACCTCTATGACAAGCCGGAGATGTGGTTCCGGGCGGAATATGACCAGTCACGGGGTATGGAGCGCGTAATGGAGGTGCCCTATACGGTGGTGGTGAAGCAAAACGGCAGCCAGGCGCCGGGTCCGGCCGCCTTTGCCATCGAGGCGTATAACTATTCCCACCCCATGGGGAAAACCGTGCCCATCACCAGCACCGTCATCGAGACCAACGGGCCGGGAACGTACCACGGCGTTCTGACGGTCCACACCTGCGAGTATGAGCAGAACAACAACTATCTGAGGGAGTTTTATGTGCGGCAGAAGATGACGTCGGGCTCCGGAAACTGGAGTGTTTCGCCCGCCGTATTCCGTATTGAGCTGCCGCCGTACATCGATCATCTGACGGTGTTCCGGACCAATGATATGAGCGCGCCGTTCCAGTTTATCCACACCTATGGCGGCAGCGGCGCGGGGTCCGGCGGGACTGTTCCCTCCAGTGGAACGACCTCCGGCGGCTCTGCCGGAGGCCAAACGCCGGCGGACCAGCCAACGGGAGATCAGCCCGCAGCGGACCCGGCTGCGCCGGAGACCTCCACGGGGGATCCGGTCACGGCTCCCGATGCACCCAAGGACTCCGCTCCTGACGCGGCCACGGCAGACATCGCCCAGCTGAAGCAGCAGGCGAAGAGCCATACCGTCCTGTGGATCGGCCTGGCCGCGGCCGCAGCTGTAGCCGCCGGTGCGGCGGTTTGGCTGCTGGTGCGGAAAAAGAGGAAGTGACCTCCGCCTCTCGTTTACGAAAAAGAGTCCTGCCCTTTTTGACAGTCTGACAGCCGCCGCAGCTTGCTCTGCGGCGGCTGTTTCTTGCGTTTTTTGGGTCAGGACAGCTCCTCCTGGCCGGTGCAGAGCTGATAGTACCGGCCCTTTTGGGCCATGAGCTCCGCATGGTCGCCGCGCTCGATGATGCGGCCCTGCTCCAGCACCAGGATGGCCTGGGCGTTGCGGACGGTGGAGAGCCGGTGGGCGATGACGAACACCGTGCGCCCGGCCATCAGGGAATCCATCCCCTGCTCGATGAGCTTCTCCGTGCGGGTGTCGATGGAGGAGGTGGCCTCATCCAGGATCAGCACCGGGGGATCGGACACGGCGGCCCGGGCAATGGCCAGCAGCTGGCGCTCCCCCTGGCTGAGGCTGCCGCCGTCGCCGGTGATGACGGTGTCGTACCCCTGGGGCAGGTGGCGGATAAAGGTGTCGGCGTTGGCCAGCCTGGCCGCGGCGCGGACCTCCTCATCGGTGGCGTCCAGCTTCCCGTAGCGGATGTTGTCGGCCACGGTTCCGGTGAACAGGTGGGTATCCTGCAAAACAATGCCCAGAGAGCGGCGCAGGGAGTCCTTCCGGATGTCCCGGACGTCGATGCCGTCATAGGTGACGGAGCCGGATTGAATGTCATAAAACCGGTTGATCAGGTTGGTAATGGTGGTCTTTCCCGCGCCGGTGGAGCCCACGAAGGCGATCTTCTGGCCGGGCTTGGCAAACAGGGATACGTCGTGGAGCACCGTCTTTTCCGGGTCGTAGCCGAAGTCCACATGGTCAAAGCGCACGTCTCCCCGCAGCTCCGTCAGGGAGCCGTCGGGCTTCTTCCAGGCCCAGTGGCCGGTGCGGCGGTCCGTCTCCGTCAGGGAATCGCCGTCCTTCAGCACCCGCACCAGGGTGGTGCGGCCCTCATCCGTCTCGGGGTCGGCGTTCATCACGGCAAAAATGCGCTCCGCGCCGGCTACGGCGGCCAGCAGGGTGTTCACCTGCTGGCTGATCTGGCCCACCGGCTGGGACACCTGCTTGACATACAGCAGGTACGCGCCCAGGGAGCCGATATCGAACACACCGGAGATGGACAGCAGGCCGCCCACGCAGCAGGTGACGGCGTAGTTGATGCGGGAGAGGTTGCCCATGGCGGGCATCATGGACCCGGCATAGGTCTGGGCCATGGCGGCGGCGTCGCGATAGGCGCTGTTGCGGGCGGCGAACTCGTCCATGGTCTTCTGCTCGTGGTGAAAGACCTTGATGACCTTCTGGCCCTCGATCATCTCCTCAATGTAGCCATTGAGGCTGCCCAGAGCCGCCTGCTGCTGCTGGAAGCTGACGCGGCTGCGGCCGCCCACGCTTTTGACCACCAGGAGCATCAGACCCAGGAACACGAAGGTGATGAGGGTCAGGGCCCAGTTCAGGTAAATCAGCATGAACACGGTGCACACAAAGGTGATGAGGTTGGACACCACACTGGCGAAGCTGTTGCCGATCATATCGGACACGGTGTCCATGTCGTTGGTGAAGCGGCTCATCAGGTCGCCGGACTGGTGGGTGTCGAAATACCGCAGGGGCAGGGTCTGGAGCCTGTTGAACAGATCCTGCCGCAGGGTGGCCACGGTCCGCTGGGAGATGCGGACCATCAGGCGGGAATAGGCATAGGAGCACCCGGCGGAGGCCAGGAACACGCCGCCCATGGCCACCAGCATCCAGAACAGGCCCTTGAAGTCCCCGGCCACAATGTGGTTCAGGGCGGGCTTGAGGAAATAGCTGCCGGCCACGGAGCCCACGGAGCTGAGGATCAGGCACACGGCCACCACGATCAGCGCGCCCTTGTAGCGGCCGATGTAGCCCAGGAGCTTGCCCACGGTGCCCCGGAGATCCTGGGGCCGCTGATAGCCGTGTCCCCGGCCGTGGGGGCCGCCGGGACGGACCTGCTTCTTGCTGTCAGCCATCGATGGTCGCTCCTTCCTGCTGAGATTTATAGACCTCCTGATAGATCCGATTGGTGGCCATCAGCCGGTCATGGGTGCCTGCGCCGGAAATTTTGCCGTCGTCCAGCACCACGATCAGATCCGCATCCATAACGGAGGAGATGCGCTGGGCGATGATGAGCTTGGTGGACCCGGGCAGGGCCTGGCGAAGGGCTGCGCGGATCCTGGCGTCGGTGGCGGTGTCCACGGCAGAGGTGGAGTCGTCCAGGATCAGCACCCGGGGCCGGCGCAGAATGGCCCGGGCAATGCACAGGCGCTGCTTCTGGCCGCCGGACACGTTGGCGCCGCCCTGCTCAATATGGGTATCGTAGCCGTCGGGCATGCGGGAGATAAACTCGTCGGCGCAGGCCATGCGGCAGGCCTCCTCCATCTCGGCGTCGGTGGCGTCCTCCCGGCCCCAGCGGAGATTTTCCCGGATGGTGCCGGAGAACAGGGTGTTCTTTTGCAGCACCATGGCACAGCCCTGGCGCAGAGCCTCCATGGTGTATTCCCGGACGTCATGTCCGCCTACGGACACAACGCCCTCCGTGGCCTCATACAGCCGGGGAATCAGACTCACCAGGGTGCTCTTGGCGCTGCCGGTGCCGCCCAGGATGCCAACGGTCATGCCGCTGTCGATATGCAGGCAGACATCCTCCAGGTTCCAGGCGTCGCTGTCCTTGTGGTATTTGAAATAGACATGATCAAAGTCCACGTCGCCGTTTTCCACGGTCAGGGCCGGGTCGGCGGCGGAGTCGGTGATCTCGGGCTGCTCCTCCAGCACCTCCACAATGCGCTTGCCGCAGGCGATGGACCGGGTCAGCACCATCATCACCATGGCCACCATCATCAGGGACATGAGGATTTCGGAGGCGTAGGTGAAGAAGGCGATCAGGTCGCCGGAGAGCATGGAGCCGCCCACCACATAGTGGCCGCCCAGCCACATGATGGCCATGATGGTGCCGCCCATGATGAGGGTCACCAGGGGGACAAACAGCACCACGAAGCTGTAGGCCCGCTCCGCCGTATCCCGGAGGGTGTCGCTGCGCTGGGCAAACTTCTCCTGCTCCCGGTCCTCCCGGACGAAGGATTTCACCACGCGGATGGCGTTCAGATCCTCCTGGACCACCAGGTTCAGATCGTCGGTGGACTTTTGCAGGGCGGTGAAAAACGGCCCCACATAGCGGATGACGATGGCCACCAGGATCAGCAGCAGCGGCAGCACCACCAGGAATACCTGGCTCAGCTGCAAGCCGATGGTCAGGGCCATGACCAGGGCGGTGATCAGCATTACCGGGGCCCGGACCAGCATGCGCATGCCCATCATCAGGGTCATCTGCACCGACGAAACGTCGTTGGTGAGCCGGGTGATCAGGGATGCGGTGGAAAAATGCTCAATGTTGGCAAAGGAGAACCGCTGCACCTGGGCATATTCCGCGGCGCGGACGTTGGCGCCGAAGCCCATACCGGCCCGGGCGGCCAGAGCCGCCGCCCCCACGCCCATCACCAGGGACGCCAGGGCCATGAGGATCATTTTCAGGCCCATGGCCAGAATGTACTCCTTGTCGCCGTTGGCAATGCCCACGTCCACGATCTGGCTCATGGCCTTGGGCAGCAGCAGCTCCAGCACGGCCTCGCCGGCTGAGCACAGAACGCCCAAGATGATCCAGATACGATATCCCTTGGTATAGGGAGCTAATTTACGAATCATGCGTTGTCCTCCTCCGATGTCAGGTTTTCCGCCGCCCGCAGCAGGAGCCGGCGGAGCGTATCCACCTCCTGGGGGGTCATGCCCCGCTGGACCAGGGTCTCTATTTCATGGGTGATGGAAACGAAGTCGTCATAAAACTGCTGGCCGCACGCCGTCAGCCGCAGGATGCGGCAGCGGGCGTCGGTTTCGCCGGGGGCGCGGGTCAGCATGCCCTTTTCCACCAGACGGTCCACAATGCCGTTGACGGTGGAGGGCTTCACGGCCAGATGCTGCTGCAGCTGCTTCTGGGTCACGGGGCCGGGCTGGCGGTGCAGATACGTCAGGGTCCGGCACTGGATGGGCGTGACGCCATAGCGCCGCAGCTTTTTGTCCATGCTCAGATATGCCCGATGATTGCAGTAGCCCAGCAGCGGGCCGATGAGCTCGGGCTTCTTCTCGCAGTCCATATAGCTTTCTCCTTTCTTCTGACTTTTAATACTTAGCATACTAAATGTTAGCGAGCTAAATATTACCACCATGGCTGCCGGCCGTCAATAGGCAGATTGCCGGTTTCCTGTGAACGTTCTGTAAACTGTGGGCCGGACCGCTTGACTTTTTCCCGCCGGGACGGTATGATAAGCCCGTAATCCGAAAGCTGTTATCATTGTTATTCTCTCTCCTTTTACCACAAAACAAACCGCCGGTCCCCTCTTTCCCGGGACCGGCGGTTTGTGTCGTCTTGACAAAGGTACGAAATCATACTATAATACGTTTGGTATGATTTCGGACAGAAGGGAGGCGGCAGCCTATGCAGTATATATCCCGGGACCTGCGGCGGTATAACCACCTTTTGCAGGAAACCGACGCGGTTTATCATGAAATGGCCCAGCACTGGGGCCTGCCGGACAGCGTGATGGGCGTGCTGTATACCCTGTGCGACGCCGGGGGGCGCTGCTCCGTGCGGGAGGTCTGCCGTCTGGGGGGCATGAGCAAGCAGACCGTCAACTCCGCCCTGCGGCGGATGGAGCGGGAGGGCCTGATCTATCTGGAGGCCGCCGGACGGGGCAAGGACGTGTGCCTGACGGAGGCGGGAGAGGGACTGGCCTGCCGGACCGCCCTGCGGGTAATCCAGGCGGAGAACCAGGTGTTTGCCGCCTGGCCCCAGGCGGATGTGGAGCAATATCTGGCGCTGACCCGACGCTTTCAGGAGGCCCTGGGGGAAAAAGCGAAGGAAATCAAGGAGGAGTCATGAGCAAAGCGTCCATTCAATTATCGGACCACTTCACCTGCGGCAGGCTGATCCGGTTTACGCTGCCGTCCATCACCATGATGATCTTTACCGCGGTTTACGGCGTGGTGGACGGCTTTTTTGTGTCCAATTACGCGGGAAAGACGCCCTTTGCGGCGGTGAATCTTATCATCCCGGTGCTGCTGGGCTTAGGCTGCGTGGGGTTCATGTTCGGCACCGGCGGCAGCGCGCTTATCGCCAAGACCATGGGCCAGGGGGACCGGGAACGGGCCAACGACATCTTCTCCATGATCGTGTACGTCTCGGCGGCCATCGGCGTGGTGCTGGCGGGTCTGGGCTTTCTGATCCTGCGCCCGGCGGCGGTGCTGATGGGGGCGGAGGGGGAGCTTCTGGAGCAGGCCCTGATCTATGGCCGCATCAACCTGCTCGCCCTGCCGTTTTATGTGCTGCAATATGAGTTCCAGTGCCTGTTTGCCACGGCGGAAAAGCCGCGGCTGGGGCTATATATCACCGTGGCGGCAGGCGTCACCAATATGGTGCTGGACGCCCTGTTCGTGGCGGTGTTTTCCTGGGGCGCGGCAGGTGCGGCGGCGGCCACAGCCCTGAGCCAGTTCATCGGCGGCAGCCTGCCCCTGGTGTACTTCGCCCGGCCCAACAGCAGCCTGCTGCGGCTGGGCAAATGCCGGATGGACCTGCGCGCCCTGCTGAAAACCTGCTCCAACGGGTCGTCGGAGTTTATGAGCAACGTGTCCATGTCCCTGGTGAGCATGCTGTATAACGTGCAGCTGATGAAGTACGCCGGAGAGGACGGTGTCTCTGCCTACGGCGTGCTGATGTATGTAAATATGATCTTCCAGGCCATCTATATCGGCTATTCCGTGGGGACGGCCCCTATTGTGTCGTTCCACTATGGGGCCGGAAACCGCGGGGAGCTGCGGGGCCTGCTGCGGCGCAGCGGCGGCCTGCTGGCCGTGTGCGCGGTGTGCATGCTGGCGGCGGGGCAGGTTCTGGCCGCGCCGCTGTCCCGGCTGTATGTGGGGTATGACCCGGGACTGTTCCGGATGACGTCCCACGCCTTCACCATTTTCTCGTTCTCGTTCCTGTTCTCGGGCTTCGCCATCTACGGCTCGTCCTTCTTCACGGCCCTGAACGACGGGCTCACCTCGGCTATCATCGCGTTCTTGCGGGCCCTGGTGTTCCAGGTGGGAGCGGTGCTGCTGTTCCCGCTGTTGTGGAGGCTGGACGGCATCTGGATGTCCATCGTGGCGGCGGAGGTCATGGCCGTTGTCGCCACGGGTATCTTCCTGCTGGCAAAGCGGAAACGGTATGGCTACTAAAAAAACGGAAAAATTTCAAAAAACCCCTTGCATTCCCCGAAAAGGTGTGGTATAGTAATCAGGCTGACTTGAGTGATTCGGTTGGCTATCCGGGTGTGGCGAAGTTTGGTATCGCGCTTGAATGGGGTTCAAGAGGCCTTGAGTTCGAATCTCAACACTCGGACCATAATGTGGAGACAAAACAGATGTCTCCTGCGAAAAGCCCGAATATATCGGGCTTTTTTGCTGCCCAAACGGCGATTTTTCTCTGTACCAAAACGCAGATGTAAAATCGCCGTTTTCCCTTTGCGGATAGACTTGAACTCCCGAAAAGTAAATATCAGATACACAGGCAGATAGAAAGCAAAAATCTATCTGC
>OMGX01000073.1_pt1 | contig 56159 bp, 38 predicted proteins | sample 1674381 | NCBI WGS metagenome assembly OMGX01 (sample SAMN05578582, study PRJEB25193) | human gut metagenome | biome: Human Microbiome; feature: human-associated habitat; material: feces | host: Homo sapiens | place: USA:Birmingham | reverse complement strand
TGTCGCCGTACCGCTTGTGCATCAGAATTCCGACAGCAGGGTCGATACTGTCGGAAACATGTTCCCTTCCCGCGCCAATGAGCAGCGAAGCAAGTCCGATTTGCTTTGCATTCATCGCACCGATGTAGCCCGAGCGTGGAGCGAGTACAGGAACAATGCGGCGTGTATTGACCAATTTATCAGGTTCGTCAATGTAAGAAGTATCGCCGCCGAGCCGTTCGATCATCTCACGAAGCTTATTCAGTGCGGCTCCCGATTTTATCGCGGCCTGCAATTTCGGAACGGCGGTTTCGACACTGTCTGTAAGACCCGAAAGCTTCAGCATGTTTCCCGCAAGCGAAAAACAAACGCGAACAAGCTGGTCATCCACCGGAACCTCGCCGCGAAGAACCTGAATTGCTTCCCGCATCTCGAGACCGTTTCCGACAGCCATTCCGAGCGGGCGACTCATGTCTGTGATGAGCGCGACGGTTCTTTTGTTCATGTTTTTTCCGATTGCAACCATTTCGGAGGCAAGTTCAACCGCCTCTTCAATTTTTTCCATGAATGCGCCGTTGCCGGTTTTGACGTCAAGAACGATCGCATCCGTTCCCGAAGCAAGCTTCTTGCTCATAATGCTTGAGGCAATGAGCGGAATGCTTTTTACCGTTCCGCTGACATCACGCAGCGCATACATCTTTTTATCCGCAGGATCAAGATCGGCAGATTGACCGATAACACAAAGACCGATATCGCGAACAATCTGTTTGAATCGTTCAAGCGGCTGTTCAACACAAACTCCGGGAACTGATTCAAGTTTGTCGAGAGTGCCTCCGGAGTGGGCAAGCCCTCTGCCGGACATTTTTGCAACCGTGCCTCCGCAGGCTGCAACAAGCGGCGCAACAACAAGAGTTGTAGTGTCTCCGACTCCGCCGGTGGAATGCTTGTCAACTTTGATTCCCGGAACATCGGACAAATCAATCGTGTTGCCGGAATCAATCATTGCCTTTGTCAAAGCGGCAGTCTCGGTTTCGTTCATGCCACGGCAGCAGACCGCCATCATGAATGAAGTCATTTGATAGTCCGCAACTTCACCGTTTACGAGTCCGTTTATCATGAAGTCGATTTCTTCCGGTTTGAGCACCTGTCCATCGCGCTTCTTTTCAATTATTTCTGTAATAATCATATTGGCAGCTCCCTATCGGAATTCTGTTGCATCGGCGCAGCCTCAAAACGTATGCGGCCGCGCCGTATTGCTGAAAAAGTGCTTTTTATTCAACGGTTACGGATTTCGCAAGGTTCCTGGGCTTATCGATATCGCACCCTTTGAGTGAAGCAATGTAATATGCAAACAACTGCAGCGGCACAATTGTCAGCGACGGTGTTGCAATGCTTTCGCATTCGGGAATTCTTATCACATAGTCCGCAACGGTTTCAGTCTGTGCATCGTCTTCGTTGATGACGGCAATGACACTTGCCCCGCGTGCTTTGACTTCCTTGATGTTTGAGATCATTTTTTCGAGCAGCGGCCTGTATGTACACAGTGCGATAACGAGCGTACCGTTCTCAATGAGTGAAATGGTCCCGTGCTTCAGCTCTCCCGCAGCATACGCTTCGGAATGAATATAAGAAATTTCTTTAAGCTTCAGCGATGCTTCAAGGGAAAGTGCGTAATCGACATTTCTCCCGATGAAGAACATATCACGCCCGTTGAAAAACTGCGATGCAAGGAACTGAACCTGCTTAACGTTCGAGAGCATGAATTTAAGCTGCTCAGGTATTCTTTCAAGGCATTCGATTTCATGCGCGATCTGTTGTTCGGACATCTTGCCTTGAGCTTGCGCAATGCACAGCATCAAAAGATGGATAAGCACAAGCTGCGTGCTGTACGCCTTTGTTGTGGCAACGGCAATTTCAGGACCGGCCCAAGTGTAAAGGACATCTTCACTTTCGTTTGCAATTGTGCTGCCGACAACGTTCACAATTGCAATGGTCTTCGCTCCGTGTTTTTTTGCTTCGCGCAGTCCGTAAAGCGTATCCAAAGTTTCGCCCGATTGGCTGATAACAATGGCAAGCGTGTTCTCGTCAACTATCGGATCGTCATAACGGAACTCGGAAGCGAGAACAGATTCAACAGGAATGCGCAGAGCAGCACGCATGAAATAACCGGCAACAAAGCCGACATGGTAAGCCGAACCGCAGCCGATGATCTTAATCGAATTCACCTTTTTCAGCATTTCGGCAGTAATATGTTTAAAGCCGAGCTCGATTCTGCCGTTCAAAATGCGCGGAGCAATTGTTTTTGCAATGGCTTCCGGCTGTTCCATGATTTCTTTAATCATAAAGTGCGGATATCCGCACTTTTCGGCTGCACTTGCATCCCAGTCAATGTGCTCGTAAACGCAATTTACACGTTCGCCGTAAGAATTAATGACGGTAACGCCGTCCTTTGTGAGTATTGCAAGCTCACGCTCTCCAAGCCTGTATACATCGCGTGTATGCTTAAGAATTGCGGGGACATCGGACGCAATAAAGTTCTCGCCTCTGCCTGCGCCTATAATAAGCGGGCTGTCCTTGCGCATGGCGATAATCTGCCAAGGATAATCCTTGAACAGTATCCCGAACGAATACGAGCCCTTTATCTTGCTTTCGGCAATGCGGACAGCTGCAACAGGGTCGCCGTTATAGCAGTAGTCAATAAGTTCGGAAACAACTTCCGAATCTGTCTCGGTTGAGAAGCTGTGCCCGTGTTCAATCAAAAACTGCCGAAGTTCAAGATAGTTTTCAACAATACCGTTGTGAACAACCGCAACTCTGCCGCTCTTCGATCTGTGCGGATGAGCATTCAAATCGGACGGTTCGCCGTGCGTTGCCCAACGGGTATGACCTATGCCGACGCAGGAATCATCTGCCGGAGCAGCATCGATTATTTTTCGTAAATCAGCAATTCTGCCGCGTGTTTTAAAAATGTTTATTCCTTTTCCGGACACGAGAGCTATTCCCGCCGAATCGTAACCGCGGTATTCAAGCTTTTCCAAAGCGTCCAAAAGGATGGGAGTTGCTTTCTTTTCTCCTATATAGCCGACTATGCCGCACATAGTTTATGCCTCCTTAATATTATCCGTACCATTATACAACTTTTCGTGAGAAAATAAAAGGCTGAATTTTCTGTTTTTCAATAAATATCAAAACGAGTACGCAAAACGGCGAAAAAGGGACGGGATTGCAATGCGAATTTTCCTGTTGCCGAAAGCTGTCCTTTTCTGTTATAATATATGCGGAGCCGTGCTTGAAACGGCGCAATACGGTAAAGGTAACGATATTATAATGCTAAAAAGTGATCAGAAATACACTTCATACATCGAAGTGCTGAAATCCGAGTTGGTTCCTGCGGCAGGCTGCACTGAACCTATCGCAATTGCGTTTGCTGCCGCAAAGGCACACTCGGTGCTTGGAAAGCTGCCCGAAAAGGTTGTGATTTACGTCAGCGGAAACATCATAAAAAATGTTAAAAGCGTTGTTGTTCCGAACACGGGCGGGCTGCGCGGAATCGAAGCGGCGGCGGCAGCAGGCATTGCTGCAGGCGATGCTTCGAAAGTTCTCGAAGTAATTGCCGATGTTGACGAAAACGGCAAACAACGCATATTGGATTTTCTCAAGCTGCATAACATCATCGTTCGTCCGGCCGACAATGATCTTGTTTTCGACATAGATCTTACGGTTTTTGCGGGCAGCGACAGCGTTCGCATTCGAATTATTGATTATCACACAAACATCGTGCTGATTGAAAAAAACGGCGAAGTTGTTTATGCGCCCGAGAGCGTTACTTTTGAAAAATCCGAAAATGCACTCGTTACTGAAAAAGATGCAATGACGATTGCCGAAATCGTTGATTTTGCCGATACGGTTGATCTCTCGGACATCGGCGACACCATCCGCAGACAAATTCAGTATAATTCCGCAATTTCCGCCGCCGGCCTTGCGCACGATTACGGTGCAAACGTCGGCAGGATTCTGCTGAAAACATACGGCAACGATGTTAAAATTCGTGCAATGGCGGCTCCCGCAGCCGGGAGCGATGCGCGCATGAGCGGCTGCGAGCTGCCCGTCATCATAGTTTCCGGAAGCGGCAACCAGGGAATGACTGCGTCGCTTCCCGTTGTTGAGTATGCCAAGGAATACAACAAAACGGAAGAGGAACTTATTCGGGCAGTCATTCTTTCTGACCTTATCACCATTCACCAAAAGTCAAAAATAGGCCGTCTTTCCGCTTTTTGCGGTGCAATAAGTGCAGGCTGCGGTGCAGCAGCCGGAATCGCGTATCTCCTCGGCGGGGATTACGACACAATTGCGCACACACTGGTTAATTCCCTTGCCATTGTGTCCGGCATTGTATGCGACGGAGCAAAAGCATCGTGTGCAGGCAAGATCGCAGCTGCTGTAAACGCCGGCATCCTTGGTTACAATATGTATTTGAACGGATCTCAATTTTGGGCCGGTGACGGTATTGTTTCAAAGGGCGTTGAAAACACGATTCGCAATGTCGGACGTTTGGGCCGGGACGGAATGCGTGAAACAGACAGGGAAATACTGAAGATCATGACTGAAGAATAATTGGCACTTATTCTGTTATTGACATTATATAGCTGCTGAAAGGCTCACGCCGTATTTACTTATATATGGCGTGAGTTTTTTGTCGTAAAACTGCAGCGAAGATTAAAAACAAACGAAAAAGCGGGAGCTGTTTCATCAAATTTGAATCATTCACCGGGATAAACTCGCAGCATACGGGGTCTGTTTTGCTATTTGCGATTCTGCATTGACTTCGGAACTTGCGAAAATTATTGCGAAATGCCCCGCTTGAGTGTATAATATGGATAAATATGCACAGAAGGATAAAAAGAATATGTGTAACAACTGCAAAGAAACAAACCAACCGGAAAACCCGACCGCAATCAATGCTGCTGTTGAACTTAAAGAGGCATCTGATGCTGTCAAGCGGATTCACAGTGCGATATCCGACAAGGGTCTGACCTACTATATCGAGACTTATGGCTGCCAAATGAACGAGCATGACTCCGAAAACATTGCGGGTATGCTTGTTCGGTGCGGCTACACAAAAGCTGATTGCAAAGAAACGGCTGATTTTATACTTTTCAATACATGCTGCGTTCGGGAGCATGCCGAACTTCGAACTTTCGGCAATGTCGGTTTTGTAAAAGAGCTTAAACAAAAGAATCCGCGTTTGATTCTCGGCGTTTGCGGCTGCATGATGCAGCAGAAGCAGGTCGCGAAAAAGTTGTTTGATCGTTTCCCGTTTGTTGACATGGTGTTCGGAACACACGAGCTCAAGAATTTTCCGCTGCTGTTGGAACAGGTATTTAACAACAGACGTATCCTCCGTGTTGACGATTCAGCAGGCGAAGTCATAGAAGGTCTTCCGGCCGAACGCGAACCCGGATTCTCCACATTCGTGAACATTATGTACGGCTGTGACAATTTTTGCACGTACTGCATAGTGCCCTATGTTCGCGGAAGGGAACGTTCCCGCAGTCCCGAGAACATCATTGCGGAGGTCCGGCAAGTTGTGAACGACGGTTACATCGAAGTCACACTGCTTGGCCAGAACGTAAATTCATACAATTATGACGGAGTTCGCTTCCCGGAACTGTTAAAGCGCGTCAATGATGAGGTTAGAGGACTGAAACGGCTCAGGTTTATGACATCTCATCCGAAGGATCTCTCGGATGAACTCATCGATGCAATGGCGTCGCTTGACAAAGTATGCAAGCATATTCATTTGCCGGTACAGTCCGGAAGCGACCGAATTCTCCGACTTATGAACAGAAAATACACGAGTGCGGATTATTATGCTCTTGTCGATAAACTTCGGACCCGTGTTAAGGATGTTGAAATAACCACCGATATAATTGTGGGTTTTCCGCAGGAAACAGAGGAAGATTTTAATGCAACATGCGCACTTGTTCGCAATGTCGGCTACAGCAACGCATATACGTTTGCATATTCCCCACGCGAAGGCACCGTTGCAGCACGCATGGACGGACAAATCCCTCTCGAAGAGAAAAAACGCAGACTGAACGCGCTTAACGCTGTTCTCGCGGAAACTCTTCCGGCGGGAAACGAGAAGTATATCGGCTATGAAGGCGATATTCTCGTTGAAGGAGTCGATCATCGCGGCGAACCGCTGCTTTTCGGCAAGCTTTCCAACTTTAAAATGGTGTATGTTAAGGGCGACGAAAGCCTTGTCGGAACCGTTGTTCCCGTTAAGGTCGACGGTTTGCGTTTCAACTCGCTGCAGGGTCATATCATAGAATGAACAAACGGCCGCATACCCACCCTTAAACAGGCACCAAAGTTTAATCAGCAGGAGAGGACTCAATGGCAAGCATGACCCCAATGATGCGGCAGTATTTGCAGCTTAAAGAGAAATACAGCGATTGCCTTCTGTTTTTCAGACTCGGCGATTTTTATGAGATGTTTTTTGACGATGCAAAAACAGCATCCCGCGAACTTGAACTTACACTCACAGGACGCGATTGCGGGCTTGAAGAGCGCGCACCGATGTGCGGCGTGCCGTACCATTCGGTTAACACATACATAACGAAACTTATCGACAAAGGATACAAGGTTGCAATTTGCGAACAGCTTACGGATCCTGCTCTTTCGCAGGGACTTGTTGAACGTGACGTTATTCGAGTTATCACTCCGGGAACGGTTATTGAAACTCAGATGCTCAACGACAAGGAAAATAACTATATTGCCGCCGTGTACCTGAAACGTGCCGGGAAAAACCCATCCTGCTCAATTGCATACAGCGATGTTTCAACGGGTGAATTCTGTGTAACTTCATTTGAAGGCAGCGATATCTCATCGGATCTTTTCAATGAGCTTGTCGGAATATCGCCGCGTGAGCTCATTGCAAATTCGGAAATGTTCGAGGACGAACTGCTGCTTAAACGCATAAAGGCAAGATTCTACACCGAGCAGGCAGAGCAGAGGGCATTCGACATTAAACGCGGCACCGAAAAGCTTTGCAGGCATTTTGGTGTTGCAACGCTGCAGGGATTCGGCATACGCAATGACTCACCGGATATTGCCGCCGCCGGTGCTTTGCTCGGATATCTTGAAGATACTCAAAAGAACGCACTGACGCATATAACCCGGATAACGAAAATTCGACGCAGCGAGTTTATGGGTATCGACGCGGCGACAAGGCGCAACCTTGAATTAACAGAACCGCTGAGGTTTGACGGCAGCAAGAAAAACACCCTGTTGTATGTTCTCGACAAAACAGAGACTGCAATGGGCGGTCGGCTGCTGCGCAAATGGATCGAACGCCCCCTTCAGATTGAAGAACAGATCAATGAACGGCTCGATGCCGTGGAGGCAATCTCGGACGCCGCACGCGAACGGGAAGTTCTCGCGGCTGCACTTTCCGATGTTTATGACATCGAACGCTTGTGCAGCAGAATTGCATACGGAACGGTCACCCCAAAAGACTGTCTTTCACTGTGCTCAACGCTTGCTGCATTGCCCTTGATTTATGCTGCCGCAAACAGCTTTGCCTGTTCAAAACTTCAATCACTTGCCGCACGCATTGATCCTATGACCGAGATTGCAGAGCTGCTCAAATCCGCAATAAATGATGATGCGGGGATATCCGTAAAGGACGGAAATATTATAAAAAGCGGCTACAATGCCGAAGTTGACGAGTTACGCAGTCTTGCTGAAAACGGAGGCAAATGGCTTCGTGACTTTGAATCTGCCGAAAAAACACGAACAGGCATAAAGACACTTAAAGTCAGCTACAATCGCGTGTTTGGGTATTACATTGAAGTTTCAAAATCGTACGCCGGAAGCGTACCGCTGGAATATCAGCGCAAGCAAACCCTTGCAAACTCAGAGCGTTATATAACTCCGCAGCTCAAAGAAGCCGAGGAAAAGATTCTGAGCGCAAAGGAAAACTGTATCCAGCTTGAGTACAGACTGTTTACCGAGATTCGCGAAAAACTTTCCGATTGCCTCAGCGCGCTCAAGCTTAATTCCGCCGTTATTGCTGAACTTGATGCATTCTGTTCGTTTGCCAAAGCTGCGGTTGCAAACGGGTATGTCCGTCCGCGCATTAATACCAAAGGCAGAATTTCAATCACCGACGGAAGGCATCCCGTTGTTGAACCGGGCATGAAAGATGCATTTGTTCCGAATTCAACGGATATGAACATGCAGAACGATCGCTTAATCATTCTGACAGGCCCGAACATGGCGGGGAAAAGCACATATATGCGCCAAGTTGCGCTGATAACACTGATGGCACATTTAGGGTCATTCGTTCCGGCAAAAGCGGCTAATATCTGCATTACGGACAGAATCTTTACCCGTGTCGGCGCGTCGGACAGCCTTTCAACAGGCCAGAGCACATTCATGGTTGAAATGAGCGAAATGGCAAACATTTTGAACAATGCGACTTCGAGAAGTCTGCTCATTATTGATGAAATCGGCAGAGGAACAAGCACTTTTGACGGATTGAGCATTGCATGGGCAGTACTGGAGTACATCTCAAATCCCGAAAAATGCGGAGCGAAAGCTCTTTTTGCAACTCATTATCATGAGCTTACCGAACTTGAAGGCAGGCTGTCAGGAGTCAAAAACTATCGAATTTCCGTCAAAGAGATCGGTGACAACATTATTTTTCTCCGAAAAATTGTACGCGGCGGTGCGGATAAAAGCTTTGGAATCCAGGTTGCAAAGCTTGCGGGGCTTCCCGCTGCGCTTATTGAAAGGGCAAAAAATATTTTGTCCGAACTTGAAGCTTCGGATATCAATAACGCATCACGGCGCGTAAAAGCAGAAGATAAGCCGACGCAAATGAGTTTGATCGGTGAAACAGGTGCCGATGCCGATGAGGTATGCGCCGGCGTTATTGCAGAACTTGCAAAAATGGATGCGGACAGAATGACTCCCATGGAAGCGTTAAGCAAGCTTTATGAGCTGAGCTCTCGCGTTAAAATTGCAAAAAGCTGAAACGGGACGCCTTTCTTCAGCACCAAATTCATTTGATTTTCGGTATTATGCAGCATGAATAAACGAATTATTATACTTGAACCGAATACGGCTAACAAAATTGCTGCCGGCGAGGTTGTTGAACGCCCTGCAAGCATCGTTAAGGAGCTTGTTGAAAACGCTCTCGATGCAGGCAGCAGCGCCGTAACCGTGGAGATACGCAACGGCGGAATCGACTATATCAGAATAACCGATAACGGCAGCGGCATACCGAGTTATGATGTCCGCACGGCTTTTCTCCGCCATGCAACAAGCAAGCTCTCTTCTGCGGAAGAGTTAACCCATATTGAAACTTTCGGATTCCGCGGAGAAGCGCTTGCCTCTGTTGCGGCCGTTTCAAAAGTTTCAATGCGAACGAGAACCGAAGATGATGAATCCGGGACTTATGTTGCAATTGAGGGCGGTGTCGAAACGTGTTTCGAACCGTGCGGCTGCCCGACAGGCACAACAGTCGAAGTCAACGAGCTCTTTTTCAACGTTCCGGCAAGGTTGAAATTTCTTAAGTCTCCGCGAAGCGAAGCCGCATTTATCGGTGATTATGTCGTGCGTTTAATACTTGCAAACACTGATACGGCGATAAAATTCATTAATAACGGAAAGACCGTTTACCACAGCACCGGTGACGGCAGCCTTGAAAATGCATTGTTCTGCGTCTATGGGAACGCAATTTCGAACTCTTTGTACCCTGTTGAATTCGACAACGGTTACATTCGAGTCGGCGGCTATGTCGGCAGTGAGAGCATTGCGGGGAAGAACCGTGCAAAACAGAGCATATTCGTAAATCGGCGATACATTAAATCTTCACTTATCAGCAATGCTGCTCAGCGCGCATTCGATACAAGGCTGATGAGCGGAAGGTTTCCGTTTTTCGTGCTTGATATTACAATTTCGAGCAGAGAAATCGATGTTAATGTTCACCCAAACAAACTATCCGTCCGTTTTCGCGACGATGAACGTGTGGCTCTTTCCGTAACCCGCGCGATTGCGGAAGCACTGAACAGCGTGTCGACGGCCTATCCGTTTCCTGCATGCGCCGCTGAACAAGCGCCGTGTACAATCAAAGATTCCGATTCTGACAGTGCCTCCGCTCATATTATTTCAACAACGGGTCAACCAAACGCAGGAACCGGTCGATATGACAACATCGATGATTATGCGGAATCAACCAAGAATGTACAGTCGAACGAATCAGCTCTCGTTCGAGCGGAAGCTGTAAGTGAAGAATTTTCAACCGTCAGCGGAGACAGCTGTGGTGTGGAAACTGCCGCCGAAAATATTGATTGGAGTCTTAATAAACCGTCAAAGTGGATGCTTCGGGACAGCGGAGCCGCTGCAATACCTGATTTTATGCCGGACACACATTTCGAAAGGAATTTGGGTTCGATACCGTTTTATTCAAGCAATGCTGTGCCGACACAAAAGCTCGAAAAGCCTGAGCAGATTCGACTCGATGCCGATTCGTGTAACATTATCGGTACGGTATTCAACACATATATCATTGTGCAGCAAAATGATGCGGTTTACTATATCGACCAGCACGCGGCTCACGAAAGACTTCTTTATGAAAAGCTTGTCGCAGGGGAGCTTCGTTTCTGTTCACAGCTGCTCGTCATGCCGGATTATGTAAAGCTTGATCCCGTTGCGTATTCTTGCCTTGAGGATAATCTTGAGCGAATAGAGGAACTTGGTTTTTCTGTCGAGTTGTGCGGTGAACTCACAATCAGAATTTATGCCGTGCCAGATATTCTGAATTTTAACATTGTGAACGGCCGCACCCAAAACGGCCGCGGAATTGAAAGTTTTCTTAACGAGGCAATTGCGATCATTGAAGAAAACGGCAGTGTGGACGAAACGGAACTTGTTCGTTCAAAGCTCATAAAGGCTTCGTGTAAGCACGCTGTGAAAGGCGGAGATATGCTGGATGAACAGCAGGTGAAGGCGCTTGTTCAATCATATTGCGGCGGCAATGTTCCGCTGACTTGCCCGCACGGCCGACCTGTGATAATCAGCGTAAAAAAATCCGACCTTGAAAAACAGTTTAAAAGGGTGTTGTGATGAAACAGAGGATTTATATAATTGCAGGCCCAACCGCAAGCGGAAAAACAGCAGCGGCGATAGGTGTTGCAAAGCGAATGAACGCAGAAATCGTCTCTGCGGATTCGATTCAAATTTACCGCGGACTCGATATCGGCTCTGCAAAGCCATCCGTTCAGGAACAATGCGGCGTTCCGCACCATCTGATTGACTGTGTTGACATCGAAGACAGGAGTTTTAATGTTGCAATGTTTCGGGAACGTGCCTCCGAAAAAATACGCGAAATCGCCTCTCGAGGAAAAAATGCGCTTGTTGTCGGAGGAACAGGCCTTTACATCAATGCTTTGACTTATCCGCTGAACTTCTCATCCGCTGAACCGAATATCGAGCGGCGTGAAGAGCTGAGCAAAATGGAGGATGCCGACCCCGGGTGCCTCCACAAAATGCTTAGCGCCATTGATCCCGCAACTGCCCAAAGATTGCATGTTAATGACAGAAAACGCATAATCCGTGCCATTGAAATCTTTGAACAGACGGGGCAGACCGCATCCGCGCACGGCGGAGATTTTTCAAACGCCCGCGGTGAAGAAATTGAATTTGAACCCATAATTGCCGCACTCTGTTTTTCCGACAGAGCGAAGCTCTATGAACGCATTGAGCGCAGAGTTGACCTTATGATCGAAAACGGATTGATTGATGAAGTTAAAGCCGTTGCGGAAAAGGGTTATGACCGAAGTTTGCCTGCACTCCAAGGGCTTGGGTATAAACAGCTTTTGATGTACCTTGACGGCGAATGCAGCTTTGATGAGGCAATTGAGCTTATAAAACGCGACACACGCCGATTTGCAAAAAGGCAGATCAGCTGGTTCAAACGTGATAAGCGTATACACAGTTTCTTTGCGGATAAAGAAACCGCTGATGGGCTTGTACAAAGCCTGTATGAATACTTTATGAACCCGGAGCTGTTTCAGGGAGATGCACCCGAAACAGAACAGGAAGGAGAACAAACCTGAATTATGTACGGAAAAGCATACAGCAACTTATTAATAAGTGAAAACGCTTTCAACACGGTTTGCAGACTTGAAGAAGAGCTTGCTCCCGTTTTTCGGCGGATTGAATCAATTGAATGTGAGAATGAAGCAAAAGTTCTTGCGGCTTTCCATAAGAACCGTGTTGCAGCGCATTATTTTAATCCGACAACCGGTTACGGTTATGATGACATCGGCAGAGATAATCTTGACAAAGTATTTGCGGACGCGTTCGGTGCCGAAAGTGCAATTGTCAGTCCGCAGCTTATTTCCGGAACTCATGCGATTTTTACTGTTCTTTCAGGGCTGCTTCGGCACGGCGATTTACTTCTGGCCGTTTCCGGAAAGCCATATGATACTTTGGTTGATGCGATAGGCGTTTCCGATGCCGAAGACGATGAAGCCGAGGCTGCAAACACCGTCGAATGCTCACTCAAGGAGCGCGGTGTGCGTTATTCACAGATAGATTTAAACGATGACGGGAGTTTTCGGCTTGAAAGCATTATTGAATGTATCGAACGGGAACATCCGAGGGTTGTTTACGTTCAGCGTTCACGCGGATATGCATGGCGGGAAGCTGTTCATCCGCAGGCAATGCAGCCGGTTTTCGATGAAGTGAAACGAATATCTCCGAACTCAATAATCGTTGTTGACAATTGTTACGGTGAATTCACCTGCAATTGTGAACCTTTGGCTGTCGGTGCGGATATCATTGTGGGCTCCCTTATCAAAAACCCGGGCGGCGGACTTGCTCCCACCGGCGGATACTTCGCAGGAAAGAAATCTGCTGTGGACAGAATAGCAAACTCAATGACTGTTCCCGGCATAGGCAGGGAAGCGGGGTCGTATTTCGGAAGTTATCTCCCGTTTTATCAGGGCTTTTTCAGTGCTCCGCATGTTGTTGCGCAAAGCCTCAAAACTTCGGCGCTGTTTGCAAAGGCTTTTGAATATCTGAAACTGCCCACGATGCCTCCGAGTGATGCTATGCGTTCCGATATCGTGCAGTCGCTGCGTTTTGATACCAAGGAAGAACTCATTGATTTCTGTGCATGCATCCAGGCAGTTGCGCCTGTTGACGGGTATGTTGTTCCCGAGCCGTGGGCAATGCCGGGGTACAGCCACGATGTTATTATGGCAGCGGGCACTTTTATCCAGGGCGCATCCATTGAACTTTCCGCCGATGCGCCGATCTGCAAGCCGTACACAGCATACGTTCAGGGTGCATTAAACTATTCTCACGGTCGGCTTGCCGTGATGAGGGTTTTGACTTCTCTGCTTGATAAAAAAGGCTGCGGCACGAATGTGTTAACCGACTGAAACTGAGGTGTAGAATGAAAAAATGTGTTCTTTATGACGGAAAAGTTTGCAATGACTGTGGTGAATGCAATCGCTGCGACCTTGATCCCGGCAAAATTTGCGACAATTGCGGAAAATGCCTCCAAAGAGGCAGCGATGAATTCAACAGCATAATTTATCGTTATCCGACGGAAGACGAGAATGAGTGCGAGTGTGAATGCGAGTGTGAATGCGAATGTGATCATCACGAAAACGGTGAAGAATTGAATTCCGCGGATTTTGACGAATTCCTCGATGAACCTATAGAGCTCGACGTTCCGGATCCTATTCAAATCGACCCTGCGCTTGCCGCCGAATGGGAGCGACGACTCGCAGAATCTTTTCGCGAGGATGCTCGGCGGGAAGCGGCTTCAGATGATGCTCCGAAAGGTCTTTACGCCGTGCGCAAACGCCGCGAACGAAAGTGACGGGGGAGTTATTGCTCCGTTCGGCAAATAACTCGAAGTATTTCAAGATACGGTAATGTGCAGCGGGGCTTATCCGTTGTTCATTGCCGTAAATTCTTTTGCAAGGTCGGATCGGATGTCAACCGTTATTCAGCATCGTCCGGCTCGTTTCCGTTTTTTGTGTCCGCATCAGCAGTGCCGCTTTTTTTCCCTTTAAGACTGATAACCTCGGCAGCAAAACGCCGTCTGTCCTCTGCCTGAGGAACATAGTGTTTTCGCGTTGTATTGACGTCTTTTTGGCCTAAAACATCCGCAACAAGGTAAATATCTCCGGATTCACGGTACAGCATGGTTCCGTATGTGCTGCGCAGCTTATGCGGGGAGATTCTTTTCAGCGGAGCAGCAAGCGCAGCATATTTTTTCACAAGGTTTTCGATTGCGCGAACCGTCATGCGTTTGTTCTGCATTGAAAGAAACAAAGCCTTTTCGTGACCCGGCTGCGCAGTCATGTTTTCTCGACGCAGCATATAATTCAGCAAAGCCTCTCGAACCTCGCTCCCGAAAACAAGCACATCCTGGTTGCCGCCCTTGCGGACGATTCGCACTTCGTTTGACATAAAGTTTAAATCATCGATATTAATCCCGACAAGTTCACTGATGCGCATTCCCGTACCCAAAAAAAGTGTCACTATCGCAGTGTCACGAACCTGCGTCTGTTTATGATATTTTTTTTGAGCAGGAGACAGCCCTTCGCCGCTTTCAACAACTGTCAGCATTGCATCAATTTCATCCGGTTCAAGCTTGACTATCGGCTTTTCATGCACCTTGGGTGTGTCTGCCAAAGCTGCGACGTTGCGCGTTATTCTTCCTTTTTTATAAAGATACTTAAAAAAAGAGCGTACAGAAGAGAGTTTACGCGCCTTGGCTCGTTCACCATTTGTAATATATTCTTCTTTTTCGTAATCTTCAGAATCGGTTTCCGCAGGATACATAGCAACGTATTCGAGGTAGCGTTCGATGTGATCGATTGAAACGTTTTCAAGAATCGAACAGTCAATATCACGTATGCTCAGTAATCCCGAGCATAAGCTGTCGCTGATCAAAAACTTAAAAAAAAGCTTCAGGTCAAGAGCATATCCGTACCGTGTGAGAACGCTTGTTGACGGTTCGATGCCGCGGAAAAACTCCGCGCAAATCGGCGGCAAATCTTCGAGCAATGCGCGCAGTTTGAGCGTATACACGCGGGTTCTTTCATTTGAATAGTCTTCACTCATATTTTATACTTAAAGTAATACTTGCATCGTAACAGCCGAACGTATTGAAACTGAAAAGCGGGGAAAAACACTGATTCTGTTCTTCCCAACTATTCGCAAAATGCATGTTTTGCGAATAGTTGGGAAGAAACACATTCATAAACAGCTTTAATGGCTTCCGTTTACACTTCCTTGCATTTTAAAACATACGCCAGACTTGTTATGTCAGTTCTGCTTTTTGAGGTTTGCAGCTGCAGTTGTTGCAAGCTTATCGCACCGGTTGTTGTATGGATTATCCGCATGCCCCTTAACTTTGCGCCAATCAAGTTTGTGAACCCGCTGCAATTCCAAAAGTCTTTCCCAAAGTTCTCGGTTTTCAACAGGCTTTCCGGAGGCTGTCTTCCAGCCGTTTTTCAGCCAATTCCATATCCAGCCGTTATTAAACCCGTTGCACAGATATGCGCTGTCCGTATATAACTCTACTTCACACGGCTCCCTAAGCAGTTCGAGTGCTTTAATTGCCGCTGTAAGCTCCATGCGGTTGTTCGTTGTCATTTTTTCGGCTCCGCTTATTTCTTTTTTTGCTTCGCCGTATATAAGCACCGCACCCCAGCCGCCGACTCCCGGATTTCCTGAGCATGCACCGTCAGTATAAATTACAACTCGCTTCATTAAAATCAGTTCCTGTGCTGAATTGATTTACACATCATACTTTGATTACCCGATGTTGAAATTGTACGATGATTCAACTTCAACATTCGGAATATCCGAATCGGCAGCGTCATCCGCGGATGACGAACCCTCATATCGGAATTCATCATTGTATGCATCCTCTTCATCATATGCTTCGGATTCGTCATGACAATTTGCGGATTGCGGAAGCGGAATAAACACGGGCGCACCGTCCTTAAACTTCCATTCTCCGAAAACACCGCGAAACTCTGCTCCGAGTTCAAGATGCAGCATGGCAATGCCGCAGTCAACCCCGCCGAACCCCCAATTGTTTGAATTGTTTATGAGTTCAATGCTGTCTTCCTTTATATCAAGCTCCCACGGCTGCTTATTGAGAGCCGAAGGCGAAAGCCGTGCGCAGTTGACAGCCTCCTGCTGCCATGCCGGAAGCGCTGAAAACGCTGCGGCATTCAATCCGGTGAGCTGTTCGATGCTTTTCTTCTTTGTGTGTTTAACTTTTCCGTCATAAAAGCCAAATGCGATAATGCAGGCAAGCGTTTCATCTTCCTTAATGTCCACAAATTCACGAACCTTTGACTTTTTATATGACGCGCCGAGCCAGCATGTTGCAATTCCGCGGGCAGTGCATTCAAGAACAAATGCCTCGCCGATATAACCGCCCATGTATTTGCTGCCCTTCTTTGTTATGACTGCCGCAAAACCTTTTGTTCCTGCAACTCTGCCGTAAGCCAAAAAAATGGATTTCAGAACCCCGTCCTTTGAACGCAAAACAAGCCGTGCTTCATCGTTGTTGAGCCCTGCTGCGAATTTTTTCAGTTCAGTGAAAGTTTTTTGATCCACCGTATCTGAAAACTCACGTACGGATGTCCTGTTTTTGATTGATTTATACCAATTTAAAGTCATATCATTCATAATGATGTACACTCCCCCGTTTTCATTAGAATTATTTATTAAATAAAATCTTCTTGAGATACTGACCGGTGTAGCTGTTCTCAACAAGCGCAACCTGCTCCGGTGTTCCGCAAGCCACAATGCTGCCGCCGCGGTCGCCGCCTTCAGGTCCGAGATCAATGATATAATCCGCCGTTTTTATTACGTCGAGATTGTGTTCAATAACAAGGACACTGCTGCCGCTGTCGCAAAGGCGTTCAAGAATGGCAAGCAATCGTTCAACATCAGCAACATGCAATCCTGTCGTCGGCTCATCGAGAATATACAGTGTTCTGCCTGTATCGCGCCGAGCAAGCTCGGTTGCAAGCTTGACGCGCTGCGCTTCGCCGCCGGAAAGCGTTGTTGAGGACTGTCCGAGTTTTATATAGCCCAGCCCGACATCAAAAAGCGTCTGCAATTTCTTCGCAATTTTGGGATGCGCCGAAAAGAACTCCAATGCCTGCTCAACCGTCATATCAAGTACGTCCGCAATTGTTTTGCCGCGGTATCGAACTTCCAGAGTTTCACGATTATACCGTTTGCCCTTGCATACCTCGCATGGAACATACACATCGGGCAAAAAATGCATCTCGATCTTTATTATACCATCACCGCGGCAGGATTCGCAACGTCCGCCTTTAACGTTAAAGCTGAATCTACCGTTTGTATATCCGTGCATTTTTGCATCGGGCGTCATTGCGAACACTTCACGGATAAGGTCAAAAACGCCCACATAGGTTGCGGGATTGCTTCGCGGCGTCCTGCCGATAGGCGATTGATCAATATCGATTACCTTATCAAGATACTGAACTCCGCTTATACTGTCAAACTCGCCTGATTTTGTCCGTGCCCGATTGAGCATTCGCAGCAATGTATTTCGAATTATTCCGTTCACAAGGCTTGATTTTCCCGAACCGGAGACGCCGGTTACACATGTGAATACACCGAGCGGAATTTTCACCGTGATATTTTTAAGATTGTTTTCCCGACATCCCTCAACGCACAGCCAACGTTCATCGGACGGTTTTCGGCGTTCCTCCGGAATGGGAATAAAACGCTTACCGCTCAGGAACTGCCCGGTTATGGATTCCGGAGCATTCATTATATCCTCAACGCTGCCCTGTGCAACAACATACCCGCCGTGCACGCCGGGACCGGGGCCGATATCTACAATGTAATCCGCACTGCGCATGGTATCTTCGTCATGTTCGACAACAATAAGAGTATTGCCGAGGTCACGGAGTCCTTTCAGCGTTGCAAGCAGGCGGTCATTATCACGCTGATGCAGCCCTATGCTCGGTTCATCCAAAATATAGAGAACGCCGACAAGGCCCGAGCCTATTTGAGTTGCAAGCCGAATGCGCTGTGCCTCTCCTCCGGAAAGGCCTGATGCCGAGCGTGAAAGTGTGAGATATTCCAATCCGACGTTGACAAGAAAGCGCAGTCTGGCCTTCAGCTCCTTGTAAATTCGGGAGGCAATAATCTTTTCTGATTCCGAAAGAACAAGCCCGTCTACAAAAGCAAGAACGTCGGTTATGGACATGCCGCACACGTCCGCAATCGACTTATTCCCGATTGTAACTGCAAGCACTTCGGGCTTAAGTCGCTTTCCTCCGCATGTCGGACAGGTTATTTTGCTCATAAATGCTTCGTAAGCTTCCTTCATGGAATCGGATTGAGTTTCGTGATAACGTCTTTCAAGAGTGGGTATAACGCCTTCGAATTCCGTTTCGAAAAAACCGCCGCCGTAATCTCTTTCGTACTCAACATGAATTCTCTTTCCGCCCGTACCGTAAAGAATAACCTTGCGGATTTCTTCGGGCAGTTCGCGCCACGGCGTATCCGGCGAAAAACCGTATTCGTCAGCGAGTGCTTTTAAATACATGCTTGCAATTCCGTTTGCGGAATTCCATCCCATTGCGGCAATCGCACCTTTGTTCAAAGACAGCGAATCATCCGGAACAACAAGCAGCGGATCGATTTTTTCCTGATAACCAAGGCCGGTGCAGTCCGGGCAGGCACCGAACGGACTGTTGAACGAGAACATTCGCGGTGACATTTCTTCAATGCTGATACCGCACTCATGACAGGCAAAATTCTGAGAAAAAAGCAGCTCCTCCACACCGTCCTCAACGAGGATTCCCCCGTTTGCGGCCTTTTTTTCAGCGGGAATATTCTCCTCTGCCGCATCCCTGTCGGGCAGGATATCAACCTTTGCGAGCCCGTCGCCGAGCGCAAATGCTGTTTCCAACGAATCGGTAAGCCTTGAATCAATGCCTTCCTTGATAACAAGACGATCGATAACGACATCGATGCTGTGTTTGAGCTTTTTGTCAAGTTTGGGAACATCATTGATATCGTAAACCGTGCCGTCAATCTTAACGCGCACATAGCCGTCTTTACGTATCTGTTCAAGCAGCTTAACATGTTCGCCTTTTTTTGCACGTATTACAGGCGCAACGATGAGTATCCTTGAACGTAACGGGAGCAGTTTAACTTTATCAACCACCTGGTCTATGCTTTGGCGCGCAATTTCCCTTCCGCATTTGGGACAATGCGGAACGCCGACACGCGCAAAAAAAAGCCTCAGATAGTCATAAATCTCCGTAACGGTACCGACTGTTGACCTCGGGTTGTTTGATGTGCTTTTCTGGTCAATTGAAACCGCAGGTGAAAGCCCTTCGATGTAATCAACATCGGGTTTGTCCATTTGGCCCAAAAACTGGCGGGCATATGTCGAAAGAGACTCGACATATCGCCGCTGCCCTTCTGCAAAAATCGTTTCAAACGCAAGTGAAGATTTTCCGGAACCCGAAAGTCCGGTAAAAACAATCAGTTTATCTCTCGGAACAGTTAAATCTATGTTTTTCAGGTTATTCTCCCGTGCGCCTTTTATTGTTATGCAATCTTTCATTTTTATCATATCTCTTTTCTTGCGTGACTCATTCAAAATACGAGTTATTTTCTTGTTCTTCCGCGTGCCTTTTTTCGACTGCCGGGAGTTCCGGGCTTTGCTCCGCGTTTTGTTCCGGGCTTTGGTGCGGAATCCGATGCTCCATCCGACCTGCCCTGCAATCTGTACAGTTCATCGCGAAGCTTTGCGGCAGTTTCAAACTCAAGCTCCATGGCGGCACGCTGCATCTGTTCGGTCAGCAAAGCAATCTTTTCGGCTTTTTCGTCCTCGTTCATTCCCGCAGCAGCATCTTCAACCGCGCCTGATATTTCTATTATGCCGTGAACAGCCTTCTTAATGCTCTTGGGAGTTATTCCGTGTTCAATGTTAAACGCCTGCTGCTTGGTTCGCCTGCGGTTTGTTTCATCAATCGTGCTTTGCATTGAGTCCGTTATCGTGTCTGCATACATGATAACATATCCGTCAACATTGCGTGCTGCTCTGCCGACAGTCTGAATCAGCGACGTTGACGACCGCAGAAAGCCTTCCTTGTCAGCATCAAGTATAGCAACAAGCCCGACTTCCGGAAGATCCAGTCCCTCTCGCAGCAGGTTTATGCCTACGAGAACATCGAATTCTCCGAGTCGAAGATCCCGAATGATTTCCATGCGCTCCATTGTGTCAATATCTGAATGCATATAGCGCACTCTGATGCCGATTGAATCAAGATGTTCCGTCAGCATTTCCGCCATGCGTTTCGTGAGCGTTGTAACAAGCGTGCGATAGCCCTTGGCTGCATTTTTATTTACTTCGGAAATCAAATCATCAATCTGCCCCTTGACGGGACGAATGTAAATCTCCGGATCAAGCAGCCCTGTCGGCCTGATTATCTGCTCAGCAATGTTTGCTGCTCTTGCAAGTTCGTATTCGGCGGGAGTCGCGCTGACGCACACAAGCTGTTTTATGCGTTCTTCAAACTCTTCGAACTTCAGCGGACGATTGTCAAAAGCGCTTGGAATACGGAATCCGTAATCGACAAGTTCGGTCTTGCGTGCAAGGTCTCCTCTGTACATTGCCCTTATCTGCGGAATTGTAACATGGGACTCATCGATAATTGTCAGGAAATCATTGCCCATGAAATCAAGCAGCGTAAACGGCGGCTGTCCGGGTTTTCGCCCGTCAAAGTATCTTGAGTAGTTTTCTATGCCCGAGCAATAGCCTATTTCCCGCATCATTTCCATGTCATAAAGCGTACGCTGCTCAAGCCGCTGCGCCTCAACGAGCTTGTTTTGCGCCTTCAGCTCATCAACGCGATTTTTCATATCCTGCTCGATCTGTTCAAGTGCAGATTCAATCTTTTCTTTTCCGGTCGCATAGTGTGTTGCAGGAAAAATCACCGCATGAGCAAGAGCCGCCGCAGGAATTCCCGTAACGGCGTTAACCTCGCTTAAGGATTCAATTTCATCGTCGAAATACTCAACCCGAACAGCTCTGTCATACGCATTCATCGGGAATATCTCAACAATATCACCGCGAACACGAAAAATACCGCGACTGAATTCATAGTCATTGCGCTGATATTGAATGTCTACAAGTCTTTTTATCAATTCTTCGCGGGGAAAGACCGCACCTTTGCGCAGTGATATGCTCATTCGCATGTATTCTTCAGGACTGCCCAAAGCATAGATGCAGGAAACTGATGCAACGATAATAACATCCTTGCGTTCATTAAGTGAACACGTCGCACTGTGGCGCAAGCGGTCGATTTCCTGATTTATGTCCGCCGTTTTTTCAATGTATGTATCGGAAGAAGCAATATAAGCTTCCGGCTGGTAGTAGTCATAATATGAAACAAAGTATTCAACTGCATTATTCGGAAAGAACTCACGAAATTCCGAACAAAGCTGTGCCGCAAGCGTCTTGTTATGCGCAATGACAATTGTCGGCTTCTGTACGCGTTCGATAAGCTTTGCCATTGTGAATGTTTTTCCTGAGCCTGTAACGCCCAAAAGAACCTGAAGCTTGTCACCCGAAAGCACGCCGTTTGCAAGCGTATCGATTGCCTGAGGCTGATCGCCCTGCGGTTCAAAGGGCGAAACAACTTTAAATTCTGCCATAGTATAAACTCCTTTTGCTCAATCCGCCGAACCGGATTATGTACACGGTCGGCTAACCGCACTATGATTATACCACAAGAATTTTAAATGTGAAATACCTAATCGAAATGATTAAAACTTTATTTTCAAAGCAAATGCTTCAGCTGTGCACACAACAGCAGTGCGCAGTCTGATACAAAAGCATATTCCGGCATTGCAGGAAAACATTTCGTTTGAAATTATCAACAAAAACTGTTAATCTTTCTGTACGGCATATTAAAATGTTGCGGAGGTTCAGAATGGAAGTGTTGTTTGTTATATGGGCGGGAATCATTCCGCTTGTTCCGCTTATAGGTGTTCAACTGTTTAAGCAGCGCTGTGACAAAAGGAAAGCTGCTGTCTGCCGCTTGCTTTTTTTCGGACAAGCGATTCTTTCGCTTACATACATAGCTGTGTATTTCGGTATTATCGGCTGACAGTATTCTGAGCAGGCATTCGGTGAGATTGCTGAAGAAGCAATCCACTGCAACGATTGCGTTGATTTGTTTGCCCGAAGCTTGTTTGGCAAGGCAGCAATTGCAAAGGGACCGACCGCTGCGCGGACAGTCCCCGATGCATTATTATTCAGGATACTTATGCTTGCCGGGCTTTACTCGTGAACATCGCAAGCGCGGTCTTTTTCTGCAAGCATATCAGCTGGGACCAGACGTTTTTTGAAAATAAAGTTGTACAATGCCTGACCTACAGCAGTGCAGATTATAACGGATGCTACAGCCTCGATGATTCCGTTCAAAGTCACGACACCGAGCATCATCTTGAACAGAGCATCCGCTGTTGCTGCTCCGAACTGTGCCATACATGCATCTTTTGCAAACAGATAGAAAGCTCCGAGGAAGAGGATTGTGTTCGTAATGGTTCCGACAAAGGCGGCGACCGCCATGCTTGAAATTCGAGTCTTGTCAAACTTGTTAAAAAGCGTGTACACCGCACGGGACATAACTCCGATCATGATTCTCGGTACAATAAGGCATATAATCATAAGCCCTACAGTTTTTAATCCGCCGGCATTCATTATTATCATTGCAAACGCATCGGGTTCGGTGAAGCATTTAATGACGGATGTCAATCCGAAAACGAGGCCGAAAAACATTCCGCCCTTAAACCCAAGAAAGTAGGACGCAATGATAACGGGAACCTGAATGATGACGATCGCCGCAACGCTTGTCGGGATAAACCCCAGCCCGGGTACAAATGCCATGATAAGCATAATGGCAAGAAACAGCGCGTAAGTCGTCAGGACTTTTGTGTTGAGTGACTTCATAATCATCCTCCGGCACATTTATTTTGCTGCGGGTATTATAGCTGAAAATTCTTTGCTTGGCAACATGCAAAGAACACATATATTCGGAAAAATCCGTTTTTGGGCATTTGCCGTGCAACACTTTATTCCGGCTGTTTTTTTCGAGACCTGTTTCATTTCCTGATTATGCAGGGAAAGTCTAACGGATGAGCAATTCGGCGGCTTGCATGTGCAGGTGCATGATGTGTTTGCTTTTGCAGGGAAACTTTTTATAAAAAATGTTTGATGCAAAAGAAAAAATATCGCCGCAAACGTAATATATAATATTACTGTCAATATATTGGCCGATTCCACTTTATTTGCGGACGAAAATCAACTATAATAGGGTTTGAACAAAAAAGATTGAGCAATTTCGGTCTTTCCGGATGTTGTCATGATGTTTCAAACAGCCGCTGACCGGATAAGAATTGTTCTAAACATATTCCGAAGGAGGAAAAAGAATTGAAAAAACTTTTGCTTGGCAATGAAGCTATTGCAAGAGGTGCTTACGAAGCAGGCGTTCGCGTTTCAAGCGCATATCCCGGCACGCCCAGCACCGAAATCAACGAAAACGTTGCGACTTATCCCGAGATTTACTCCGAATGGGCCCCCAACGAAAAGGTTGCCGTAGAGGTTGCTCTCGGTGCAGCCGTAAGCGGTGCACGCAGCCTTGCATGTATGAAACACGTCGGCTTGAATGTTGCAGCCGATCCGTTCTTCACCGCAACCTACACCGGCGTTAATGCAGGCATGGTCGTTGCTGTTGCCGACGATCCCGGCATGCATTCATCCCAAAACGAGCAGGATACCCGTATGCTTGCACGCGCATCCCACGCACCGGTTCTTGACCCTTCCAACAGTCAGGAATGCAAGGACTTTCTCAAGCTTGCTTACGAAATCAGCGAAAAATACGACACTCCCGTCATTCTCCGTGTCACCACCCGCATTGCACATGCAAGAACCCTTGTTGAACTCGACGAACGTGTTGAAGTTCCCCTTCGCGAATACAAACGTGACATCAAGAAATACGTTTCAATGCCCGCAAACATGATCGCCCGTCATCTCTATGTTGAAGAGCGCGAAAAGAAGCTTGCCGAAGATGCAAACACTCTTCCCATCAACCGTATCGAATGGGCGGACAGGAAAATCGGCGTCATCACAAGCGGTGCGGCATATAACTACGTAAAAGAAGCAATGCCCACAGCATCCGTGCTGAAGCTCGGTCTTGCATACCCCATGCCCCGCAAACTCATCGAAGAGTTCGCAGCAGGCGTTGACACTCTCTATGTAATCGAGGATATGGAGCCCTTCTATGAGGACACTATCAAGTCTTGGGGCATCAAGTGCAGCGGCAAAGACCGCACCGGCGTTCAGGGTGAGCTTTTTGCGCGCAAGATTGCAAACAAGTTTAACGGCGAAGCGGAAGCAGGTCCCATGAACACTCAGGGCATTCCCATGCGTCCCCCCGTACTCTGCCCCGGCTGCCCTCACAGGGGTCTTTATTACGTACTCGGCAAGCTCAAACTCACGGTATGTTCCGATATCGGCTGCTACACTCTCGGTGCGCTGCCTCCTCTCAGCGGAGTTGACACATGCGTATGTATGGGTGCATCCATCGGAATGGCACACGGCATGGAAAAGGCACGCGGTCATGAGCAGGCAAAGAAAACAGTTGCAGTTCTCGGCGACTCCACCTTCTGCCACAGCGGCCTCACCGGACTTCTCAACATGGCATACAATCGCGCCGTCGGCACGGTTATCATTGCCGATAACTCCATCACCGGCATGACCGGTCACCAGAACAACCCCGCAAACGGCTACGACATCCACGGCGAACCCACAACAAGCCTTGATATTCTCAAGCTCTGCGATGCAATGGGCATCAAGCATGTTCGCGTTGTCGATCCGTTCGACGTTAAAGAACTCGAAAAGGTTGTCCGCGAAGAGACCGAGCGTGAAGAGCTTTCCGTTATTATCTCCCGCCGTCCCTGTGCGCTTATTGTTAAGCAGCCCGGCACGCCGTTCATCTGCGACACAACAAAGTGCAAAAACTGCGGTATGTGTATGAAAATCGGCTGCCCCGCCATTCGCAAAACGGAAACCGGCGTTGCCGTTGATCCCACACAGTGCGTTGGCTGCGGACTTTGCGAACAGCTTTGTCACTTTGGCGCACTCCACACCGAAGCTTAAGGAGGGTTAATTATATGTTTAACATTGTTATCGTCGGCGTCGGTGGGCAGGGCACACTGCTTGCCAGCAAAATTCTCGGCCAGCTTGCAATGAACAACGGCTACGAGGTTCGCGTCAGCGAGGTTCACGGTATGAGCCAGCGCGGCGGCAGCGTTGTGACTTATGTTCGTATCAGCAATGATCAGCCGCTCTATTCCTCCATTGTTGAACAGGGTCAGGCTGATATCGTCCTTGCATTCGAGGATCTCGAAGCTCTGCGCGCACTCCCTTATCTCAAGTCGGAAGGCACGATGGTTGTCAACACACAGAAGATACTGCCCATGCCCGTTATTACCGGTGCCGCAAAGTATCCCGAAGATTGCCTTGAAAGGGTTGAAAACGCCTGCAAGACGATCAAGCTCAACGCTGTTGAAATTGCACACGAATGCGGAACCTATAAGGCTGCAAACGTTGTTTTGATGGGTGTTGTTGCAAAGATGCTTCCCTTCCCCGTTGAGGAATGGCACAAAGCAATCGAACAATGCGTAAAGCCCAAATTCCTTGAAATCAATATCAAGGCCTTTGATCGCGGTTACGGCATCTGAGTTGGCTTTTATCACGGGCACTGCTGACAGCAGCCCAAATAAAACTATGTACGATTTCACAAGTTCAATTAACAGAGCCCGTACCGGCTCCATAAAGATTGACATGGCACCCGAGCCCGTAAAGGGCTCGGGTCTTGTGCCGTTGACAATCGCAGATCAGGAATTTGCAGTTGCTCCGGAAATTACAGACGCTGTCTGCAAGGCCGCTGCCCATGGCATTTACGGTTACACCTATGCCGATTCGGAGTACCGCAGCGCAGTTAATTCATGGATGCTCCGCAGGCACAACTGGAACATTTCAAAGCATAACCTCTTTACGGTGAACGGCGTTGTTACCGCTCTCGGCATTGCTGTGCGTGCATTGACGACCGAGGGAGACGGGATTGTGATTCAACCGCCCGTTTATCCCCCGTTTGCAGGCACAGTACGCAAGAATAACCGTATTCTCGTTGAAAACCCGCTTATTCTGCGCAGCAATACCTATGAGATCGATTTTGATGATTTGGATTCAAAAACACGTCCTCAAAATGTAAAGATGCTCATACTTTGCAGTCCGCATAATCCTGTCGGCAGAGTATGGACAAAGCAGGAATTGCTCCGACTCGGCGAAATCTGCAAACGCAACAACATAATCGTTCTTGCAGACGAGATACATAACGATCTCATTCATAACGGCGCCGAGCACACTGTATTTGCATCGCTTGGTGATTTTGCCGACTTTACGGTCACATGTACGGCTGTAAGCAAAACATTTAACCTTGCAGGTCTTGCGTGTTCAAATATCCTTATTTCCAACGACACAATTGCAGACCGATTCAAAGCAGCCGCCGAACGCGAAAACACAAGCTGCGTTCCTTATTTTGCGCGTGCAGCGACAATCGCTGCATACACGAAGGCAGAACAATGGCTTGATGAACTGAACGGTGTTATCGAATCAAATTTCGATTTGCTGTATTCTTTTCTCCGAACCGAACTTCCGATGCTGAATGCAATTCGGGCAGAGGGCACATACCTTGCATGGATTGATATGCGCAGCCTTGGACTGTCGGATTCCGCACTTGAAGAGTTAATGCTTAAGAATTACCTTGCGTTGGATGAGGGCTATATCTTTGGCACCGGCGGCAGCGGATTCGAGCGTTGGAATCTTGCATTGCCTCAAAACGAACTCAAGGCTGCACTTGAAAGACTTAAAGCCGCCGTGCTTTCGCTGCAATCCAAGCAATGAAGATTGTTCGCTTTTAAAAGCCTTTTTGAAAGCGTAAGCAAATCAACCATTCACTGTTCCCAAAATGCTTAATTTAAACCTGTTAAACAAAGAACAGCTTGAAGCTGTTCAAACTACCGAAGGACCGCTGCTCGTGCTTGCAGGCGCGGGCAGCGGCAAAACCCGCGTATTGACATACCGAATTGCCAACCTTGTTGAAAACCATGGTGTTCCGTCTTGGGCAATTCTTGCACTCACATTCACAAATAAAGCCGCACGCGAAATGAGGGAGCGTATCGAAAGCCTTCTGTCCGAAGATTCATCGGATATGTGGGTCACGACTTTTCATTCGTTCTGTGCAAAAATACTTCGTTTTGATATTGATAAACTCGGATATGACAACCGTTTTGTGATTTACGATGAGCAGGATCAGACTTCATTGATAACCGACCTCATGAAATCCTGCAACATAGACGAAAAAAAGCTTCCGAAGGGTGCAATAAAAGCGAAAATCAGCGAAGCCAAGAACTCGTCCGAAGCTCCCGAAACATATATACTGCAATCAGGTGACGGGAGTGATAAACTCATTGATTTATATCGGGCTTATCAAAAACGCTTAAAAGAGTGCAACGCTCTCGATTTTGACGATTTGCTTCTTAAAGGACTTGAATTGCTCGAAAAATGTCCTGATGTCCTGCAAAAATATCGACGCAAATTCAGATATGTGCTTGTTGACGAGTATCAGGACACAAACCACCCGCAGTACAGAATCGTTCAGCTTATTTGCAAAGAGCATCAAAATATTTGCGTAGTGGGCGACGACGATCAAAGCATTTACGGTTGGCGCGGTGCGGATATCCGCAATATTCTTGAATTTGAGAAGGACTTTAAGTCCGCAAAGGTTATTCGTCTTGAACAGAACTATCGTTCGACAAAAGCGATACTGGATTGTGCAAACAAGATAATCGTCCATAATACGGGCCGAAAGGGCAAAAACCTTTGGACAGCTAAGCCCGGAGGTCAGCCCGTTGAGTTTAAGTTGGTTGATAACGAACGCGATGAAGCATACAGCATTGCACGCACTATTTCCGAACAGCATCGTTTCGAAAAACGCAGCTACAATGATTTTGCAATACTCTATCGCACCCATGCCCAAAGCCGAATCATTGAATCGGTGCTTGCAACCGGATTCGGAATCCCGCTTACCGTAATCGGAGGTACGCGTTTCTATTCACGCCGCGAAGTCAAGGATCTTTTATGTTACATTAAGCTGATTGCAAATCCGAACGACGATGTTTCCTTTAAGCGAATCATCAATGTTCCCAAGCGCGGCATCGGCGATACAACAATTAAAACGATTGAAATGGCTGCATCGACACATGATATGTCAATGTTCATGATTTGTGCCGCTGAGGGAATGCTCCCCCCCAGAGTGAGTTCAAAAATCAAGCCGTTCATCGACCTTATGCGAGAGTTTTTTGCAAAAAGATATGAATTGGGTCTTGACAGCTTGATGGAGTTTATCATTGACAAAACAGGCTACATTGAGTATATCACTGCTCAGGATGATGACAAATCGGATGACCGGCAAGAGAATATCGAGGAGCTTGTCGGTGCAATGCGTGAACATGAGCAGCAGTCGAACGACGGCGACGACGCTCTTCAGAGTTTTCTTGAAATCGCTGCGCTCAACACTGAAACGGATAACATTGATGAAAGTGACGGAACGGTAAAGCTCATGACGCTGCATTGCGCAAAAGGCTTGGAGTTCCCGGTTGTATTTATTCCGGGCATGGAACAGGATATCTTCCCTTCGTCGCGTTCAAAAAACGACCCGACTCGTGTTGAAGAAGAGCGTCGGCTGTGCTATGTCGGTGTTACAAGAGCGATGGAAAAGCTGTATTTGTACGCAGCACGCGAACGGCATCTGTACGGCTCAATTCAACGGAACGACCCTTCAATTTTTCTTGAAGAAATGGAACTTATCGATCCCGAGACCGTGCCGATGCGCCGCAATTCATTCGGCAGTGCTTCCTCATTTTTCCGTGACGGCGGTTCCGTTCAGAATGCTGTAAAATACGCAAAACAGAACGGCTATGTGAGCGGAGGTCAAACTCCGCGCGTTTCAGAAGATGTATTGTCGGAAATACGTCGAATCAACGGTCTCGCCCAAAAGCCCGACACCGTTCGCCCATACGCCCGACAATCGGTTTCTTCCGGTTCAACGGGCTTTTCTCCCAACAAAAGCAAACCAAGAGTTTGTCTCTGCAGCGGACAACGTGTTTCGCACCCGCAATTCGGAAAAGGAACTGTTGCTGCCGTTGATGAAGGTTCGGGAATTGTTACCGTTAAGTTTGACACAAACGGCGTCAGGAAACTTGCAGCGGCATATGCTCCGCTTAAAGTGATTACAGAGGAATGAAACGGAGCGAATCATAAAGGAGTGTAAACCATGAGCGAAATGCGTGATAAACAAAACAATGCTGCGGTTCCCTCGAACATGCAGCAGGACGGCACTCGGATTGAAGTTGAAGCAGATAAACCGATATCAACAACGCGTATGCAGCAGCTTGTTGATGAGCTGAACACCTACTCGAATGCATACTATTTCGGCAGTGAACCGTTGATAAGCGATGCTGAATTTGATGCGTTGATGGAGGAATTGAGTCAACTCGAACAAGCTTCCGGAATCGTCCTGCCCGATTCGCCGACACATCGGGTAGGCGGAGATGCTGTCACTGCCTTTGAGCCGCACACGCACATCGCGCGGCTTTGGAGTCTCGACAAAGTCAAAACAACTCAGGAATTGCTGGATTTTAGCCAAAAATGCCGTCGTGCCGCAGGAAATACGGAAAACGGCAGTGTGGAAAATCCCGAATTTGTGCTGGAATATAAGTTCGATGGGTTAACGATCAACCTGACATACGATAACGGGATTCTCGTTCAGGCCGCAACACGCGGAAACGGCATTACAGGCGAAGGTATACTTGCACAGGCAAAAACAATTCGCTCGATTCCGCTTACCGTGCCGTATAAAGGCAAATTTGAAGTTCGCGGCGAATGTTATATGCGCCTTTCCGTTCTTAAAGAGCTGAATGACAGCGGTGAGGAAAGCCTGAAAAATGCACGAAATGCAGCAGCCGGTGCGATCCGCAACCTTGACCCGCAGATAACTGCCAAGCGAAAGCTTGATTGTGTATGCTACAATATCGGATACATTGAAGGAATGAAATTCTCCTCAAGACGTGAAATGTACAGTTTCATGCGTGACAACGGACTGCCAATGAGTGATTTTATATACTTTGGTGATATTAACGGTGTTATCTCTGAAATTGAAAAAGCAGCGGAGCGAAGGAGCAGTCTTGATTTTCTTATCGACGGAATGGTAATCAAGCTTAATGATGTCGGCCTCTTTGAGAAAATGGGCTGTACGGACAAATTCCCCCGCGGAGAAATTGCATACAAATTTGCTGCGGAAGAGCTTATAACCACCGTGCTTGATATAACTTGGGAAGTCGGTCGAACGGGAAAGCTCACACCTCTTGCGCATCTTGAGCCGGTTGATTTCATGGGAGTCACTGTCAAACGCGCTACACTCAATAATTATGATGATATTCTGCGTAAGCGCGTTGGAATAGGTTCCCGTGTTTTAATTCGACGCAGCAATGATGTCATTCCCGAAATACTGAAAAGCGTTGATGACGGAGAGCCTGCAAACCCGGTCACAATCCCGACTTGCTGCCCCGCCTGCGGAGCGCGGGTCGAACGGGACGGCGTGCATATTTTCTGCACCAATTCCCTTTCGTGTACGCCGCAAATCGTCGGACGGCTTGAACATTTCGCCTCTCGTGATGCAATGGATATAGAAGGCTTTTCCGAAAAAACAGCACTTCTGCTCGTAAATGAAATCGGAATTTCAAAAATTCCCGACCTCTATGAGCTTACGCCTGCAAGCTTTTCGGGTCTGCCGGGTTTCGGAGAAAAACGAATTGGAAATATTCTTTCCGCAATTGAAAAAAGCAAAGACTGCAAGCTTGATGCATTTATTTTTGCGCTTGGAATTCCGAATGTCGGCAGTAAAACAGCCAAAGACCTTGCCAATCGATTCAAAACGTTTGATGCTGTCAGGAATGCGGCATTCGAAAGCTTAACCGAGATTCCCGGAATAGGTGAAAATGTTGCGGATGAAATAAGAGGTTTCTTTTCGGATGAGCATATTTCAACTCAGATAGATAAACTGCTTGAGCTTGGTGTGACTCCGCGAGAAGCAGAAGCCTCTGCCGAAAACGCATTTGCTGCCGGCAAAACATTTGTTGTTACCGGCACGCTTGAAAAAATGGGGCGGAAAGAAATTGAAGATCTTATTGCGTCAATGGGCGGGCGCGCATCCGGCAGCGTCAGCAAAAAAACCGATTACGTTGTTGCAGGCGAAAAAGCAGGAAGCAAGCTTGAAAAAGCCAAGGAGCTCGGAGTGCGTATTCTGAGCGAATCAGAGTTTTTTGAGTTGATAGGAGGATAGGCTGAGCTTCAGCTCTTCTCAACATTAAACCTGCTGTTAATGCGGCGGAAAAAGTCCGATTCCTGCGGGTCGGGCTTTTTGTTGCTTATGCTTTATCGACATGCCTTTGAGGCGGACGGTCAGCGCTGTTTTTAAGCTAAATAAACTCTTTTGGATGATGTTGACATAATTGCATGATTATGCTACAATGCGCCCTAACGCTGTAAATCAGTAATGCTGCTTTGCCGAAAAAATATCGGAGAAATGGAAAAACAGGATGAACATTAAATTGTCGGATCATTTCACCTATAAGAAACTGCTGCGATTCTGTCTGTCGCCGATAATTATGATGGTTTTTACATCCATCTACGGTGTGGTTGACGGATTATTTGTTTCGAATTACGTCGGAAAAACTGCATTCGCGGCAATTAACCTTGTTATGCCGTTCATAATGATTTTCGGAGGAATCGGCTTCATGTTCGGCACCGGCGGCAGTGCACTCGTTGCAAAAACACTCGGATTGAAAGACTCGGAGAACGCCAACCGCTATTTCACAATGATGTCGCTTGTGACTCTTGTTGTCGGCATAATCATTTCAATTGTCGGCATGATTTTCATGCGTCCGATTGCAATATTTCTCGGTGCAGAAAACGAAACAATCGAACATTGTGTGATATACGGACGCATTATAATTGGGTTCAACACGGCATTTATGCTTCGGAATCTCTTTCAGAGTTTTCTTATCACGGCCGAAAAACCCAAACTCGGTCTTTGGGTCACCGTTGCAGCAGGTGTTACCAATATGGTGCTTGATGCTCTGTTTGTCGGCGTTTTCAAATGGGGTGTGGCCGGCGCAGCAATTGCAACAGGTTTAAGCCAGTGTATCGGCGGGCTGCTTCCTTTCATCTATTTTTTACGACCGAATAACAGTCTGCTCCGGTTTGTAAAAACCAAAATTGAGTTTCGTCCCGTTATCGATGCATCTGCAAACGGGGCATCCGAGCTTGTTTCAAACGTAACAGCCTCCATAGTAGGTATGCTTTATAATTATCAGCTGCTGAAGTACGCCGGCGAAGACGGCGTCGCAGCCTATGGCACACTTATGTATGTGGAATTCATCTTTATTTCGGCTTTTATCGGGTACGCGATCGGAAGTGCACCGATAATCAGTTATCATTTCGGTGCCGACAACCACGCTGAGCTGAAAAACATGTTGAAAAAGAGTTTGATTCTAATGTCGCTGGCCGGGGTTGCAATGCTGATAATTTCCGAAGCTCTCGCCTTCCCGCTTGCGCATATTTTCGTTGGTTACGATGAAAAGCTGCTTGAAATGACCGTTCACGGTTTCCGGGTTTTTTCACTCATGTTCCCCCTTGCAAGCATAAACATCTTTGCTTCATCATTCTTTACAGCCCTGAATAACGGCGGAGTTTCGGCCGCCATATCCTTTTTGAGAACATTCGTTTTCAAACTTGCAGCCGTTCTTATCCTGCCGCTGCTGTTCAAGCTTGACGGCATATGGTGGGCAACAATTGTTGCGGAACTCTTTGCATTTTTGCTTTCAATCGGGTTTGTTGCCGCAAAAAAGAAAAAATACGGTTACTGATACTGTTGCGGCCCGTGCTGTAAAGCCGGCCTTGCATAAAAAAGTGCTCTCCGGAAATTCTTTTCCGAGGGGCACTTTTTATTGAAGTTACGATTTCAGCGGTGCGCCGCACAATGATTCATGTTTAATTATGCTGCGTGAATATCAAACCGACGCAGTTTACTTTGTCAGAATTTTTGTTATGCAGTCGGTAAATTCAGCAGGGTTGTCTATCTTAAGGCCTGCTGCAAGCAAAGCCTGGTTGTAAACAAGCTTCGAGTAAACCGCAAGGTCTTCCCCGCCTGCCTGCATCGCACGTTTAAGGGCGTCGAAAACAGGATGATCGGGATTGAGCTCGAGAATACGCTCCGCTTTTGTTTCGCCGCCGAGAGGCATTGCGCTGAGAACCTTCTCCATTTCAAGTGAGAGCGGACCTTCGCTTGTCAAGCCCGCCGGTGCATCAGCAAGCCTTGCGGAAAGACGCACTTCCTTCACACTGTCGCCCAAAGCCGCCTTGATTGCATCAAGCAGGTCCTTATTCTCCTCCTGCTTCTCTTCCATTGCCTTTTTCTCATCCGCGGTTGCGGCATGAATGTCGTTATCGGTAATTGACTTGAAGGGTTTGCCGTCATAACCGTTCATCATTTTGACCATGAATTCGTCAACATTCTCCGTCATGAACAAAACATCAAAGCCCTTATCGATCAGATATTTGTACTGCGGGAGCGTCCGTATAGCCTCAATGCTTTCACCGCAGGCATAATAAATTTCGGTTTGATTCTCGCAAAGCGTATCAACATACTCACGAAGCGTTATAAGCTTATCCTGTTTTGCAGAATGATACAGCAGCAAATCTTTCAGGAATTCCGCTTCCATACCGTACGATTCGTATATACCGTACTTAAGTGAAAGTCCAAACGCCTTGAAAAACTTTTCATAATCCTCGCGTTTATCCTTAAGGAGTTTTTCAAGTTCGGATTTGATTTTTTTCTTAAGGCCGTTTGCAATCGCACGAAGCTGACGGTTCTGCTGAAGCATCTCACGAGAAATATTCAAGGAAATATCAGCGGAATCAACAAGTCCTTTCACAAACCCGAAGTATTCCGGAAGAAGTTCCTCGCAGGAATCCATAATCATAACACCGTTGCTGTAAAGCTGCAATCCGCGCTTATAGCTCTTTGAGTACAGATTGTAAGGTGCCTGTGCGGGTACGAACAGGATCGAATTATAGCTGAGGGTACCCTCCGCTTTTGTGTGAATATGGAGCAACGGAGCTTCGTAATCATGGAATTTATCCATATAGAAGCTGTTGTAATCCTCATCGGTAAGCTCGCTTTTATTTCTGCGCCAAAGCGGAACCATGCTGTTGAGCGTTTGATCTTCTTCAACGGTTTCATACTCCGGTTCATCATGTTCATGGCCGCAGCTGCATTCGCCTTCGGAATCGTGTTCGCAGGTACATTCGTCATCATGGTCGTGATCGCAGGTGCACTTGCCTTCGGCATCGTGATCGCAGGTGCATTCATGCGTCTTTTCGCGTTGAGTCTCAACAAGCATCCTGATAGGATAGCGAATATAGTCGGAATACTTCCTTACAAGTTCACGAATGGTATATGTTTCAAGATAGCTGTCATACCTTTCGTCGTCAGTATTGTCCTTCAGGTACAGCGTAATAACTGTTCCGTAGGAGTCCTTCTGTGCGGGTTCAACTGTGTAGCCGTCAAGTCCTTCGGACTCCCATTGCCATGCCTCGTCGCTGCCGTATGCCCGACTGAGAACGGTAATCTTTTTGCTGACCATGAACGCCGAATAGAATCCAACACCAAACTGGCCGATAACATCCATATCATCTTTGTCGAGCTCGTTGGCGTTTTTGAATGCAAGCGTGCCGCTCTTGGCAATTGTGCCAAGGTTTGATTCCAACTCTTCCTTTGTCATGCCGATGCCGTTATCGGAAATCGTCAATGTGCGTGCCGTTTTATCTGCGGCGATGCGGATCTCGAGATCTCCGCGCTTGATATCGGAATTGTCAGTAAGAGTTTTGAAATAAAGCTTATCAAGTGCATCGCTTGCATTCGAAATCAACTCGCGAAGAAAAATCTCCTTGTTTGTGTAAACAGAGTTGATCATCAGATCAAGCAGCCGCTTGGATTCCGTTTTAAACTGTTTCTTTGACATTTATATCACCTCGTTAATTATAATCGTTCCTGTTTGGCGAACATATCGAAATTGCTGTATAATCGAATCAAGTTCGTCTGTCAGCACTCGTTCTTCTTGAGTGCTAACACTATTTTATACCTGTTTGCATCTGTTGTCAATAGTTTATCATGAATTTTTCTCGAATTGATAATTGCCGCATTTATTGTCATTGCGATTTGGTCTTGTTCGTTTTCATTGTGCCGCTGCAACGCTGTCTGTCAGTTTTCGAGCAAATCAGGTATATGCAAAAACCCGGACAACCCATCGTGAAGCTGCCCGGTATTGTTTTGGGGCAGATGCAACAGCCCCTTTTGTTTTGGGAACTAATGCAACAGCCCCGTTTCCCCCGGCTTCGAGTCCCGTAGACATAACCAAACACAGAGGCACCTGCCGGGTGCCTCTGTGTTTGGTGGGGATGAAGGGACTCGAACCCCCGACCTCTTCGATGTGAGCGAAGCGCGCTAACCAGCTGAGCCACATCCCCAAACAAATGTATTTTACCACTGTTTGCATCGGTTTGCAATGCTTTAATTGTAATACTTAAACAGACGATTTAACCCCACGGATCCGCCTCAGTGAAATTCACTTATTTTAAATCTGTTTTTTGAATACCGGCGTTTCAGGTGCGTGTCAACGCCGGCAAAAGATTGAGTGGTGTGGTATAATGCGGATAAGGTTCAAGAGTCGTTGTGTATGTGTCTGGAAAGGAAAGGAAAACGCACGTGTTCATTGCCGAACAGCAAAACAGTAAAACTGTTTGTGTGGATCCGCAAACCGGAGATCGAGTGAATATTGATAGACGCTTAAACCTTACTGTAAAAGGTATGACTGAAATTTCAAGAATTGATAATTTAAAGCCAAGTAAATACATAAACGGATGCGTAAGGAGGAGAAAAGATGATAAGCAAAAAAACGACCAAAACAGTTCGAATAGGTCAAGGAAAAAGAATTAACCGGATCGGGAGTTCCGATGCTAAGGAGAAACACTTAGACGGAGAGCCCCCGCCTTCATATTTCGGGCGTTACGATAAAAATCATAAGCCAAACCATAAGGAAGAGCTGGTATTGCGGAGAAAACTAAAGGGTTATTTGCTCAATCCCGCCAAAAGTTAAGGCAAGCACAAGCTGCTTAATGCGATTGGCTATACTATGAAAAACTCACCAAGGGAGCATACCGCAGGGCAAGCATCTGATTCCCCTGACGAGACGAAGCACAGAGGAAGCTTACGCTGTACGTTCCGCAGGCGGAAAGGCTGCTCAAGGTATAGGTTGGCGCGGAACAAGAATAATGTGCAAAACTCGCCCGTCCTTTATTCCTGCATCAATTCATATGCGGATTCAGATAAAACCGCAAAAAACGATTGACGTTTTCTGTCAAATATGCTATCCTGTATATGCTGATTGCGCTGCAACGGTGAAAGTATTGAAAAGGAGAAAGAATTCAATGACAGATAAACTTCAGGAATACGCTCAACTGCTTATCAATGTTGGTTTGAACGTTCAAAAAGATCAATATGTTGTTATAAGTTCGCAGGTTGACTGTGCATATTTTGCAAGAATGTGCATTGCCGCCGCATATGAAGCCGGAGCAAAGCAGGTTATCATGAACTGGAATGATGATTTTGCGACTCGTCAGTACTATCTTAATGCAGCTGACGAAGTATTTGATCAGGTTTTCCCGTGGGAAGCCGAGCGTCCTATCGGTCTTTTGAAAAAAGGCGCATGCTTCCTTACCATTGCTGCGAGGGATCCCGAAAATCTTAAGGGTGTTGACCCTGAGCGTATCGCACGTGCAAACATTGCAAACGGCAAGGCCAATGAGGAATTCAGCATTGAAATGATGAACAGTGCCGTTCAGTGGTGCATTGCGTCCATTCCTGTCCCGTCATGGGCAAAGAAGGTCTTCCCCGACCTTTCGGAAGAACAGGCAATGGAGAAACTGTGGGAAGAGATCTTCAAAGCGGTTCGCATAACCGGCTGCGGCGATGCCGTTGATCGTTGGCGCGAGCATTGCAAAGTTCTTGAAGAAAAGCGCGAAAAGCTCAATGCTTACAATTTCAAATCTCTCCACTATACAAATTCTCTCGGAACGGATCTTACTGTTGAACTGCCGGAAAATCATATTTGGATGGCCGGGTCCGAATTCAGCAAGGGCGGAGTCGAGTTTGTTGCAAACATGCCAACAGAGGAAGTTTTCACTGCTCCGCTGCGCGACGGCGTAAACGGCAAAATCGTTGCAACAAAACCGCTTGTGGACAGCGGCAATATTATTGACGGCTTCCACATGATCCTGAAGGATGGCGTCATAACCGAAGTTCACGCAGAAGTCGGGGAGGAGTTCCTTAAAAAGGCTATAACTCTGGATGAGGGCGCATCAAGATTCGGCGAGGTCGCCCTTGTGCCGTATGATTCGCCGATTTCCAACAGCGGCGTGCTGTTTTACAACACTCTGTTTGATGAAAACGCCTCCTGCCACTTTGCTTTCGGCGATTCCTATGCCTGCATCAAGGACGGAGACAAAATGACCAAAGAAGAGCTCAAGGCGCATGGACTGAACGACAGCATGACCCATGTTGACTTCATGGTCGGCTCAAAGGATCTTTCCATCGTCGGCACAACGCACGACGGAAAAGAAATCAAGGTCTTTGAGAACGGCAATTTTGTAATCTGAGATTGACCGAAGCTTAACTCGAAACACTTGTTATCTGCATTACGCTGCCCGGTGCTGTTTCCGCGCCGGGCGGCAAAGCGAGGATTTCAATGAGCAAAAAGCAAAAAAACGGCGGGAACCGAACGGCGGGAATAATCAAGATTCTAATTTATGCCGTGTTGGTTCTTTTTTGCATTTTCGTGTTTCTTCTCTACGATAAAAAGCAGCGCAGCATTGAAGCAGCAGCAAGTCCGAACCCGAGTGCGGCTGCCGTTCAAACCGAAACAGTCAACGTTACGCCAAGCCCGATTCCGAAGCTCTCCCCGCAAGAATTGGTATCTGGCCTGCAATCTGCCGGTTTGGATTGTGTAATTACGCAGCGCAGCACGCTTACCGATGGTTCGCTCGAATGCAGTTTAATGCTTAACCGCATTTCCGGTGATGGCCGACTGGTTGTGAAGCCCGATTCAAACGGAGAAACTGCCGAATGCATTCTTGAATTCAATTATATTTATGCTGAAATTCTCGACGACCCGGAAACTGATGCTGTTGCAAGAACTCTTAAGGAGCAGTATGAATTGCGCGAAAAATACGACGCAGAGCTGATTGACGGTTTCATCCGCTCGCTTGCAGAACTTTTTGCTGACAAAGAAGAATATAACAGCGTAGATCTTGAAAAAATCATCTCCGGTACCGTTTCGGCATACAAAAGCATGAAAACCTACGACAGATACCTTGGTGATATTCATTTTTACATCAACACAAAATTAACTGACTTTAATGCGGAAGTGAAACTTATTGCCGCTGTTCGAAAAAAATAAGCCGCAAAAACTGCTTTTTCGGCAGCGCGTTCCGATCTTGGACATGTTTCAAATCATAATCTCCTCTGTCTTTGCATATTGGTTATTATCAACACACCGAATGCGGAGGCAGTTATGGCATTGAAGAAAAAAACAGGCAATAAAAAACAGTCCAAACCCCTTGTATACGTTTTGGAAGGCGTATTTGGCGCACTCGCAATGAGTCTCGGCCTTGTCGCACTTGCGGCTCTATTGATGCAAAAGCAGATCTTACCGATAGAAAGCACGCGAATACTCAATCCTGCCGTGAAGGCGTTTTGCGCACTTTTCGCAGCATTGCTCGGCGCACGCAAGCAGAAAAAACGCCGTTGGCTCACGGGTGCGCTCTGCGGCGTTGTCTATATTGTGATTTCACTTGCGGTTTTCGGTTTGGCTTCAGGTGAATTTTCCATCGGAAGTTCAACAGCTGTCGATGCGCTGATGTGTCTTCTTGCGGGAATGACAGGCGGAATCATACTCAGCCTCGCCGAGTAAGCTTAGTTCGTTCTTATGAAATAGTATAATTCTATTCTGTCACTCAGTTATCGACTGAATCGAGATATTCCGCAGCAGCCCGAACAAGCAATTTGTACCGTTTTTGTGTGTCGGCATTTTTGCTGCAGTACTCACGCGGAACAACGGTATTGTGTCCATAGTTTATCTCGCCGCAGTCGTGCAGTCTTCCGTACATTCGCGTATACTCCCGCAGCTTTTCCGCAAGCGCGGCACTGCATTCGTGCGGCAGCATCCGCCACTGCCAGTTTCCGGAAGCAATGCCCGGAGTGTTGACTCTTCCTTCCGCCGAAAGCCCGAGAACATCCTGCATTTGCGCGATAAAGATTCCGGCAGGCGAACACATGCCTCCGCGAATCATACCCCAGTTGATGCCCTCGGCGGTATTCAGCGCAAGATACTGTTCTGCAAATCTGCGTTCGGGCTCCGAGGCCTCTGCAAACCATTGCATAATCGGTGCATTGTCGTGCGTACCGGTATAGTATACCCTGTTTTCTGCCACTCTGTGCGGCAGGTAATCGCTGTTTGCATCGGGGTTGAACCCGAACTGAAGAATGCTCATGCCGGGGAAGCCCGAGTTTTTAACAAGCTCATGTACCTCCGGTGTCAGGAAACCGAGATCTTCCGCAATGAACGATAATCCCGGCAGCCTTTTCTTTACTGCATTGACAAAGTCCATTCCCGGCGCGGGGAGCCACCTGCCGTTTTCAGCCGTGGTTTCACCGAACGGAACGGCCCAAAAGCTTTCAAACCCGCGAAAATGATCAATACGGACAACATCGTAAAGCTTTTGTGCGCATTGCAAACGTTCCGCCCACCATGCATAGTTTTCGGAAGCATGAGTTTCCCAATTGTAAAGAGGATTGCCCCAAAGCTGCCCGGTGGGACTGAAGTAATCCGGTGGTACCCCCGCAACATCAGTCGGCACGAATGATTCATCCAACATAAAATGTCTGCTGTTTGCCCAGCAGTCCGCAGAATCAAGCGCAACATAAATCGGAACATCTCCGATAATTCCTATACCGAGTTGATTCACATAGTTTTTCAGCCGGTTCCATTGCTTAAAGAAAAGCTGCTGAATCGATAATTGCAAGCGAATCTCATCGGCTTGTGATTCGACAAACTCGGCGGGAACAAGCTGCTTCGGCATTGCTTTGCCCGCATTCCACTCCGTCCATGGTTTCATGCCAAAATGTGTTTTCAATGCAGTGAAGACGGCGTAATCATAAATCTGCGTTGAGCAGCAGCGTGAAAACTGCTCAACCTCCGCTGCATTGCGGCGTATATTTCGCTCTGCCGCAAGCCGCAGCAGCGGAAGACGTAAGGAGAAGAGTTTGCCATAGTCAATGCGGCGCAGTTCACCGCCGAAATCACTTTTTTGCACTTCATCAGCGGTCAACAGTCCGTCATCAACCAACATGTCAAGGTCAATAAAATACGGATTGCCCGCAGCGGAAGAGAAGCATTGATAGGGAGAATCTCCGAAGCCCGTCGGATTAAGCGGCAGAACCTGCCAATAGCTTTGTCCCGAAGCTGCAAGAAAATCTGCAAACTCGTATGCCGCCGCTCCAAATGTTCCGATACCGTGCGGAGACGGCAGTGAGAATACGGGCATGAGTATTCCGCACGACCGTTTTAAGTGTGAGGCTGAACCGTCTGCACCGTTTTCAAATATGTCCCAAGGATTGTTTTTTTCTGTCATAACCTTCCCCTGCTGCCATCAACTGCAAAATACTGCCGCAAAAATTTTCTGCGCAACTGCGGCATAGTTTATTATATTCGTTTTCGCATGAGCAGTCAAGCCCGCCGAACTCGGCTGTTCTGTCACCCTGAATAAATACAGTTGAAATATAATACATGACTCTGTTTAAAAAATATTCCGAAATCATTCAGTGACAGGGCTTGCTATCTTTCACCGATTCGGTTATAATGTAGGTGAAACCTGACAACAGGAACGAAACCTGCTTCGTTCCGACGGAAAGGGGTCACAAGTTGATACCGGTTCCCACTTTTAAAACACTCCGCAGCATTTTATGAATTCACAGCGGGTGTGTATGCCGGGCGTTTTCAGCTGTACCCATTTCCTGCGGGTACGGCGTTTTTTGTTTATATAAACGTTTTTCGCTGCGATTTGAACCGCATACGGCAGCAGCAGATTCAAACGCAAAAATAAGGAGGGGGCAAAGCTATGCAAACAAGAGTGGCTGTGATGGCTATCATCGTTGATAAGGCGGATTCGGTTGAAAAACTGAATGCCGTTCTGCACGAATTCGGAGAATACATTATCGGGCGAATGGGGCTGCCGTACAGGGCGCGGCATGTTAATATCCTTTCCGTTGCAATTGATGCGCCGCAGGATGTTATTTCGGCACTTGCAGGCAGGCTCGGCAATATTGTCGGAATAAGCGTCAAAACAGCATATTCAAACGTAATCAGTGATTAGCTGATTTTGCCTATATTTTGGTATTTGATTCCGATTCGAAGGGAGAAAAAAGTTGGAAGCTGAAAAAAACACCGGCATTGAATACGCAAAAAGTCTCGTTGACAGACTTGCAGCCGTACACACACTCGAACTTGAAGAATATGAACAGCTTATTTCTGCACAAAACAGCGAAACGGCAGCTTATGCAGCAAAAAAAGCTGATTTTTTCCGAAAGCAAATTTACGGAACGGATGTTTTCATTCGCGGACTTATCGAAGTCGGCAGCTGCTGCAAAAATGACTGTCTGTATTGCGGAATTCGAAAATCAAACGTCAATGCAGAACGCTATGTTTTAACGGAAGAGCAGATCCTTGACTGTTGTCGGGAGGGTTATGCGCTTGGTTTTCGTACTTTTGTGCTTCAGGGCGGTGAAGGCATGCTTCCTGTCGGAAAAATCTGCCGCACAGTAAAAAAAATACGCAGCTGTTTTCCGGATTGTGCAATAACGCTGTCGCTCGGCGAATATCCTCGCAGTGCTTATCTGAAAATGTTTGAATCCGGCGCAGATCGCTACCTTTTGAGGCATGAAACGGCCGATTCCGTGCATTATCGAAAGCTGCACCCTTTGGAAATGTCCTTTGAAAACCGGATGCGCTGTTTGAAAGATCTTAAGGAAATCGGTTTTCAGGTGGGCTGCGGGTTCATTGTCGGTTCACCGATGCAAACAACGGCAGCGCTTGCAAAAGATTTGAAATTCATTGAAGAATTCTCCCCGGATATGTGCGGCATCGGCCCGTTTATTCCGCATAAAGACACGCCGTTTGCAAAATTCCCGGCAGGAAGTGTTGAGCAGACCTGTTTTCTTCTCTCACTGATAAGGCTCATAAAGCCGAATATTCTTTTGCCCTCCACCACAGCACTCGGCACGATTGACCCGAACGGACGTGAAAAAGGCATTCTTGCCGGAGCCAATGTCGTGATGCCGAACCTGTCCCCCATTGCCGTGCGAAAGAAATATTCGCTTTATGACAACAAAATATGCACAGGTGATGAATCTGCACAGTGCCTTAAATGCCTGAACGGCAGGTTGAACGCGATCGGCTTTCAAACCGTCACTTCACGGGGAGATATCAAGCGCTGAATAATCTGAAGCTTTTTGAATAAAAAATGAAGATGCACCGCCGCAGCTTGCTGATGCTTGCGAAGTTTGTTTCAACATTAAGCGGTGTGTGGCGGCACTCGCCGGGAAGATCTCCGGGCAACAGCATTGTTACGATAATTTTATCTGACGGAAAGAGTAATCCGACCGACAAGAAAGGAATAATATGGCTATTTTTGATCCCAAATCCCTCCGTGCGGAGGAGTTCATCAACGATGAGGAAATCCGCGAAACCATTGCTTATGCGGAAGCAAATAAGCACAATATCGAGCTAATCAACAGTCTGCTCGAAAAGGCCGCACCGAAGCGCAGCGGAAACGGCGTAACCTGCGCGGGACTCACCCACAGGGAAGCATCCGTTCTGCTTGCATGCGATATTCCCGAAGTTACCGAACGCATGTACAAGCTTGCAAACGACATAAAGCTTGCTTTTTACGGAAACAGAATCGTAATGTTCGCTCCGCTTTATCTTTCAAATTACTGCGTGAACGGCTGCGTATACTGTCCGTATCACCTCAAAAACAAACATATCGCCCGTATTAAGCTGACGCAGGAACAAGTGCGTCAGGAAGTAATCGCTTTGCAGGATATGGGGCATAAACGCCTTGCGATCGAAGCAGGCGAAGATCCTGTTCACAACCCGATAGAGTACATACTCGAATGCATAAAAACTATCTATTCCGTTCACCACAAAAACGGAGATATTCGCAGGGTGAACGTGAACATTGCCGCAACCACGGTTGAAAACTATCGGAAACTTAAGGATGCCGGCATCGGAACGTACATCCTGTTTCAGGAAACATACAATAAAAAGAGCTATCTTGAACTTCATCCGACTGGACCGAAGCACGACTATGATTACCATACCGAGGCAATGGACAGAGCAATGGAAGGCGGCATTGATGACGTCGGACTCGGTGTTTTGTTTGGATTGGAGGGTTATCAATATGAATTTGCAGGGCTGCTGATGCATGCCGAGCATCTTGAAGCAGTTCACGGCGTCGGGCCGCACACAATCAGCGTTCCGCGAATCAAACATGCGGATGATATCGATCCTAATGTTTTTGACAACAGCCTTTCCGATGAACTCTTTGCAAAGATTATTGCATGTATCCGCATCGCCGTGCCGTATACCGGCATGATAATATCCACACGTGAAAGCGAGACGATACGCGGCAAGGTGCTTGATTACGGCATTTCGCAGATCAGCGGTGCATCACGCACTTCCGTCGGCGGATACACGGAAAAAGAGCGTCCGCATGACTCCGAGCAGTTCGATGTTTCAGATCAGCGCACGCTTGATGAGGTTGTCCGCTGGCTTATGGAACTGGATCACATCCCGTCATTCTGCACGGCATGTTATCGCGAAGGTCGCACAGGCGACAGGTTCATGAGTTTGTGCAAAAACGGACAGATTCTGAATTGCTGTCACCCCAATGCACTCATGACACTGACAGAGTTCCTTGTTGACTATGCTTCAGACGAAACGCGAAACATTGGATACGAAATGATTTCACGTGAAATTGAAAAGATTCCTAACGATAAGGTCCGCGAACTTACAAGGCAGCATGTTGCAGACATTCGTTCATCCAACAGGCGTGATTTCAGGTTCTGATTTTAAAACTGTCAAGATATATTCGGAGGGGAAAATGAGTTTAAACGATAAGCCCGCCGCCGAACGGGTGCATATCGGCTTTTTCGGGTTACGCAATGCGGGAAAATCCAGCCTTGTGAATGCTGTCACGGGACAGAATCTTGCACTTGTTTCCGATATAAAAGGGACTACAACCGATCCTGTTCAAAAAACTATGGAGCTGCTTCCGATAGGTCCCGTTGTCATCATTGACACGCCCGGCATTGATGATGAAGGTGAGCTTGGCTCAATGCGTGTTGAGCGTGCTGAAAAAATGCTGCAAAAAACTGATATTGCCGTCCTTGTTGCGGATGCCGCTGCGGGTCTTGGCGAACACGAAGGCAGGCTTATGCGCATTTTTACCGATAAGAAAATTCCGTTCGTCATTGCCTTCAACAAGTGTGACCTTTTGAGCGCGATTCCGAAGAGCAAAAATAACAGCCTTTACGTAAGCGCAAAAACAGGGTTTGGAATTGACGAGTTAAAAAATCGACTCGGGTCACTTCTGCCTTCCGCCAAACACGAAAGAATGCTCATCGGAGACTTGGTATCGCCGAATGACATTGTTGTTCTCGTAACGCCGATTGATGAATCTGCGCCGAAGGGACGACTTATTCTCCCGCAGCAGCAGATGATACGCAGCATACTTGATGCAGCCGCTGTCAACATTGTTGTTAAGGACACGGAGCTTGAAGCTGCTCTCGCCGCAATCGCACGCAAGCCTAAACTTGTTATCACCGATTCTCAAGCGTTCGGAAAGATCAGCAAAATCGTTCCCGAAGACATATTGCTGACGTCGTTCTCAATCCTGTTTGCCCGTTATAAAGGTGAGCTTGAATCTTTCACGGCAGGCGCAGCAAAACTCAACATGCTCGCAGACGGCGACAGGGTGCTGATTTCAGAGGGCTGCACTCATCACAGGCAGTGCAACGATATCGGAACGGTTAAAATGCCGGGATGGATAAAAGAGTATGCAAAAAAGGAGTTGTTCTTTGATTTCACATCCGGCGGAGACTTTCCGAGTCTTGATGAGCTTCGTAAATATGCCTTGGTTGTTCACTGCGGCGCATGTATGCTTAACGAGCGTGAGGTTCATTCAAGACTTGAAAAAGCTGAAAAAGCAGGTGTCAGCATTACAAATTACGGCATTGCGATCGCTCAAATGCACGGAATTCTGCGGCGTTCACTTTCGCCTTTTCCCCAATTGCTGCAAAAACTGCGGGAGCGTTAATCTCCGCACAGATTGAATTGCTGCTGCATCAGTTTGCCCCAATTTAAAAACGGATAGGCCGTAAACACTGTCTTTGCGGCCTGTCCGCTTTCTGTTTAGAGCAAAAACCGTGACTGTGCCCGCACGAACGGTCGGAACACAATCATCAAAAATATTTTCCAAAGCCTATTGAATTTTTCGAATTCGGCGTTATAATGTATTGTGATGAATTATGCGAATTGTGACAACAACACCGATCTGATTTCCGGGGTACGTCAAGCGACGAAATGCACCGGAGCAAAGGATCCAAAGTATCCGAAGGATCCAAAGCAATTGGGACCGCTTGTGCTTGCATATATCGGCGACACGATATATGACCTTTTTGTGCGCACGGAATTAGTTGATTCAACAACGCTTACGGCACACGGGCTGCACATAGGCGCAGCAAAACGCGTTTGTGCCAAGGCACAGGCCGCAGCATTTCGCCGTATCGAGGCGCTGTTAACGGATGATGAATCCGCAGTTTTTCGACGCGGCAGGAATGCGCATATGGGGTCTGTGCCGAAAAATGCAGCGATCATTGACTACAGGATTGCAACAGGAATGGAAGCTCTTGTCGGATACCTCTATCTGTCCGGCAAAGATGAGCGGCTTTCGCAGCTTATGCGCATTGCGCTGCACGATACAGCTGAGATTGCAGAACAGGCAGAGAAATAGAAGAAGATTAATTAACAGGAGAAAAAGATGGCAAATTACAACGATCGCGGCGGCAGGCGCAGCGATGATTACAAGCGTCCCAATCGAAAAAACAGCGATGGTTTCCGTTATTCGGACGACAGGAAACCTCGCTTCAATGATGACAGGAAGCCCCGCTTCGACAGCGACAGAAAGCCCCGCTTCGACGGCGACAGAAAACCCCGCTTTGACAGCGACAGAAAGCCCCGCTTCAATGATGACAGGAAGCCCCGCTTTGACAGCGACAGAAAACCCCACTTCGACGGCGACAGAAAGCCTCGTTTCGATGGCGATAGAAAACCCCGCTTCGATGGCGACAGAAAACCCCGCTTCGACGGCGACAGAAAGCCTCGCTTCAATGATGACAGGAAGCCCCGCTTCGACGGCGACAGAAAGCCCCGCTTCAATGATGACAGGAAGCCCCGCTTCGACGGCGACAGGAAACCGCGCTTCGACGGTGACAGAAAGCCTCGCTTCAATGATGACAGGAAACCGCGCTTTGACGGCGACAGAAAGCCCCATTTCGACAGCGACAGAAAACCCCGCTTCGACAGCGACAGAAAGCCCCGCTTCGACGGCGACAGAAAGCCTTTCGAGTCAGACTTCTTTGAAGATGAAGTACTTGATGTTGAATTCAATGCATTTCCTTCTCCCGAAATCGTTGAAAATGACGAGCAGGAGCGTGATCTGCCCAGCATAATCATGGGCAGAAATCCCGTCAAGGAAGCAATCAAAAGCGGACGAAGCATCGACCGTATCCTTGTAACAAAGGAACACGATGGTTCTTTGGGCGAAATCATCGGTCTTGCCCGTGACGAGAATCTTGTTATTCGAGAAGTGGATCGTTCCAAGCTGGACGAAATCTGCATGCCGTTCGGCCATAACGGCAAACCCGGAAACCATCAGGGCATCGTTGCAGAAATCCCGGGTGTTGAATATGCCGAACTCGAGGATATACTTGACTATGCCCGCGTTCGCGATGAAAAACCCTTTGTTATTCTTCTTGACGGCGTTGAAGATCCGCATAATCTCGGCTCAATCATCCGCAGTGCGGAGTGCGCCGGCGCACACGGAGTTGTTATAACAAAGCGTCGCAGTGCACCTGTAACGGCAACGGTTGTGAAGACCTCTGCCGGAGCGGCGGAACACATGCGAATCGCCCGTGTTGTGAACCTTGTTTCTGCAATTGAAACACTGAAAAAGGAAGGCCTTTGGATTGCCGGCGCGGACATGGCGGGCAACAGTATGTATGAAGCGGACATGAAGGGCGGCTTTGCACTCGTTATCGGCAGTGAAGGCAGCGGGCTCAGCAAACTTGTAAAGGAAAAATGTGATTTCCTTGTTTCCGTACCGATAAAAGGCAAGATCGATTCTCTTAATGCATCGGTTGCGGCAGCTATCATCATGTTTGAAAAGAACAGACAGGACAGCGTGAATTAAAAATGAAAACTCTCCCGAGCGACGGAGTTTCCGCCAATATTGAGAATCTTGACAGCCTGAACGATGAGGCATTGGCTCGACTTGCCCAGAACGGCAGCAGTGATGCCGAGCATACACTTGTTGTTCGTTTTATGCCTCTTGTGCGTATAAAGGCGCGTCCCTATTTTCTTATCGGTGCGGATCATTCCGATCTTGTTCAGGAAGGTTCAATCGGTCTGTTCAGCGCGATTCGTGATTATGACTGCGAAAAGCATACAAGCTTCCGAACCTATGCAGAGGTTTGTATAGGCAACAACATTATTGCTGCAATAAAACGCGCAACACGCAAAAAGCACTTTCCGCTGAACAGCTATATTTCGCTCGACAAGCCGGTTTTTTTCGATAATCCCGATGACGAGGCGCGCTGTCTCGGCGACTCGATCCTGCTTGCTGCCACAATCGACCCGGAGGAGCTTGCCATTGATCGCGAGGCGGAACTTCACATCCTGCACGGGCTCAAAGCAGAGCTTACGGAACTTGAGTTGAGTGTTTTACGGCTTTATATCTCCGGAAAAAGCTATGCGCAGATCGCCGAAAGCATTGGCAGAAGCACAAAAACAGTTGACAATGCATTAACGCGAATAAAGAAAAAGGTATCAAAGCTTATTCGGGCAAATAACCCCGAACAGTCATAGAGCATTGGATACAGTTCAAGCCGACTTCCGATTTTTGTCTCGGGAGTCGGCTTTTTGTTTTGCGTGCAATCAACAGCTCACAACAAAATGTGATTCGCCGCGTCTGCTCAGTTTCTGTCGCTTTTTAAACGCCCGAGCATTACAAGATCACAGAAAACTCCCCTTGACGAGCGAAAACTCTCCCGCATTATTCCTTCGGGTATAAAGCCGCATTTCTGCGCCACTTTTCCTGAAGCAGGGTTTTCGGTTGCATGACGGATTTCAAGCCTGTTGAATCCAACCTCATCAAAGAGGTAGTTGCAAACCGCTTCAAGTGCTTCGGTTGTTATGCCTTTGTTCCAGCAATCCCGTGCAATGCAATAACCGATTTCAGTGCGTTCATCGCGCTCCGTTATGCTTGGTGCACCGATACTTCCGATCAGTCTGCCGTTGTATTCAATGGCCCAGCTGTAATAATCGGGTTTTTCGTACTCCTCAACCCATTTGCCGAGAAGTTCGCGGGTTAAATCGGGTGTCGAATGCGGAAGCCAGCTCACGAATTTCGTTACCTCCGCATCACTCGCCCAATTGTTGAACATATCCTGCGCATCATCAACGGTGAATCTGCGAAGTTTTAAGCGTTTTGTTGTCAATTCTTTTGTTCCTTTGTGCGTAAGCATTTTTTGAATTCTCCTTTGCTGCTGATGCGTTATATATGCAAACAAGCGGTACAGCTTATCATCTGCACCGCTTGAATTCATCCTTATAAGGTTAACCGCTGCTCAGTGAGCTTTACAGCGATATTGAAGAGGCGATGCTTGACTGTGCAAAAGTTCGGGTACGGCAAAAAACATTCCGACGACTGCTTTAAGCACGGAATTGATGAGAGTATTCTGCTGCTTTTTGCTGCGCTTTTGCATCGCTTTATCTCCTTTTCTGATATTTTTGGGATTATACGCCTTCATGTATGTATTGTCAATACAATTCGGACAGTTTCAGGCAATATATTTGTGTTTTTTCTGTTTAAAGCTCGCTGTTAATTCTCACCGCAGGCTACAGAATACATCCAAAACGCATAAACACCGTAACCTCTGTTAGGTTCATTAACAAAAACATGGGTTACAACGGCCGCAATCCTGCCGTCTTGGACGATCGGGCTTCCGCTCATCCCCTGCACGATCCCACCTGTTTTGTTAAGCAGTCGCTCATCGGTTATTTCAATAACAAGCCCTTTCTGACTCGGAACGGATTGCGCTGCATTTTTTATAATTTTGCAGCTGTACGGCTGAGGTTTCTCACCGTCAATCTGAGTTATAATATAAGCTTCTCCCTTATGCACTTCGTTCGGAAAAGCTATCGGCAAGGTCTCTCCCGCTTCGCATGTATAATCCGCAGAATCCGCAATGCCGAAAATCCCGAGTTCCGTATTAACATCAATGCTTCCTATGCGCAGGCTTTTCGCACCAAATGCCCCGCGCAGCTCGCCCGGAAAACCGCTCGAACCCTTTGTAACTCCGAGAACATCCGCTTCAACCATTTCACCTTTCCTGACATTCAGCAAACTGCCGGTATCCGCATCCAAAACCGCATGTCCGAGTGCAGCCGAAGCTTTTTCTTTTTCCGTAACAAACGACAGCGTTCCGATGCCGACCGTGCTGTCGCGCACCCATGCGCCGATTTTCGCCTTGCCGTCTGTACCCATTTCGGGTTTTACGGTTAATGTCTGCCGTCGGTTGTTTCGTTCAAAAACTATTTGTGCACTGTCCGGATTTGCGTTCAATGCAAGCTGCATCTCTTCGCTTGTTGACACCGCAGTGCCGTTAATGCTTAAAATAACGTCACCTGCACGAAATCCCGCCCGTTTTGCCGGGCAGCATTCCCGACCGTCTCTGTTTTGGAACGAACCGCTGCCGACAATAAGCAGTCCCCGAAGATTAATCGATATCCCGACAGCGCGTCCGCCGGGATACAGCATTGCACGTTCTTGGTTATATATCGGCACGTTTGCGAGTTCGAACAGATTAAACAAACGCACCGAGATCCGTTTTGCGCCGAGTGTTTCGTCCCCCGATTCCGTGACGTTCAGTGCGCCTTCCTGCCCATGCGCCGTTGATTCCGATTCGAGCATCGAAAGACTTCTTTGTAAGGACTTAAAGTATTCTGCTTCGCCTTTCCCTGCATCATTCGATGTATTTACACTGTTTATGAAAACAGCCTTCGGCAGAGCCCTCACCGCACGCATACGCGGAGAATAGTTAAAAAAAACAATCAGCGCAGAAAGTATGATGCCGAAAATTTTAATGCCGATATTCCCCCGCAGCCCTATATCCGTATTGCTGCGCACGGAATTATCTTCGCCTTCTCTGCATGCACAGCAGTTTTTCACCGCGTTATTTAAACAATCTTTTTCTTTCGGCATATTCGTTCCTTTTGCTGTAAAACAATGCCTTCTTTCCTTACCCATACGTACAACACCCCAATTTATCATTTGCCGAACATCAGCAGCGTTATTGTTTGTATGTTGGTTGTCGATTATTCACAGAGAACCGTGCGCTTGGTGCAGGCTTCGGAACAATATGTGCCGCATAAATGAGGCTTTGTTTACAAAACCCGACATGATATCTTCATGTCGGGTTTTGCTTTAAGATAAATTGTAGGTGTTGTCAGTCAAGCTCATATTTTTTGCGTTTGCAAAACTCCGACGCATTGCACATATCAAGGCCAATCTTTATACGCCTTCGCGCTTAAATTCACGCTCTGCCGCAACCTCTGACAGGGTTTTCAGCAATTTCAGTCGTATAAGCACATTGCAGCCGATACGTCAGTCATCATTATCAACCCATTCGCTTTGTATTTGTGCTTGCGGGAGTTTAAGGCACAGTTCTTCAACTTTTTGCTTTGTGAGATTATTATTATCTAAATAAAGCAAAAGCAGTCCTGAAAGATTTTCAAGCGCACCTACGTCGCTGATGTCATTGCCGCTTAAGTCAAGCAACCACAGGTTTGTCAGATTAGTAAGCGCACTGATATCGCCGATGTTGTTGAAGCATAAGCGAAGACTTTGCAAGTCCGTTAGTTTATTAAGTGCGTTTATATAGATTATACTATTTTCGCTCAAGCTAAGCGACCAAAGGTTTGTTAGGTTTCCGAGTGCACTTATATTGCTGATGTTGTTGCCACTTAAGCCAAGCGACCGCAGGTTCGTTAGCTTCCCGAGTGCACTTATGTCGCTGATATTGTTGTAGTTTAAGTCAAGCGACCGAAGGTTCGTTAGGTTCCCGAGTGCACTTATGTCGCTGATATTGTTGCCGCTTAAGTCAAGCTCTTGCATGCTTGTTAGGCCTCGAAGCACACTTACATCCCTATCAGTAATAATACCGACTTTGTTGTAACCCCAGTTAAGCTTCGTCAGTTTTGTTAGGTTTTTAAGCGCACTTATGTCGCTGACGTTGTTGAAGCTTAAGTCGAGCGTTTGCAAGCTCGTTAGGTTTCCAAGCGCATTTATGTCGATGATGTTGTTGAAGTTTAAGTCAAGCGTCTGCAAGCTCGTTAGGTTCTCAAGTGCACGTAGGTCGCTGATTTTATTATCGCTTAAATCAAGCGTTTGCAAGCTCGTTAGGTTCTCAAGTGTGCTTATGTCGCTGATATTGTTGTAACCCCAGTCGAGTTTAGTCAGTTCCGTTAAGTTTTTTAGTGCGCTTATATCGCTGATTTTGCTGCCGCTTAAGTTAAGCGTTTGCAAGTTCGTTAGGTTTCCAAGCGCACTTATGTCGTTGATGTTGTTGCCGGTCAAACCATACATTGCATCGGCCAAGTCAAGCTCAGTCAGATTCGTTAAGGTTTTAAGTGCGCTTATGTCACTGATGTTGTTATTGCCCAAGCTAAGTGTTTGTAAGTTCGTTAGGTTTCCAATTGCAAATATTCTGCTGATACTGTTGCCACTTAAGTGAAGCGTTTGCAAGTTTGTTAGTTTTTTAAGTGCACCTATGTCGCTGATGTTGTTATAACATAAATCAAGCGTTTGCAAGCTCATTAGTTTTTTAAGTGTGGTTATATCGCTGATTTTGTTGCCGCTCAAGTCAAGCGACCGCAGGTTCGTTAGGTTACCGAGTGCACGTATGTCGCTGATACTGTTCTCGCTCAAGTCAAGCGACCGCAGGTTCGTTAGGTCCCCGAGTGCACTTATGTTACTGATTTCGTTGCTACTCATGACAAGCGTTTGCAAGTTCTTTAGGCTTCGAAGTAGACTTACATGCTCATCATTTATAACACCGATTTTGTTGTCACTCCAGTCAAGCTCCGTCAGGTTGGTTAGTTTTTTAAGCGCACTTATGTCGTTGATGTTGTTGCTGCTTAAGTTAAGCGTTTGCAAGTTAGTTATATTTTCAAGCGCACTTATGTCGCTGATGTTGTTGAAGTCTAAGTTAAGCACTTGCAAGTTCTTTAGGCTTCCAAGTGCACTTATGTCGCTGATGTTGTTGTAGCCTAAGTTAAGCACTTGCAAGTTCTTTAGGCTTCGAAGTACACTTACATGCTCATCATTTATAACACCGATTTTGTTGTAACTCCAGTCAAGCTCCTTCAGGTTGGTTAGTTTTTTAAGCGCACTTATGTCGCTGATTTCGTTACTGCTTATGTTAAGCGTTGTCAGTCTTTTAAAGGAAGCGATATCGCTGATATCCGACAGCTTCTTTCCGCTTAAATCAAGTTCTTTTATGCGTAGAATGTCGGTGGTTATCATTTCATCGTCCGCAAGGTTGAGGGCTTCCCTGATTGCTTTTTCGAACGCTGCATCATGAAAATTTAACTGTTTTTTAGATGTTTTAGACAAAATACCGACAAGAATTCCAATGACAAGGAGCAGTGTACAAATAACAACAATAACAACTTCCTTTTGACAACGTTTGGGATTCTCGTTATCATTGAAATCGTTGGAACCATTCTCTTTGTTTCCGACTTCAGCCGTTTCTGCCGAGACCTTCTCCCCCGATGCTTCATCACCCATTCCGTCAGCAGCTGCAACGAAAAATGGCTGTTCCGTCTTTCCTTGTGCATTATTACGCAAATCTGCATTATCCTGTGGCACATACAGATTTCCCACCATATAGTTATCCCGGTTCACAGGTTTCTTCCCTGTTTTTGTCAATGCCGCACATGTGAATTTGAACATTTGATATTTCCTTTCTGTTCACACGGTACTCGATTTTTCGACTGTCGTGCATCGGTGCCCCGTGCGAGTTTATACATTAATTTGATGCTGTCTTACTGGAAGTGCCTGCATTGCACTTTCCGCTTCATTATCGAAAACACAACGTATTATGAGTTATGTTCCGTCAAACATATGAACCCATTTCCGGGTTTTGTGTAACGCCAAGTATAATAGAAAATTAACGCATTCGTTCCTGATCGAATAATGCATCCATCCTACAGTTTTAATTGTATCGCTTTATTTCGATAAATGCAACATATATTTTGTTTAAATGATTTCAATAAAACTATAGGCCGCTGCAAACATCAAACAGTGTCTGCGGCAGCCTTTATGCGTCGTCAGTCAAGCTCACTGACTTTTAATTTGAACCTGTTGGCAGATTCGATAAGTTCACTTGCGTACTTCTGTGCGGATTCATCCGCCGCCGATGCACCCATAATTCGTGCAAGTTCTGCGCTGCGTTCCGCATCGTTCAATTCACGGAGCGATGTTTTCGTTTTTTCGCTGTCGGAATGCTTTTCAACAAACAAATGGCAATCGGCAAAAGCCGCGATTTGCGGAAGATGAGTGATTGAAAGCACCTGCCTTGAACGCGCAACGCTGTACAGCCGTTCGCCGACAATCACGGCCGTTCTTCCGCTTATGCCCGTATCAACTTCATCGAATATCAGTGTAGGCGTTCCGTCCGCACCGGCACAAACAGTTTTGATCGCCAGCATCACGCGTGAAAGTTCGCCGCCGGAAGCCACCTTTGAAAGAGGCTTAAGCGGTTCTCCTTTGTTTGCAGACAGCATGAATTCAACATCATCATTGCCGTTTGCGTGGAGTTTTCCGTCTTCCGGCAGGAATACAATGCCGAACGCAGCCTTTGCCATTCCAAGTTCCTGCAGCTGTTCGGTTATTCTTCGGCACAGATCTTCAGCGGCTTCTTTGCGTTTTTCAGTCAGTTTCGCTGCTGTTTTGCAGTAATCCGCTGCAAGCCTGTTCCGCTCCGCAGTCAGCTTATCCCTCAGTTCCTGTGAACCGGTGAGCTCGGCCAGCTCGGCCGAAGCTTCGCTGCGGTATTTAAGGATATCTTCAATAGTCCTTCCGTATTTTCTTTTCAACGAATTGATAAGATCGAGCCTTGTCTCCAGTTCGTCAAGCCGTTCCGGAGAATACTCATATCCCAGCCGCAATTCGCGAAGCTGATATGCTCCATCCTCAAGCTCATAATAGGTATTATTCAAAAGTTCATATAGCTCACCGTATTTTGAAGAAATTTCAGCAATCTGAGCAAGCGAATTCACGGCAGAGCCGAGTTTTTCCAATGCGCCGCCGTCGCCCGATATGTTTTCACCGCTGTTTTCGAGAGCTGAATTAATCTTTTCGGCATTGGAAAGCATGTTCAGTTCCTCTTGAATCGTCGCTTCCTCTCCAACAGTCAGCGCAGCTGCGTCTATTTCGTTTATTTGATATGAAAGTATATCGATTCTTCTTTCACGCTCCGCCTCTGACAGGAAGCCCGAATTCAGCTTGTGAACAACCTCAGAATGCTGTCGATAAAGATTTTCCGTTTTTTCTTTGAGCTCCGCAACCGGCAAACCCGCATAATTGTCAAGCATTCCTATATGTTTCTTTTGCGAAAGAAGCGACTGATGCTCGTGCTGGCCGTGAACATCAACAAGCGTATCCGTCACGGTTTTCAGTGTTGCAAGCGGAACTATTTCACCGTTCAGTCTGCAAGTGCTTTTTCCCGAAGCGGTTATCTCACGCATCACAACAAGCGCATCGTCTTCATATTCGATGCCGAGCGAGTCAAGTTGTTTTTTTACTCCATCCTGTCCGTTAATGTTGAAGAAGGCTTCCACTCTTGCCTTTTGGCTGCCTGATGAAATCAGCTCGCGATTTGCCCTTTCACCGAGAATAAGGTTAACACTGTCAACAATAATCGACTTTCCCGCACCGGTCTCACCTGTTAAGACGTTCAGTCCGGCACCGAGCTCAAAGTCAAGATGCTCAATAAGCGCAATATTTCGAATTATCAACCGTTCCAGCATATTGCCTTCCTCCCGAGCCGGTTCAATTCAGCCTCTCTCTGATGAGGCGAAAAACATTTCTCTTTTTTGTTCTGATGAATCCAACTTGTTTATTGCATCCGGACACAGTGAACCCCGTTCCCGCCGGAACCTGAACAGTGCTGATTCCGTCTGCATACATAACACAGTCGCTTTGCGCATTGATTTCAATTACGGAATCAAATGCAGCTGCAATCGGACGGACAGTCAGCGAATGCGGACAAACGGGGGTTACGAGAATCACATCAAGATTCGGCGCAACCACGGGACCTCCGGCAGAAATTGAATAGCCGGTTGAGCCGAGACGTGAG
>OMGX01000070.1_pt1 | contig 56607 bp, 41 predicted proteins | sample 1674381 | NCBI WGS metagenome assembly OMGX01 (sample SAMN05578582, study PRJEB25193) | human gut metagenome | biome: Human Microbiome; feature: human-associated habitat; material: feces | host: Homo sapiens | place: USA:Birmingham | reverse complement strand
CCCTGAGCCCCGCCGCCACGGCAACCCGGGCGCAGATGGCGACCATCTTCCTGCGCTACCTGGAGCAGCAGGGCTGAGAACCTGCCACTCATAAACATCCAAGCACAAAGCGGGCCCGGCATGTTCCGGGCCCGCTTGGCAAAAAATAAGCGGACAAGTGAGGAGATGCTATGCGTACTTTGCTGCATATTTGCTGTGCGCCTTGCGCCAACCAATGTATTGATGTTTTGCGAACAGACGGGTATGAAGTGACTGGGCTGTGGTATAATCCCAATATTCACCCCTTTACAGAGTACCGCGCCCGGCGGAACTGCCTGCGGGAGTATGCAGAAACCATCGGTCTGCCCCTCCTGGAGCGTAACGATTATGGTTTGCGGCCCTTTGTGCGGACTGTGGCGGAGGACATTCCTGGCCGCTGCGTGAAGTGCTATGAGATGCGGCTTTTTGAGGCGGCCCGACAGGCCCGGGAGGGGGGCTTTGGCAGCTTTACCTCCTCTCTGTTCATCAGCCCCTATCAAAAGCATGAGCTCATGCAGGAGGTGGCGGAGCGGGCAGCGGTGGAGTACGGCGTGACCTTTCTCTACCGGGATTTTCGCCCCTATTTCCGGGCAGGTCAGGAGCGGGCGCGGGAGCTGGGCTTTTATATGCAGAAATACTGCGGCTGCATTTTTTCCGAAGAGGAGCGCTATTTAAAAGCCTCCAAAATTCTGCCGTAAAAAGCGGGGGTACCTCAAGGACATGTTGAGGCGCCCCCGCTTCTTTGATTCGACAGGTTTCTTCATCAGAATGTTTTTTCAAAAAAGGACAAGAAATTCTTAATTTTTACTGAAGAATAACAAAGCCGGGTTTCCAAGGGGACGACCTTGCTGTATAATGAACTTAGAGAAAGCTTTTCTGTTTTTTCGCGTCTCGCCGGTCCATGTAAGGGACGACATGGGCACTCCTGAGGCGGAAATGCTTCTCATCCACCCAGAGAAAGAACGAAGAAAGGGAAACGGGGAGACATGAAAATATGGCATTGGCTCCGGTTTGCCATCGCCCTGTGGGGAGGCAAATTTTTTCTATTTTGGTACTGCCGCACAGGACATGTGCGCAACGATAAGCCCGGCATGGCCGCTATGCGGCTGTACGGGGACTTTTTGCGATACGTGGCGAAGCCCAAGCTGACCATTGTGGTCACGGGGACCAACGGGAAGACCACCATTTCCGCCCTCATTGCCGGGGTGCTTCGCAAGGAGGGGAAGAGCGTCTCCTTCAACGATTGGGGGGCCAACCATCATGCAGGTGTGGCCCGGTGCTTGTTGGACGCGGTGGACCTCTTCAACCGCCCTACTAAGGACGCCGTGGTGGTGGAATTGGACGAGCTGATCTCTCCCCTGGACCTCCCGGCGCTTCAGCCGGACTATGTGGTGATCAGCAATCTGGCCCGGGACTCGATGCTCCGCAATGCCCACCCGGCCTATATTGCCGGCCGGCTGAAGGAGGCTCTGGCCGGATCGGCCCATTCCGTTGTGATTGTCAACGGGGACGACCCTCTGAGCTGCTTTTTGGGGGAGGGTCACCGGCGGCTGGTGTTTGGGGTGGCGGATCAGCACACAGACCCTCTGCCTGCCCGGGCGGACGACTTTTCGATTTGCCCGTCCTGCGGTGGGAAGCCGGTGTACCGGTACCGGAATTACCGCCAGATGGGGGAGTTCTACTGCCCGCAATGCGGCCTACATGCCCCCAGGCGGGACTACTTGGTGTCGGAAATTGACCGAGCGAGCCACCGCATGACCCTCCGGGATCCGGAGGGAACGCATACCTATCCCATGGTCTCCTGGTCCCTGCACAACGCCTATAATCTGGCTCCCGTCATCGCCCTGTTCCGGGATATGGGGGTGCCAGCCTCCAGGCTGAGCAGGCGCCTGGAGGGCGCCCGGGTTTTGACCTCCCGGGAGAGCTTTGAGATGGTGGGGGGCATCAAGCTGATTACCCACATTGCCAAGGGCCAGAATCCCACCGCTGTGTCCACAGTCTTTGAATTTTTGGCCAAGGACCCTTCCCGAAAGGAGATCATTCTCATTCTGGACGAGGTGTTTGACAGCCCCCTGAAGACGGAGACGATTTCCTGGATTTATGACACGGACTATGAGTTCCTCTGCCAGGACTGCATTCAGAAAATTGTCCTGGGTGGGGCCCGGTACCTGGACCATCGGCTGCGGCTGCTGCTGGCCGGGGTTCCGGCAGAGAAAATTGTCTGCCTGCGCCAGGAGCTGGACACGGCGGACTATGTGGACACCACGGGGATTGACAAGATTTATATTCTTCACGATGTCAACGCCATCTCCCGGGGACGCAAAATCCGGGATCTGGTGAAGTCCCGCATTCGGGCGGAAAGGGGAGCGGGTTGTGAAAATTGAGGTGCTGTTCCCGGAGCTGTGCAACCTGTATGGCGACAATGGCAACATTCAGTATCTGGCCGCCTCTATGCCGGAGGCGGAGCTTGTGCGCACCGGGAACCTGGAGACGCCCCGGTTTACAAAGGAGCCGGTGGACCTCATCTATCTGGGCTCCATGTCGGAGTCCCATCAGGAGCTGGCCATCCGGCGGCTCTTGCCCCATGCCGGTGTGCTGCGGCAATATGTGGAGTCCGGCGGGGTGCTGCTGGCTACGGGCAATGCCCTGGAGCTGTTCGGAACCTACATTCAGGAGGGGAAGCGGCAGATTCCGGCGCTGGGCCTGTTCCCCTGCCACGCCGTCCGGGATATGGAGCACCGGCACAATTCCATGTTTCTGGGTACCTTTGGGGACATGAAAATCGTAGGGGCCAGGTCCCAGTTTTCCTTTTCCTATGGAGACTTTCCCCATCCCTTCCTCCAGGTTACGGGAGGCTACGGCATTTACCCGGAGGCCAGAGTGGAGGGCATTCATTACAAGAACTTCTTTGCCACCTATCTGCTGGGGCCGTTTTTGGTGTTAAATCCCCGCTTCACCCAGTACCTTTTGCAGCTGCTGGGCTGCGAGACTCCCCCGGCCTTTTGGAAGGAGGCCATGGAGGCCTACGAGTACCGTCTGCGGGGGCTGGAGACCCCCGGCGTCTGCTTCCTGGTGGGCGAGCACGGCTGACGAGCAGAACCGAATCTGCCCCAAAGCGGATCGATTGAAACCGCTTTGGGGCAGATTCTTTGTGCCTCTTGACCAGCGTGGTACAATAAAAATAACATGTTCCCCGGACGGCCCGTCCGGAGGGAAGGGAGCACAGAACCATGGGACTCGGGACGAAGCTTGCCATTTTTGGCCGCCGGCTGAAGGACGCCAGCCTGCGGCGTATGAATCAAAATATTCAGGCCATTCATCAGGAGACGGGAAAGAACCGGCTGTTTCTCCTGTGCGATATGGTCTGGTGTACCCTGCGCTATGGGGTGGGCTACCTGGATTACCACGTCTTTGGCTTTGCCCGAAACCGGGGGGCCAACCGGAAGACCTTTATGACCATGAACCACAACGTCTCCCTGGCCCGGATGGTCAACGACGCTGCCTATTACCCCCTGCTCAACGACAAGTTCCAGTTTTTGCAGCGGTATGGGGCCTTCCTGGGCCGCCGCTGGCTGGACCTGCGGCAGGCAGGGCCTCAGGAGCTGGCCCAGCTTTGCCAGGACTGCGGGGTGGTGTTTGCCAAGCCCCACGGCGAATTTGGGGGCAAGGGGGTAGAGCGGCTGGAGCCCGGCCCGGACACGGATTTTGAGGCCCTGCACCGGCGGCTTACAGAGAACGGTCAGTTTTTGGTGGAGGAAGCCATCCGGCAGCATCCGGAGGTCTCCCGCCTGTGTCCCCAAAGCGTCAACACCCTGCGGGTGGTGACCCTCCTGGCCGGGGGAGAGGCGAAATTTGTCTATGCCCTGCTGCGTGTGGGCAGTGGACAGGGACATGTGGATAACATCTCCAGCGGCGGTATGTATACCCTGGTAGGCCCCCAGGGGGAGCTGGAATTTCCGGCGTTTTGCGACCAGACGGGGCTGTATTACGACCGTCATCCTGTCACAGGGGTTGCATTCCGGGGCTACCGGCTGCCCTTCTTCCGGGAGGCGGTGGAGCTGTGTTGCCAGGCGGCTCAGGTGGAGCCCCGGCTGGGTTACATCGGCTGGGACGTGGCTGTGACGCCGGATGGGCCGGTTCTGGTGGAGGGGAACAACCTTCCAGGCTATGACATGGCCCAAAACGCCAGGTTCCACCCGGACGGGAAGGGGCTGCTGCCCACCTTTGAGGCCCTTCTGGGCCGCCCGATTCCCCGGGCGTGACGGTTCCCCACAGGTTTTGAAAAGGAGGAGGGCGCTGTGAAAAAGCTGCTTTTTGTGATGAATCCCTACGCCGGTATGCGGCGGGCCAACCGGTTCCTGACGGATATTTTGTCCCTGTTCAATGGCCGGGGCTATGAGGTGACGGTCCACATGACTGCCGGTCCCGGGGACGGGGCCCGGGCTGTGGAGGCCATGGCCGGACGTGCGGATCTGGTGGTCTGTGCCGGTGGAGACGGCACCTTCAATGAGACGGTGACGGGCCTTCTGCGCAGCGGATTGGACTTGCCTCTGGGCTATATTCCCTGCGGCAGCACCAACGACTTTGCCAATTCCCTGAAGCTGCCCACCAACGTGCTTCAGGCGGCCCAGGTGATTGTGGACGGAGATCCCGTGCCCTATGACGTGGGACGATTTGGGGACCGGTATTTTTCCTACGTGGCCTCCTTCGGGGCCTTTACCAAGGCCTCCTATTCCACGCCCCAGAGCGTGAAAAATGCCCTGGGACATGTGGCTTATGTGCTCCAGGGGGCCAAGGAGCTGTTCCAGATTCCCAAGGAGCATGTGGCATTTCAAACAGACAGCGGCAGCTTTGAGGGAGATTATATTTTCGGCGCCATCAGCAACTCCACCTCTGTGGGAGGCATTTTGACCCTGGACCCCAGCGTGGTGGACATGCAGGACGGAAAGTTTGAACTGATGCTGATCCGCCCGCCCAAGGATGCTGTGGAGCTCATGGGCTGCATCCAGGCCCTGACCGGGCAGCGGTATGACACCCCTATGCTCACCTTCTGCAGCGCCAGCTGCCTTACGGTGACGGCCAACCCCGAAATGCCCTGGACCCTGGACGGGGAGAAGGAGGAGGGCCATGAGACCGTGGAGGTGGAGAACCTTCACCGGGCCATCCGGCTGATTCAGAAGGGGGCGGTGGTGTGAAGAATACGACGCTGTGCTACATCACCCAGGGGGACCAGGTTCTGATGCTCCACCGGGTCAAAAAGGAGCATGACCTGAATCATGACAAGTGGATCGGCATTGGCGGCAAGTGCGAGGAGGGGGAGAGCCCTGAGGAGTGCCTGCTCCGGGAGGCCTGGGAGGAGACCGGCCTGACCCTGACAGACTTCCGGTACTGCGGCCTGGTGACCTTTGTGTCGGATACCTGGGAGGGGGAGTATATGCACCTGTTCCAGGCGGAGGGCTTCACCGGAGACCTCCGGACCTGTGACGAGGGAGATCTGCAGTGGGTGGACCGGGAGTTTTTGGATCAGCTCCCCAAATGGGAGGGGGACCGGATTTTCCTGGACCTGATGTGGAAGAAGGTTCCATTCTTCTCCCTGAAGCTGTCCTACACCGGAGAGCGCCTGACCTATGCAGCCCTCAATGGAAAGCCTCTAAGGGTGTGAAAGCGCCGCTCCCCCGGCACATACGCGTACCGCTCCGACGAGCTCCCTGCGCTTCGGGGACAGGGGGGAGCTACGGTCCAACCCTGTAGAGGCCCGCAAGGTGTGCCCCTACAGAGTCTCTGCATGCCCCTGCGCGATGAACTGGCTGAAAAAGAGCGTGTTGCAAGATGACCTGTTTTGCAGCACGCCCTTTTTTCGGCTCAACAGCTTGCGGGCTCATGAGTCCAGATTTTTAATATCAGCATCCAGGATATCCCACGCTGCTTTTCGCTGCTTCGGAGTTACATGCTCCAGCTTTTGGGCCATTTCGTCGAAGACATGCTCCTTCCTAGAAAGGACCTTGTGGCGGAGCACGGAACCGGCAGAAATTTCAGGGGCATTTAGAAGCCGGATAAAAACCTTCATGCTGGGCGCCTGGATGCCCCGCTCCACAGGTTGCCTGGAGAGGCGGCTGTGGAGCGGGTGTTTTGCGGCTCAGTCAGGGGGCTTCAGCGGATGCATGGGCTAGGAAAGGGAGACGGGGTCCGGGGTTTGGGCGCTGGCCGTCAGGTTTTTCCTGGCGGTGGCCAGCATCAGCTTAATGCGGTTGAGCTGGTTAACCTCGGAAGCGCCGGGGTCGTAGTCCACGGCCACGATGTTGGCCTGGGGGAAGGTCTTCCGCAGAAGCTTGATGACGCCCTTTCCCACCACATGGTTGGGCAGGCAGGCGAAGGGCTGGATGCAGACGATGTTAGGCGCGCCGGAGTGGATCAGCTCCACCATTTCGCCAGTGAGGAACCACCCCTCGCCGTACTGGTTGCCCACGGACAAAAAGGGCTTGGCGTACTCCGCCACCTGGGCAATGGGCAGGGGCGGGTCAAAGCGCCGGCTGGCCTTCAGGGCCTGGATGGCAGGCCGGCGAATCCTGGCAATGGCCTTCACCGCCAGGTCTCCCACCTTGGCGCTGCGCCAGGTGCCGCCCAGAAATTCGTGCTTGTACCCGGCATTGTAGACGCAGTAATTCAGGAAGTCCATGAGGTCCGGCACAATGGCCTCCGCCCCCTCCTGCTCCAGCAGGTCCACCAGGTGGTTGTTGGCAAGAGGCATGTACTTCACCAGAATTTCCCCCACCACCCCGACCCGGGGCTTGCGCAGGGCTTCGTCTATGGGGAAGGCGTCGAAATCCTCCACAATCTGACGGCAGAGGGTGGGAAACTCCCGGCCGGAGTGGGGACCGGTGAGGGAATCGATGCAGCGCTTCTCCCAGGACCGGTGCAGGGCGTTGGCGCTGCCGGGGGTGCGCTCGTAGGGACGGACCCGGTACAGGCAGCGCATGAACAGGTCCCCATATACCAAGGCCCGGGCGGCGTCCAGGATCAGGGGTACCGTAAACCGGAAGCCGGGGTTCTTTTCCATGCCGTTGGCGTTGAGGGAGATGACAGGAATGTGAGACAGCCCCGCCTTATCCAAAGCCCGGCGGATGAAGCCCACGTAGTTGCTGGCCCGGCAGCAGCCGCCGGTTTGGGTCATGAGGACGGCCAGGTGATCGGTGTCATACTTCCCGGAGGTAATGGCGCTCATGATCTGCCCCACCACGGTGATGGAGGGGAAGCAGGCGTCGTTGTTGACAAATTTGAGCCCCGTGTCAATGGCTGCCCGGTTGTCATTATCCAGGATTTCCACGTGGTATCCATGGCGCCGGAACACCGGCTGCAGGAGGGAGAAATGGATGGGGGACATCTGGGGCGCCAGAATGGTCCAGCCCTCCTGCTGCATCTGCCGGGTGTATACGGTCCGGCGGTAGGGGACCGGCTGGGGATGGGGAACCATGCCTTGGCGGGCCCGCATGTTCATAGCGGCGAGCAAGCTCCGGACCCGAATTCGGGCCGCGCCCAGGTTGGACACCTCGTCAATTTTGAGGACGGTGTACAGCTTGCCGCTGGCCTCCAAAATCTCCGCCACCTGGTCTGTGGTTACCGCGTCCAGACCGCAGCCAAAGGAATTGAGCTGGATGAGCTCCAGGTCCTTCCGGGTCCGGACAAACTCCGCCGCAGTGTAGAGCCGGGAGTGGTAAACCCACTGGTCATTGGCCCGAAGGGGCCGCCCAGGGGTGAAATCCACGGGAATGGAATCCTCGGTGAGGACCGCCAGGCCATAGGAGGCGATGAGCTGGGGGATGCCGTGGTGGATCTCCGGGTCTATGTGATAGGGGCGGCCTGCCAGGACGATGCCCCGGCGGCGGTGCTCCTCCATCCACTGGAGGGCCTCCCGGCCCTTGGCCCGCACGTCCTCCTTCGCCCGGCGCTGCTCGTTCCAGGCGGCGTGGACAGCCCGGCGGGTTTCTGCACTGGGGATGCCCCAGGTTTCCCGGCACAGCCGCTCCAGCCGGGCGGCGGCGGTGCGTTCGTCGGTCATGGCGATGAAGGGACGTATGTAGTGGATGCCGCCCTCTGTGACGGCGTCTACATTGTTTTTTAGGTTTTCGGGATAGGATACCACGATGGGACAATTGTAATGATTCTGCGCTCCTGGGGTCTCCTGGTGTTCGTAAAAGACACAGGGGTGGAAAATGGTTTGGATTCCTTGATTTACCAGCCACTGTACATGGCCGTGGGCCAGCTTGGCGGGGTAGCACTCGGACTCGGAGGGGATGGACTCCATGCCCAGCTCATAGATTTTCCGGGTGGATCGGGGGGAGAGCACCACGGAGAAGCCCAGGAGGCGGAAAAAGGTGGCCCAGAATGGGTAATTTTCGTACATATTGAGAACCCGGGGGATGCCAATCCGGCCTCTGGGGGCCTGGTCAACGGGCACAGGCGGGTAGGCGAACATGCGCTCCAGCTTGTAGTCCACCACATTGGGCCCCTTGTCCTGGGAGACGCCGCCGCCCAGGCCCTTCTCACACCGGTTGCCGGTGACGTGGCGGCGGCCGCCGGGGAATTGATTGATGGTGAGCATACAGCGGTTGGAGCAGCCGCCGCAGCGGGTGGTGGCGGTGGTGTAGGTAAGGGCCAGGATTTCCGGAATGGGGAGCATGGTGCTTTGCTGCCCCTGATACCGGTCCCGGGCGATGAGGGCTGCGCCAAAGGCGCCCATGATACCGGCGATGTCGGGGCAAATGGCCTCCACTCCGGCGATGCGCTCAAAGGCCCGCAGTACCGCCTGGTTGTAGAAGGTGCCGCCCTGGACCACCACGTGGCGGCCCAGATCCCTGGCGTCGGCCAGCTTGATCACCTTATACAGGGCGTTTTTGATGACGGAGTAGGCAAGACCGGCGGAAATGTCCTGGAGGGACGCCCCCTCCTTCTGAGCCTGCTTCACGTTGGAGTTCATAAATACGGTGCAGCGGGTGCCCAAATCGATGGGATTGGAGGCAAAGAGAGCCTCCTGGGCGAACTGGGCGGCGGTGTAGCCCAGGGAATTGGCAAAGTTTTCAAGGAAGGAGCCGCAGCCGGAGGAGCAGGCCTCATTCAGGAGAATGGTGTCTACGGAGTGGTTCCGGATTTTGATGCATTTCATGTCCTGACCGCCGATGTCCAGAATGCAGTCCACCTCCGGATCGAAGAAGGCGGCGGCCTGGTAGTGGGCGATGGTCTCCACCTCCCCCTCGTCCAGGCAGAAGGCGGACTTCAGCAGGGTCTCGCCGTAGCCGGTGGAGCAGGTGCGGAGAATTTTAGCCTCCGGCGGCAGCTTTTGCTGCAGCTGACCCATGGCCCGGATGGCGGTCTGGATGGGCGAGCCTTGATTGCCCGCGTAGAAGGACCACAGGAGCTCCCCCTCCTGGCCGACCAAAGCCAGCTTGGTGGTGGTGGACCCGGCGTCGATGCCCAGGTAGCAATTTCCCCGGTAGCGCTCCAGAGGGGCGGTCTGTACCCTGGCCCGGCTGTGGCGGGCCTGGAAGACGCGATATTCCTCCTGACTCTGGAAGAGGGGAGGTAGCCGCTTCAGCTCAAAGGCCATTTGCACCCCCTGCTCCAGCTGGGAGATGAGTCCGTCCAGGGAGCGGGGCTCCGCCTCACCGGATTCCAGGGCAGCGCCCATGGCGGCGAAGAGGTGGGAATTTTCCGGGTCCACCACGTTTTCCGGTGTGAGATGCAGGGTGCGGATGAAGGCCTTCTTCAGCTCCGGCAGGAAGTGGAGGGGGCCGCCCAAAAAGGCCACGCAGCCCCGGATGGGCTTGCCGCAGGCCAGGCCGGAAATGGTCTGGTTCACCACGGCCTGGAAGATGGAGGCGGCCAGGTCCGGCAGGGTTGCCCCTTCATTGATGAGGGGCTGAATATCCGACTTGGCAAAGACGCCGCACCGGGCGGCAATGGGGTAAATTTCCCGGTAGCTGGCGGCCTCCCGGTTCAGACCTGTGGCGTCAGTTTGCAACAGGGAGGCCATCTGGTCGATGAAGGAGCCGGTGCCGCCGGCACACACGCCGTTCATCCGCTGCTCCAGGCCGCCCCGGAAATAGATGATTTTGGCGTCTTCGCCCCCCAGTTCAATGGCCACGTCGGTTTGGGGCGCCACCCGCTCCAAACTGGAAGCCACGGCCACCACCTCTTGGACGAAGCCAATGTCCATGGCCTTGCCCAGATTCATGGAGCCGGAGCCGGTGATCCCCACCCGCAGGCTGCAGGGGCCCAGCTGCTGCCTGGCTTCCCTCAGAAGCTGGGCCAGGGTTTCCTGGGTATGGGCCCGGTGGCGGCGGTATTGCCCAAAAAGAATCTGCCCGTTTGTATCTAAAATCACCAGCTTCACCGTGGTGGAGCCGATGTCAATCCCCGCAGGGAAACAGTTACCCATGCTAAAAACCTCAATTTCGCTATTTTTCTACATGAAAGTATACCACGTTCCGTTTCAATTGCAAGAGGAGCGATTTGGAAAGAAATTGTAAATTTTCACAATTTCCCAAATTTGGGGCAGGGAAACGTACAAGGAGGCAGCTGGAAAAGCGGGTGGATTCCGACAGCCCCTCTGCAGCACCCCCCGGGAGGGATTGTATGCACGGCGCTGGGTATTTGTTCCGTCTGTCTTGGACAAGGGGATTCCTTTTGCAAGCGTGTGTGGAGCTCAGGTGAACGCTGGGAGCAGTCAAGGTAGCGCAAAGGTGTTGCAGGGGCGCACACGGTGCGCCCCTGCAAGGGTGTACTATGGTGATTTCCGCGTTTGCCCATCTGAGGGCGTAGGGTGCGTCCGGGAGGCCGCGCCCTACATAGCTGCATGTTGAACGCTGAACGGTGCGCACCCTAGCTGTGGACATATGCCCTTTGGGGGACGGGTTCGCAGACGGTCTGGCGCTCCAGGCGGGGACCCAGGCGGCTTAGGATTTCATTGGCGATGGTGCCGGCCTGTCTGGCGACGTCGCAGGCAGAGATCACCTCCTGACCGGAAGCGCCCAGGAGAACGGCGGTGTCCCCGGCCCGGGCTTCCGGAATCTCTGTGACGTCTACCAGGGTCTGATCCATGCAGATTCTGCCCAGAATGGGGGCGCGTCTGCCATGGATGAGCACGCTGCCAACGCCGGAGCCGAGGGCGCGGGGGAGGCCGTCGGCGTAGCCGATGGTCAGGGCGGCCATGCGCGTTTCTCTTTGCGCGGTGAAATCCAGACCGTAGCCTGCATGCTCCCCCGGATATAGGGTCCGCAGGGTGGAGAGCCTGGCGTGAAGGGACAGCACCGGCCGCAGCTGGGCTCCCCAGCGCCGGGTATCTTCCCCGGTGCTGAGCACGCCGTACAGGGCCATGCCTACCCGGGCGTAATCCCCGCCCAGGAAGGGGTAATTGAGAAGCCCGTAGCTGCCCAGGAGGTGGATTTTAGGGGGACGGATCCCCCGCTCATGCAATTGCCGGACCACCAGTTCAAAGGCCCTTGCCTGGGCTGCAGTGAAGGCACGGTCCTGGGGCTTGTCTGTGTCGTCGGCACACAGGTGGGTGAACATCCCCTCCACCTGGAGGTGCTCCATGGAGAATATGGCCCAGATGCGTTCCAGATTTTCCCACCGCTCCCCCAGCCGGTGCATGCCGGTGTCAACGGCCACATGAACGCGAATGGGAGCGCCCAGACGGCTCAGCTGCCTGGCATAGTCCCAGTCTACCACAGTCTGAATCAGGTCGTATCGCCGGACCAGGGAGAGCTCCTCCACAGGGGTGAAGCCCAAAATCAAAATGTCTCCCGGGATGTGATGCCGCCGCAGCTCCGCTCCCTCCTCCGCCGTGGCCACGCAAAAGGACCGGATGCCCAGGCGGCTCAGGGCCTGGGCTATGGGCACAGCGCCGTGGCCGTAGGCGTTGGCCTTGACCACCGGCATGAGGCGGCAGCCTGGGGGCAGCAGAGCCTGTAGGGCCGCTACATTGTGCCGGAGGTGCTCCAGATTTAACGCAATCCAAGCGCGGTGTCCTTCCATGGGAATCACTCCCTTCGTATGATACGAGGCGGCGGGGCTACGACGGTGGAGCCGGCCGGCACATCGGTGTGGACCACGGCCCCTGCGCCGATTTTGACGCCGTCTCCGATCCGGATGCCGCCCACCACCACGGCTCCGGCCCCAATCAGGCAGTTTCGGCCAATTTGCGGGGCCTTTCCCTCCACCTCACCAATGGTGACGTTTTGATAAATCCGGCAGCCGGAACCAATTCTGGCATAACGGGAGATGTAGACGCCGTGAAGGCCGTGGGGTAGGGATAGGAAACCCTCAATCACCGCAGTTTTCCCCACGTAGCCCCCGTGCCGCCGGGCCATGCGGCTCAGGACCAAGGTGAGAAGGCCGGTGACCAGCCTGCTGCCGCTCCGCTCCCGCAGGCGGAAGAGCCGCCAGAACAGGTCTAGATTGTCCCCCTTGCTGTACTCGGTGATTCGCTCCCGCATGGGCTTCACAGGACCACCGCCTCCTCAATGGCCCGGGTGATCACCTCCTGCAGGGGTATACCGGCGGCCTCCATCATGTTGGGAAACCGGCTGTGGGGGGTGAAGCCGGGGATGGTGTTGACCTCATGGAAGAGGATTTCCCGGGAACCGGTGAGGAACATGTCCACCCGGGCAAAGCCGGAGCAGCCCAGGACCCGGTAGATTTTTTTTGCCGTTTCCTTGAGACGCGCGGCAGTTTCTGCCGGGATGGGAGCTGGCACGTGGATTTTCGCCGTAATGAGATTGTACTTTTCGGTGTAATCAAAAAAGCCGCTGCCCAGGGAGATCTGATCGATTTCTCCGGTGATGAGGGTGTGCGTCCCCATCACAGCGCAGCCCACTTCGGAGCCGCCGATGCAGGCTTCTACCAGCACCCGGTCATCGTACCGAAGGGCGGCGGAAATGGCAGGGAGCAGATGCTCCTGCTTGTACACCTTGGAGACTCCATAGGAAGAGCCTGCCCGGACGGGCTTCACAAAGAGGGGATAGCCGGTCTCCCCGGCCAGGCGGAGGGCATCCTCCTGGCAGAAGCCGGGCTCCAGGGAGAAGGAGGCGGGAACCGGAATGCCTGCTGCCCGGACCAGCCGGTGGGCCCGGTCCTTATCCATACACAGCGCCGAGGCCAGGACGCCGCAGCCCACCACGGGAAGCCCTGCCAACTGGCACAGGCCCTGAACGGTGCCGTCTTCCCCGTTTTTACCGTGGAGGATGGGGAACACCCCGTCCAGGGGAATGGGCGTCACCGCTCCCTCCCGAAATACCAGAAGACTTCGGTCCTTGGGGTTGGGGGAGAGGAGGGCCGGGGTGCAGTCCGGTCCGCTTTGCCAGGCGCCGGCGGCGATTTGCCCGATGCTGCCGGTAAAGTGGTACCACGCTCCCTGTTGGGTGATGCCCACCATCACGGGAAGGTACCGCCGCCGGTCCATGTGTTCCAGCACGCCTGCCGCAGAGGCCAGGGAGACCTCATATTCCGGGGAACGGCCGCCAAAGAGGACGGCAATGGGTTTTTGTTTCATATGTCTCATCCTTTCTCCTGTACCGCCGTACCGGCTGGCAATTGGTAGCCGATTTCGCATTGATTCCGGTACATCCGCCGGGTGGACACGCAAATGCCGGAGGAGGTGTCGATGGCGCGCTGCACCACGTCCACTCCCTCGTACACCCTTCCATTTTGGCGGTAGTACACCAGGTTTTCGTTGATGGCCTCATACGTGAGACCCAGATCCCGGGCGGTGTACACCCGGCCGGTGATGTGAGCTTGGTCAAAGGAAATGGCAATTTGGAAGGTGACCTCTGTGTCATTCCGGACACGCAGGTCCAGCCAGCCCTCGGCTACCGTGGCGTCTACGCCAAGGGGGGCATCGCTGGGTGGCTCAGGAAAATCCTTGACCTGGTGCCCATGACGCTCGGTCAGGGTGAGGGGAGTGTGTAAAAACATCCAGCACAGCAGATTGCTCAGCTGACACAGACCGCCTCCCTTCTGGACGGTGAGCTTTCCGTCTACCTCAGCCAGGCCGTCCCGGTAAGGGGTATCCCGGTCGGCATACCGCACCAAGCGCCAGAAGGAGAAGGTTTCCCCGGGGCGGATGAGCAGATGGTCCAGGGTGGCAGCTGCCAGCTTCAGGTTGAATACCTTGTTCTCCTGGTACACCATGTCAAAGCCGGTCTCCCGGTTGTACATGGGGCAGCTGGTTTCAAAGAGGGGATATGGCAGCTCCTGCCTTTCCCGGCAGGTGGCGTAGGGGATGCCGTCCCACCCCATTTTGGCGTAAAAGCAGAAGCGCCGCTGCCACCTGCGCAGGGGGAGAAGCCATGGGAAGATTTGGGTCATACGCCGGCGTGTCATTTGTAAGAACCTCCTGATTGTCTTGGGGTGTGTGGGTACAGCTGAGAGTGCACTGCGTCCAACCGGCACGGCGCAGCCGTGCCAGCGTGGGTTTGGCTGTACCCATATGCCTGGCGGTAGAGGAAGGTGGTGATGGATGCAGGAAAAGTCCCCGCCTGGCATGTCTATCATACCACAGCGGGGACTTCCTTGTTTTCGCTTTTTCTGCCATGGATCTCATGGCTTTCTCACGAAAATCATACATTTTTCTGAAGGGCACGAGGGAGGCGGACGGTAAAGGCAATGTGCTCGTCCTGACTTTCGGCGGCGATGGTTCCGCCGTGAAGCTCTACAATTTCCTTGGCGATGGCCAGGCCCAGGCCGGCTCCGCCTGTGGTAGTGCCCCGGGCGGAATCCAGACGGAAGAACTGCTCAAAAATCTGGCTCAGCTTCTCCGGCGGGATGGTTTTGCCACGGTTTTCCACCCGGACAGATGCTTGCTCCCCCTGTTGCTCCAAATGAAGGGTAATGGCTGTTTGCCCGTAGCTGTAGTGCACAGCGTTTCGGAACAGGTTGTCAAATACCCGCTCCAGCTTGTCCGGGTCGCAGAAGACGTGCACGTTGGGGGCCAGCTGCAGCGTCCAGGTCAGGCGCTTTTCAGCCAGGGCTGGTTGAAACTCATAGGTCATCTGCTCCAGCATGCGGGTCAGGTTCACCTCTTGTTTTGCCAGGGCCAGGTGGGACAGGCTGAACCGGGTGATGTCAAAAAATTCATTGATCAGGTCCTCCAGACGCTGAGCCTTGTGCAAGGCGATGCCGGTGTATTTGGCCCGCAGCTCCTGGGAGATCTGGGGCTCGTCCCAGAGGAGGGTGAGGTAGCCAATGACACTGGTGAGAGGGGTCTTGAGGTCGTGGGCCAGGTAGACAATCAGGTCGTTTTTCCGCTGCTCTGCCTCCTGAGCGGCCCGGGCGTCCCGGAGGGCGCGCAGGCGCACCTGGTTCAGCTCATACTCCGTCTGTGCCAAGTCCTCTGGCAGCAGAATGGGCTCCTCACTGGGGTGAGCCAGCTTCCCGGCGGCTGCAGCCACCTGATCCAGATACCGAAGGGGCCGGGAAATGAAGCGGTAGGTGATCCCGGCCCAGCCCAGGAGAAATGCACCGCCCAGGAAAACCAGGATGTAATCCTGTACAAAGGACAGCATCTGGTACAGGGGGTCCGATGCCTGCCAGATGAAGAGGCGGCAAATGCGCCATGCCAGTAGAACGCCAACTCCCAGGGCCGCCAGAAATCCAGTCACGGCCAGCAAATATTGACCCAGCAGCCGCCGGGTCAGGCGGCTGGCCCGATGATGTGTGTTCGGATTACTCAATGGTGTAGCCAACCCCCCAGACGGTTTTGATGAACCTGGGCTTGCGGCTGGGTTCTCCCATCTTTTCCCGGAGGCGGGCGATGTGAGCCATGACCGTGTTGTTGTTGTCCAGGTACTTTTCGCCCCACACTGCCTCAAACAGCACCTCAGAGGAGACGACGGTGCCCTTGTGCTCGCACAGGTACCAGAGGATGTCGAATTCCAGCGGCGTGAGAGCCAGCTCCCGGCCGTAGAGGCTGCATTTCCGGTTGTCCCGGCAGATGTACAGACCGGCAAAGTCATGGATTTGCTTCCGGCTCTCCGCAGCCACGTTATAGGTGGTGTAGCGGCGGAGCTGTGTCTTCACACGGGCCACCAGCTCCAGGGGGTTGAAGGGCTTGGTCATGTAATCGTCCGCCCCCAGGGTGAGGCCTGTGATTTTGTCCATATCCTCCACCTTGGCGGTGAGCATCACAATGGGGAACATGTGCGTCTCCCGGATCCGGCGGCAGAGGTCAAAGCCCGTCATATCCGGGAGCATGACGTCCAAAATGGCCAGGGACAGCTCCTCCCGCTCCACACAGGCCAGAGCCTCGGCGCCCAAAGTGCAGGAGAAGACGGTGTATCCTTCGTTTTTCAGGTACAGCCCCACCAGCTCCCCGATTTCCTGCTCGTCGTCAACCACTAGAATTTTTTCGTTCACGCCAGGGCCTCCCATCTTGTTTTTATGTCAGAATGCGGATCCACCGGGCATACAGCCGCTTCCACCAGGGAGCCTTTCGGAGGGCAGAAGTCAGGCCGGCCTGCCAGTGGGTCAGTTTCTTCAGCTCTTGCCGGGTTATGGTGTGCTGGCTGAATCGGGCTTTCAGGGCCAGGGCTTCCATTTCCTCCGGCGGAGACTGCTGCAAGAGCTTGGACAGAGGAAGGGCCAGACGCCACCGGTGCAGAAGCTGGCGGTTTGGGGGTTCCCGGTCCATCACCCGGCGGCGCAGAAGGAGGGTTGCCGGGCGGCGCAGAAGGGCCAGACTCAGGAGAACCAGCGCCCAGAGGAGCCATCCGGGGAGCTTCAGCGGCTGGGAGGGAGAGGCAGGGGACAGCTCCTGGGCGGGGTTCGTTGTTTCTGCCGCCTCGTGGGTGGAGGGCTCCCCATCTGCCGGGTTGGTATCCGGTTGGGGCTCCGGAGCTGTGGGCTCTTCACCGTGGAGGGTGGAGGCTACGCCGTCAGGCGGAGTGGCCTCCAGGGGAACCCAACCCACACCCAGGCTGTAGTACTCCGCCCACGCGTGGGCGTTTTCGCCGGTTACTTCCACCCAAGCGTCCGCCTTGGCATCCACCAGGTAGCCGGTGACCATGCGGGCCGGGATGTCCAGGGCTCGGAGCATGGCCGCCGTGGCGGCGGCAAAGTGGACGCAGTAGCCGGTGTCGCTCTGGGTGAGAAACCAGGAGGCGAAATCCTGCTGGTCCGAGGGCATGCGGGGAGTGTTTAAATCATACCGAGCGGAATCCCGGACAAAATCCGCCACGGCTTGGGGCAAATCCGCCTGAGAAAGGCCGGTGAGCCCGGCGTCTTGGGCGATGTCCCGCAGGGCGCGGCGGCTGACCTCCGGGAGGGCGGTGTAGGCTCCCCCGTCCAGGATAAAGCGGTCGTACCCGCTGAAGACTTGAGAAGAAAGGATGGAGGCGCCTGTCATGATGGAGGCCGGTTGGGCATCTTCGCTGCTGGGGAGATTGGAGAAGAGAGTTCCATAGGAGATGCTGTAGGCCGTCGCCCGCCCCCGATTCTGGAGCCCGGAATCCTGCCGGGGAACGCCCACCTCCGGCAGTTGACTGAGGTAATAGGGGGTGTAGATCTCGGACAGGTAGGTGCGGCTGCGGATGGAGAGGGTTCGTGAGTCCTCCAGAGTGTGGGATTGGACCAGCAGCCCTGCTTCCGGCTCCGGGCAACCGGCGAAGGCTTCCTCCGGCAACCGGTCCCAGCTGATGCCGGTGTAAGAGCCAAAGGCAGAGCCCCGGAGGTACAGAGAGCCGGTTTCTTCCGCCAGAACCTCCATGATGGTCCGATGGCTGGGCAGCCTGGGGCCCATGCGCAGGTCTACGTCCGCTGTGGTGTTTCCGGCTACGGACACAGCCAGCCGGAGCCTGCCGTGGCTGTCCAGCTCCAGGGGGAGCATGTCCCCGGCCCAATCCAGGGTGGCTTGCAGGATTTCCTCTGCGGTCTGGGCCCTTGTGTAGGTCGCGGGAGGAATCAGCAGGCAGAGCGCCAGCAGGAGCGCCGTCACCGGCAGGGCCAGCCCCAGAGTCAGCCGGCTGCCGCCCCGGGGGCTGCGAATCCGGCTGGACTGGGTCAGGAGCAGCAGACAGACGGCGGCGAGGAGGAGCGCCAGACACCAGAGATCCGGCGGCGTATCCACCACCACCAGACACAGGGCCAGGGGCAGCGCATCCAGCAAAAGGGCAGGGGCCACGCTCTGCCGCCGCCGGATCACCCAGGCGTTGACGCAGGCCAAAGCCCCGCCCCAGAGGGCCAACAGCAGGGTGACATTCCCGGAGGTTCTGGGCCTCCAGGCGGGCAGCTGGACAGAGCGGTAGGCAGTGTGGTAAATGGTAGTGAGCCGGGTGTAGAGGAACCGGGCGCCCTGCTCCAGCTCCTCCCGTGCCAGAAGGAATGCTCCTGCCAGGATTAGGATCCATAGCCCCAGAAGGAACAGGCCGGCCCACCGGAACCGATAGAGGACGGAGAGCAGCAGGCACACCAGGACCAGCAGGACAGCCAGCTGCACCTCGTCTACCGGCAGACGAAAGGCGGTGATGGGGCAGAATATGCTGCCAAGAGTCAGCCCGGCATTTAGCAGCAGGCAGGCAAAAAAGGTTAAAAACCGGGATTCCTCCCGGGGACGTTCCTTCACGGGGACACCTCCTCCCTGGGCAGGACGTGGTAATGCCAGCAGGCATCGGCGGCCCAGGTCCGGCTGGTGGAGCCTGCAGGCGTGGGGCTGGAGCGGCAGAGCTGCTCAGCCAGGTAGCTTAAATCCTGAGGCTGGTGGATGGAACAGGCTTGAGGTCCGGTGCCGCTGAGCCAGCGGACCACATGGGCGGTTCCGTGGGCCAGCAGCCACTGGGCCAGCCAGCAGGTCTGATCCAGACAGCTGTCCAGCTCTCCGGGGCTCCCGGAGAGGTCCAGAGTTAGGACCACAGGGCCCTGGTTGGGGACCTGGGCTTCCCGGACAATGGGGTGGTCCACCTTGGCCGTCAGCTTCCAGTGAATTTCCCGGGGGCTGTCTCCGGGCCGGTAGTCCCGGAGCTCGTGGACCTCTGCAAAGCCGCCCCCAGGCTTGGGCCGGTAGGACAGAACCTGGAGCTGAGCCAGGCTGGGCAGCTGCTCCGGCGGCTGGGGGCAGGGCAGCACCAAAAGCTCCGTCTGGCAATTCCAACGCCGGGGCAGGCGAAACAGGCCCAGGTAATCATAGACCCGGCCGCGGTCCACAGCGCAGGTCACGGCGCCGCAGTGATTGGTGGGGAGCTCCAGGGCCATTTGCAGGGACCGGGGCCTGGCCCGGAAGGTGGTTTCGTGGCCGCTGGTATGCTCCGTCATCCGGAGGCGGAAGCGGCACATGGGCTGAGGCAGTCGGCACACCGTCTGGAGCCGGAGCTCCGCCGCCTCTCCCCGGCGAGGATTCCCCGGGGAGACCAGGCGCAGATCCATGGTGAGCATGGCCGGCAGGCTTACCACCAGAGACAGCGCCGGCAGGCACCACAGAAGCACCAGAAGAAACCAGGAAAACCAGGCATAGAAGAAACAATAAAACACGGTACCTCCCGCCAGGGCGGCCAGGTACAGAAGCCGGTTGCGCAGCATGGTCAGGACACCTTTGGCGCTGCCGCTGCCTTCAGGATCTCCTCCAGGATATCCCGGGCAGTGCGGCCCCGGGCCTCAGCGCTTGGCTCCAGCAGGAGCCGGTGGGCTACGGTTTCGCAAAATACCGTCTGAATGTCAGAAGGGATGACGTAATCCCTGCCGTTCAGGAAGGCGATGGATTTGGCCATGGCCGTGACGGAAAGGGTAGCCCGGGGACTGGCCCCCCGCAGGATGGCGGGATGGCTCCGGGTGGCCCCGGCCAGGCGCACCACATAGTCCACCAGTTCGGCTTGGATGTACACCCCGGCAGCCTGATCCTGGAGCTCCGTCAGCTGCCCAAGGGAGAGAACCGGGCGAATTTGCAGAAGGGGGTTGCCCTCCTGCCGGCGCAGAATCATGTCCCGCTCGTCCTTGGGAGACGGGTAGCCCATGGACAGGCGAATGGTGAACCGGTCCATCTGGCTGTCTGGCAGGAGCTGGGTTCCGGCGGCTCCAACCGGATTCTGGGTGGCGATGACTGTGAAGGGCTGAGGAATGGGATGGGTCTGGCCGTCTACGGTGACCTGCCCCTCCTCCATGGCCTCCAAAAGGGCGGACTGGGTCCGGGAGGTGGCCCGGTTCAGCTCATCCGCCAGGAAGAGATTGCACAACACGGCCCCGGGCTGGTAGGTCATGGCGCCGGTCTCTTTGTTGTAAACAGAATAGCCGGTCACGTCTGAAGGCAGAACGTCCGGTGTGAATTGGACCCGCCCATAGGTGAGGCCCAGGGCCCTGGAAAAAGCCAGAGCCAGAGTGGTTTTTCCTACGCCGGGAATGTCTTCCAGGAGGATATGGCCCCGGGCCAGGATGGTGGCCAGGCTCCACAGGAGTACCCGGTCCTTGCCAACCACGGCTTTTCGGACTTCCCCCATAATCTGCTGTGCATACTGCATATGCCAGACTCCTCTCGGTTACCATAATATTACTCAGTATACCATGTCCTGAGGGCAGGAGCAAGATGCTAAGAAAAATTTCAGAATTTTGTGGTCCTTTATAAAAAGCCACGGCCCAGCCGGGGGGCTGGGCCGTGGAATCAAGAAAGGAGGTGAAGAAATGAAAACTTAGCTTTGCTCTTATCCTACCAGGGAAATGTGAAGAAAAAAAGGGGGGAAATATTAAGTAAATGTGAAGTTCCAAAAAACGTCCCGGCTCTCCGGAGCGTTAAAGGATGTCCAAATGCTCCAAGAGAATTTTCAGCCCCAGGAGGATCAGAATGACGCCGCCGGTCAGCTCCGCCTTTTTCCCGTGCCGGGCTCCAAACCGGTTGCCCAGCTTCACGCCAAGGGCGGAAAACAGGAAGGTGGTGAGACCAATGAGGGAGATTGCCACCCAAATGCTGGAGAAGTTGAAATGGCCATCCACAAACAGGGGCAGACTCACCCCGGCCACCAGGGAGATGCCGGCTGCCAGGGCGTCAATGCTGGTGGCAATGGCCAACAGGAGCATGGCCCGGGCGGACAAATCCCCGGAGACCTCTTCCTCCTCTGCAGACAGAGCCTCCCGGATCATATTGCCCCCAATGACCGCCAGGAGGAGAAAGGCAATCCAGTGATCGAAGGAGGCAATGGCCTGGGCGAAGGAATGGGCCAGGAGAAAGCCCAGCAACGGCATCAACATCTGAAAGCCGCCAAACCACAGCCCCACCCAGGCTGCATGCTTGAGGGAGACTGTGCGTATAGCCAGCCCCTTGCAAATTGCCACGGCAAAGGCATCCATAGACAGCCCCACGGCCAGGACCAAAAGCTCATACATGTTCATTTCTGAGACCTCGTTTCCGTATGACCAATGAAATTGGACGCCACAGCAGGTCGCGGCGTCCAGGTTTTTAAAAATATTACCATATGCGGATGCCTCCTGTCAAGGGAAATGCGCGTCTGTTTCAGAGTAGCAGACCGGTAGGTAGGAGCCATACGATGGGGAGGTCTCTCCTTCCGTCCGTAAGTGCGCACCAAGCGCAACATTTCGCCGTTTCTCATCCGTCACGGCTACCGCCGTGCCAGCTGGAGTCATGGAGGCACTTGCCGGTGGCAAGTGATGAAATCCCATGGCGCCGCGCGCCTGCCCTCGGGGGAAGCCATGGGCGCTGCCGCGCCGGGACGGAGAAGGGAAATGCTTCTGCCCTGGCGTTTGTTTCCGGACAAAAACCCTCTTGTATTTTGGGGAGAAATGTGATAGAATTCAAAATGGGAGAAGATAGGTAAAAATATGGTTTTTTAGTTTTTTGCCGCGAAAGTCGGAAAAATCCGAATTTATTCTGACTTTTTCGGAAAACGGTACAAAAATACCGATTTAATTGATACTTTTGTACCGATTTCCCCTTCTCTCCAATCGCAAACCAACACGGAAAGGAAGTCCTGCCTTATGAGCATCACGGACAAAAGTAAAATCGTCATCATTGGAGCCGGCAATGTGGGGGAAGCGGTTTGCTATACCCTGATGGTCCGCCGACAGGCCAGCGAGATTGTGCTGGTGGACATCAACGGTGACCGGGCCGAGGGCAGCGCCCTGGATATTGTCCACGGTACCGCCTTTTTTCACCAGGTAAAGGTCCGCAACGGCGGCTACGAAGACTGCGCCGATGCCCAGATCATCATCCTCACTGCCGGAGTGGCCCGGAAGCCCGGCCAGACCCGGCTGGACCTGGCCAAAACCAATGTTTCCATTACCCGGGACATTGCCCGCCGGATTATGCAGTATGCTGTCAATCCCATTTTGGTGGTGGTGTCCAATCCTGTAGATGTGCTCACCTATGTGGTGCAGCAGGAGACCGGACTTCCCGCCAACCGGGTCATCGGTTCCGGCACGTCCCTGGACACGGCCCGGTTCCGCCAGATGATTGGGGAGGCCTGCGGTGTGGATGTGTCCAATGTCACCGCCTATATTCTGGGCGAGCACGGCGACAGCCAGGTGCCTGTGTGGTCCAGCGCCACTGTGGCCGGAGAGCCGGTGGATGCGTTCTACCAGTCCCAGAAGGGCCGGGACCTGGATCACGCCGGGATTGCGGAGCGGACCAAAAATGCGGGAGGCACCGTGATTAAGCTGAAGGGAGCCACCTTCTACGGCGTGGCCATGTCCACCAGCCGGATTGTGGAGGCCATCTGTGAGGACGAAAATTCGGTTCTGCCTGTGGCTCATGTGCTGGGAGAAAAGTTTGGCCCCCTGCAGAATGTGGCCATTAGTCTTCCCTGCGTGATCAATCGGGAGGGCATCGCCCGGGTAGTCCGGCCTGTGATGAACGAGGCGGAGACCCAGGCCCTGACTCGCTCCGCCGAAACGCTGCGCACCTTTATGGACCAGGCGCTGACTGAATGACAGAAGGATGGGTTGGTTGTAAAATGCGTTTTTTGCAACAGCCCACGCTCTAAAAGTGAAAGATAGCGGGAGAAAACACAGAAATTCGTGTTTTCTCCCGCTAAAATATGAGGGATCATTTTAGAAAGCGCGTTTCGCAACGGGTCCATTTTTTGTGGCGCTGCCTGCTACCCTGTATTCGCTTTACACAGCTTCCAGGGGGCAGCCCGCCGGCAGAATGACTTCGGCTGTAAAAAGGCCGCCCTCTTGCCGCCGCAGGAAGCGGCCGCCCATGGAGGTCAGAAGCTTCTCACAGGTTTGCAGGCCGATTTTGGTGCTCTCTACCCGGCCGGCTGTAGCCCGGACGTAGTTGGAGATGCACACATGGAGCTCATTTCCCACCCAAGAAGAGGAGATGGTCACCGGCCGGTCCGGCTCTGCGTACTTCAACACGTTGGAAAACAGATTGTCAAAAATCCGCCGCAGGTGCTGCACATCCACCTGAATGAGACGGCTTTCCGTCAGGCTCTCAGTTTGCACCTGATAATTCCGCTCCAGAAGGTCTGCCGTTTGCTCTCCAAGCATTTGCTCCAGCAGGGTCCCGGCGTCCAGGGGCTCCAGATGCAGGGCGGGCGTTGGTTTGCCAAACACCAGGAAGTAGGAAAAAAGCTCATTGGTGAGGGTTCGCAGTTTCTCCGCCTTCTGGCGGCACACGCTGAGATATTCCTGCCGCTGGGAGGGGGTCAGGTTGTCGCTTTCCCCTAGGATGTCCAGATAGCCCATGAGGGTGGTAAGGGGAGTGCGCACATCATGGGAAATGGCGGTGATGAGCTCCGTATTGGCTCGCCATGCGAGCTCTTCCCGCTGGAGCTTGTCCATGATGGACAGGCGCATAGCGTCCACATCCTCTGCCAGGTCGCCGATTTCGTCTTTGGAGGAGGGGGTGATTTCCAGGGTCAGGTCTCCTTTGCTCACCTGCCGGACCTGCTTAGCCAGGCGGCTGATGGAGGAGGTGACCTGGCTGTTATACAGCAGCATCAGCGCCAGGAATATGATGCCGCCGGCTGCCAGTGAGGCCCAGCTGACCAGGGCGTAAAGCTGGTTTTGAGAAAAATCCTGGATTTCCACCTGGTAGGAGCCGTCGGTGAAGTTGACGGGAAAGGTATGTTCTGCTGAATTGGCGGAAGAGGAGATTTTTTCCTGATTCTTCCCAGACCGGATTACAAAGCCTCCGTCAGAGCCTACCATCTCGGCGCCCCAACGGTCGGAATTTAAAATGGCGCCGTTGGCGGAGACGGTGAGCTGGATATAGGGGTGGCTATGGTTCCAGACGCCGATTTTTTGCACATTGGTGGAGGAGACAGCCTCCTCCTGGACATAGGTCCGGAAAGAGCCGATGGCTTCCAGAAGCCGCAAATTCTGGCGCTTTTCCGAGCAATACACCCTTTCCACCAGATAATCCCCCAGGACCTGCAGCGTAAGACCCAGGGCGATGGCCGCCATGGCCGCCAACAGCAGCATGGCCAGCAGCTTCAGACTCAACCGGCGGTAGGGCTTACCTTTAGCCAAATTGATACCCCTTTCCCCAGATGGTCCGGATCAGCTTGGGATTGGTAGGGTCCTCCTCCAGCTTTTTCCGCAGGTTCAGGATGTGGACCATGACGGTGTTGGTGGAGGTGGGCATATACTTTTCTCCCCAGGCGCCCTCGTAGACGGAGCGAACGTCCAGCACCTTCCCCCGGTGCAGGAAAAAGTATTGGAGAATGTCGTATTCCTTGCTGGTGAGCTCCACCACCCGGCCATTTTTTACGGCGCAGCGGCGGTCCTCATCCAGATGCAGGCTGGCGTCCAGAACCTCCTCCCGCTTGCCCTTATACACCCGGTATCGGCGGAGCAGAGAATCCACCTTCATGAGAAGCTCCGACTGGGAAAAGGGCTTTGGCAGGAAGTCGTCTCCGCCGCTTGCATAGGCGGAGGCCTTGTCCCCCAGCTGGGTTTTGGCGGTGAGGAACAGGATGGGGGCGGTGGAAAAGCTCCGGATGGACCGGCAGGCCTCCACACCGTCCATACCGGGCATCATAATATCCATCACAACTAGATCATAGGCAGGATCTGTCCGCAGACGGCGTACTGCTTCCTCGCCGGAGGAGGCTTCCGCCACCTGGTAGCTCCGGTTTTCCAGCAGGATCCGCAGCAGCTGCCGGATATCCGGTTCGTCGTCTACCACTAAGATTCGAATGTTGGCATCCATGGTATGTCACCTCTCATCCCATTGTATCACATCCATTGGGCAAATTCCGGGTTTTTAAGAATTGTTAAGGAGAAATTTCTAGATAAATATTCGTTTGCGGATGGCGTCGCCCAGGGGCCGGATGATACCGGCCAGAATCCAGAGAAGCCCCAGGCTGGACAGCACCCCCACCGGGTACAGGCTCCAGCGGAACATCTCCCCGCCAAAGGTGATGCATTGAAACAGCTCCACCAGCATGGCGGAGCATCCCACGGCGATGCTGGCGCCTCCGAAAATGAAGAAGTACCCCCGGCGGAGATAATGGGCCAGGGCCACCACGGTGGTGGTCAGAAGACAGGCGATTCCGGTGACCGGAAAGGCGAAGGATAAAAACCACCCTCCACCGGTTTTCAGATTGATATACAGCAGATACAATCCCACAGCCACAAAATCCACGGGAAGCAGCACCACTGGATTAGGCCGCCGGAACCAAAGGGGCAGGGCAAGCAGCACGTAGGCCACCGCCAAGGCCCCCAGGACATAACCGGACCAGGTTACCCGGCTCCACAGGCTCAGGTCCACCAGCAGGCAGACAGCGGCGGCAGCCAGGGCAATGATGGTGAACAGAAACCGCATGCTGGTGCGTTCCGGCTCCGGCGCGACCCACTGGCGGGGATAAAGGGGCTCCCCTACCTGCCGTGGGATATCCGGATGATAGGCCCGAAAGCCGCACAGTGGGCAGCGGGTTTCGCCCTCCCCCAGGCGAACGCCGCAGTTCATACAATACATGGTTGGATCATTCCCTTCCTTCGTTGCTGTCTACCGTGACCTCCAGTCCCAGGGCCACCAGCTTGGTGAGGAACCGGCGCTCCAGCTCCGGCTGCCGGAGGCTGCGGATCAGGTTGATGCGGGTGAGCCCGCCCCAGGAGATGACGCTGCAGTTATTAAAATAGGTGAGTTGGGGGCCAATGATGAAGTCCAGGCAGGCCACATGGGGCGCCAGCTCCCGGGGCAGGCGGGTGAGACCCAGGTTGGAGATGTTCAGGGTTCCTTTGCATTCTCCTACAGTCCGGTAGACCAGGCGCATGGCCAGATTTTTCAAGGGCAGCGGCGCCACCTTCATCATCAGGGCCTGCTCCGGGTTTACGTTGGCGGCTACCCGGGCGGCCATTTGCTGGGGGGTAACCTGCATGGCGAGCTGACCCTGAACCACTGAGCACAGCTCGTCCAGGCTGTATGCGCCCAGCCGGGGGTCCACCCCAACGTTGACGGTTAAAGCGAAGTTTCGGAGGGTCCGGCTTTCAAAAAGCCGGCGCAGGTCCACGGGAATGGTGACTTTGGCCCACCTATGACTCCGCCGGGGGCGGAGCTCCATAATGGCTTGCAGCATCACAGCTGCCAGGAAGGCGGTGATGGTGACGCCGTGGGCCTTAGCCAGAGTTCGGAGGGCTTCGGAGGAGACGGTTGCCACCGTCAGGTGGAGGAAACCATCCTGCTCCCGGGGCCCCTGAATCCGGAAAGCATTTTCCTCCCGGCGGCTCATGGAAACCTGACCGGCCACCTTCAGGAAGCTGTCTTCCCACTCGGCTGGGTCCGGGGGCATGTGCCAATCCAGAACTCCCTCCTCCGGTGGGATGGAGATGCCATCGCGCAGGGAAACATAGGCCGCTGTCAGAGTCTTGAGAAACACCAGGCCGCCGTTGCCGTCTGTGATGGAGTGGAAGAACTCCACGGCAATCCGGTTGCGGAAGTACAGCACCCGCAGGGCGCAGGTTTCCAGCTCCCGGCTGGTCATGTGGACCAGGGGACAGCTGCTGTCCGGCCGTACCCGAGGCGGTTCGGGAACCTGCTCCAGGTAATACCAGAAAAGGCCCCGGTGCAGGCTCACCAGCATGGAGGGAAAGCGGGGGGCAACCAACCGGACCGCTTCCTGCAAAAGAAGAGGGTCTATCGGCTGCGTCAGGGTGGCGGAAAGCCGGAACACATTGCTCCAGTCCCGCCGCTTGACGGCGGGGAATATTTTGGCGGCGTTGTCCAGCCGCATCCACTTCTTCGGCTCCGGCATAGAGGTCCTCCCTTGGCATGGAAATGATGCAACCGACCGTTTGCTTAGGGGCCATTATATCACATTTGTCCGCAAATGAAAAGCACGCCAGTACAGAAGAACGGCTTGCTTTTTCCGGCAAAAAACACTATAATCCACATTGGAAAATACGTGCTAAGCCCTGGAAGCAGGGCGGAATGGAGATACCATGTTTCGTGGATTTTCACCAGAGACCATGGATTTTCTCTGGGGCATTCGGATGAACAACGAACGCTCCTGGTTTCTGGCTCATAAAAACGACTATATGCAATACCTGTACGAGCCCATGAAGGCCTTGGGGGAGGCGATTTTTCGGCCCTTTCAGGAGGTTCCGGGCTTGGAGCTGAAGGTTTCCCGAATTTACCGGGACGCGAGAATGCACCCGGCCACACCGTACAAGGAAAGTCTGTGGATCTGCATCCGCCGCCAGGTGGATATGTGGAGCCAGCATCCGGCCCTCTTTTTTGAGCTTCGCCCGGAGGGCGGCAGCTATGGGTTCCTTCTGTGGCAGCCCCGCCCGGAGGCCATGGAGCGGTTCCGGCGGGATGTGGCGGCCCGGCCTGGCTATTTCCCGGAGCTACTGGAGCGGGCCCAGTCCGCCTCCGGCCTGGGGTTGACGGCCCAGCCATATAAGCGCCCGAAGCCCTGCCCGGATGCTGCCCTGGCGCCCTATTTCAGCTGGAAGGGCGATCTGGAGGCTATTGCGGAGGTGCCGGCAGGGCCGGCCCTGTTTTCTCCGGCGCTGGCCGACCAGGTGGGGCAGACGCTGGAATCGTGGCTACCGGTCAGCAACTATTTTTATCAGCTGACGGATGTATAATTTAACAATTTTTTTCAAGACTTCCTGCTTCTGGGATTTTTGCCGCCGCCGGTTCACGCCGGCGGCGTTTTTCTTCAGAGGTTCAGGAAAAGGAGCATGTTTTTTCTAGTCTGCCCACCGACTGAATCGCCTACTTTTCGACATATTAGATATTGCGGACGCAAACGCAAGGAAAGGGTGGAGAAATGATGAAAAAATTTGGTTTTCGCGCCGCCCTGGCGGCGCTTTTATGGGTCCTGCTCAGCGTGCCGGTTTGGGCTGCGGATGTACTCATTCCCGTGGGCCGGGCGGTGGGATTGGAGCTGGAGGCAGCGGGCTTGGCCGTTGCTGAGCTGGACCCTGACCTGGGCGGCAATGCCCGGGATGCAGGCATGCAGGTAGGAGACATCATCATCAAGGCAGATGGCCAGCCGGTGGATGACGCGGCCTCCCTGCAGGCAGCTGTGGACCGGAGTAAGGACCGACTGGTGCTTACGGTGTTGCGGGACGGAGAGGAACGGAACCTGACTGTCACACCCGTGGAGCAGGACGGCCGAAAACGCTTGGGCATTTATGTGAGAGAGGGCATTGCTGGTGTGGGAACCGTCACCTACTATGACCCGGAGTCCGGCGCCTTTGGCGCCCTGGGACACGGTGTCAGCGACCCCCGTGGAAATCTGCTCCCTTTGGAAGCCGGCACCGCATTGGAAGCGGAGGTGGTCTCTGTAAAGAAGGGCCGCGCCGGAGCGCCGGGGCAGCTTCAGGGTGCGTTTCAAAAGGACGCGGTGTTGGGGGAACTGGAAAAAAATACCCGCTGCGGGGTTTTTGGTACGGCAGCAGCAGGATGGAGCGGAATTCCTCTGCCAGTTGCGGAAACCCCGGAGATTCATACGGGAACGGCAGCAATTTTGTCTAACATTTCCGGAACAGAGGTACGGGAGTATTCTGTGGAGATTTTAAAGCTCTATCCGGGGGAAAAGGCCTGCGGCCGGAATCTGCTGCTCCATGTGACCGATCCGGCGTTGCTGGAGGCAACGGGGGGAATTGTCCAGGGGATGAGTGGGTCGCCCATCATACAAGATGGCAGACTGATTGGAGCGGTTACCCATGTGTTAGTCAATGACCCCACGACAGGTTATGGAATTTTTATTCAAAATATGCTGGACGCTGCAGCATAGCGCAGAGCGGGGGCTGGTCCCCCGCTTTTTAACTTTGTGGCGTTGCACATAATTGATAAGTATGATAAGATTTGAACCATAGATCAGAAAGGGGATGACAATGTGTGACATATTTGGCACATGTGGCACAGAATGGACGAACGCAGACCGTGGAGGAGCACTTAGAGGGCACAGGACGGCGGAGCGCAGCGTTTGCGGCGGACTTTGGTGCAGAAGACCATGGCAAGTTGGTAGGATTGGCTCATGATATTGGGAAAACCACGAAGGAGTTTCAGAATCGCCTGTGTGGTGGGCATAAGGTAGATCATGCCACTGCTGGAGCGATGGAATGCACAAAATTGCAACAGTTATTTGCTGCCTGCTGCGTGATCGGACACCACAGCGGGCTTCCGGATTTTGGAAACATCCAAGTAGATCAACCGGGCACACCGACATTTGTTGGAAGGCTCAAAAAAGGCTTTGCTGGTGGAGTTCCGGCCTATCAATGGATCGGGCAGCTTCCGATGCCCGGTGATATGCCAAAATTTCATGATGAATATACGCTATCACTTTGGGTGCGGATGCTCTACTCCTGCCTGGTAGATGCGGACTTTTTGGATACGGAAGAGTTCATGACGGAGGGCACCGTCCGCCGGGACGGATATGACACACTCCCATCACTTTTGGAAAAATTGAAGTGTCATATTGCACCCTGGTTTCCGCCCCAAAATGAGTTGAATCGCTGCCGCTGTGAAATTTTATCTACTTGCCTGGAAGCAGGCGCCGCCCCCAAGGGAATGTATACCCTGACGGTTCCCACGGGGGGCGGAAAGACCGTTGCATCTCTGGCGTTTGCTTTGCAGCATGCAGTGAAACACCAAATGAAGCGGATCATCTATGTCATTCCATACACCTCGATCATCGAACAGAATGCAGCGGTGTTTCGTGAAATACTGGGTGAGGAACATGTCATTGAGCATCATTCCGGCGCGAGCTTTGACTCCGATGCGGAAATGAATGGTGCCGAGAGCCTCCAAAGGCTGGCAGCAGAAAACTGGGATGGACCAGTAGTTGTGACAACTGCGGTGCAGTTTTTTGAATCCCTTTATTCCAATCGCCCGTCCAAGTGCAGGAAGCTCCACAACATTGCCAACAGTGTTATTGTGTTTGACGAGGTGCAAATGCTTCCCACTGTCCACTTGAAGCCCTGTGTGGGTGTTATCTCTAACCTGGTGGCGCATTTCAATGCCACTGCAATCCTATGTACGGCAACCCAACCGGTCCTGAAGGATCTCATCCAGTCGTTTTGCCCAGGAATGGAAGTAAAAGAAATATGCTCTGCCATGCCAAATATGCACGACAAATTTCGGCGAGTTACATTCTGCAATGGCGGAAAACTGTCTCATGCAGAATTGGCCGAGAAATTGTCGCTCCAAAGTCAGGTGCTTTGCATTGTTAACACTCGCAAAGCAGCCCAAGAGATTTATATGCTGCTGCCGGAGGAGGGGAAATTTCATTTATCCACGCTGATGTATCCCGCCCACCGCCAGGCAACTATCATGGCCATTCGCCAGAGACTGACAGACGGCTTCCCGTGCCGGGTGGTATCCACATCGCTCATTGAGGCGGGCGTGGATATTGATTTCCCGGCGGTGTATCGGGAACTTGCCGGTCTGGATTCTATTTTGCAGGCAGCCGGGCGATGTAACCGGGAAGGGAGACGGTCTGCTGAAAGTAGCATCGTAACGTATTTTGAAGGGGAAACACCTCCACCCTTGCTGTTCCGTACCGGCATTGGCGCCACCAGGGAGGCCCTTTTCGGAGGGAAAGATCCGGGAGATTTGGAAAGTATTGAAAGATATTTTTCTGCGTACCGTTCGCTGATGGGGGACCATTTAGACAAGGCTTGTGTTGTGGAGCATCTGAGAAATGGCATCGGTGGGTGTAGCCTGCCGTTTGAAACAGTAGCAGGAGATTTTCACTTGATTGATCAGACAACGAAAACGATATACATTCCATTGGAAGAGGGGAAGCAACTGTGCTCCATCCTACAAAATGGAGGGGGAACCATGGCAATTTATCGAAAAGCTGGACGGTATGGTGTCAATGTTTATGATCAGCATTATCGGGCGCTGATGGAAGCTGGGGATATTCGTCCTTTGGATGAGGACAGTGCCGTGCTGATCAGCACAGATCTCTACGATCAGAAGAAGGGATTGTCGCTACAGGCAGATACTGGGAAAGCAGAATTTGTCTGACAGAGATGTAGCAGCTTTAAAGTGCATTTTATTTTTGCTGCTTAACTTGAAAGCTGGGGTTGGATGTGATACGATATTGTCATAATTCTGAAAAAAGGAGAAATCGGTGCCATACTTTGTAAACTCTACATGAGTTCCAGGCGCCAGTTCATTTTGATGAAAAAGGGTTGGAAAGTTGTTTCTGCTGTGTCCTTACTGTAAAATGAAAAATGGAAGATCAGAATCCAGGTAAAAACAATTATTTTTGTGAGAAAAGGAGTCGTGCCAATGTCTGTTGCCATAGAGGTCTGGGGAGATTACGCCTGTTTTTCCAGACCGGAAATGAAGGTGGAGCGGGTCAGCTATGACGTCATCACCCCCTCTGCTGCCCGAGGATTGGTAGAGGCCATTTACTGGCACCCAGGCATGCGGTGGGTGATTGATCGGATTTATGTATGTTCCCCCATTCGCTTTACGAACATCCGGCGCAATGAAGTGAAGGATACCATTAATGCTCGAAAAGTGAAAACCGTTATGGAGAGGGGGACGGGAGAACTCTATTTGGCTACGCCGGAATGCATCCAGCAGCGGGCTGCTATGGTGCTGCGGAATGTGCGTTATGTCATTGAGGCCCACTTTGCAATGACAGAGAAGGCGGCACCGGGAGACAACCCCGGTAAATTTCAGGACATCATGAAGCGGCGCCTGGAGAGGGGACAGTTTTATCACCAGCCCTGCTTCGGCGTCAGAGAGTTCCCAGCTCACTTTAGAGCCTGCAGGGAAATCCCATCCTGTCCGGAGGAGCTGAAAGGGGAAAAGGATTTGGGATGGATGCTGCTGGACCTTAATTTTTCTAACCCGGAAAGCATAGAGCCTCAATTTTTCAGGGCGGTGCTGCGGGACGGTGTGCTGGAGGTTCCTGCGGCCAATCGTCAGGAGGTGGTCAGGTGATCCTACAAGCACTGACACAGTTATATGAGGATTTGATTGACCGGGGCGAAATCGCCCGGCCTGGTTGGGGTCCTGCAAAAATTAGTTATGCCCTGGGTCTGGATGAAGATGGGCAGTTGATCCAGGTGATTCCCCTCCTTGTGGAGGTGCAATCCGGGAAAAAAACGGTAATGCGTCCTCAGGAAATACGCCTTCCCGCCGCTGTTAAGAGAACGGTGGGCATATTGCCCAATTTCCTGTGGGACAATTCCAGCTATATTCTTGGCGTCGATGAGAAAGGAAAGCCGAAACGGAGTCTGGAATGCTTTCAGGCTTGCAGGCAGATGCATCATCAAATTTTGGATGGCGTAGATTCCTCTGTGGCAAGGGCAATATGTTCCTACTTTGATTCCTGGAATCCGGAGCTGGCCAGGCAGCATCCTGCCTTGAGCCTCTATTGGGATGAGCTGATGAAAGGCGCAAACCTGGTATTTCGAGTCAACGGGCAGTTCGCCCAGGAGGATGCCGCCATCGCTGCTGCCTGGGAGGCCCATTATCACAAGACCAGAGGAGTCAAAACCCAGTGCCTGGTGACGGGAAAACCGGATGTGGCGGAGTCGGTGCATCCCCCCATTAAGGGCGTTGCCGGAGCTCAGTCCAGTGGCGCGGCCATTGTGTCTTTCAATGCGCCTGCTTTCTGCTCCTATGGCAAGGAACAAAGTCTCAATGCCCCGGTGGGCAAATACGCTGCCTTTGCTTACACCTCTGCACTGAATTATCTCTTGGCAGACCGAGACAATGTGCACCGTATTGGAGGCGATACCATCGTCTGCTGGGCGGAAGGAGCGGAGCCTGTCTACCAAAAATACGCATCTGCGGCGCTTTTTGGGGAGCAACTTCCTGAGAAGATTTCCACCGATACCCTCAGGGCAGCTATGAAAAAGTTGGCCCATGGAGAACCCTGCGAGGAATTGAATTTGGATCCCAGCCGCCCGTTTTACATACTGGGCCTGTCTCCGAATGCGGCCCGGCTGTCCGTCCGTTTTTTCTACCAGAGTACCTTTGGAAATATGATGAAGAATGTGAACGACCATCATTCCAGGATGGAGATTGTGAGTAGTCGCTTTGAGATGGTTCCTCTCTGGGATATGCTGAAGGAGACAGTGAACCTGAAGGCGACGGATAAGTCACCTAGCCCGGTGATGGCTGGCGCCACGGCCCGGGCGATCTTCTCTGGTACGGCATATCCAGCATCTTTATTGGAAGCTACCATGTTGCGGATCCGCGCCGAGCGGGACATTACCCCTGGCCGGGCAGCAATCTTGAAAGCTTACTACTCAAAAAATTTAAACGAGGGATGTCCGAAGGAGGAGGTTTTAACTGTGAGCCTTAATGAAAACAGCCCCAACGTCGCGTATACCCTTGGCCGCCTGTTCTTAGTCTATGAAAGGGTGCAAGAGTGGGCTAATCCCGGTATCAATGCTACAATCAAGAACAAGTATTTTAATTCCGCTGCTGCTACACCTGCTATGATTTTCCCAATTCTGGATAATTTATGTAAAAAGCATCTGCGGAAATTGGAAACCCCGAAACGTATTTCTTGTGAGAAGCAGATCGGTGATTTGAAAAACAGGCTGGGTGAGAGCTATCCACTGCGACTCACATTGCCGGAGCAGGGATCGTTTGACCTGGGCTACTACCACCAGAAAGAATTCCTATATACAAAAAGGGAGGAGAAATGATTATGGGAGCAATTAAAAACCGCTATGAATTTGTCGTTTTATTTGATGTGGAGAATGGAAATCCCAACGGAGACCCGGATGCGGGCAATATGCCTCGCATGGATCCGGAAACTGGCTATGGTCTGGTGACCGATGTTTGCTTAAAGCGGAAAATCCGCAACTATGTGGAAACTGTAAAAGAAGGGGAACCAGGCTATCGTATCTACGTCAAGGATGGGGTTCCTTTGAATCGCAGCGATGCTGAGGCAGGTTATGCTTACAGTGTGGGAAAAGAGCTTGAGCAGATTCAAATTGAGAAGGGCGAAAAGGCCAAAAAAATTGGAGCAAAGATTAAAGAGGGAAACGAGAATATCGACGTTCTTCTTAGAACATTTATGTGCTCTAATTTCTATGATATCCGTACCTTTGGTGCTGTGATGACCACTTTTGTCAAAGGAGCGCTGAATTGTGGCCAGGTTCGCGGCCCTGTTCAGTTGAGCTTTGCCCGGAGCGTTGATCCCATTTTGCCCCAGGAAGTGACTATTACCCGCGTTGCCATCACCACCGAGGCCGATGCGGAGAAGAAAGAGACTGAAATAGGACGAAAATATATCGTTCCATATGGCCTGTACCGTGTAGAGGGCTTTATTTCAGCCAACCTTGCCAGAAAAACCACCGGTTTTTCTGAAGCGGATTTGGAACTGCTGTGGGAGGCCATTCTGAATATGTTTGAATTGGATCGCTCAGCTGCGAGAGGCAAAATGGCAGTGCGGGATTTGATCGTGTTCCGGCATGATTCTGAGCTGGGGAACGCACCTGCCTATAAACTGTTTGATCTCGTAAGGGCGCAACGTAAGGAGGGGGTTACCACGCCCAGAAGCTACTCTGACTATACCGTTTCTGTGGATGAGGCCAATCTGCCCAGCGGTGTTACTTGCATTCGAATGGTGTGACTTTCGTCAGGTAGGGCAGTTCCCCGCTGCCAGCTAGCTACCCTTAGGTTCTGATACTGATGGATGCGAGCAACTAATTTCTAGAATAACATTATCTATATATAAAATGGATATACAACGCAAAGAAATTCTGCATTGATGATCTATCCATTTTGTAAATGCGAAGGGGAAACACCCAAAAGATTCCCGGTAGCTTCGCGCATGAATTTAGCTAAAATGCGGACGGAATGAACGGAAGATTGCCTTTTATATTTAGTCCCACAGCTTGCCTTTTGGCAGAGTCGACATATTCCTCGGAAATTAGAAAAAGAATTTTGTGCATTTTTGCAGTCGCTCCCCACACGGGGAGCGTGGATTGAAACATAAGCGGTATTGACATCGGGCCCAAAACGTGCTGTCGCTCCCCACACGGGGAGCGTGGATTGAAACATATGCTCAGTGGCATAATTCGGGAGGGATGGAGTCGCTCCCCACACGGGGAGCGTGGATTGAAACTTCCTGGCAACTTTGGCATTACAGCAAAGGATGATGTCGCTCCCCACACGGGGAGCGTGGATTGAAACAGAACATGGCGTGACTTGTCGAATCTCAGATTCGGGTCGCTCCCCACACGGGGAGCGTGGATTGAAACTGCCCATGCAAGGCGGCGGCGGAAGGCTGCCACGTCGCTCCCCACACGGGGAGCAAAGGGGCAAAATTAGCCGGGGAAATTCCTGCCCATGTATTTTTGACACATTTCCTTCCACGTTTTGCCTTGATTGTGGGAGAAAAACTGGTATAATTTAGATACAGCCTCCCGAAAACCGCCCACCTTTGAGGAGCTGTGAAACTTGTGGGGAATGGAAGGAGATCAGAAACGCAAGATGAGAATGAACGTGGGGCGAGAGCCCTGTATTCTATACGAAACCGTAGAACTGCTCTATGCCTATATCAACGGCATTTCAGCCGACCGGCTGACTATGGATAGGGTCTACTGCATCCCGGCTCCGGAGATTACTCGCCTGATGGGGGCGGCCTGTGCGGGTGTAGACCGTCAGGACCCGGACTTCCGCCGCTTTTTTACCCGGCGGCCGATTTTGGATGAGCACAGCCAGTTTACTTGCCTGGCTTTCTGCATGGTGTATTGGTTTATCCGGCTGGATACGACGGATATGACTTTGCAAATGGACCGCATATGTGCCAATTGGGAGCGGATTCGCCGTCAGCCTTTTACCATCAGGGCGATTAACCGGTACGCCTTGGATGTGGAAGCCCTTCCGGAGGGGCGGCCAGGGTCTCTGGCGGCAGAACTGAAAAAGCTGCCGGTGGAGGAGGATTTTCTCCTTATTTTACTGGAGGTGTTTTCGGATTACACCTATCAGATGAACTGCCTGCGGGAGCTGATTATGCCCATTGCCCGGCGGCTGCAGGCTTTGCTGGAGCCATTTGTTGCCCAGGCAGAACCTTTGCGAGAAACCTGGGACCGTTTTTTCCAGGAGACCTCTGTAGAGGACTTTGTGATGAAGCGAGCGGGAACGACCTTGGAAAAACCTCTGGAGCAGGCAGGAATTACCTTGCGATATCTGGGCGCCCACAACGCTGCGGGGTACCTGGACCCGGAACGGAACAGCTTTTTTATGCACCTTGGTGTGGCCATACAGCCTACCCTGCAGCAGGAGTATGAACAGGAAGGGCTCAATGAGCGGGAGCTGGCGTCCCTTCGGCTTCTGGGGGACAAGGGACGGTCCGAAATGGTCCAGGCCCTGATGGAAAAGTCCATGTCCATGCAGGAGCTGGCCACTCACCTGGGCTTAAATCCTGGTACGGTCTTTCGCAACCTGAACAGTCTGACCAGCGCAGAGCTTTTGACCAAGGAGGTTCGGGGAGACCGGTATTATTACCGGACTGATTTCCCGTTTATCCAGGCTATTTTTCAGCATATGCTGGATTTTTATCAAAAGGGAGGCTCCATCCGCCCGGGTTGAGCTTCCAGACGCCCAAAAAGATGCACAGCGCACAGATCCGGTCTGTGCGCTGTGCATCTTTTGGAAGGACGGTTTCAGTCTGCAAAGTCCTCTTCCGTGACGGCTTCCTGAGGGGCTTCTACGGCCTCTTCTGCAGCCTGCTCCACGTTTTCCAACACTTCTTCGGCGCCCTCGGCCACGTGCTCCACTGCTTCCTCCACTGCCTCGCCGGCTTCACAGGCGGCGTCGGCCAGCTTCTCACCGCAGGAGCAGCCGCCATGGCAGCAGCGGTCCCGCAGCTTCTGCAACCTGGCCAGGAATTTGTCGCCATACCGGGCGATGAGCACCACAGAGCCTGCAATGGCAGCCAGCGCAGCGGCAAATTTCCATAAGTTTTTCATACACATTCCTCCAAGCTTTCTGGTAATTGGCTACTTTTTAGTATATCCGCCTCGTGCCGGTTTTGCAACTCAAAATTTAAACTTTTGTAACAAAATTCTCTTTTCGGGGGGCAGCGGCCTGGGGCGCTGAGGCGGGGTAGCCTAAAATGCAGTGGCCCACGCCGATGTAATCCCCGGTGATGCCCCACTTAGCCAGGAGCGTTTTGCCCTCCGGGCTTTCAAATTCCTCCCGGGCGCGATGAATCCAGCAGGCTCCCAAACCCAGAGCGTGGGCAGCCAGGAGCATGTTGCCAATGACCAAGCTCCCGTCCTCCACCGCCGTGTGGACGGACTTGTCTGCCAGGACCACCAGCACCACCGGCGCGCCATAAAAAGGCTGGGCCTCCGGATTGCCCAAGGCCTGGGCATTGAGCTTTTCCAGGGCGGTTATGTCTTCCTTTTTGGTCAGGACCACAATCCGGCCTGCCTGCCTCCCTCTGCCGTTGGCGGCATACGTTCCGGCCAGCAGGACCTGGTCCAGCAGCTCCTCCGGTACCGGGCGGTCCCAATACTGCCTGCAGCTCCGCCGTGTCACCATGGCTTGCACAATTTCGTTCATGTTGATCCTCCTTTTGCTTTTATATGAAAACGTTATACGTACCCATACATACCGCGTACACTGACTTCGCCGGACTGGACGGCCTCCGGCCCCTGGCCGAAATCCACCAGAAGAGCGCCCCGGTCGTCCACGTCCACCGCTTGCCCCCACCGGGTTTCTCCCGCCCGGCTCACGCTGACGGCCCGGCCGATGGTGACACAGTCCCGGCGGTACCGGTCCATCCACTCCTGCCGGTTCTCCACCAGATCCCCATCCAGACGGCTGAGGGCTCGGATCATCTCTGCCGCCAGGGTGTTCCGGCTCACAGCCTTGCCTGTCAGCATAGACAGGGAGCCTGCCATATCCCGAATCTCCGGTGGAAAATCGGAGAGAGTCTGGTCGCAGTTGACGCCTGCCCCCACCACAGCGTACTGCACATGTCCGCTCTCTGCCTCCAGAGACAGCTCTGTGAGAATGCCGCATAGCTTTCGGCCACCGGATACCAGGTCGTTGGTCCACTTGATCCCTGGACGCAGGCCGGAGGCAACTTCTATCCCGTCGCAGAGCACCTCTGCCACGGCGCAGGTCAGGTGCATCAGCTCCTCCGGCGGCGCCTCCGGCCGGAGAATGACTGACAGGTATACTCCCACCCCTGGGGGGGAGACAAAGCTTCGACCCATCCGGCCGCGGCCTCCAGTCTGGCTGTCGGCCACAATGACCGTGCCTGCCGGCGCCCCCTGAGCGGCCAGGGTTTTGGCCAGGTTGTTGGTGGAGTCGACAGAATCCAAAACCTGCACCAGCTCCGCCCAAGGGTGGCCGTCCAGCCGGGCAGCAATTTCCCGGGCGGAAAGACGGCCGGTGGGGGCGTCCAGGTGGTAGCCCCGGTTGGGAGCGGAGTCAATGGTGTACCCCTCTTTCCGCAGAGCCTCCACCGCTTTCCACACTGCTGCACGGGAGACGCCCAAAAGGGTGCTCATCTCCTGACCGGAGAGATAGCCTGACTCCTGACGCAGGAGCTCTAAAATTCGATCTTTCATGACCTCGCCTCCTTTGGCAAGTTTTTCATGGTGAGGCTGATGCGGCCCCGCTTTTCGTCTACCTCCAGCACCGCCACCTGGACTACGTCTCCTACATGTACTACTTCCGATGGGTGGCGGATGAACCGGTTTGTCACCTGAGAGATGTGGACCAAACCGTCCTGGTGGACGCCGATGTCTACAAAGGCGCCAAAGTCAATCACATTGCGCACCGTCCCTGTGAGAACCATCCCAGGCTTCAGATCCCGGATTGCCATCACATCCCGGCGGAGAAGGGGAGCGGGCAGCTCCTGCCGGGGGTCCCGGCCAGGCTTTTCCAGCTCCCGGGCCATGTCCCGCAGGGTGGGAACGCCCACGCCGCAGGCGGAAGCCGCCTGCTCCCAGCCCAAGGCATCCACCTTTTGGCAAAGACCTGCAAGAGATTCTCCCTTCCGGAGGCCCAAAAGCTGAAGCAATTGCTCTGCGGCGGGGTAGGATTCAGGATGGACCCCGGTGTGGTCCAGCAACTCCCGGCTCTCCGGCACCCGCAGGAAGCCGGCGCACTGCTGGAAGGCCTTTGGCCCCAGCTTGGGCACCTTCAGCAGCTGCTTCCGGCCGGTAAAGGGGCCGTTTGCCTCCCGGTAGGCCACAATGTTCCGGGCTGTGGTGGCATTCAGGCCTGCTACCTGGGCCAGAAGACTGGGGGAGGCGGTGTTGACGTCCACCCCCACGGCGTTTACGCAGTCCTCCACCACGGCCTCCAGGGCTTCTGTGAGCCGCTTTTGGGGCATATCGTGCTGGTATTGGCCCACGCCAATGGCCTGGGGTTCAATCTTCACCAGCTCCGCCAGGGGGTCCTGAAGCCGCCGGGCAATGGACACAGCGGAGCGAAGGTTGACGTCGTATTCCGGGAATTCCTCCGCTGCCAGGGGGGAAGCGGAGTACACGGAAGCGCCAGCCTCATTCACGATCATGTAGGAGACCTCTGGCATCTGCCGGATGAGATCCGCAGTCAACGCCTCCGTCTCCCGGGAGGCAGTGCCGTTGCCAATGGCAATGTGCCGCACCCCGTGGGTTTGAATGAGGGAAAGGAGGCGCGCCCGGGCTTCCTCCTGCTTTTTCTGAGAGCCGGTGAGATATACCACCGCCGTATCCAGCACCCGGCCGGTGGGGTCTACCACCGCCACCTTGCACCCGTTCCGGTAACCTGGATCCAGGCCCATGGTCACGGCCCCTTTGACCGGCGGCTGCAGCAGCAGGGGCTTCAGGTTCAGGGAGAAGTTCTGAATGGCCCCTTCCGAAGCCCGGCCGGTCAAGTCATTGCGCAGCTCCCGCTCTGCTGCTGGGGCGATCAGTCTGGCATAGGCGTCCTCAGCTGCCGCCTTGACAAAAGCGGACACGGTCTTTTGAGGCTTCAAGGCGTGGCGGCACACCAAGGCGGCCCCTTGCGCCCCAGGCAGGTCCAGGGAGAGCTTCAGGAAGCCCTCCTTTTCCCCGCGGTTGAGGGCCAGGATCTGATGACCCTGGAGCTGGGCGGCGGGACAGGAGAAGTCATAGTACAGCCGGTATACACTGTCGGTCTCCGGAGAGGCCGCCCGGGAGGTGAGCACTGCCCGCCGGGCCATGAGCTGCCGCAAATCCTTGCGAATGGCTGCATCGTCGGAAATCTCCTCGGCCAGAATATCCGAGGCTCCGGCCAGCGCCTCCTCCACCGTCTCCACTCCCAGCTCCGGGTTTATGTATCCCTTTGCCAGAAGAGTGGGGGCCCGGCCATCCTGCCGGAACAGCTCCGCTGCCAGAGGCTCCAACCCCTTTTCTCGGGCCACAGTGGCCCGGGTCCGGCGCTTGGGGCGGTAGGGCCGGTACAGATCCTCCACCTCCGCCAGGGTCCCGGCAGCTTCCACGGCCCGCCGGAGGGCCGGGGTCAGCTTCCCCTGGCTTTCCATGGCGCGGAGCACCTCTTCCCGCCGCTCCTGGAGACTGCGCAGGTACCGCAGTTTGGTCTCCAAATTTCGCAGTGTGGTGTCATCCATGGCTCCGTGGAGCTCCTTCCGGTAGCGGGCGATGAAGGGAATGGTATTTCCCTCATCCAAAAGCTGCACCACATTTTTCACATACTCTGCCTGTTGTCCCAACTCCCGGGCCAGAATCTCCACAATTGCGTCCATATCCTTGTCCATTTCTCCCATACATCCGGAAACTCCACCAGGCGGCGGCGCCGCGCTGGTCTTTCTTCCATTGTACCACAAAATCAAAAACTGACAAGGTCAAATGATGCGGTATGTCCTGGCCTTTGCACAGGCGCCCTGGCGCCTGCGCTTCATAGGCTTCTGCACCCAGGCGTCAGATGCGGGTTAAGCCCTGAAGTGTACGGACGGAGGTGTCTTCGGTGATGTAGAGCCGGATATTCTGCGTGCGGCAAGCATGTTCCATGGGCTTCAGGAAAAACGAGGCGCTGCGTGTGATTTGACCGCCAAAGCACAGAACATCCGGGCGAAATTGCACAAGAAACGGGGATAGAGCGTCCCGAATTTGCCGGCCAAAGGCCAAAAAGCACAGCTGCGCCTGGCAATTCCCCTCCTGAGCCAGATGGGCAAGGGACTTACCGTCCAAAGGCATCCCCAGGTACTCCTGGGTCAGCTTTTCGAGCCCCCGGCGGGAGAGATAATCATCCACACGCCCCTCCAGAAAGGGAGCGCTGTAAACACATCCACAGGCCGGAACGCCGGGAGTTCCCAAGGGGGCCAAGGCGCCGCCTACCCCAAAGGCGCTGCCGCAGCCGGTACCGATGCAAATGAACATGGCGCGCGGCGCTGCTTTGGCCAGACCAAAGCCCAGCTCACCCAGGGCGAAGGCAGAGGCGTCGTTGGCAAACCGAATGGCTTCCGGTTCGATATCCATGCGACAGGCCAGGGCATGACGGAGGTTGACCCCATAAAGGGCGTCGAATTTTCCCAACCCTTGCAGGAGGCAAATGCCTGCCTCGTAATCGAAGGGGCCGGGGAAGGCCAGGCGAATCCCCGATATGGCCTGACCGGGAGAGATTTCCTGAAGAACAGAGGCAAAATGGTCCAACAAAGTGGGGGCGCTCTGGTGGGACCTTGCGGGAAAATGACGCAATGGCTGGAGCAGCGCGCCGCCTGCGTCCACTGGCGCGGCCTTGATTTCTGTGCCGCCCACATCCAGGCACAGGTAGATATCCTTCATAGGCCCTCCTTCAGCGGTTGATTTCAATCTGGAAGCTGCTGTGGCTGGCAGGATAATAGCTTTCACTGTACTCCACCACCTGGCCGCTTTTGGTGTAGCCCAGAGAAGTAATCCATACAGTCGGCTCAAAGGGGGAGATTTTCAGGTCAACGGCAATCTCTGCAGGGGGCATGGTGACCTCCAGCCTGCGAGAGGCATGAGCCACTGCCAGCCCCCGGGCGTCCAGGGCTTCATAAAGAGACGCATCGGTAAAATCCAGCTGACTCATTTCGGGGAAAAGCTGGTGAGGTACGTACACCGTGGTGTAGACCACCGGCGCGTTTTCGTTGACGTGCTCCAAGTGCCGGACACGGGTCAGGCGGGTGACCTGAGCATTGGCATGCAATTTGAGGGCGTCTGCCACTTGACTGCTGGCCTTTTCCGTCCGGATACAGACAACCCTTGTGCGTAAAATGCGATGATTTTTTCTGCTCTCTTCCCGGTAACCTGTGATAAAGCTGGTGGATTCATGGAGCAGCTTCGGTTCGGTCACAAATGTACCGCTGCCCTTGATCCGTACGAGACGGCCTTCTCTGGTCAGGGTGTCCAGCGCCTGCCGCACCGTGGGGCGGCTGACCTGGAGCCGCTCTGCCAGCTCGCATTCCGTGGGAATCTGACTGCCTACCGGATATTCCTGACTGACAATGCGTTCGCGGATATATTCTGCAATTTGCTTGTAAAGTGCCTGTGCCAAGGGAATCATCCTCTCTGAAAATAAGGTGGAGAACATGGAGACGCCGGAGAAGCGCCCGGTTCCCGGGTTAGCTCCTTGTATCTGCTTTAGTATAGCATGTGCCCCGGAATATGTAAATACAAAATGCAAAAAATGAACTTATATATTGACTTACAGGGCGCGTTGGTGTATGCTGGTTCTAAATGTAAGCGATTTGTGTGTTTGGAGAGGAGCAACCATGTCTATGACCCATCCGACCTATCCATTTCAACTGTTTCCAACCATTCCACTCAGCGGTGGGAAAGGCGGAGCTGTGGGGGGATACGCCTCCATTCGGGCCGTGCTTTCCCAACGGTGCAGCGCAAAAGGAAAGACCGTCTGTGTTGTGGAGTGCTATCCAGGAGTCGATCAACAGGAGCTGCTAGAGGGACTGCGGCCCATGGGACTGGCTTTGGAAATCCACAGCGACTGCCTGGCGCTTCCGCCGGAGGAGATGGACCGGCAAGTTGCCCAGGATTTAACGGACGATCCGGTGTTTGGCATCATGACGGCCAGGCGGCTGGAGGAGTTCTTTCCGGAGGAGAACCTGGAGAGAGCCCGCCGGCAAATCGGGGAGGTAGGTTCCGGCCTGGTCTTGGTATATGGCGTCGGTGCGTCGCTGGTGTGTCAGGGGGATATCCTGATTCTGGCGGATATCACCCGCTGGGAAATCCAGCTGCGCTTTCGCCGTGGCATGACCAACTGGCGCACGGCCAAGCAGAACTTGACCCAGCGGGAGAAATACAAGCAAGGGTATTTTGCGCAATGGCGCTGGGCGGACCGGGTGAAGGAGCGGCTTCTGCCTAAGCTGGATTTCTATCTGGACATGACCACAGAGGGCTCCCCGGCTATGGTATCCGGTGAAGGGTACCGCGCCGCCTTGGAGGAGGTTGTGACCCGTCCGTTTCGGATGGTGCCCTACTTTGATCCAGGGGTCTGGGGCGGGGACTGGATGAAAAACCATTTTCATCTTCCGGAAAACGGAAAGAACTATGCTTGGAGCTTCGATGGCGTACCGGAGGAAAACAGCTTGCTCCTGGACTTTGGCGGACAGAAGATTCAGACCCCTGCCCAGAATTTGGTCATGTTCTGCCCACGGAAGCTGCTGGGGGACCGGGTTTATGACCGGTTTGGAAGGGAATTTCCCATTCGCTTTGACATGCTGGATACGATGAACGGCCAGAACCTGTCTTTGCAGGTGCATCCTCTGACGGAGTATATCCAGCAGCATTTCAACATGAAGTACACGCAGGATGAAAGCTATTATCTTCTGGACGCCCAGGGGGAAGACCCCTGCGTCTTTTTGGGCCTCCGAACCGGCGTTCAACCGGAGGAGATGATGCAGGCCCTGAAAGCGGCCCAGCAGGGCGGAGCCCCCTTTCCGGCGGAGCGCTTCGTCAACCGGATTCCTGTAAAAAAGCACGACCATGTGCTGATTCCGGCGGGAACGGTGCACTGCTCCGGGGCGAACACCATGGTGCTGGAGATCAGCGCCACGCCGTATATTTTTACATTCAAGCTGTGGGACTGGGACCGCCTGGATCTGGACGGAAGGCCACGGCCAGTCCATTTGGAGCACGGTGCAGCCAATATCCAGTGGGATCGGGATACCCAGTGGGTTCAGGAGCATCTGGTCAATGCTGTGACGCAGGTCTACCAAAATGAAGACGGAAGCATAGAGCGCACGGGCCTCCATGAAAAGGAGCCGCTGGATACTTACCGCATCAGCACAGACCAGAAGCTACCCATTCACCGCAATGGCAGCGTCCATGTGATGAACCTGGTGGAAGGCCAGCGTGCCCTGCTTGTCAGTACGGAGGGTCGATTTGACCCCTTTGAGCTGCATTATGCAGAAACCTGCATCATTCCCGAGGCGGCGGGAGCCTATCAGGTTTGTTCGCCGGATGGGGAATGGGTCCGCATCCTCCTCGCCTGCGTGCGAGAGGAATCAAGAAAGCCTGCAAATAAAAAGTCAAGCCCCAAAATGGACTTGACCGAAAAAAATTTGCATGACAATGAAGGGAGCGCTTACCATGGCACATTCAATTAAAACCGTCTATGTGATTCACCACTCTCATACCGACATCGGCTATACAGACCTGCAGGAGCGGGTCATAGACACCCAGGTAAACTACATCAAAACCGTACTTTCCATGATGGAGCAGCCAGCCAACGCCGGCTTCCGATGGAACTGCGAAACCCTGTTCTGTGTGGAGGAGTTTTGGAAATCCGCAATGGCGGAGGAGCAGGCAGCCTTTCTCAGATTGGCGGCGGAGGGAAAAATTGGCCTGTCTGCCAATTATTTGAACTTTAACGATTTGGTGGATTGCTCTGTATACCGGGAGCGGCTGAACCGCTGGCAGCAGTGCCTGGGAGCACACGGCGCCGCCATGCGCACCGCTATGATGGCGGATATCAACGGCATTTCCATGGGCTACCGGGACGCCATGCTGGCCGAGGGCGTGGAATTCCTCTTTATGAACATTCATTGCCACCACGGCATGTATCCGTTGTACCAGAACCAAAATGCCTTCTGGTGGGAAAACGCTGCCGGGCAGCGCCTGTTGGTATGGAACGGGGAGCATTATAATCTGGGCAATGTGCTGGGGCTGAAGGCCAACCGGTCTGTCAACTTTATGATGCAAAATCACCTGGGGAAGCAGGCCGAAGAGGAGGACTCTGTAGCGACTTTCCATAGAAATCTGGACCAGTATTTGAGCCTGTGTGAAAAAGAGGGCTACGGGTATGATTTTATGATCACCGCAGTATCTGGCGTATTCAGCGACAACGCGCCCCGGCGCTGGAAATTTTGCATACCATAGAGGCGTACAACCGGCGCTATGGTCCGGATGTCCAGGTGAAAATGGTTTCCCTCCAGGAACTGTATGCAGCCATCCGTCCCAAGCTGGAGGACGCCCCGGTATATCGGGGGGACCTGAACGACTGGTGGGCCAACGGCGTTGGCAGCACGCCTTACGCCGTGAAGCATTACAAAGACGCGCAGCACCGTTATCAGCTGTGTAAGCGGCTGGATGGAGAGATTGCCAGCAAGTACCCGGACCTCTATGCTGCAGCGCAGGATAACCTGATGCTCTATGCGGAGCACACCTGGGGACACTCCTCTACCATTACCAATCCCTATGATACGATGGTGCTGAATTTGGACATGCGCAAAAACAGCTATGCCTCCAAAGCCCATGAAGCTGCATCCCGGATGTTGAACCGGATTGCGGCAGAGAAGGGGGACATTCTGCGGTATTACAGCACCAGGGGCACAGTCCGGGCGTGTCATGTCAGCGACAGGGCGGGGCAGCGGCTGGTGGAGTTCTACATAGAAAGCCCCCATTTGGCCAGGGCGGAAGTCCGGGACGCCCATGGGCGGAAGCTGGCCTGCCAGGTCTCTCCTCATCCCCGAGGCAGGAAAATCAGCTTTGTGGACACCTTTGCTCCCCATGAAGAAGTATGCTATACCTACCGGGAGCTGCCGGAAGAAAACCAGACGCTGAACAGCAGAAAATGCTACGTAGGTGCGGAGCGGGTTCGGGACATTGTGAATGACTATGATCCGGTGACCTACCGGCTGCCGTATGAATATGAAAACCGCTGGTTCCATCTGTGCTACTGCCCCCATGAGGGAGTCACCGCCCTGGTGGACAAGCGCACCGGCCAAAATCTCCTGGGCTTGGGGGAAGCTCCGTTTTTTACCCCGGTATATGAAGTGACTTCCATTTCCGTGGAGGACCCTGCATGTGCCTGCCGGGAAGAGCAGGAGCGGCGGCTGGTTGGCAGAAACATCCGGGGAAAGCACGCCCGGCTGTACATTGGTCAGCTGGAAGAAGTCCGATGCCTGGAACGGGGAGAGGTATTTACCCAGCTGCAGCTTCGCTACCGCCTCCCAGGTACGGTCCGGGCGGATGTGACGGTCAAGTTCTATGAAGCCATGCCGCGGGTGGACTTCTGCCTCCAACTGGGTAAAACCTTGTCCTCGGACATCGAAAGCGTATTTCTGCCCCTGAGTTTGCATTTGCCGGACAGCAGCTTGTATATCCGCAAGGGTGGCGAAGCCTTCCGCCCCGGTGTGGATCAGCTTCCGGGAACCTGCATGGAGTATTATATGTCGGATGAGGGCCTGGCCTACCTGTCTCCCAAGGGCAGCGCCCTGATTGCCATGCGGGATACGCCGCTCATTTACATGGGCGAGATGAAGCACCATCCCATCCGGCTCTGTGATGGAGGGGAGAGGAACAACCACCGGCCGGTCTATTCCTGGGTCATGAACAACCTTTGGGAGACCAACTTTAAGATGGATCTGTCCGGCTTCTGTGAATATTGCTACAGCCTATGGCTCACCGACGAACAGGATCCGGAGCAGGCCATGGACGAATTGCGGGAACGCTGCTTTGATCCCTGCGTTCTGGTTGTGGGACAGGATGAAACGGAATGAGAACCAGGCGGAGACCAGATAGGAAAGGGGTGCGGCGCCCAAGCTGGTTTCCCGGCCTCTAGAAAAGGGCCCGCAGCAACATGCGTTTTATATAAATCTCTGGTAGAAAAAGTTGAAAACAGGGGAAGAAGCCACGTTTTTTGTGGTTTCTTCCCCTGTTTGTGTGAGACAAGGTTTACAAAGAAGCTATTTTGCAATATGCTCCACTCGCCTGAGCGGATGGGGATTACACGTCCAGGATATTGACACAGTACCGGTGGAACATGGCCGCAATCTCGGAGCGCTTTTCACCATTGCGAGGCCGCACGGTGCCGTCGGGGTAACCTTCCATTAGCCCGGTGGCAGATGCCCAGCTCATACCGTCTTCTGCCCAGCGGGAAATCTTTTCATAATCCCGGTAGACATCCTTCAAAACCACGCGGCTTGAAGCATCCATATCCAAGTACTTTTCGGTGTACCGGTACAGCACAGCTGCCAGCTGCTCCCGGGTTACGGCGTCCATGGGACCAAATTTTCCGTTGCCGTAGCCTTCAAAAATGCCGTTTTCGGTGCACCACAGCACGGCGTCGTAGTAGTAGGAGCCCTGCTTCAGATCCGTGTAGGGATTTTCTGTGGTATACGTGGGGGTGCCCGCCAAACGGTACAGGACGGTGGCGATCATGGCGCGGTTTGCGGTGGCATTGGGAGCGAAGCGGGTTTCCGAGACGCCCACCATCAGATTCTGGTTGTAAACGAACTTGACATCGTCATAGAACCAGTCTCCCTTCTGGACATCCTCAAAGCGCTCTGGGAAGGGGTCTTCAGGCAAGGTGATCTTCACGGCTTCCGTGGTACCGGCAGAGGTGGCTCCATCTTCCACCACGGACAGGATCAGGTCGGTCTCTTCCGCTTCGTCTCCAGGGGTGTAGCGGAAGACCAGATTGGCAATGACGCCGTTAATCTCATTGGCGTCGGCGTAGCCCATGCGAATCTTACCTGCGGTGCTGGTGTCATAGCGGTTGAGGACAGCGCCGGGATTCACGCTGACGAGGGCCAATGCATCGGGATCATACTCCACATGGAACAGGCCGTTGGTGCTCTCTGTGGCCACAATGGGGACTGTGATGGTGTGCTGATCCCGGTCCGTCTGGATGCCGGGGCTCAACTGGGACTCTGTTTCTTCTACCTGGACAGCATGCAGCGTGCCGTCTGCCTCTGGTTCAGGCTGGAGGTAAAGCGTGCTTCCCTGAGGGGGAACGGCGGCTGCAGGCGCGTTGGAGGTGGCATCCAGGATGACGGCGGGCCAGACGTCTTGGCCAAAATCACCCAGGAGTGTGCTGAGGTAGGTTTCGGAGCTCTCGTCGTAAACCAGGCGGTAAAGCGCATTGGTAGAGCCGACCCAGGCGGAGAAATACAGTGCGCCGTCTTCCCCAATGACCAGGGAGGATCTGCCGGAGAATCCGGCGGGATAGTTGATTTCCATGTCGCTGGGAATGACGGAATAGACGAAATTATAGCGGTATCCGTCCTCCAGGAACATGTTGCAGCGCCAGACGTTGCATTGATCGTCGATCAAATAGACCACTTCGCTGTCTGTTTCTGCGTCATAGCCGTAGTAGTTCTTGTAAGTGATGTGCTCGCAACCACCGGCGGCAATGCCTGCCAGGAAGGAAACGCCGTATTTCCCCAGGCTGATGTTTGCAAATTGAGGATTCATGGGATTGGTAGGCGCAATGATGGCGTTTTCACGGATGCCATAAACTGCAGGAGTATCCTCTGTGGAGAAGTATGGGCTGTAGGCCAAATCCCAGATCCAGTAGTTCTGCTGATAGTAGTGATCCGCAGGCTCGACCAAGTCTTTGCCGTCCTGATCCAGAAGATGCATCGTGCCGTGTTCGGCATCCAGCAGGTAGAAGGTGTCAGTCTCAGGGACTCTGGTAACAGCCATAGGCGGATTCTTTAGGGTATTCCCAACGACGTAGGGATCGCCAGTTTCCATGTTCCAGGTATAGAACTTCGGCGTACCAAGCTTGTCGCTGTCTCTGAGAATGCCGTTCACCGTGACGTTTAACTGCTTTACGTGAACGGTGCAGGTGGCGTATACGGTGGAATCCAACACCGAAGTGGCGCGGATGGTTGTGGTACCCAGGCCAACGCCGGTGACGATGCCACGGCCGTCCACAGTTGCGATGGTTTCGTCTGCGGAGCTGTAGATCACGTTCTTATCCGTCAGATTCCACGGCAGAACCTCCGGATGGAGCTGTGCAGTCAGACCTATGAGAACTTCCACCTCGTTTCTGGAGAAGCCAACACTGGCTACCTGGTCGGTGGGTTCTGTCCACGCACTTCCACCCTCGCCCCACTGGGGGAAGATCAACGCCACGGCGCTCTTTGTGAAGGGGGTGGGTGGATAATAATCGGCCAGCAGACTGTTACCGGTGGCGGGGTCAATCTCATAGTAGTAAGAGTAATCATAGGAATACCCGGGAATGCGGGCAAACAGGCAAAGAATCTGATTCACGGGGTCGTATTCCATAGTGGATATGCCAGAGGATTTGGCATAGCCGGTATAAGGGGAACCGACCAACACCGGAGAGGTCAAATTGCCGGATTCATCCAGGGTGAAGGAATAAAGGTCCAAGCGATAGCTGCCCTGAACCTCCGTACAGGTGAAGCAATAGAAGGTACCCTTACCGTCGTTTGCCAGGGTGTTGGTATCGATACCAATGTTGCCGATTTCCGTTAACTCGCCAGTCCATTTGTTCACGGAAACCAGCAGGCCACTGCCTGTGACGCCGTATACTGTGTCAGTGGAAGCATCATAGGCCATATCCGTCAGGACATATTCCAGCTTGCGGATATAGTGGTAGCTCAGCATATCGTCCACAGGGACAGCATATAGCTTTCCACCCTCGTCGCAGATCAAGGCGTATTCACCCACAGCGGTAGCTGAAACGGGTGCGATATCGCTGTCGAACCATTTGCTGCTGTTCCAGTAATAGTCTTCCTTGTGGAACGTAGACCAGGTGCGCAGATTTTCATCAAAAGCCAGTCTGGTGGGCAGAGGCTCCGGGTCGCCAACGGTTTCCCGGATCTGATATGTGGCGAAGTTGGCGGCATAGTCTGCCGTCTGAATGATGAACTTGTAGCCTGCCACGCCGTCAAGGGGCACGGAGAACGTGATGGTTTCGCCGGGCTTGGCATCCGGGGTGGTGCCCACGGACTTGAGAAGCTTGCGGCCGGTTACGTCGTAAAGCAGAACGCCAGCCAGATACTGGTCATCGCTGGCAGTGACCAGCATCACATTGTGTTCCGTGTCCACTTTGACTTCCAATATTTGGGGGTCCTCCACATCGACTGTAAAGGGAACCTCCATGGTGGCGCCATGACCCAGGGCGTCCCAATCCACCACACCGTTGTGGACGTAATACTCAGGCGCCAAAGTCAGGCTCAGAAGGCCGGATTCCCCCACCTCTACATCCGGGTGCAGGCCGAGCTCCAAATATTGGGGCGTTCCCATCCAGGTTGCGTACAGGGGATAGTAGAATGCAGCGGTGACAGGACCGCCTTCGCTGTAGGCCAACGATTCGCCGGTTGTGGTATTCACAGCTGTGAAGCGGGTGGCGGCAGCGCTCCGGATTGGCGCAAAGCTCCACTGGTAGAAGAAATCGCCTCTGGCGGTATTGATGGCGTTGCGTTGGGGAAGATAGTGCTCATCCGGCACGATGGGGTTGCCGCCGAAATACCAGATCTGTCTGGGATTATCGCCGTAAACCACACCGACGGCGTTACCGGAGGGATTGCCCAGATAGGAGCTGCGAGGTTCCTCTCCAGTGGCGTGGGTAATCTGTGTGCCCACGTCGAACATGGATGCATCGCTCCAATTGCCATAGAAGCCCAAAACGGGGACGCTCAGAGTGGGGAGCAGCTCTCCATCAGCGGTAGCCAGAGGAACAGCTTGTATAAAGGCCTCCACATAGGCGCCATTGGGATTTTCTGCATCCAGCCTTGCCTTCTCGTCGCTGGTCAATGTCATTGTGACATCTACTGTGACGGAGCCACTGGCGGGAACTTCCACAGCGCCCTGGTACAGGCGCAGGAACTGATGCACATCGTAAGTATTTACCTGGCCGTCGCCGTTCATATCGGCATAGTCGGCATTTGCCGTCAGCTCTGTGCCCAAGGTCACATGATCCAGCAGCAGTTGACCGTCAGCACGTGTCACCCGGCCGTCGCCGTTGAAGTCAAAATTGGCGTTGCGGTCACTGGGGGCTGACAGGGAAGCGCCGTTGACCGCAAAGTCCACATCGGCCTCCAGGGTGCGGGTCAGAGTATCCAGACAGGCATTGCCCGCCTCGTCCTGGAACACATTTTGGGTGAAAGCATCGGCGTACAGCTGATAGGCAAGGGGCTCCTGGGTTAGATTGTTCAGCTGAAGGCGGAAGGTATAGACACCGGTGCGGGTGGGGTCGTCGCCCAACTCCACCTTGACCCTGCCGTCGGCTGCACCGTCTACCGTCAGGTAAGCGGGGGTCCTGAGCACGGCGCTGACGTTGGCCAAACCGGCTCCCTGCTGGAACACGGAGTAATAGTTGCCGTTGCTGCCATTGCGCATGGGCTCAGCCGTACTCATGAGCAAAGCCTGAGTCAATCCGCGCTCGTTGAGGCCGGAGACATGAATGTCCTGTTCCTGCAGATACTGCTTTACCAGCGCCACCATACCGGCTACCTGAGGGGAGGACATGGAGGTACCGCTCATGAGCTCATACTGGTCCGTTTCCGATGCCGCGCCGTTCACAGAATAAATGTTGCCGCCAGGCGCAGTGATTTCAGGCTTTATGGACAAGTCGCCCGGTACACCCCAAGAGCTAAAGGAACTCATGGTTTTATAATCAGAGTTTTCATAATTGCCAGAAAGCCTGCTGCGGACGGTGATTTGACCGGTAAAATAGGTACGTCCGTCCTCGGTCACCTGCTCCGTTGCGGCGGATTTGATGACGGCGCCGTGGGACTGACTGATGAACACAGCGGGCATTGAATGGTTGTATCCGGACAAATCCATGTAGAGAACGCCAGCTTCGTTGTGATATACAACTAGTGCTGCCGCGCCAAGCTCGGCGGCGGTGTTGGCCTTCTCGTAATAGTAGTAATCACCACCGCGAGAACACAGCACGATTTTTCCGGCCAAGTCGATGCCGGTATAGTCATCCGCAGTGCCATAGCCGTCTACCAAGACGAAATCGTAGGGCGTGCCACTGCCGTCCGGGGAAATGTCCAGGGTGGAAATGGCAGCATTCCCGAAGGCGTAGCCGTAGCTGTCCACGAGACTTTCCATGTAGCCCATGGAATTGCCGTCCACAACCAGGCTGGGACCAATAATGCCATCGTTGTCCACAGAGGCCACTGCCAGGGAGCTGGCATAGGAACCGGGGGAACCGACGGTGTCATAGTTCACATCGTCGCTGTAAAGATAGCCGCCGGTGCTGTACATGGACCAGTAGCCATCATTGCCAGCAGAGGTGACAACCACCATGCCGCTTTCCACCACACGCTCCATCAGAGCCCGGTAGGTGGAATCTTCTATTGTTGCCGTGCCGGCGGAGGAGGAACCCAGAGACAGGTTCACCGCATCGGCGCCCAGAATCATGGCGTCCTCTATGGCAACCATAATATCGGAGTCAAACGCGCCGCCGTTTTTGCCGAAGACTTTCATGACCAGGAGCTGGGCGTCCGGCGCATTACCGGCTACCTGCACCTCCTCCATGGCGTCTACATAGGTGCCGCCCTGTTCCAGGTAACGGTTGGCGGCGGCAATGCCGGCAACGTGGGAGCCGTGCTCACCCTGGTCGTCGTGGTCGTGGGTGACATCCAAATCGCCATCGATGTAGTTGTAGCCGAAGGCGGCCTTGCTGTTGATGTAAAGATCTGCAGCGGAGAGGGACTGCCCGCTGCCGGTTGCCCGCTGATAGGCATTCAGCTGCTTCATCACAGAGCCGATTTCTTCGGCATCCAGAAGCTGGTAGGCAATCCCCTTTTCTTTGGACGCCTGATCCAGGGCATAGGCAAAAGCGGATGGGCTGAAGGACTGATGATCCGTATCCAGGCCTGTATCAATCACGGCAATTCTACGGCCAGCGCCTGTGTACCCCTCCAGCCACGCCTGGCATGCGCCGGTCATCTGGCCAGAGACTGCCATATCTGGGCGATACTCGCCGCCCACAGAAACGACCTGCGGCTGATAGCAGGTTTCCTCTACAACGGCCTTCACACCATCCAGGGCGGCAATTTTCTCTATGGCGCTGCGCGGAACATTGGCAGAAATCATGTTGGCCGCAAGGGTTAGGTTCCAGACCACATCCAGCCTTTGACCATGGAGCGCCTGGCGCTCAATGGTTGCCTGCAGCTGGTCCTGCGTCTGTTTTAGACTGTCCCGGTAGCGCATGGCCTTTGCATTTTGCGCAATGTGTTTGATCTCAAAACCCGCGTCGATGGTAGGGGCTTTTTCCAGTTGAATGGACACCCGGACCATGCTGTCATCCGATGCCGCGCCCCCGCTTGCCGCACCAGTGGAAGCTCCGTTTGGCATGCTTCCCATAGGCTCCCGGGGGAGTTCTGCTGTGACGCTGCTGTTTTCGATTTGCTCCATTTCCAGAGGCAAATCGGAGCTTGCTTTGGTTGCTCGTATGGGGACTGCGAAGCCTGCCAGTATGGCTACCAGCAAGAACAACGAAAGCGCTCTGTGAAAAATTCGATTCTGCTTCATGTGTTTTTCCTCCTGTTACGATTTAGAGCGAAGTTACGGTTCCATTGACGGCACATGCCGTGACTTCTATTGTTTTGACCGTCTCTGCCATTGACATGCACAGACAATGCCGGGCAGCTGCCTCCGGGGATGAACCACATGGGGGATGAGACCCGGCCACCGCTTTTTCCGGCGCGAAGCAGTTCAATGTTCTATGTGTATATGGTATTTGCTGATATTCTAGCACAACAGACTACCAATGTCAAGCAAAACCAAGTTCTTGGCATTACCGAAACAAAGTCCCGGCTTATAGGCAGGGGTTTCATGCTGTGTCCCGCCGAAAAATCATTTGACAGCGGAAAACTGGCATGCGATAATAAAGCCAAAGAAGTTTTTCCTGAACGTATGAAACAGGCAGGTGACACGATGAAGTACATTGCATCGCCCAATTTGGTGCTGGAAGCTCTGGTGTATCTGGGTGCGCGGGCCAACTCTTATGATCAAGCGTATTTGGAGAGCCGTTTGACCAGTAAGGGGTATCAGGACCTCTCCCGTTTTCGGCAGCGCTATGCTCCCTTTGCCGCGCTCCGGCAGCAGCTGGATGCCCAGGTCCATGTGCCGGAGGCGCATTTAAAGGGCCTTTTTGTGGATTTGGTCAGCATCGCCCAGAATACCGGCGGAGCCTACTCCATTGCCCTGCTGCTTTTTGCACCTGCTGCCTGCCAGTGCAGCGGCGACCTGGAGCAGTTTCTTGCCGGCATGGCCCGGCGGACGCCGGCGCAGATTGCCCGGGATATTCTCGTCTCATTTGACCTTTCCCATTTGCTGCCGCCAACAGCGGACGGCTGCGTGGAGCTCCTGCAGGAAAACCTGTCCACCTTGTCCTTAACCACCAGAGGCCGGAGCGCTCTGATGAAGGCATACCGGCACTATGGGACGACGCTGGAGCATGTCTCTCAGTGCCTGCGCCCCGTGGTTGCGGCGCTGGAGGAGATGCGCCCGACGCTGCAGCGCCTGGCAGAGGAATATTCTGCTCAAATTGCAGACACAGATCTTGAGACCTATCTGCGAAAGGAGAGTGGCTTTCAACTGAAGGACGATGTGCAATATCAGCTCCGCCCGCTGCTGATTTCCCCCAGCGCCAACATTTTCTTTGACATGGCTGCCGCCGGCAGCGAAAATATCATCTACTGCGGCGTCCTGCAGGACTTCCTGCGCAATCTCCTGCAGACCGATGGGACCTCCAAGAACCACATCTTCCGTTGCCTGCACCTCCTGGGCGACCAGACCCGCTTTGATATCTTCTGCTATCTGCTGGAGCGCCCGGCCTACGGACAGGAGCTGTCAGATCACTTCGGCTTAGCCCGGAACACGATTCACCATCACATGAACAAGCTGTTTGATGCTGGGCTGGTGACCTACATGGTGAAGGGCACGCGGGTTTATTACTCCATCGACAAGGACCACTTTAGCAATCTGCTGGACCAGCAGCGCCAACTGCTGCTTCACGGCTACCGGACTCCGGGTAAATAAGGGGATGTGGACCAGGGCGGCAGCATTTCCTTTTTCTGGGCCCAAGCTACGCGCCCATCCCTGGGAGTGCCCTGCTTGCCGGTAAAAATGTCCTTGACAGGCCTGGGAAAAGTGATTATAATGTGTCGTGTAATTCTTTTGGGCCTGTAGCGCAGTTGGGAGCGCATCACATTCGCATTGTGGGGGTCGAGAGTTCGAATCTCTTCAGGTCCACCAAGCCGTCGCAAGCTACGATTGCTTGCGACGGCCTTTTTTAACTTGTTGCGCGCCCATTCCACGGCGCCGTTTTGCGGCTAGAGGATATGGCATCCTAAATTCTTCCAGAATTATCCACTGGGGCTAAAAAGTTCAAAAAAAGGAGTCTTATTTTGGAAAAGTGGCAAAATAGGGCTTGCTTTTTTTGCCGGCGTATGATATAATTAGGCCATACATTTTTTAAGAAAGAGGCGGTTGAGATGGCCCTGGATCAGACTGTACAGGTTGACCTACCCAAGCATGGGATTGCCTACAAGAAGATTTCCGGAAAGACCTACGTGTATTATGTGACGGCGGCCTATCGGAATGAAAAGGGTAAGCCGACCAATGAGCGCGTATCCATCGGGCGTCTGGATGAGGAAACGGGGAAGTTGATTCCGAACCGGAACTACTATGAGACCTATTTGAAAAAGCCCATGCCTGTGACAGCTGGGATTCAGGATTTTGGGGTATGGGACGTGTTTGAAAAGGTGTGTAAAAAACTGGGTGTAACAACGCTGCTGCGGAAGTACTTCTCTGAAAATGCCAAAGAAATGCTGACGGCAGCTCAGTATATTCTGAGTGAGGGAAACGTGATGTACTACCTGGATGAGTACACCCAGAGCCACCAAACGGCAGGAAAGGGAAGGATGAGCAACGAACAGTGCAGCAAGACCTTCGCCTCTTTGCGGCAGGAGGACATGCAACTGTTCTTCCGGGAGTGGATGAAACACAAAAAGCAGACAGAGTACATCACGTTTC